>QIRE01000034.1_pt1 | contig 50107 bp, 60 predicted proteins | sample 2940141 | NCBI WGS metagenome assembly QIRE01 (sample SAMN09273532, study PRJNA473421) | Gut metagenome, whole genome shotgun sequencing project. | isolation source: gut tissue | host: Folsomia candida VU population | place: Netherlands: Amsterdam | collected 2016-03-06 | reverse complement strand
CGCCGATGCCGGCCCCGGCGGCGCGCATCCGCTCGGCGAGGTTGCCTTGCGGAACGACCTCCAGGTCGATCCTTCCCGCGCGGTAGAGCTCGTCGAAGACGTAGGAATCGGATTGTCGTGGAAACGAACAGATGATCTTCCGAACGCGACCGGCGCGTAGGAGTGCGGCGAGGCCGACGTCGCCGTTGCCGGCATTGTTGGACACGATTGTCAGGTCTGTGGCGCCTTGTCGGATCAGGCCGTCGATGAGGTCGAAGGGCATGCCTGCCAGGCCGAAGCCGCCGACCAAAACCGTTGCGCCGTCGGTGATTCCGGCGATCGCTTCGTCCACGGTGTCGGCTACGGTGGTTCGGCTCATTTCAGGGCCCCTTCGTTTGCAGTGACGTTCTCCAGGACGATCGCCAGCCCTTGCCCAACGCCGATGCACAGGGCGGCGACGCCCCAGCGTTGGTTGCGGTCCTTGAGTACCTCGGCCAACGTGGCCAGAACGCGTCCGCCGCTAGCGCCGAGCGGATGCCCGATGGCGATCGCGCCGCCGCGGGTATTGACGATGTCGGGGTCCACATCCCAAGCGTCGATGCAGACGAGCGACTGGACGGCGAAGGCCTCGTTGAGTTCGATCGCGCCGACGTCACCCCACCTGATGCCAGCACGACCCAGGGCCCGCTCGGCGGCTTCCACCGGTGCGTAACCAAACTCCTGCGGATCGAGCGCGAACGTGCCGCGCCCGGCGATCCGGGCGATGGGGGCGAGGCCGATCTTTTCCTCCGCGGCGGCGCTGCCGAGCAAGACAGCCGAGGCACCATCGCTGAGCGGCGACGCATTGCCAGCGGTGATGGTGCCAGTTGAGCGAAAGCTTGGCTTCAGGCGCGCGAGCACGTCCGACGTCGATTCCGGGCGAACTCCTTCGTCGCGTGTCAACTCTCCGACGGGAAAGACCAGGTTGTCGTAGAGCCCTCCATCCCACGCCTGCGCCGCGAGTCGATGGGACCGGGCAGCGAACTCGTCCTGTCGCTCGCGATCGACGCCGAACTTGTCGGCGAGCTCTTCGTTGGCGGCGCCGAGGCTGACGGTCCACTCGTCGGGCATTCGCGGATTGACGAGCCGCCAGCCCAGCGTCGTCGAGACCAAGGCGGAGTCACCCGCCGGATAGGCGCGACCAGGTTTCGGCACGACCCACGGCGCCCGGGTCATCGACTCTGCTCCGCCGGTCAGCACGATGTCGGCGTCGCCGGTTTCGATCTGGCGCGAGCCGATCATCGCCGCGTCGAGGCTTGATCCGCACAACCGGTTCACCGTGGTTCCGGGCACCGACGTCGGGAGCCCGGCGAGCAGAGCGGCCATTCGCGCGAGGTTGCGGTTCTCTTCGCCCGCGCCGTTGGCGTTGCCGAACACCACTTCATCGATCAACGCCGGATCCAGTTCGCGCGCCTTGGTGAGTACCGCCCCGATGGCGCTCGCGGCTAGGTCATCCGGCCGGATACCGGCAAGCGCGCCATTGAATCGGCCGAACGGGGTACGCGCCGCGGCGTAAAGGAAAGCATCCACATCCTCGACGGTAGACAACCTGAGAGGATATGTTAGGGATCTGTATTAGCGGTGATTGATACATGAGATGTATGAAAGCGGGACCCTGATGGAACTGAGGCATCTGAGGTATTTCGTCGCGGTCGCGGAGGAACGACATTTCGGCCGGGCCGCCGAACGATTGCACATGGCCCAACCGCCGCTGTCGCATCAGATTCGTCAACTGGAGTCCGAGATTGGTGTCGAGCTCTTACACCGGACCACCAGGCGCGTCGAGCTGACAGACGCCGGCGCCGCCTATCTCGCTCGCGCTCGCGACATCCTTGGCGAGGTCGACGAGGCCGGCCACATCGCGCGACGCACGGCGGCCGGCGTTGTGGGGCACGTGTCAATCGGATGTGTGGGTTCGGCGACCTACAGCCTGCTGCCCGCGCTCTCTCGGGGCCTCACGGCCGAACTGCCCGGCGTCGACTTCGCCTTCCGCGGGGAAATGCTCGTCCCCGACCAGGTCGAAGCGCTGCGCACCGGCGACATCGACGTTGCTCTATTGCGCACACCGATTGCGGACTCGACTCTGACCACCACCCGACTACGGCAAGATCGGTTGATGGCCGCGGTACCGGCCGACCATCCGCTTGCGCGGCAGCGACAAGTCGCGCCCGCCGACCTGTGCGACGTCGATCTGATCATCCACCGAGCCGACCGCCGATCGGTGATGTACGACATCGTCCTTCGAATGTTCCACGACGCTGGCGTGGAACCGCGTATCCGTCACGAAGTCGGCGAGACCTCGACCTTGGTCACCTTGATCGCGGGTGGACTCGGTGCCGCAATCGTGCCGGAGCCGGTTACCGCGCTGACTCTCGACGGTGTCGCCTATCGAGAGTTGTCTGGCCCCGCCGCGCTCGTCGATCTCGCCGTGGCCCACCGCGCCGACCGTGCCGAACCCCATCTTCTGCGGACGGTGGCTGTGGTGGAGAGTGTTGTGTCTGCTTCGCCCGTGGAGTAGGCGGTCAGGACGCTCGAATAGCGACTGCTAGCTGGCGTGCTTCGCGCCTAGGTGCGACTCGATCAGTTGTCGCGCGTACTTCGACACCGACATACCTGCATGCTCAGCTTCCTCGGTTAGTCGAGCCTTCACATCCTCGGATAGAACTACCTGCACAGTCGGGGAGTGCTTCTTCCCTCCGGACAGCGACTTTCCGCCCGGGATGAGGCCTGCGCCTCGGCGAAACTTGGGAAGCGCTTCCTCGGCTTCTCGCGCGTAATCGATCTCTTGCTCCGCAGTGAAGTTACCGTCGACGACCTCGAAGTCGACCGCGCTGAAGTCTGGAACCTTGGTCATTTGGGTCACCAGTTCTTTCGGTAGTTGGTGGGCATCGCGTGAATGCAGGTCCACGTGTCGTCATCCTCGGCTACCAGGATGATTTCCAGTTCGACGCCGCGGCTGTCGGTGCCGATGAAGTAGGCGCGGCGTCCGTCCATCAGGAGCGGGTTGCCCGCGTGGCGAAGCGCGGTCATGATGTTTGTTTTGGAGACGCGACGTCGGGCCGCCGCTGTCATTCGTACCTTAGCCATACAACCCTAGTATCTATTAGATATTCGAACAAGGGCTCTAGTGTCTAATGTATGTTCGCCGATCTAATCGGCGACGTTAGCGACATACGGCTCCTTTGTGCTTCCTGACGGACCTGGGAGTGGACCGTCGCCGGACAATGGCGGGGTTGTAGGCCGTGCTCAGACACGGGATGGTCAGTCCGGGCCGAGAATTCACGAGCGCCGCGAACTCTGATGCAGCCCGGGCCCTGTCTGGGCAAAACCGCAAACACAGTCGAAGGCTGCGGACTTGGGGCCATTCACGGCCGATGCTGACCGACGGTCGCATGATCCCGTTTTGCAAGGTCGTAGAGGTCGGATCCGGCCTGCCAAGGCAAAGTCCTTTACGTCCCGTCACCCGGCTTGCACTACCGGTATCATGCGGTCTGCGGCATGCCGCAGTCAATTATGTTTACCGGACTCGGGGAGCCCGCCGCTTACTGTCCAGATTGAACCGCCGCGAGACTTCGGCCTGCCGGTACGCTCCGTCACGCGTTTGGGGCGCTTTGCTGAAGGATTCCACCCACAGCGGCACGGCCAGTCGTCCGCGGCCGCAAGGACTGCTCCGTAGTTCCTGCACACCTTTCCTACGCCCATATACAAATGTTAGGTGCCAGTTCTGCTGACGTACTCGGAATGCTCCCCCTGACACACTCGTGGGCACAGTTGAATCCGAGTTGGGTGACCTAGAGGACACCGCCGGGTACGCTCGTCGCCAGTTGCTACTCGCATAGCCTCCCGAGCCGCACTGGTAGACCCGCGTTCTTCCTCCGTCGGCGTTGAGGGCAAGGTCCGCTGGATCTGCGAATCTCGAATCGTCCGCTAGCTGTCTTTCCTTAAATGCGGCGCGTACGCGGGCAGGGTCGCATGGACAGGCTGAGAAATATGACCAAGAACTCCGCTGAAAAGCGAGCGGCGCGTGAGTACGCACTCAATCACGCAGTCTCATATCGGCGTGCTCTCACCGAGGTGCGTGCGGCAGATCGTCACGGCAGTCAGGTTTCCGAGCCGCACGTCACACGGCTTCTCATCGAGGCCGTTGAAGGCTGCGGCATCCGACATTGGGCACGAGTGCTGGCCTGGGACGGAGCAACCTCGGCGACCATTGCCGATGTCGGCGGCGAGACGTTTGTGCTCAGCGCCGACACCGTCAGCAAGGCGTTGCACGAACTCCTGGTTGCTGAGCCAAATCTGGAGCCCCTGGATCTCGACAGTTATCACGCAGACCTAGTAATCCAACACGCACTTTTTGGCTGCATCATCTACCGAACCGGAGTGCGACGTCGGCCACTGGTGGCGGCCTGACGGGCGCCTCAAAAACGCCTACCCTTAACCCATGCGTCCGCTTCGCTACTCGATCAACATCTCGATTGACGGCTGCTGCGACCACCGCGCGATGATGCCCGATGCGCAGACGCATGCCCACGCAACGCAGACCATCGCCGACGCTGATGCCATCATCCTTGGCCGCACGACGTACCAGATGATGGAGGACGCGTGGCGACCATCGGGAACGCCGTCGGAGATGGCGGACTGGACCGAGCCGTTTGCCCGCACCATCGACGCTGCGCGCAAATACGTTGTGTCGAGCCAACTTTCCTCGGTCGACTGGAATGCGGAACTACTGCCCAGCAATTTCATCGCCGCCATCGCGCAACTCAAAACCGAGCCGGGCAACGGCCTCTACGTCGGCGGCGTTCAACTTCCGCTTGCCCTCGCCGACGCCGGGTTGATCGACGAATACGAATTCCTCGTCTACCCGACGATCGCGGGCCACGGACCCCGACCCTTCGACGGCTTGCGTGAGAATCTCGACCTAAAGTTCGTGGGCCGTAAGGACTTTGAGTCCGGCGTCGTGGCGCTTCGCTACAAGATCTGATCGACGCAGCGCCTCACGCTCCGGCCTTCAACCGCAGCCCGTCGAGCAATAGGTCCAAACCGGCCCGGAACTGATCGGCATCGTTGTGGACTTCAAACTCGTCGACGATGTAGTGAATGTATGGGTGCTCTTGCGGATCGAGGGCCCGCCACTGCGCTGCGAATCGTGAAATGTATTCGGCGCCAGTAACAGTGCCGTCGAGCACTTCAGCCGGAATCTGCTGACCGAGGTCGGTTGCGGTGCCGATGACGAATCCGAGGATCGCCGACACCCCGTGGAATGTGTCGCGCGGATTGAGGTTCAGGCGCATGACGTGTCGACCGATGCTCTCGTAGATCCGCAGGCCGTTGGGTTGCACGCCCGTATCGCGCATGAGGTACCCGCCAAGCCAGGGGCGATCCGCGACGGTGTCGAACAAAGCGATGGCGATGGCCCGGACGTCGGCAATCGGATCGCCGGAATCGACGAATGTGTCGGTCTTCTCAAGCACCTCACCCAGGACGTGGTCGGTCGCCCGGTCGAGGAGTTCCTCCTTATTCGACACGTACCAGTAAATGCTCCCGACGCCGCCGCCGACCCGCGCAGCGAGTGTCCGAAAGGTGAGCCCCGATTCACCCGATTCGTCGAGAATCGCGACGGCCTCGCCGATCACGGTCTCCATTGAGTGGGATGCCCGACGTCTGCCACCTGGCTTTTTGCCCTGCTCGCTCGCTTGGGATGCGGTCATGTCTTGCATCGTACCGAACGTTGTTCTAGTCTATGGAACGTTGTTCGATAACCGAACGCCGTTCGATAGAACGGCCCGACGCTAAATGGAGGTGTCCCAATGGCTACCGCTACTGAGACCTCACCCAGGCGCGTGTACTCATCGCTGCGCGCGGCCTGGATTCCGATGTTCGCCCTCTGCCTGGCCTTCTTTGTCGAGATGGTCGACAACACCCTGCTGACTATCGCGCTGCCGACCATCGGCCGCGACCTCGGCAGCGGCACCACCGCGCTGCAATGGATCACCAGCGCCTACTCATTGACCTTCGGTGGTTTATTACTCACTGCCGGCTCGGTGGCTGATCGACTCGGCAGACGCCGCGTCCTACTCGTCGGCCTCACGCTGTTCGGGGTGATGAGTCTCGGCGTTCTGGCCGTTACGTCCACCGGTGAGCTGATCGCGCTACGGGCGCTCCTCGGTGTCGCGGCCGCGGCTATGGCGCCGATCACCAACTCGCTCGTCTTCCGACTCTTCGACGACGAAGCCCTGCGCATGCGTGCGATGACGGTGATGATCATCGTCGGCATGAGCGGATTCATTCTTGGCCCGGTCCTCGGCGGAACCGCGCTCACCCACGTCGGCTGGGAGTGGCTGCTGCTGGTCAACGCTCCGATCGCGTTGATCGCGTTCGTCGGTGTCCGACTCGGTGTGCCCGCCGACGACCGCGCGGGTCTGACCTCGGATCGCCTCGACCTACCCGGCGCCGCGCTCAGCATCCTCGCGATCGGACTCGGGTGCTACACCTTGACGGCTGGAATCGAGCACGGCTGGATGTCGGTGTGGACGCTCGGCTCCGCCGCGGGTGCTGTCCTCGCGCTCGTCGGATTCATCTGGCGAGAACGCAGCGCGACCCAGCCGATGCTCGACCTGAAGATCTTCTCCAACGGAACTGTCCGCGGTGCTGTGATCGCACAGGTCGGAACGTCGGTGGCCATGGCTGGAGTGATGTTTGGCCTCATCCTGCACTTCCAGTACGCGTACGGCTGGAGTCCGATGAAAGCTGGTCTCGCCAACCTCCCGCTGATCCTGACCATGATTCTGGCAACGCCACTTTCCGAGTACCTTGCCAAGCGGTTCGGCCATCGCATCGCCTGCCTAATCGGAGCCGGATTCCTGACCCTGTCACTCGTCGGTATGGCCTGGGGCGTGCAGCATGGCTACCTCGTGATCGCGATTTCGATGGTCGTGTTGACCATTGGTCTGCGAACGGTCATGACGATCTGTGCGGTCGCCCTCGTCGGGGCAATGCCAAGTAACCGGACGTCGATGGGTACCGCGCTGAACGACACCGCGCAGGAAGTCGGCACGAGCGTGGGTACCGCGGTGATCGGCACCCTGATCGCGGCGCTGGTGACCACGAGCCTCCCCACCGGGATGTGGAGCAGCGAGCTAGTCGCATCGTTCTTCCACGGCGAGCGCATTGCCTACGCGGTACTGGCGGTCGCCGTCGGAGTCATCGCGACGTGGGGTGCGCTCACGCTCACCAACTCGAGAGAGACGGATGAGCACGCGTAGGTGCGGTGCGCGCCAAGGTGATTCGTTGCTACGCCGGGCGGCGTCAGGCTCCGATGTCCGACGTAACCGGATCACCCTTGCGGCCCACCACGATCAGCGCCAGTCCCACTAGCGCCCACACGATAAGCACCGTCACCGGGAAGCCAGTCGGAGCGTCGGGGAAGTAGGCGACGTCGCGCAGCAGCGTCGACGACGCTCCCGGCGGGAACCACTGGCCGACGGAACCCCACGGCGAAGGTAGGAACTGCCAGGGCATCGCCGCGCCGGACATCGGATTGCCGACGAGCACCAAAAGCAGTGCGGCAACACCGATTCCGGCCTGACCGAGCAAAGAGTTCAGGCCGACGACGAGACCGGAGCCAGCCGCGATGGCCAATGCCAATGCTCCCGCCAACGCCCAGTAGGAGCCGGGCAGGATGCCGAACCAGGAACCCAATACAGCGGAGAGCAATAGTCCACCCGCGACCGCGAAGCCAGCGACGTACCCCAACCGACGCGAACGTCCACGTACGAGCAGTGAACAGAGCACGCCGCCAAGAACGGATGCTAGGACCAATGGGAAGCCCGCGGCTCCGAGAGCGGTGCCGTTGGGGTCGTCGGCGGACAGCGGGACCACGTCGGTGACGGTGGCGCCGGTCGGGCCGCCTATGTTCGCGGCCAGCCCTTTCAGGGCGGTGGCGACCTGTGGGCTGGCCGCGGAAGCTACCAACACTTCCGGTCCGGTTTGCCCAATCACGATGCCGCCGAATACATCTCGGTGCTTGATGGCTTCAATGAGCGCATCGCGATCGCCGACGGTAGTGACGTCGAGATCGACGGGTGCCTTCGACAGTTGCGTGGTCACCGGCGCCGTCGCGGCGGGAGGTCCAGCGACCGCGACGTCGATTCCGCGGGGCTCCGCGGTGAGCGGGGGCCAGAGGAAAGCGAGCGTGACGATGAAGACCGCGGTGAGCGCGGCGGTCGCCACGATGATGGCCTTTCGCCAGTCGGTGGGTGAAGGAATTGGTGGGGTGGGGGAGCCGTCGGTCGCCGCCGACGTCGGGGTCGTGACTGCGGTCATGCCTGCCTCCTAAAACGAATGATCGTTCTTTATTGTGGCGGGAGCGGGACCTCGTGTCAAGAACGATCATTCGGTTTAAGATGACGGCATGCCGAAGGTCACCGACGACTACAAGGAGCAACGGCGCCGCGAGATCGCCGATGCCGCGCTGAAAGCATTCCGCCGCAAAGGGTTTCATGCGGCATCCATGGCCGACATCATCGCGGAGTCCGGGTTATCTGCCGGCGCCATCTATGGGCACTACGCGGGCAAGGACGAACTGATCAAGGCCGTCGCGTCCTCGATCGTCGGGGTGCGAACGCAAGCGATCCTCGATTTTGCCAACGACGCAGATCGACCCAGCCCGGGTGAAATGGTGCGGATATTTCTCGGGGGGATCGTGGATCAGGTTGGCGATACGACGATCCTGATCCAGATGTGGGGCGAGGCCGCCACCAACCCGGCGCTCTACGAGTTTGTCCACGGTGTCATTGGGCGATTAGTCGGCGCATTCACCGCCTACATCGAGGCGTGGCACACCGACGTGCGAGGTATAGACGTAGAGGAAGCGCATCAATTGGCTGTCGAGCAGGCTCCGCTGTTCGTTGCCGTTTGCCAGGGATTCATCCTGCAATCGTCGTTCGTCCGCGACTTCGACGCCGATGCGTACTTCACCGCTGCGGCGAAACACCTGCCCGGATAGGAGTCGCGGCTTTGCGAGGCGAGTCGGTGGTCATGCGACGATTGTCCGATGACCGCAACACTTGTCGCCAAGGACGTATCGGGCGGTTATGCGCATCGGGTCTTGTTCGATCATCTCGACTTGACCGTCGCGGCGGGTGACATTGTCGGGGTGGTTGGAGCCAACGGCGCGGGCAAGACGACGCTGCTGCGCGTACTTGCCGGTGATCTTGCGCCGCTGTCGGGCAGTGTGACGCGGGCCCCCGCCGACGCGTTCGTCGGATGGCTGCCGCAGGAACATGACCGGGTCCCGGGTGAGACGGTCGGGCGCTATGTTGCTCGTCGAACCGGGTGCGCGGCCGCTACTGCGGCGATGGACTCAGCTGCCGCAGCGCTCGCGGAGCCGACTACCGGCCCCGACGATCCCGCCGACGTCTACGCGATCGCCCTCGACCATTGGCTTGCCACCGGTGCCGCCGACCTCGACGAACGTCTGCCCGCGGTGCTGGCCGACCTCGGCTTCACCAACGACGTCGGCGAGCCGTCAGCGGCACTGATGACCGCATTGTCCGGTGGTCAAGCGGCCCGGGTTGGACTCGCTGCACTGCTGTGCTCACGCTTCGACATCGTGCTACTCGACGAACCGACCAACGACCTCGACCTGGACGGTCTGGCGCGTTTGGAAGAGGTGGTCGCCGGCATGCGCGGCGGCGTCGTATTGGTGAGTCACGATCGAGAGTTCTTGGCGCGCAGCGTAACTCGCGTTCTCGAACTTGATCACGCGCAGCAGACCAACACCTTGTACGGCGGGGGATACGAGAGCTATCTCGAAGAGCGTGAGGTGGCTCGTCGCCACAAACGGGAAGACTACGAAGAGTTTGCCGCCAAGAAGTCAGACCTCGTCGCACGGGCGCGAACCCAACGTGAATGGTCAAGTCAGGGGACGCGCAACGCGATGCGCAAAGCGCCCGACAATGACAAGATTCGACGCCGCGCGGCAACCGAATCCAGTGAGAAACAGGCGCAGAAGGTCCGGCAGATGGAAAGTCGGATTGCGCGGCTGGACGAAGTGGAAGAGCCGCGCAAGGAGTGGGTTCTCGAATTCACGATCGGTTCGGCGCCGCGATCGAGTTCGGTCGTCGCAACGCTGAACAATGCCGTGGTGCGGCACGGGAGCTTCACGCTCGGACCGATCTCGCTGCAGGTCGAGGCCGGCGATCGCATCGGAATCACCGGAGCGAATGGCGCCGGTAAATCGACGCTGCTGAAACTACTGCTCGGCAAGATCACCCCCGACGAAGGCACGGCGCAACTCGGGGCCAACGTCGCCGTCGGCGAAATTGACCAAGCCCGCGGCCAGTTCACCGGCTCGACGCCACTGGCGCAGCGGTTCGAGATGCTGGTCCCCGACTACTCGACCGCTGACGTTCGGACGTTGCTCGCCAAATTTGGTCTGCGCGCCGACCACGTCGACCGACCCGTCGATGCCCTGTCGCCGGGCGAACGGACGCGCGCGGCGATGGCATTGCTCCAGGCCAGGGGAATTAACGTGCTGGTCCTCGATGAGCCGACAAATCACCTCGACCTTCCCGCCATCCAACAGTTGGAATCAGCTCTCGACACCTACGACGGCACCGTGCTCCTGGTGACGCACGACCGTCGAATGCTGGCCAACGTCGCTACCAACCGAAATTGGCACGTGGAGGGCGGGCAGGTCAGGGTTAGTTAGCTGCTTCGTATGCTTCGACGATGTGCAGCGGAATGCGTCCACGGTCGCTGACTTGATAACCATTCTCGTTAGCCCATTCGCGAATTGCCTGCGTCTGAGCCTTGCTGCGGTTGGCGCCAGCGCCGCGTCGAGGTGAACGCGCAACCGGACGGGAGACGTCGAGGTATTTCTGCAGCGAAGCGCGGAACTCGTCAGCGTGCTTGGCCGACGTATCGAACTCATAGGTCCGGCCATCAACGGCGAATCGGACTGTCTCGTACTCTTGGAGTTCTTTGCCGTCGATATCGTCAATTACCTTAACGACCTCTACCTTTGCCACAATGGGCTCCCTTCTCAAGTCAAATGCGCTATCGGTATAGACAATAGCGCAGAATTTATCGTTGTGTCCGCGAGGTCGAAGAGTTCACAGCCAGTCGTTATGAAGTGGGGGGCGCACTTTCCGATGGTGAATTCTCGGTGGTATCAGCGGGATCTTGGCCGGTGCCAAGCAGAGATGACGGTGCCGGATCCGAGGCTCGAATTGGACGATAGCCGCGAGCGGTCACGGCGAAACCTTTGTCATTTTCGGTCGACAGGCAATACAGCCCACTCGCGTCGCTGAGGCAGGTGAACCGGGCTATTGCGATGCTTTGCCCAAAGCCCACGATAGTTCCGCGGCGCATCACCGGGTACAGGTTCGCGCATGCTCCCTGCGATGCGCCGGTGTTATTCAGAATGATGAGGTCCGGTGCCCACTGGCAGGTCGACGGCGTATTGGCCGGCGGATTGGTTGGACCATTGGTGCCGGTGGCTTGGCATGCGAGCGTATTGCGGCCGTTGGTACCCGTGGAGCAATTGACCGATCGACTCGGCGTGCTGAAGTGAAATCCCGACGTGGTCTGCAAGGCGGAATCGGCGGTCACCGAGCCCTTGTGATACCGACTGTTGTCCACGCGAGGTGCGGCCGTCACGGTGCGGCCGATGGTCCACTTCGGCAAGTTGGTGTCGCGTTCGCCCGACGCCGCGGCCTCTGACGTCGGCACCTCCGACGTGGAAGTCTCGGTGGTGAGGGAGTCAGTCGGGGGCACGATGATCTTGCTCGGTTCGGTCCCTTCGGTCAGCAGGCTACAACCACCAACCAGCATCGTCGCAGCTACAACGGCCAGTACCGTGGCGCGCGACGATCGGCGTCGCGATGGTCCGTACCCTGGCATGCTGTGTCGACTCCCAAAATCGTGTTGTTTTACGTTTTCACCCCGTTGCCCGATCCGGAAGCCATCCGCCTATGGCAGTTGACGCTCTGTGAGTCGCTTGGCCTAACCGGTCGGATCATCATCTCTCCCGACGGTATCAACGTCACCGTCGGAGGTGACCTCCCACGGGTAAAACGGTACGTGAGAAGTACCCGGTCGTACGCGCCGTTTGCCGAAGCCGATATCAAATGGTCGATGGGTTTGGGCAATGACTTTCCGCGGTTGAGCGTCAAAGTTCGCCCGGAGATCGTCAGTTTTGGCGCTCCAGAACGCCTGGTCGTCGACGAGCGGGGAGTCGTTGGGGGCGGGCAGCGTCTTTCGCCGGAAGGTGTCAACGAATTGGTGGCGCAGCGGGGGGTCGAGGTTGCATTCCTCGATGGCCGGAATTCGTTGGAGGCGCAAATCGGACGCTTTTCGGGTGCCCATGTACCAGATGTGCAAACGACGCGAGATTTCATCGGTGTGATTGATTCGGGGCAACTCGATCACCTGCGTCATCGTCCGGTCGTCACCTACTGCACCGGTGGAGTGCGTTGTGAAGTGTTGAGCGCTTTGCTCGTCGCACGTGGGTTTGACGAGGTGTACCAGCTCGATGGTGGCATTGTGCGGTATGGCGAGCAGTTTGGTGACGACGGATTGTGGGAAGGGTCACTCTACGTATTCGACGATCGGATGTCTGTCGACTTCTCTGACCATGCGAAGGTCATTGGGCGCTGCTCACAATGTGGGATGCCGACGAAGAACGTCGCCAATTATCCCGATCCGGATGGGCGGGAATTAGTCGTGATTTGTCCCGATTGCCTGGCCGTCGCCGAGTCCGCCGATGGGTAATTCAGAACGCCGAGTGCCAATTATTGTGGTCGCCGGATTTCTCGGGGCAGGTAAGAGCACAATGCTCAATCATCTGTTACGCAACGCCGGCAGTACGCGAATTGGATTGATTGTCAACGACTTCGGCGCTATCAATATCGATGCGCTGCTCGCTGCGGGATCGGCGGACGGCGTCGTTGGATTGGGAAACGGATGTATCTGTTGCACCGTCGACGACGATTCAGTCGACGGTTTTGCCGCCGTTATTGACCGAATGCTGCGGCCCACAGCCAATCTCGACGTGATCGTTGTGGAAGCATCGGGCCTCGCCGACCCACGAACGCTCGTGCGAATGGTCGCCGGATTGACCGATCCGCGGGCATTGTTTGGCGGACTGATCTACGTCGTCGACGCCGGTGCATTCGAGCGGTCCCGATCGTCGCATCCCGAGCTTGATCACCATGTACGCATCGCTGACCTGGTCGTCGTGAACAAGATTGACCAGCGCGAGTCGGCACAGGATTCGCTGCGCAGGGTCGTCGAAGAACTCAACTCGACGGCGCCGATCGCGTACACGTCGGAGGGCGTCGTCGATCCGGCGATGATCTTTGACGTGGTGGAATCCACCGACAATGCGACGTCGCGGCAGTTGACGCTCGACGAATTGCTGCGCGAGCAGCATGACCAAGACCATCGGCATCATCACCATCTGCACCACGACTATCAGTCGGTGTCCTTCACCTCCGACGTCGCGCTTGACCCACGACGCCTGGCCGCCTTCTTGGAGCGTCCACCACGAGGGTCCTATCGGATCAAGGGGTGGGCGCACTTTGACCTGCTGGAGCATCGGGGCAAGTTCGTCATCCATGCGGTGGGGGGTCGAATTCGTGTCGACGTGCGCGGATGGGACAGTGCGGAACCGTCGACGTCGATTGTCGTTATCGGCGCCGGCCTCGACGAGGATGCTGCACAGCACGCCCTGGAACTCACATGTGGAACCGACGTCAACGACGAGTTCGGGATCTTGAGTGTTACGCGCCACCAGGTTCCCGGCGCCGGGTGGCTTGCGTAGCACCCGTAGCACTTTGCTGTCGGCTTGGCTCAGCTGAGTTCGGCGCGCATCTGCTCCAGGGCCCTGCGCAGATCGTCTTCACTGATGGTCAGCGGCGGCGCGAACCGGACCGTTTTGCCGTGTGTGTCCTTGCATAGGATCCCGCGGGCGAGTAGACCCTCGGAGTACTCGCGGCCGGTGCGGTCGGCGAGATCGACTCCGGCCCACAGGCCGCGCACCCGATACGACGGCACGTTCGGCAGCTCCGCGAGCCCGTCGGCGAAGATCGGCGCCAGACGTTTCGCGTTTTCCAGCACGTCGCCTCGCTCCATCAGCTCGATGACCGCGGATCCGACCGCGGCGGCCAGCGGGTTGCCGCCGAACGTCGACCCGTGGCTGCCCGGCGTGAACACCCGCATGATCTCCTGCGTCGAGACGACGGCGGACACCGGAAGTACACCACCGCCGAGCGCTTTGCCGAGCACGTACACGTCGGGTCGCACATTCTCGTGATCGCAGGCGAATGGCAGCGCCGTACGCCCCATTCCGGACTGGATCTCGTCGGCCACCATCAGGACGTTGCGGTCAGTGCACAGCTCACGTACGCCGCGCAGATAACCGTCAGGCGGGATTCGGACGCCGGCCTCACCCTGGATCGGCTCGAGCAGCACCGCGACGGTCTGATCATCGACCGCGGCGGTCAGCGCGTCCAGGTCACCGAACTCTACGAGTTCGAACCCAGGGGTGTAGGGCGCGAATCCGTCGCGTGCTTCTGGATCGTCGGAGAAACTCACGATCGTCGTCGTACGGCCGTGGAAATTCCCATGCATCGCAACGATCTTTGCCTGATCGACGGGTACACCCTTGACGTCGTACCCCCATTTGCGGGCCAGCTTGATGCCGGTCTCGACAGCCTCGGCGCCGGTGTTCATCGGTAGCACGACGTCCATCCCGCAATAGCGGGCTAGCGCCTGGCAAAACGGGGCGAGCGTGTCGCTGCCGAACGCGCGGCTGGTCAGCGTGATCCGGTCAAGCTGACGGCGCACGGCGTCCAACAAAGCCGGATGCCGGTGTCCGAAGTTGAGCGCGCTGTATCCGGCGAGCAAATCGAGGTAGCGCTTGCCATTAACGTCGGTAACCCAAGCGCCGTCGCCATAGGCGAGTGTGACGTCGAGGGGCTTGTAGTTGTTCGCGACTGCCGATGGAAGAGGAACGTTCATGATGGTCGTCCAATCAACTGAACCGCGGGCCGATGGTCACATCTGACTAACGATACGCAAAGTCCCAGGTCGCGCATTCGTCAAAACCCTTAACCAATGCTTCACTGTTACTAAAGATGCCAATGTGACTGATGTGGCTCATGGAGGGTCGATAAGTGTTTTCCGCTAAGAAGAGTGTCCTGGCTGCGGCTGCCATGGTTGCGACGGCTGTCGTCGTCGGTACGACGGCGCCGGTGGCAACCGCCGCGCCCGCACCCTCACCTAAGCCAAGTCCGAGCGCTCCCGCGCCGGCGCCCGCTGGTAAGTCGTTGTCGGGAAAGACGATTTTCCTTGATCCGGGTCATCAGGGCAGCGCCGCCGGACACTCGCTGTCCAAGCAGGTTCCCGACGGTCGCAATGGCATGAAGGATTGCCAGACCACCGGCGCGACCGGAGTGAACGGCGCCAAGGAGCACACCGTCAACTGGCAGGTCGCGCAGCTGATCAAGGCCGGATTGGAAAGCCAGGGCGCACGGATCGTCCTGTCGCGCGCCAACGACGCCGGTTGGGGTGGCTGCGTCGACGAACGTGCCGCCGCCGCGAGTAAGTCTGGTGCGGTGATGGCAGTTAGCCTGCACGCTGATTCGACGAGCGCTGGCGCCGACACCACAAAAAAGGGTTTCCACCTCATCGTTCCGACGTTGCCGTTGCCGAATAAGGCTGCGCAGCAAGCGCAGTCGACAGGTGGGCGCACCGCGTCAAACACGATGCGTGACACCTTGAAGACCGCTGGATTCCCAGCCGCCAACTATGCGGGAGTCGTGGACGGCATTCAGACTCGCTCCGACATCGCCGGCGTCAACCTGACCACCATCCCGGCAGTGTTCATCGAGATGGGCAACCTGTCGAATCCGACGGAGGCCGCGTCACTGGCTGCGCCAGACGGCCAGCTCAAGTACGCGAACGCCATCACCAAGGGCATTCTTGCCTACGCGGGCGGTGCCGCGGCGTCAAAGACGGGTACGGGTACCGGTTCGCTGAGTAGCTTCCTGGCCGACCAGCCGACCACTCCGACCACGCCGACGACGCCGACTTCACCGAACGCTGACGTCGATGCAGACGGGCTCGGCGGAGTGATTCCGCTAATTCAGCAGCTCATCGCAACGAAAGACCCCAAGGCGATCGAGTCGCTGCTCGCCGGTCCGGGACAGGACGTTGGTTCGCAGATCCTGAAAGCGATGCTCTCGGTGATCTACTCGCTGTTCGGCGGCAAGCTCCCGATCGGCTGACCACCCCGTTAGAGTCGTGGGATGGGGATCACAGAACTCTTTTTCATGAAGACACCCGTGCCTTCGCTGCGCGGCCGAAAGGTGCTGATCACGGGGGCCGCGAGCGGTATTGGTCGTGCGACGGCCGAGGCAGCCGCGGCCGAAGGTGCCGAGCTGATCTTGACCGACCTACATCAGCAGCCGCTCGATGAGGCGGTAGCCGGAATTACGACTGCGGGCGGCAACGTCGTGTACCACCAGGCGGGCGACGTTTCCGACTATGACTGGGTCCGTTCGTTCGCGGCCGGCGTCGACGCCGAGGTTGGCGTGATGGATGTGGTGATGAACGTCGCCGGGATCTCCGCATGGGGCACCGTCGAGAATCTGGAACACCGACACTGGCGATCGCTGGTCGACGTCAACCTCATGGGGCCCATCCACATCATCGAATGCTTTGTGCCGCAAATGGTTCGACGCGGCCAGGGTGGTCATCTCGTGAACGTGTCGTCGGCGGCTGGGCTTCTCGCGCTGCCCTGGCATGCCGCTTATAGCGCCAGCAAGTTCGGCATTCGCGGGGTGTCTGAAGTGCTCCGCTACGACCTCCGCCAGCACAACATTGGTGTGTCACTGGTGTGCCCCGGCGCGGTGGACACGCCTCTGGTCAACACCGTCGACATCGTCGGGGTCGATCGCGACAACCCGGCGGTCAGCAACGCGATCGGTGGATTTCACAAGATGGCGGCGTCGCCGGAGAAGGCGGCGCGCGCGATTCTCAAGGGAATCCACCGCAATCACTACCTCGTCTACACCTCGTTCGACATCCGATTCGGCTACTGGTGGTCACGCAAGTTCGCGTTGCCCTACGAGGTTGCGATGCGATTCGCGAATAACCGCTTCAGCAAGCTCGCGCACATCGCGCCGGCCAAGCCAGACGTTCACACCGGTGGCTGACGGGTCGTCGCGACGGCTGGTGGTAGCTGCGACGGCGGCGGAGGCGGCGCACGTCCCCGATGGGACACGACTGCTGATCACCGGGATCGGAAAGGTCGCTGCGGCAACGATTCTGACGCATGAACTGGCATTGGCCCACGCTGGAGTGCGCCCACCCGTCGACGCCGTGGTGAACGTCGGAACCGCTGGGGCACTGCACGATCACCATGCCGGGCTCTTCGTGCCGTCGACCGTCATCGAGCACGACATCTCGAGTGACGCGCTCGGCGCGATGGGCTACGACATCGTCGATACATACCGCTTCGACGAAGGCGACGGAACCGTGCTGGCCACCGGCGACACGTTCATCGCGGATGCCATTGCGCGCGAGAATCTCGCCCGTCGGGCGGACCTCGTGGATATGGAGGGCGCGGCCATCGCGCATGTCTGCCGACGATTCGGCATCGAACTGACGCTGGTCAAAGTGGTCAGCGACGACGCGTCAGACACCGCGATGGACTGGCCGTCGAAGGTTGATGCGGCCGCGCGGGAGCTGGGGCAGTGGCTGGGGGCTCCGCTCTGACCGTCACCGGGTCAGAGTGTGAGAATCTCGCGGTCGGCCACCTCGGGGGCGCGGAGAATGGCGTCGATCGAGACGATCCGACCGTCGAGGCCGAAGGCCAGGTCGGCGAACAGTAGGTACTGCTGACCGTCGGAGTCCGGCCGGGGGACGACGTACCCGAGACGACCGTCGACAAGCGCCGCGAGTGCCGTTTTAGCGCGGAACAGGAACGCCTCCGCGATCGCGGGGGCACCGCTCAGGACAGCTGGGTCGGAGTCGTCGGTGTACGTGCGGAACACCGCATCCGGGTCCAGCACTTCGACGAGGCCAGTGAAATCCCCGTCGCGGGAAGCTGCGAGGAACGCGCGAACGACCTCAGTTCGTACCGCGTCGGGTCGGGCCGGGGCGCCGGAAACGCGCTTGCGGGCACGGCTCGCCACCTGTCGAGTAGCCGCAGGGGTGCGTCCGAGTACCGCTGCGACGTCGTCGAAGGGCACGGCGAAGACATCGTGCAGGACGAAGGCCACCCGTTCCGCGGGGGCGAGACCGTCGAGAACCGCGCCCATTGCCGCGCCAACGGCCTCGGCCAGTTGTACCTGCTCGTCGGGACCGGGCGTGGGATCAGCGGGGTCCACGTCGTCGATCGGGGTGTTCTCACGGCGCGCCCGAAGCTGGTCGAGGCAGATGCGGGAGACCACCGTTGTCAGCCATGCGGTTGGGTTGTCGACGCTGCCATCCGTATCAGCGCGCGCCGCGCGTAGCCAGCTCTCCTGCACGGCCTCCTCGGCATCGGCCGTCGAGCCGAGCATCCGGGTGGCCACCGCGAGCAATCGTGGGCGGGCCGCTTCGAATACGTCCAGATTCATCTGTGTCACATCCTCCTGAGTTGATCCGTCATGTAGGTGACGGGGTGAACGCCCCGGATGTGACAAATCGACGAAAAGGATACGACGATGACCGCACGGATGACCAACCCCGCTTCTGTCCTACCTGGCGCGATGGACGCGTTGATGAAGCTCGGTGGAGTGATCTCAGCGACCGGCCTGTCGGCTGAGTTGCTGGAGCTGGTGAACATGCGAGCCAGCCAGCTCAACGGCTGCAGCACCTGCCTCGACGGGCACTGGCGAATGGCGCGTAAGCACGGTGCGTCTGACGACAAGCTCTTTGCTGTGGGTGCCTGGCGGCACACGCCGTACTTCTCCGATGCCGAGCGGATCGCGTTGGAGATGACCGAGCAGCTCACCGAGTTGGCGGGTCGTCCGGACGCGCTGCCCGACGAGTTGTGGGAGGCCGCGGCGGACGAATTCAACGAAGCTCAGCTCGCCGGTCTGGTCCTGGCCATTGCGCAGATCAACCTGTGGAACCGGCTCAATCATGCGACTCGGCAGCAGGCGGGCGCCTGGCGGCCGTAAGGACTACTCGGCTGGGGGCCGAGGGCGACGCCGCGCGGGGCGATCGTCGGGAACGTCGAGCGTCAGGTCGATGCCGGCGGCTCGGGCGGCCGCACCCGCGGTGCGGCGTGCGGCGGTGTCGGGTCCCTCGGGCCGCTGGGGTCGGGGCTGAGCCTGAGTGCGGGGTGGGGCCTGAGTGCGCGATGGTGCAACTCGTGGCTGAGCAACGCGTTGCGTGGACTGGTCGTCGGAAACGCGACGTCGGGTGCGGGTGGCCGACGACGATGAATCGGCGGGTCGTGGGCGTCGGGCCGGTTGTGCGCCGGATTCTTTGGAGGCAGGTGAACGCGCGGCGCGGGTGCGCTCAGCGGGACGCTCAGCTGGGCGTCGACTCTTCGTCGCGTCGGGACGTCGGGCAGCGGCTGTGGTCCGCGCGAGCGGCTTGGCGGGCGTCGTGTCTCTAGTGATGAACCACCGTCCAACAACTACCGCCAGCGTCAGGAGGAACGTCACCGCCATCGACGGGAAGCTGGTCGCGATCGGCAGGGCCACCTTGAAGATCAGCGTCTTGGCGGACATGTTGGCGCTGGCGTTGATCGCGTAGAGCGCGACGATGCCGACGGCAAACGCGATCAGCGGAGGTTGAACTGCGGTGGTGAAGAGTCCTCGGCGTCGAACAGCAAGGGCAGCAAGTACACAGCCAGCGAGGTAGCAGATCTGATACGTCACGCGCAGCGCGCCATGCAGCTTGGCGTCGATCGCGGCGCCGAGCGCAGTTAGACCAAGAGCCAACAAAACGGCACCCCACCAGGGTAAACCGCGCAGTTTAGGCAGCACTGACTGCTCGTCTACGGGCACGGAGCTCGCTGCGAATTGGCCAAATAACACACTCTGACGGTACCGGGTGTAGCTGAGAAAACCTGTATCCGCAGAGTGCGGTGTGGCACAAGTCAATAATCGGCGGGGATTTGTGAACTTTGCGCGTGCCGCACAGCGTCGTCGATGAGCGTGGGGGTTGGGATTCGGTCTGGATTGTCCGCGAAGGCGTCGAGATCGGCCAGTTTGCGTGCGGTGACACCCAGGCGGGTGTCGATTGCACCGACGGTCACGTTGTAGGTTTCGACGGTTCGTCGGAGTGAACTGCCAACCTTGTCGAGGTGACTCATCACCGTTGATAGGCGTTGGTAGAGCTCGGTCCCAAGGTCGTGAATGACTCTGGCGTCCGACGCCAGCGCGTACTGCCGCCAGCCGAGCGCCACCGTCCGCAGCAGCGCGATGAGGGTCGTCGGCGTAGCGAGGACAACGTTGCGAGTGAACGCATGCTCGATGAGGTCGGAGTCGACGCGCGCGGCGGCTTCCAGAATCGGATCGCTGGGGATGAACAGTACGACCATTTCCGGAGTGTTGGCGAACGCTGACCAGTACGACTTTGCCGACAGTGTGCCGATATGTCCGCGGATCGCCCGCGCATGGGCGGCGAGCGCATCGGACTCGACGTCGGGATCGTCGGTGTTCACCGCCTCGAGGTAGGCGTGCAGCGGAACCTTGGCGTCGACGATGATCTGGCGGTCACCCGCGAGACGAACCACGAGATCGGGGCGGACGGCGTCGGAGCTGTTCGACGAACGCGCGGTGACCTGAGTGTCGAAATCGCAGTGTCGGGTCATGCCGGCCAATTCAACGACGCGTTCAAGCTGAAACTCGCCCCAACGACCGCGGAGATGCGGCGTGTGAAGCGCATTCGTCAGGGCGCGAGTCTGATCGTTGAGCTGCGTCGACAGGTGTCGTATGCCGTGGACCTGTTCGGTGAGGCCCGCGTAGGCGCTGACCCGGTTGGTCTCGGTGCGGCGCAATTCCTCCGCGAGGCGCCCCAAGGTGTCCCGCAGTGGGTTCACGACGTGATGGACTTCGGCGCCGATCGCAACGGACTGTCGGCGTGCGGCGTCCTCGCTCGCCGCGCTCAACGACCGCGCGACCAGTTCCTGCGAACGCTGCATTACCTGGGCGTCGGCCCGGGCATGGGCAAGCTGCGCGCCGCTGCGTGCGGCGTGCGCACACCACCCGAGTGCGCACCCGATCACCAATCCGACCGCGAGCCCGACCACTACCGCGCTTGTCATGCGCACAGGGTCGCACGAGGGTCTGACATCAAGGCTCACCCAGCGGCGGCGGCCTCCGTGACCGATGCTTCACGGTCCAACAGGGAGCGTTTGATCTCGACTCCGTAGCGGAACCCGGTCAGCTTTCCGGTCTTCCCGACGACTCGATGGCACGGGACAAACAACGCCGCGGCGTTGCGCGCACACGCACTGGCTGCGGCGCGAATGGCGGGCGCATTGCCGGCACGCTCGGCAAATTCGCTGTAAGTGACGACACTTCCGGCGTCGACGCCGCGCAGTACGTCCCACGCGTGCATCAGGAAATCGCCCGACTGCTGGTGCACCGGCACCTTCATCGGGGCATCATGGTCGCCCGCGTAATACGCCTCGACCGCCGCGGTGACCGTCGGAAGCTCACCCTGGCGGACGGTGGCGGGCTGAATCGACGAATGCACAAGTGCGACAAGGTAGGCCGGATCGTCGACCCAACCCGACGCCAGTACGCGCTCCTGCTCGTCGGCGACGATCGTGAAGGGACCGTCCGGCGTTGCGACGGTGGTCCAAGTGGCAGTGTCGGTCATGGTGTGTCCTCTTGTTGTGTAGTCGGAGGTTGTGTAGTCGAAGGTTGTGGAGTCGGAGTTGGTACGTCGGGCAGCATTGCCCGACGCCACAGATGCATCGACGCGTATGAGCGCCAGGGAGCCCACTTTGCTGAGTCGGCCAGATCGATTCCCAGTTCGAGTGCGGAGCGCGCGAGAACCAGGTCGGTCGCCAACAAAACGTCCGGATCGGACGCCACCCGCATGGATACGTAATTAGCGGTCCAAGTGCCGACGCCGCGCAGCGCCAACAGTTGCCCTCTCATATCTGACGCAGCGACCCCCGGGTGCAGTTCCACCGAATTTTCGGCGAGTTGTGCCGCGGCCCCGACAATCGCCTCAATCCGACGTCGCGGACCGCGCAGAACCTCCGCCCCGTGTTCGGCGACCGTCGCCGAAGTCGGGAAGAGTCGATGCGGTCCGGCGGCGCGATCCCATGGAGCGGTTTCGCCGAGCGCGTCGACGAGATCTCCGACGTGCGTTCGCGCGGCGGCCACACTGATCTGCTGGCCAATCATCGTCGTGAGCAGCGTTTCGGCCGCATCCAACGAACCTGGCACGCGCATTCCGGGGGAGGCCGTCACGAGAGGCGACAGGCGCGCGTCGGCGCCAAGCGTCGCGTCGGCTGCGGTGATGTCGGCGTCGAGGTCGAGTAGTCGTCGGACGCGGGAAACCGCCACTCCGAGGTCGCGCATGTCCAGGTGACGCAGGCGCAACACGATGTGCCCCCGGTCGGCGGGCCCGACGTCGATGCCAACGAGCGCCGGACCGTGGGGGAGCGCGAGCGTTCGGACAAACTCATCGCCGTCGACGTCGGTGACACCGGGGATCGCGTGCGCGGTCAGAAACCACCGCAGCCACGTCGAATCAATTGGCTGGCGGTACGGCAATCGCAGCGTGATGGTGCCGCCTACGGGAGCCGCGACGTTGTGTGCGCGTGACGCGCGTAGCTCCCGCAACGCCGACGGTGGGAGTGCGAACACTTCGCGGATCGTGTCATTGAACTGTCGGATACTGCTGAATCCCGCCGCAAACGCTATGTACGTCATCGGCATCGTCGTGCATTGGATGAGAACGCGGGCATTTGTCGCGCGGTGTGCGCGGGCGAGCGCGAGGGGGCCCGCGCCGAGTTCAGCGGTCAACACCCGACCCAGCTGGCGCGTCGAATATCCCAATCGAGACGCCAGGCCGTCGACACCCTCCCGTTCGACGACACCGTCGGCGATCAGTCGCATAGCTCTCGACGCGAGGTCAGCTGAGACGTTCCAGCGCGGCGACCCGGGCACGGCGTCGGGTGCGCAGCGTCGGCACGCACGGAATCCGCCGCGCTGTGCGGCCGCCGCGGTCAACACGAACGCGACGTTGCGGGCGAGGGGAGTTTGCGCGGGACATGAAGGGCGACAATAGATTCCGGTCGTCGCGACGGTGACAAAGAACTGTCCGTCGAAGCGTGAATCGCGCGCCGTCAAGATTCGATAGCACCGATCGAAGTTGAGTTCGGGTGCGGTGACTGCGGTGGGCATTCCTCTACTGTGCCAGCGTTGGGGGAGGGCTGCTAGCGGAAATCGGCCATCGCGATGACCCGCGACGCTGCGTTCGTCCGCTAGTTGTCGACTCGTCCGCCAGCTGCAGCTAGCGGAAGAGTACAGAAGTAGCGGATGAACCGTTTTGAACTTTTTCGGGGGTGCTACAACACACGACGACCCGAAGATGTAATCCTTGTCACATGAGTATGAAACGTGATCGTCGTCACGATGATGGTCTCGCGGATCTTCCCGCATGGGGCCTAGAGATCATGATGGGCCTGTACGGCCCGGAAACGGTGGCGCAGGCCCTCGAGTCAGAGTGCTCGTGCGCACCCCAGGCCGCGACGGCCGTCGCGATGTCGGCAGCGGGATTCGTGCCCCTACCCCCGACGTCGGCGCCGGTCACGTCGAGAGCTGTTCCGGTCGGCGAGTTCAACACTTGCTGTGGGTCCAGTCCGGAACTCGCCGAGTTCGCCGCCATCGACGCGCTCGGTCAGTGGGTTGCCAAAGTTTTTCGACGCCACTGACTTTTCGACGCCCCTGACTTTCGACGCCACTGATAGGGCCGCGAACCACGCGAACCGACTATCGGTATGTGAGGATCTACGCGTGAGCAATCCAGGTGGGAGCTATCCCAATCGCGCCAAAGTCTTCCTCTCTGGTTTGCGATCAACCGCATCCGTGTCGTTCCAGATCGTGGTCATCGCACTGGCGTTGTGGGTGCTCTTTGAAGTGCTCTCCAAATTCTGGGTCGTCTTGCTGCCCATTCTGTTCGCGATCATCGTGTGCACTGTGTTGTGGCCACCGGTGCGGTGGATGCGCTCGAAAGGAGTGCCCGACGCTGCCGCTGCCGCCGTGATGATGGTGGTCGGGGTCGGTGTGGTCGCGGGAGTGATCACCTGGATCGTTCCGTCAGTTGTCCGGCAGGCCCCCGAACTCGCCGACAAGGGCACCGACGGTGTGCTGCGGTTGCAGAAATGGGTGCAGGGACCACCCCTGAATCTGCGCGACGAGCAGATCAGCAACATCGTCGATACCATCACCCAGAAGCTGCAGTCGAGCGCGTCAACGATCGCGTCGGGTGTCTTCAGTGGCGTGGGTGCCGCGACGTCGGTGCTGGTCACCCTGTTCACCGCGGTCGTGCTTGTGTTCTTCTTCCTGAAGGACGGGACGCGGTTCATCCCGTGGCTTGATCGCACCCTCGGTAAGCCGTCGGGTACACACGTCGGCGAAGTGTTGTCGCGCGTCTGGGCCAGCCTCGGAGGTTTCATCCGTACGCAGGCCATCGTGAGTTTCGTCGACGCCGCGCTGATTGGCGCTGGCCTGCTCATTCTGAACGTGCCGTTGGCGTCGGTCCTGATCGTCATCACCTTCATGGGTGGGTTCATCCCGATCATCGGTGCGTTCGTCGCGGGTGCGCTCGCCGTGCTGATCGCACTGGTCTCCAACGGTTTGACCACGGCGCTGATCGTGCTCGCGATCATCTTGGTGGTGCAGCAGATCGAGGGCAACGTCCTGCAGCCGTGGCTACAGTCGAAGTCGATGGACCTGCACGCCGTCATCGTGCTGCTTGCGGTGACGTTGGGCGGCAGCCTATTCGGCATCACCGGAGCATTCCTCGCGGTGCCGGCCGCGGCTGCCATCGCGGTGGTGTTCAGGTACCTGAACGAACAGATCGCAGAGCGGGCGGGAGAGTTGGCCGAAGTCATCGACGACGTCGGGACGTCGGAGGCGACGACCGATGAGGTGAGCGTCGAATCTGGAAACGTCGAATCCGGCGACCCCGACGATCCGACGCCGCGTTCCTAAACCTTTGCTGGCTCCCAGACGGCGGCGACCGCAGGACCCATCACGTCGGCCAGATCGGCCGCGACGTCGCGATCACCTTCCGGCGGCATAGCCACGTAGCTCAGCGCCATCCGCGAGACGGCACGTGCGATGCGGACGGCATCGGTCTCCGATAGCGCCAACCAACCCGACATGAACGACGCGGTCAGGACGTCGCTTGCGGTGGTGATCACCGGCGCGGCGTCGGTGGTAATCAGCTTGAGCAGGTCGCTGTTCGCGTCACCGGCAAGCAGCGATCGGATCAGCGGGTCCGACGCACTCATCGCGAAGAAGTCGGAAAAGCCCGCATACAACGCGCTACGGATGTCGCCGGCGTTCCGATCGACGGCCGTGGCCACGTGCTGAGCGAACGAGTCAGCGATCCGCAGCGCGTAAGCCTGCGCGAGCCCGTAACGCGATCCGAACTCGTTGTACACCGTTTGTCGACTGACCCCGGCGGCCTTGGCGACATGCGTCATGGTGATAGCCGACCAGTCGCGATCGTTCAGCAACTCGGCCAAACAGTCCAGCAGAGAATTCCGGAGGAGAGCTTTGCTGGCTTGCGCGTAGGTCGGCCGTGAGATCACCCGGCCAAGCCTATCGCCGACGCTGGTGTTGGCGCGCATGCCGCAATCTCCTCCCGGGTCTGGCGCCCTGCCGCGGCACGTCCGACGCAAACGGCCCCGACGAGTTGACCGCCGTCGAATACCCGGACCGTAGCGTCGTGTTCGGCTAGAGAACCGTCAACCTCAATCCGATCACCAAGGTTCGGCCAACCGGCCAGCTGGATGTTGATCCCGTACTGGATTGTCCACGCGAGCGGGACCGGCGTTGTCGACGTTGCGACGTCTGCGCCGGCGTCGGCGAGGATGGTCGCTGCGGCGACCTTGCCCTGATCGCCCGCGGTCAACCAATGCTCCGACCGGCAGTGTGCGCCCGTCAGCGGATGTGGGTACTCGGCGACGTCGCCGACGGCGTAGATACCGACTGCCCTTGTGCGCATCCCGGCATCGACGAGTATTCCGCTGTCGCCCAACGGAATTCCCGCTGCGCGTGCCAACTCGACGTTGGGCACCATGCCGACGGCCGCGACGACGAAGCCAACCGCTGGGGTGTCAAACCCGTCGCCGACGACGTCGGTGGCGGTGGCCGCCGTGATCGAAACGTCGGTGAGGACATCGACGCCGTGTTCGGCATGTCGGCGCGCGAGGAGGTCGCCGACCTCGATTGGCAGCACCCGGCCCATCAGTCGATCGGCCGCTTCGAGGACGGTGACCTGTTTGCCAGCCGACGCTGCCGACGCCGCGAGTTCGAGTCCGATCAGTCCGCCGCCGATGACGATCACTGGCTCGTCATTTGTCAGTCGCCGCTGAACGGCGAGCGCGTCGGCGCGACTACGCAACATCGCTACGTCGTCGGACATCCAATCGAAGCGTCGGGGAGTGCCGCCAGTCGCCAAAACCAGTGCGCTGTAGGCGATGTCGGTGCCGTCGTCGAGTGAGATTGTGCGGTTGGCCGCGTCGATTGTGGTGACCGTAGTGGCGGTGCGGAAGTCGATCCGTCGATCGGACCAGAAGTCCGGCTTGCGCAGTGTCACCTTCGTCGACGAAAGGTCGGCTCCGACAATGTCTTTCGACAGCGCGGTCCGACGGTAGGGGAGGTCCGGTTCGGATCCGACAACGGTGAGTTGACCGTCAAAGCCATTGGCTCGCAACGACTCCGCGGTGGTGATGCCAGCAATACCGGTGCCCACAATAACTACGTGCGGCCCGGCCGCACCGCTCCCGGCGCCGGTCACACCTTGCGGACTCATGACCGGGCGACCTCGACCATTTCGAAGTCGGCCTTGGCGGCACCGCAGTCGGGGCAACTCCAGTCGTCGGGGATGTCGTCCCAGCGGGTACCGGGCTCAATACCGTCTTCGGGCCACCCCAGCTCTTCGTCGTACTCGAAGCCGCACTGTTCACATCGGTAGAGTTTGAAATTCATTCGCTTGCTCCTTCGAAATCAATCTTTTCGCGGACGCCGCAATCGGGGCAGGTCCAGTCGTCGGGGATGGATGACCACGCGGTGCCGGCTGGAAAGCCTTCCCGCGGCGCGCCGGTCGCTTCGTCGTAGGTGTAGTCGCAGACCGGGCATCGGAATGTCGCCATTGATGAATCTCCTTACGCGCCAGCGGTTGCGCCGTAGCGAGCCAATATCTTCTCGCGCTTGTTCGGCTGGATGTTGACCTTGGTGAGGTCACCGTCGTAATGGGACAGGACGCGGTGGTCCATCACCTTGCGCCACAGCGGCGGAAAATAGGCAACGGTGATCATGCTGGCGTACCCGGAGGGGAGGTTCGGGGCGCCGTCGAAGCTACGCAACGTCTGGTAGCGCCGCGTCGGGTTTGCGTGGTGGTCGCTGTGCCGTTGCAGGTGGTACAGGAAGATGTTGGTGCAGATGTGGTCGGAGTTCCAGCTGTGCTGCGGGCTGCAACGCTCGTAGCGGCCGCTCGCGGTGGTTTGTCGCAGCAGGCCGTAATGCTCGAGGTAGTTAACAGTCTCCAGGAGTGAGAAACCGTAAATCGCCTGGATCACCAAGTACGGCAGGATCTCCCAACCAAAGATGGCGGTCAGCGCGCCCCACAGAACGATCGACATGGCCCAGGCGTTGAGCACGTCGTTGCTCGGGTGCCAGAACGACTTGCCGGCGCGGTCGAGGCGCTTGCGCTCGAGGGCGATCGACGAAGTCAGGCTGCCCCATACGCTGCGGGGGAGGAAGCGCCAGAAGGTTTCACCAAGGCGCGACGACGCAGGGTCTTCCGGCGTCGCGACTCGGACGTGGTGTCCACGGTTGTGTTCGATGTAGAAGTGCCCGTAGAACGTCTGGGCGAGGGTGATCTTGGAGAGCCACCGCTCAAGACTGTCCTTCTTGTGGCCCAATTCGTGCGCGGTGTTGATGCCGATACCGCCCATGACCGCGATTGACAGTGCCAGGCCGATTTTCGAATAGACCGGAAGTCCGCCGTCGATACCCATCCACGACAGGTTGTCCGCCGTCCATAGATAGCAGGCGTACACGAGGCTGGCGATCTGGAACGGGATGAAGACGTAGGTGCAGTAGCGGTAGTACTTGTCGTTCTCCAACTGTTCCATCAACTCTTCCGGCGGATTGTCACCGTCGGGGCCGAAGAAGACGTCGAGCGCGGGCAGCAAGATAAACAGCAGGAACGGACCGATCCACCACCACGCGGGGGACACGTACTGCAGGCCGTGACCGATGGCGTTCATCGCGACGACGAATCCGGACGCGATGAAAACCGCGGTCGGAGCGATCAGTCCGAGTAGCCAGAGGTGGCGCTTCTTGTCGCGCCATTCGGTGGCCGGGCTGGCCGAGTGGGCATCGAGTGGGGTGCTCATCGATCCTCCAATGTGAGCTTGTTTGTGGCTTGTGTCACTAGACAGTAGGGCATAGTTCGTCATGTGTCTAGACAAATGGAGCAATTTGTAAAGTCACGACGAGGCGAAACGGCAATAGACCAGGTCAAAGCGCCGTTGGCCGTCGAACGAGGGTTTGTGGTGGGTTTGTACGATGAACGACAGTCGAGTGAGAGGGAGCGCACGTGGGATTGGCCGATCGAATTGCGGGACGCGAAGACGGATTGCTGCTGTTCAGCATCACGCCGCCGCGTCGTTCGACGGCGCCCGAAGACGCTCAGCGAATTGCCGACATCACGATCGAGCGGTTGCAGACCGTCGACGTCGACGGCCTGATCCTCTATGACATTGACGACGAGAGCGATCGCAATCCGGCCGAACGGCCGTTCCCGTACCTGCCGACCAAGGACCCCGCGGAGTTTTACCAAACGCACCTCACCGCGTGGGACAAGCCCGTCGTCGTGTACCGATGCGTTGGCAAGTACGACGAGACCGAACTGTCGAATTGGCTTGCGGCGCAAGATCCGTCGCGTGTTCTGACGACATTCGTCGGGGCGTCGACCGGCGACAAAGCCCGACGCACCGATCTCGCGACAGCACAGAAGCTGTGGCATGAAGTTGCCCCGAACATCGCGATGGGCGGCGTCGCAATCCCCGAACGCCACTCGCGGTCCGGCGAGGAACACCTCCGACTGTTGCGCAAGCAGCAGGCCGGGACGTCGTTCTTCGTGACCCAGGTTGTCTACGACACGTCGGCCGCGAAGAGTGTCGCGTCGGACTACTTCTATGCCTGCATCGACGCCGGCCTGAAGCCGGTGCCGATCATCTTCACCCTGTCGGTGTGTGGCTCGATGAAGACCGTCGAATTTCTCGAATGGCTCGGCGTCGACGTTCCGCGCTGGGTTCGCAACGACCTCGAACATGCCCCCGACCCACTCGCAACGTCGTATGACCAGTGCATTCTGGCCGCACGCGAGCTGACGTCGTTCTGCGAGCAACTCGGTATTCCGCACGGATTCAACGTCGAGAGCGTGTCGATTCGCAAGGCGGAGATCGAGGCATCGGTCCGCTTGGCCAGCCACCTGCGGACGCGTCGCCTGCGCTGAATAGGGTCGCACGGCGCTGACCGATAGACTGGCTCCCCGTGAGTCTTACCCTCGGAATCGTCGGACTGCCCAACGTCGGCAAGTCAACCCTGTTCAATGCGCTGACCCGCAACGACGTGCTGGCCGCGAACTACCCGTTCGCCACCATCGAACCCAACGTCGGGGTGGTGGAACTGCCCGACCAGCGGTTGAACCGTCTCGCCGAAATCTTCGGTTCAGAGCGCATCCTTCCGGCGACGGTGTCGTTCGTCGACATCGCCGGCATCGTCAAAGGCGCGTCGGAGGGTGAGGGCATGGGCAATCAGTTCCTCGCCAACATTCGCGAGGCAGACGCCATCTGCCAGGTGGTCCGTGTGTTTGCCGACGACGACGTCGTGCACGTCGACGGTCGGGTTGATCCGCTGGCCGACATCGCGGTGATCGAGACCGAGTTGATCCTCGCCGACCTCCAGACGTTGGAGAAGGCGATCCCGCGCTTGGAGAAGGAAGCGCGCAAGAACAAGGACCTGGCCGCATCGCTGGCTGCCGCACAGCAGGCACAGGAATTACTCAACGACGGCAAAACGCTGTTCTCGCAACAGGATTCGTTTGATTTGTCGGCGGTTCGCGAGTTGCATCTCATGACGGCAAAGCCGTTCCTGTACGTGTTCAACGCCGACGAGGCGGTGCTGACCGATGCCGCGCGCAAGCAGGAGTTGCTCGACACGATCGCTCCCGCCGACGCGGTGTTCCTCGACGCCAAGGTCGAGAGCGAGTTGCTTGAACTCGACGAGGAAGACGCGCAGGAACTACTCGACTCGATCGGTCAGGACGAGCCCGGGCTGCGGTCGCTTGCGCGTGCCGGATTCCACACACTCGGCCTGCAGACCTACCTCACCGCGGGGCCAAAAGAGGCGCGCGCCTGGACAATTCACCAGGGCGACACCGCACCGAAGGCGGCTGGCGTCATCCACACCGACTTCGAAAAGGGTTTCATCAAGGCCGAAATCGTCTCCTTCAACGACCTCGATACCAACGGTTCCATGGCCGCGGCGAAGGCTGCGGGCAAGGTCCGGATGGAGGGTAAGGACTACGTGATGGTCGATGGCGATGTGGTGGAGTTCCGGTTCAACGTGTGAACAGTCCCGCTTCCAGGACTAGTCCCGGTTTTCATTCCCGAACCGACGCTGGGCGGCGTCACCTATCGGGGTGAAGAAGTTGATGAGGTTGCCGTCCGCATCGCGCACGAGTAGCGAGCGGTTTCCCCAGGGCATGTCGGTCGGCTGATTGACGAACACATCCACGACGTCCTGAAGGGCCACGTACGTCGCGTCAACGTCGTCGACGAGGAAGTCCAAGGCGACGCTGCGATTTGCGCGAGGCGCCGCGGCATTGTCCCCGAGCAGCGCCACCGTTGCGGCACTGGCGATGGCGAGTGTGCCGGATGGTGTGCGAAGTTCGGCGAACATCGGATGAAGCCGTTCGGCGGTGATTCCGGTGGCAGCTTCGTAGAACGCGACGAGCGCGTCGACATCGTCGGTGAATATGCGGGTGGCGGCCAACTGCATCGCAGTCTCCTTCGTATGGGTGAACGTGAAGCCGGCCGGCAAATCCGGCCGCGCGCCCGACGGTACGACCTAAACCGGTCGAGGACTGTCCGGTATGGAGGGTCGATCAGAACTTTCCAGTCGAGACGGCTCGCCATGGACTCCGCGGGTATCCGACTCATTCCCTCGTCAGGCACAGAACCAAGACTCAGCGTGACCTGAAATGATGCTCGCAAGTTCGGCTGGCGCGTCTCGAGCCACCAGGTGCCCAGCCGAGGCGACGCAAACTATCGCAACTCGACTGTTAGTTGACTGGAGGCGGTCTACGTCAGCGTCGGTTAGCGGCGAGTGCCCCCCACGTACGAGCAGGATTGGCAGGTCAAGTTCCGCGGTAGTTGCGAGCAGTTCCGGCCCGGACGACAGGATGTCTTCTGTCAGTTCGGTATGGCGACCATCCAATGTCTGGGCGCTTAGCCAGTGCCGGACACGACCTGGATCGGGATCGGGGACGACGTCAACGAGCACGAGGCCAGCGACGTTCGCCCTGATCGACGGCTCCGCTAGGGCGGCGATGGCCGCAAATCCACCCAACGACGCTCCGACGACAATGACCGGCGAGACTTCGCGGCGAATGATCTCAGCGACGTCGCGGGCGAGTGGACAAAGAGTGATTGGCTGGCCGCCGCTGTCGCCATGACCGCGAAGGTCGACGGCGATCGTTCTCAAACCGCATGCCCCGAGCAGATCCGCGATCGGTGCCCAGACCCCACGCCGCTCGCCGCCAGCGTGGAGCAGGAGTACGGGGTCACCGGCGCCTTCAACCGTGGCCCGCAACGTGACCTTGTTGAGAGCGAAATCCATCTCGGGCATCCGCCACCTCCGTACCTTGAGCTACCAAGGTAACGGTAGTGCGGCTAACTTGAGGCGTCAAGGTAAGGTTGATAGATGGACAGTTCCCGCGTGCGAAGGTCACCCGCAGAGGCGCGCCAGGTGATTCTCGAAGCGGCTTCGCAGTTGCTCGCAGAGAGGGGTGTCGCGGGAGTGCAGCTGCGAGCGGTCGGCGCTCGCGTCGGCATGACCGACGCCGGAATCACCCATCACTTCGGCAACCGGGAGACTCTTCTCGCCGAGCTATTGCGATTTGGTGGACGCGAACTTCGGTCTGGGCTCGATCGCGTCGTGGCGGAATGGCTAGCTCAGGGGCCCGACATCAGCGCACTCGTCAGCTCTCTAGAAGGTTTCTACGATCGCGGATATGCCGAGCTCGCCGTCGGACTGCACGCCGCCGGTTGGCGGGATCGAGGTGCCGGGATGCTGAGCCCCGTCGTCGAGGCGCTGCATGCGCTGCGGCCCAAAGGAAGTTCCCGCGACGAAACACGGCACGCGGTCGCGGCGCTGCATCAGGCGATGGCGCTCCAGGCGTTGTACGGAACCGACTTTCGACGCAGCGCGGGCTTGATCGGAACGAATGCAACAGATGTAGGCGAACATTTGAAATGGTGGACTAGCCACCTTGAACGGAGCCTCGGGATAGTCGCGCGACCCTCTCGCGAGACGGGCGTCGACGTTGAGACCTAGTGAGAACTCTCGCCTTAGGAATCCTGGTCAGCGAGTGAGTAGACCCCGCCGCAGGACTCGGCGAGTTCCGCGCCGAACAGTTCAGCCGGGGTGTACACGCCGGGAGTGCCTTTGCCGGCGGCCAATCGTGAGGCCACTTCGGCCGCCACCGATGCGGTCACCTCGCTAGCTTCCCCCAACCGCAACCAACCTTCCTGAGTCGCGCCGTCGGCCCAGGTGACACGTGCGTGGGCCCACGAATGGCGTCGTGGGGCGGCACGCTCCGACGTCTTGACTCCCGACAAGAGTCGGATCGTGCCGCGTCGCAGCGGGCCGAAGTGCATCATCGGCATCATGCCGCGCATCGCAATGCCGGCGACCCCACCTGGCGCTTCGGTTGACCCTGATTCGATGAATGGAGCATCGCAAACACGTTGTGCCGCAAGGAGTTCGCCGAGAGGCATCAGACCGGTCGTCACCTCGTCGGCGTCCGGTGTGACGAGCGTGATTTGGTTGCCGGCGAGGGGCGCGGGGGCGAGCGCCGAGTTAGTGATTCTTCGCCCCTGGAACCGACCCCCGCCGGGGGTGTTGGGAACACCGTCGAGGAGCGAGCCAACTAGGGCCTCACCAAGGCGCCCGGCCGGAAGCGCCATCGAGGGAATCATGTCGATCCGTACAACGCGAGCGTCCTGTCGGTCCGCGGTCATCCACTTCAGGAGGCTTTCGGTCGCTGTGACGCCGAAGCCGGCGCCGGTGACGATGGTATGGCCGGATCGTCGGGTCGCGGTGTCGAGTTCGCGGTGCGCCAAGATGGTGGCCAGATCATTGGCCAGATCGAGGTAGTGCCCCGCCGACGTCGCAGCGTTGGCGAATAAAGCACCAGTCTGTTGGAAGGGGCCGATCGTGTTGACGACAACCGCTGGCCGTTCGCGGCGGATCGCTTCCGCAATTTCGACCGCAGATCCGCCGACGACGGGTTGCGTGCCGAACTCCTGCGAGCTCGCCTCAAGCTTCTCTCGGTTGCGTCCTACGAGCACCGGGGCGATCCCGCGCTCGGCCAACCTACGTGCGATCGCGTTGCCGGTGCGACCAGTAGCGCCAAGAATCCAGACGTCGTCGGACATGCTTCCCCTTAAGTAGTGATGACATGATGTGCCATCACTCTACCACCGTGATGACACTTCATGTCATCAGCTAGGGTTGGAGAATGGCTAGATGGGATCCGGATGCGAGCGGGCGATTGGAGCGCGCAGCGATCGAGCTGTTCGAACAGCAGGGTTTCGCCGAGACCACCATTCCCGAGATAGCTGCGCGAGCAGGGGTGACGACGCGTACCTTCTTCCGACATTTCGCTGACAAACGTGAGGTGTTGTTCAGCGGCGAGCAAGGGCTGGCGACCGTGATCGCCGATCTCATCGCTGGTGCGCCTACTGAACTCGCTGCATTAGCGATAGTTGAGCATGCGTTGGCGGCTGCGGCCGAGTCGGAATTCGAGCCGCGACGCGATGAGATGCGACGGTGGCGGCAGATAGTGGAGTCCGACGATTCGCTCCTGGAACGCGGGTTGAACAAGCAGCGATTGGTTGTCGCTGCGGCTGTGGAGGCACTCGAAGCTCGAGGGATAGGCGCCCCTAGTGCCGAGTTGGCCGCGGGCTTGGCATTCGTCGCGTTCCAGTCTGCTGCGACGGAGTGGCACGCTGACGAAAAGGCGGTCCGTCCCTTGACCAGTTATGTCGGGGACGCGTTCATTCGGATGCGCCAGGTGGCCGGTGCGGGCGAGTGACCGTACGAGTAGCTTGACCTTTGATGAGCTGCGCGCAGTTGACGCCGCGCTGCGCCTGGTGATGAGTCTCTAGCGTGGAGACTTTGTAAACCGAGAGCGCATAGCGTTGCTGAAGTGCTAGCGACGTTGAGTGGTACCATTATGTCGTACCACTTTCCCAACAAGGGAGTCATCATGTCGATCAGCGCAAGCGAGGCGCGAAAGAACCTCTTCCCGCTCATCGAGCGCGTGAACGAGGACCGCGACGCCGTCGAAATCGTCTCCCGCAAGGGCAATGCAGTTCTCATGCCGGCCGACGAATACGCCGCGTGGCAGGAGACTGCCTACCTATTCCGGTCGCCGGCGAACGCCCGACGACTTCTCGATGCCTACGACCGCGCACGCGCCGGGAACGCCACGGCCCACGAACTCGATCGTGCTGACGAGGACGCCTGAGTGCGCCTGGTCTGGGACGAGGCGGCCTGGGAGGACTACAAACATTGGCAGACGGCTGACCGGAAAATCCTGAAGCGCATCAACACGCTTATCGACGCTTGCCTGCGCGAGCCGTTCTCCGGCATCGGCAAACCTGAGCAGCTGAAGTACGGAGCGCAAGGTTCGTGGTCGCGCCGCATCACCGATGAGCACCGTCTGGTCTACCTGGTAGACGACGAGGACCTGGTGATCCTGCAGGCGCGCTACCACTATTGAGCCACTCCCTGAGTGCTATCATGAGTGATAGCACTGAGGAGGTGGTCGGCGATGTCATCCATAATCGTCCGCGGTCTCGACGACGAGGTCAAAGCGCAGATCGCCGCGCAGGCGAAGGAACATGGTCGCTCGATGGAGGCCGAGGTTCGCGACATCCTCACTAAGGCCGCGCGACGGCCCCACATCGGCTTGGCGCTGCTGGCTGCCGCGCAGGACATCGGCGGTGTCGAAGAACTGCCGATCCCGGCACGCGCCGACGTCGCACGGGCAGTGGACTTCGAGTGATCGTCCTAGACACAAACGTCATTTCAGAAATTTTCCGTCCGTCGCCCGACGAGCACGTCGTCAATTGGCTCGGGTCGCTCACAACCCACGTCGCGATTACCTCAATCACCCTTGCGGAGCTGTTGGCGGGTGTGCGACGGCTCCCGGATGGTCAACGCAAAGATGTTTTGACCGGTCGAATCAAGGCCGCGATCGAGCCGTATCGTGGCAGCCATTCAGTGTTGCCCTTCGATGACATCGCGGCCGATCGTTACGCCGACGTGCTCGTGGCGCGCGAGTCGGCCGGATCGCCGATCAGCACAGCCGACGCGCAGATTGCCGCCATCTGCCTTGCCCGCGGAGCGACCTGCGCGACACGCAACATCAAGGATTTTGCGCATACCGGCGTCGAGCTTATCGATCCGTGGCGAGACCAGTCGCCACCCAACTAAACGTCCTCCTCACGCCATCTTCAGAGTCAGCAAATGCTCGCGCGCTGCGGCCGCTGCCATCTTTCCGTCGCGGTCGGCGATCGCGTCGACGATGCTCACGTGCGCGTGCTGGTCCGCGTCGCCTCCGAACTCTCCGTTGATGCGGAGAAGTTCGATCATCGCTTGTCGGCTGCGCGGAGTGAAACTGTCGAATAGGTCGACGAGGAGCGGGTTGTGCGCGGCCTTGACGATCGCGCGATGGAAGGCAATGTCGGCGTCGACGTGCTTTTCGATGTCGGTTCGCTGTGCGTCGCGCTCGTCGCCGGCCCGCTTGATCGCGCGTAGCTGAGCGGGGGACCGACGCTCGGCTGCGAGAGCCGCAGCTTCAACTTCGATGGCGATGCGAGCCTCGATTACCGCGTTGATGTCGGCCTGCCGCAGCACCACGCTCCAATCCTCGACGACGTCGAGCGCGGCCACGAAGACGCCAGCTCCCTGACGAGTCGCCAGCACGCCTTGCCCGGCGAGGCGGCGGATGGCCTCGCGAACGGTCGAGCGGCCGACCCCGAGCTGGGGGCCAAGTGTGTTCTCTCCGGGCAGCTTCGATCCCAGCGGCCATTCTCCAGCTCGGATGCGCTCAAGCAGCAGGTCCGCCGCTTGCTCTGCGAGAGGGGTGCGTGTCACCTGCGCCATGAAGCCTCCAGTTCGCTACTTGTCTGACAAGTTGTGTACAGTCTAGCCCATGACTCGCCGACTTCTCCTTAGTAGCCGCAGCAGGAAGTGACCCGACCGGCCAACCTGCTGCGGCGCTCACCGCTGCCGGTCGCCTCACTTCTCGCGCGTTATGTCTACGCGTCAGTTCGAAAGAATCACATGAGCACCTCTAGTCCTCAAACTCGCAGCCGATTGGGCCTGTGGGCCCTGACTGCCACCCATGCGGCCAACGACTTCTATACCGGCGCAGTCGCGGCACTGCTGCCGTTCTTCGTGCTTCACGCGCAGTACTCGTACGCCGCGGTCGCCGGGATCACGCTTGCGGCCACCGCCCTCTCAAGCGTTGCCCAGCCGTTGTTCGGTTTCCTCAGCGACCGCTACGGGATGCGATGGATGAGCTTGGCCGGGCTCCTCGCCGCCGGTGCGGGCATCGCCCTGAGTGGCGTCGTCGCCGATTCGTACGCGGCGGTCTGGATCGTCGTGGCGATCTCCGGAATCGGTGTCGCGGCGTATCACCCGGCAGCGACGATGGAAGCCCGCGAACTCGGCGGCGGCACCAGCGGATCCATGAGCCTGTTCTCCGTCGGCGGGAACGTCGGAGTGGCACTGGCCCCGTCGGCGGTCATTCTGGTGGTCGGGATGTTCGGCCTGTCGGGGTCAGGCTTCCTCATCATTCCCGCGTTGGTACTGGGGCTGGTGTACGCCCTGGTTTCGTGGCGGCATCTGTTCTCGCGGACGTCGCCCGCCAAGCATGCATCGGTAGCCGCCAAGGTTTCGATCCCCGACGACTGGCGCGCTTTTGTGTGGCTCAGCGCGGTGCTGGCCACCTGGTCGGTTGCGTACGTTGGCGTCTCAACCTTCATCTCGCTGTACTCGATCCAGCGGTTCAATGTGACCCCCGGCTTCGCGTCGATCGCGCTGTCGGTGTTCCCCGCGGCAGGCGCCGTCGGAACCCTGGGCGGCGGCTGGCTCGCCGACCGCTTCGGGCGGCTGCGCGTCGTCCGTTCCGGGTACCTGCTGGCAGCTATTGCGACGATTGCGATCGTGCTCGCTCCGTCGCCAGTCGTGGTCATCGTCGCGACGGCGGTGCTGGGAACAAGTCTGTTCCTGCCGTTCGCTGCGCAGATCACGTTGTCGCATTCCTACTTGCCGAACAGGATCGGCATGGCGAGTGGCGTCACGCTCGGTCTGACCCTCTCGCTGGGCGGGTTGGTGAGCCCACTGCTGGGCTCCATCGCTGACAAGGCGAGCGTTCAGGTGGTCTTCGTGATCGTCGCCGCGTTGTTGGTGGCAGGCTTCGCGCTGTCGTTCATCCTCAAAGAACGCGAAACGTCGGAGGAGGACGATCGGGCTGACGCCGCGGTCAATTGACTCAGGCGACTGAGCATCCGGTCGAGATCGTGAGCGGCGCGACCCGTGATGAGCGCGTCGGGCAGCGCGGTCGAAGTAATAACCACTTCGACCTGCTTCTCCCACAGAACGTCGACGAGGTTTGCGAATCGCTGCGCGGCCTCGGCCTCGATCTCGGCTGGTACTCCGGTAATCACCCAACGCCCATATATCTGCGCGAGTGACAGGTAGTCGATAGGCGCCGTGGGCGTTTCGCATAATTCGCCGAACTGAAACCAGACTTCACCGTCGGCGGCTCGATCAGCGACGATGCGATGTCCCGCTGGACGGACCGAAGTTCGCTCGGACGCCACTGGGCTCGGCAGTCCGTACGCCTTCAACTGCTCGACAGTCCCGGGGGTCAACCAGGCACCGGGCATCTGCTCATCCGGTGCCTGTCGATAGTCGGTGCCGCCGTCGCATTCGACGATCCGGAAGGTCCGTGAAATTAACGCGATCGTCGGCGCGAACGTGCTGTGGAACAACGGGTTCGGCATTAGATCGCGTGGCGGATAGTTCGATGTCACTATCGTGCGAATTGCGCGCTCGCGCAGCCGCGCTAGCAAGGCCGTGACGTACTGGCCGTCGGCGGGGTCGTGCACGTGGAACTCATCGAAACATACCAGGTCAAAGCCCGCCAATAGGGAATCGAGTGCTCCGGCCAGTGAGCCGTGTACCCGGATCGCGCCGTGGACCTCGGCGAAGAACTCGTGAAAATGCTTGCGTAACACACGATCTCGCGGGTTCGAGGCGATATAGGAGTCGACCAACCAAGTCTTCCCGCGGCCGGGCGGACCCCACAGGTAGACGTCGGGCCGGGCTGAATCGCTGAGTACACCCATCGTCGCCCGCTGCGCGACGTCGAGAACTCGGCCGTCGATCTCCATAATCTGACTCTATCATCGTAGAGTCTGATTGAATTGTGAGGTGCCCCACCGCCCCTCCCGCCGCGAATTGATCTGTGACGCCGCGCTTGACCTTGCAGCCACCGGCGGCAATCACGCGGTGACCCATACCGCCATCGACGCGCGGCTCGACATCGCGAAGGGGTCCACGTCGTACTATTTCCGAACTCGCTCGGCACTCGTCGACGCTGCCATCGCGCACCTGACGGATAGGTCGCGGACGCAGTTCGACGAGTTGCTGACTGCCGCAGTGGTACCGGTGACCGTCGACTCCGCTGTCGATCTGATCACCGAGTACTTGAACGTGCTGCTCACTGCTCGGCGACGAGACCTGTTGGCACGCTATGCATTTGCGGCTGATGCTGCAGTAAGTCCGACGATGCGTGCCGGACTGGCTCGCTGCCTTTTCTCTCCGGAAGCGGCCGTCGGGTTGATGTCGGCACTCGGTGCCGACGATGTGACGTCGCGGGCGCACGACCTATTGAGCCTGTTAGAAGGGCTTGCCTTCGACTTCACCTGTGGAGCACGAAGTTTGGAGACAGGTCAGCCCTCAGTTGACGTCCGCGATGCGGTGCGCCGCTGGGTGGCCGCGCTCATCGAATAGGTTGAGGGTCAACCCGCCCGGTGAGGTCGGGTTCTTGGTTCGCGCGGCTCTCGCCACGCGTGCCTCGCAGAACCGACGAATCGTCCGGGCGTTGATCCAGGTCACCAGCAGCGAGCAGCGTGGCAAAGCCAAGTACCGCCAACACGGTGCGCATGGTGTGCAGAGCCCACCAGTGCGTCCGAACGTCTTCCCAGTCGTCGGGCAACTGGTCGACGCTCCATCCATTTGCGAGTTGGTTGAGCGGGTCCAATTGACTGACCGAGAGGGCGATCGTCGCTGCGACCATCACCGTGGCGGCAACCGTGAGTCCGAATGCCCGACGATCGCGCGGGTAAAGGAGTGCACTGTTCACGACGAGGAGCGCGATTCCCAACAGAAGTAGGGGTGGCATCGCGCGACCATAGTCGGCGTTGAGGGCTTGCCAGTACGGAAGATAGGACGTCGCGGGAAGGCGGCCGACGGATGGGGCAAGTGAGAAGAAGAAGACGCCGCCCGCATAGAGGCCGACGACGAGAGTCGCCGCGTACCGCGTGATCCGGAGCAGGGTTCGACGCATGTGGCTTCATCTCATAAGGTAGTAGAAGGCAATACTTTCATTAGAGGGCATTCATGTCAATAGGATGGAGTGGCTCGAATGGCTCGAAGTGAACGAACCTATGTCAGCAAGTTGCGTGAAGAGAACGCCGAAGCGACCCGACTTCGGATTGCCGACGCCGCGCGAAACCTACTGCTTGAGCGCGGATACGCCGCGACCACGATGGCACAGATTGCCAACGCCGCCGGGGTCGCGGTGCAGACGCTCTACGCCACATGTCCTGGCGGCAAGCCAGCTCTCGCGCGGCTGGTCCACGATGTGAGTCTGGCAGGGGACGCGCGAAGCGTCCCGCTCGCCGATCGCCCCGAGGTGGCCCGCATCATCGCCGAGCCGGACCCGGCAAGGAAGGTGGCGCTGTATGCCGCGATGGCGACCGCAATGTTTCAACGCGCCGATCCATTCCAACGCATCCTGCGGGACGCCGCCGCCTCCGACAGCGAGATGCGTGACCTTCTGGAGACCGCCGAACGCCAGAGGCTGACTGGCAGCCAAGGTCCGGCACAACATCTGGCCGACGTCGGTGCGCTACGAGAAGGCCTCAGTGTCGAGAGTGCCCGTGACCAGATCTACGTCCTCACGTCTTTCGAACTGTTCGATCGGCTCACCGACACCTGTGGCTGGACGGTAGGCGAATTCGAAGACTGGCTGGCCGACACACTCCGGGCAATTCTGCTCGCACCGACCCACGGGTAGGAGCGGCACCATTTGTGCGGCGACTAAATCGGACCGGAGAAGTCGGGTGCGTACCGAGCACATCGACCACAGTGGACGTCGAAGGGAGGCACAGCCGTGATCGAGATCCTCAACCGCATCGTCGCCGAAGTAGAGAAGCATCTTGGCGACGACATCGACATCGATGCGCTCGCCGCCGACGTCGGGTCCACTGGCTACCACGCTCGGCGCATGTTCTCGTCGTTGGCGGGCATGCCGTTGTCGGACTACGTGCGTCGTCGGCGCATGACAGCGGCGGCGTCGGACCTCGTCGGCACCGACGACCTGCTAACGATCGCCGTGCGGTACGGCTACAGCTCGACCGAAGCCTTCGGTCGCGCGTTCCGAGCAGTTCACGGTGTGAGTCACAGCGACGTCCGTCGCGATGGCGGCCCCCTTCGTAGCCAACCCCAACTCAGGTTTCGCCTGACCGTCGAAGGGAGCGCCCCAATGGACGCCCGAATTATTGACCGCCCCGCATTCCACCTGATCGGCCATGCCGCACGTGTGCCGCTGATCTACGACGGCGGCAATCCCCATATCCAACAGCACATCGCGTCCTTGCCAGCCTCGGAACACGAGCGACTGAAGGGCCTCAGCTCCAGCGAGCCCGCCGGACTACTTCAGGTCAGCGCCGACGTCGACCCCGACTACACCGAAGGAACCGAGCTCACCTACCTGCACGGAGTGGCCGTCGATCCAACCTCTAATGTCCCCGACGACCTCGACGCCATCGAGGTGAAAGCGGGGAATTGGGTGGTGTTCTCCGCCGACGGCCCGTATCCGGACGTGCTGCAGAGCACCTACGCGGCGTCGGCAACCGAGTGGTTTCCGTCCAACCCGTGGCGCCTGCGTCCCGGGCCGTCGATCGTCGCGGTCATCGACCGCGCATCTGACTTCAGCACCGCAACATGTGAGCTGTGGATGCCGATCGAACGTGCCTGAGCCCGGGTTAGGTTGAACGTCAGCCTGCCCGGCGTACGTTGGAACCATGGGCGTTTTGGCACAGCTCTCACCGTCGGCGCTCGCCGCGCGCGCCTTGCAGAACCGTCGGATCGTACGGGCGCCGATCTGGTTGTACCGACACGGCTTTGGCGGTGTCATGGGTGGCCGGATGGTGATGATTGAACACATCGGGCGAACCACCGGTGAGTCGCGGTACGTGGTGCTCGAGGTTGTCGAGCACCCCGACGCCGACACGGTAATCGTGTGTAGCGGTTTCGGGGAGCGAGCACAGTGGTACCGGAATTTGCGCGCGCATCCCGAATGTCACGTCACCGTCGGTTCGATCCGACGTGCCGCCCATGCCGACCTACTCGACGATGCCGCGTCGTCGGAGGTCTTGGCGCGGTATCAGCGGGACCATCCCGCAGCCTGGAATCAACTGCGCGGCGCGATCGAAAAGGCGGTTGGCCATCCGGTGCAGGGTTTGCCGATGGTTCGGTTCGCCCTGACTAATTGATGATCTCCGCGGTTCCGTTCCGCAACCCTTCGGCGAGCCGATCCCGCCATCCCGCAAGCGCTTCCGGTGTCAGACGCGTCCAGTCCACTACCTCTTCGACGATCCGCAGCGGCTCGCTACTGCGATATGACCGCGTAGGATTTCCCGGGAACTTTTTGTCGGTGACGTTGGGATCGTTCTCAAACGCGCCGGTTGGTTCGACGCGGTACACGCGCGGATCCCCTTCTCCGACAGCCAGTTCCGCCGCCAGCCCCGCACCGTCGACGAGCGCGGTGAAGTAGATGTGGTTCATCACCACGTCGCGGCGATAATTGGAATGAAACCCGGCCGTCAGTTCGTCCCCGACGCTCAGATCCGCCTTGGTGCCGTGAAAGAAGGGTCCGTGGTCGAGCACGTCATCGGGAACACTCATGGAAACCAGGCTAGCGAAACTGAGGCCGCATCTACCTGCGGAACGTCAGGTGGATGGTGCCGCTCTCGGCGACGTCAGTAGTCGCCGAGTAGTCGGACTCCAGTCCGCGTAGGTCCTCCCAAAGATTGATTCCGCCACCCAGCAGAATCGGCTGAATCGCGACGTGCAGCTGATCGACGAGCCGCTCCTTGAGAAATCCGCGCACGACGGTCGGTCCGCCACCCACGCGAATATCCTTCCCGTCCGCGACCGCCAGCGCGCGCTCGAGTGCCTCGGCAGGCGTCGCCGACACAAAATGGAACGTTGTGCCGTTGGCCATCTCGATCGACGGCCGCGGGCCGGTATGCGTCAGTACAAACACCGGAATGTGGAACGGCGGTTCGTCGCCCCACCACCCCTGCCACTCGGGATCGTCGGGAAAATCGTGTAGTCCAAACATTCCGGCGCCCATGATTTCGGCGCCAAGCTCCTCGAAGTACGCCTGTGCGTAGTCATCGTCGACGCCGGTGGTGCCCTCACCCGACGTGTCGTGGAGGACGCGTTCGCGGAACGTTTTGGTGGCAACGTAGGGACCGGTGAGTCGCGACCAATCCTCGCCCATTGGATTGTCCGGGGTTTGGTCGGTCGTCGTCGCGAAACCGTCGAGAGAAATATTGAGATCAACACGCACTGCCATCGGCACTCCATTCGGTGAGGTTGAGATGCGGATGGCTAGCACTGTATTGGGTAGGTCGGACAACTATCTGGCAAAGTTCGTCACGCCGGCAATCATTCGTGAGTCGGCATACCGACGTTGCGAGAGGTTTCCATGGCCGACGAACTACCACCGTGTCCCGAATGCGGTGAGGCATACGCGTACGAGCAGGGTGCGCTGCTGGTGTGCCCGATGTGTGGACACGAGTGGTCTGCGGCCGACGCGGCGTCGACGCTCAGCGCCGACGCCGCGGAAATCAAAGACGCGGTTGGCAACGTACTGTCCGACGGCGACGCCGTGACCATCGTCAAGACCGTGAAGGTCAAGGGCGGTGGCGGCGGGGTCATCAAGGTTGGCACCAAGGTCCGCGGTATCCGCCTGATCTCCGACGGCGTCGGCGACCACGACATCGACGCCACCGTCCCCGGCTTCGGCAAGATGCAACTGAAGTCGAGCGTGGTGAAGAAGGTCTAGGACTTCACCGCGGCGTCGATGCTAAGTGAGATCGGACGCCGTCTTCACGACGACTCCGTACAGGTCGCCGATCGTCGCGAGCGCGCTGTTGTGCAGCTGCTCGGACGACACCGGCGCGACGGCGGTCTCGAGCGGTCGAGTCGCGCAGGCGTCGGCGACCACCGTCGGCTTCTTACCGTGCAGGAACGTTCCCTCTGAGGTGAAGGTGACGCACATGTTGGTCATGAACCCGGCAACGACGACGTCGTCGTTGCCGGCCGCGTCCACCAACTCGCCGAGATTGGTGCCGACGTACGCGTTGGGTGCGGTTTTGACGACGACGTCTTCGCCATCGACGGGCGCAACCGACGGGTGGATCTGGCCGATTTCGGCGCGGACGTCATAAGCACTTCCTTCGCCGCCGTCGTGGACGACATGAATCACGGTGGAACCTGCGGCGCGTGCGCGGGCCAAGAGATCCGACGCGGCGTCGAGCGCCGGCTGCCAGCCGTCGAGTTCCATGACGCCGGTGGTGTAGGTGTTCTGGTAATCGACCAGGACGAGCGTTGAAGCGGCCAGGTTGGCCGGGACGTTGTCGAGACCGTTCAGTTCGCGAAGCGTGGTGCGTGCCATCGGTGATGGACCTTTCGGTGGGTGAGCAGTGATGTCTGTTGCGCAGGTGATTGCGGTTGGGGACATGTCGAGGTTATGTTTAGTCGGTGATGTCTGCAATGACATAGAAGCCGCAAAAACTGACATCCGGATCGGAGACAGTGATGGCAAAGCGTGAGCGCCTAGTGGTCGTCGTCGTGTTTGACGAGGTGGACCTCCTCGACGTCACCGGCCTACCCGAAGTGTTCTCCCTGGTTGAACGCGAATTGAGCGAGCCGAGCGGATACCAGGTGCTCCTAGTTGCTCAGTCGATGGAACCGATTCGGACATCGGCGGGTGTACGCGTCCTGCCCGACGTCACCTTCGACGACCTTCACGGGCGATCGATCGACACCGTTCTGGTCCCCGGTGGGGTACACGTCGACGATCGGCGTCGGGTGACGGCCCTGGTCGATCCGGACGTCGTGGATGTCATCCGCGACCTCGCGTCGCGAACCAGACGCATCGCGTCGGTGTGCGTCGGCGCGCATATCTTGGCTGCCACCGGATTGCTCGACGGCAAGCGCGCAACAACGCATTGGTCCACCGCCCGCCAACTCGCCGAGGAGTATCCCGACATCACCGTCGACGCCGATCCGATCTTCATCCGCGACGGCGACGTGTGGACGGCTGCGGGCATCAGTTCCTGTCTCGATCTTGCGTTGGCCCTGGTAGCCGACGACTTTGGAGATGAGCTGGCTCAGCGGGTCGCCCGACAGCTGGTGGTGTATCTGAAGCGACCGAGCGGTCAAAGCCAGTTCAGTGTGCCGCTGGAAACCGTCTCCACCAGTAGACGCGTCGACGACCTGCGGCTCCACATCGCCGGGCACCTCGCGAGTTCGCTAACGGTCGGTGACCTCGCGGAAACCCTTCATGTGAGTGAGCGTCAGCTGACTCGAATCTTCAAACAGGAGTTGGGGATGACGCCGGCCGCGTACGTCGAGTCGGCCAGGCTTGAGGCGGCACGGAATCGGCTGGAGACGACCGACGAGACGCTCGCGCGGGTAGCCGGTCTGTGCGGATTCGGTTCCGTCGACACGTTGAACCGGGCTTTTCGCCGAGCGCTCAACGTCACCCCGAACGAGTACCGGCAACGGTTTAGCATCGCGCGGGTGTAGGCGCGCCCTAGAACGACCGCGCTACGGTCATCGACAGCTCGAACCCGTGGCCGTCACGGTTGGTGCAGGTCATGCCGGTGGTGCGCGACGTACACGTCAGCCCGTTGGCGGTGATCGAGTAGTCGTAGGGGAGTGCCTTGGGGTTCGGCGAGCTGAAGACTCCTTGGTTGAAGCACGACGGAACGACCGAACCGTCCTGCAACCAAAATCCCTTCGACAATGAGCTCGCCGGATACATTTCGTTTCCGGCACAAGACTTTTCGGCACCCGATGGCACCGGTGCGGTCTTCGCCTGACAGCCGGCCGAGTACTTTTCGGCGCCCAGGCGACACCAGATGTTCTTCGTCGGCGAGACGAATGAGACGTCACCGCTGTCGGAGCTGCGGAATTGCGACGGATCCGCGGTCAAGTTCACCGGACTCGGGTTGGGTGAATGCGACGTCGCAGACGCGACGAAGGTCGTGGTCGTCGTGGCGTTGGTCGTTTGCAGGGTCGTCGGGGTCGGACTTCCGCCGGTGCCGCATCCAACGACAACGGCGGTAACCGCGGCGGCGACGGCCACAAGTCGGACGCGACTCATCACCGCACCCCGACCGTCGCTAACCCCGGTGTGACCGTCGAGTTGGACGTGAACAGAGCCAGACCGACTTGCCCGACCCCGGTCCGGATCCGAACTTGCGGTGGAATGTTGTTGAGTCCGTGCGAAAGTCGAGCCACCCCGGTCGCTCCGGTCGACATGTTTACCCAATTGACGGCTGCATGTCCGATACACCCCCACCCGTTACGAAGACCGCCGGTAATCCGCAGTGTTCCGCGTTCCTGGCCGGTTTCGACAACGCAGCGAAACGCGGGAACGTCGAAGCTGCCGTTCGGGTTTCCGAACGACGCGGGGTTCAATTGGAAGGGTGTGTACGTAGCGGCATCGGCGACGCCGGGTGTCGCGAGTGTCGCCACGGTGGCAACGCCGCAGACGGCGAGAGCAAATCTGTTCATGGTCGTTCCTCACGATCCTCGACAGGCCCCGACCTGCGCCTCACGCTACCTCTGCCGCAACGAACTCGTTAGCGTTGTTATCGATCCGACGCCGCTGTGACGTCGTCGTGGAGAACACGCGGCCACTGCTCGACGTCGGTCGGCGTCCGGGCCACCCGTAGCGTCGAATCGCGGAGCAACGTCACCAGCGAAACCCCCGTCGACACAGGATGTCCCGGATCGTCGATCCACGCCAGAATCGTCGTCGGAACCTCGATCTGAGAGATTTGTAGCGGCGACGGAAGGTCCGATTGCGCCGCGCCGCGCAGCAATGAGGGCAGGATTTCTTCGTTGACGTCGGGGAGCGTGTCATGTGGCACCGACGCCGGTGGTCGGGGAGCGTCCCGCGCCGCATCGATGAATGTGTTGATCCCGTCACGCTCGATAGCCGTTGCGGCACTGAGGTATTCATCTGATTTGGCGACGCGCGTCTCCCACGCCGTCGACGGGACCAACAGGGTCAGCCCGGAGAAGCGGTCGGGATCGAGGACCGCCGCATGGAGCAGCGTCGCGGTTCCCATCGACGGCCCGACACCATGGACACGTTCCCCCGGGAAGTAGGCGTCGAGTAGCGCCAGCAGGTCCTCGGCGAGTTGTGGCCATCGATAGTCCGCCGGGACCGCGCGGCCCGTCGAACGTCCGTGACCGCGGGCGTCGTAGCGGAGTAGACGTGTGCCAGACAGGCCCCGTCCCAGGTCCAGAGCCAGCACTCGATCGCGTGAGCGGCTGGAGGTAAGACCATGCAATTGAACGACGGGGTGGCCGCCCTCATCGCTCAACTCGACGTCGAGCACCGCGCCGGGAACTTCAAACGACGGCATCAGCGACTCCTGTAGTCAGGCCCGCGCACGAGGGTGTCCGGTGGGTTGGCGCGCGAGCGGTTAGGGTACCGCCCATGCGGCTTACCAACGTTGCACATCTTCGGCTGCCCTTTGGACAGTTGTGGGGCTACGACGTGACCATAACCCGAGAAGGGGAGGCGCTGCCCGTCTCGTTCGATCAGCGACGTCACGTCGACGCTGGCAATCGGCCGGGCTCTTGGATGGCCCTGTCATTCCAACTTGGCGAGCCGATCGCGCGCGATCGACTCGCGGCGGCCTGGCTTGCGGTCATCGCCCGGCACGGAACATTGCGAACCGTATTCGTCGACGAACCCGACGGTGCGACCGGGCTGCGTGAGGTTGAGGTCGGTCCCGGCGGCTGGGTGCCGCACCGCATTGGTGAAGGTCAAGCCGTCAACGACGCCCTGCGCGACGTACTCGACGACGCCTGCGCGTCCTACCGTGCGCCGTCGCATCGGCTCTGCGTTCTGGAGACCGCCGCGGGCCCGACGGTGGTTGTGGCAGCGGATCATGCTCACGTCGACATGTGGTCGATGCTGGTCATCGCGCGAGACCTGCTTGCCGCCCTCGCGTTGGGTGACGAGCCGACGTTGCCGCCCGCGCGTCCGTTCGTGGAACACACCCGCGCGCTGCTGGATCGGCCGAGCGCGCCGGACGAGGTGCGACGCCGGTGGGCGGAGATCCTGTCCGATTCAGGTGGTGTGATGCCGCGGTTCCCACTTCCGATTGGCGCGCCGGAATTGCACGCCGAGCGCGTCGAGATCCGAGATGTCTTCGATGTCACCGACAGTGCCGCCTTCGCGGTTCAGGCGCGTGCCGATGGAGTCTCGACGCTGACGCTGGCCGTTTCTGCGATGACCGCGGTGACCGGAGAATTGGCGGGCGCCCCGCTGCGGGCCGTGTTCCCGGTCCACAGTCGCTACGAGCCAACCTGGCACGACTCGGTGGGTTGGTTCATCACCAACTCGGTACTCGAATCGACGTCGGCGGACCCGACTGCCGCGGCGGCCGCGGTGAAAGAGGCGGTGCGACTTGGCTCCTGGCCGCTGGCCAACCTACTTCGCGCTTGGGGTTCGACAATGCCGGAGGCGCCCGGAATGTTCGCGATCTCCTGGCTCGACCTACGTCGACTCCCGGTCCGCGTCGACTCGAAAGGTCTAGGGGCACAGTATGTGAGCGCAAGCATTCGCACCGACGGCGTGATGCTCTGGTTCATTCTGGACGACTCCGGACTCCATCTTCGCTGCCGATACCCCGACACCGATGAAGCGCGCACCAACGTCGGAGCGTGGCTCGATCTACTCGTCCAGCGCCTGCAGTCCGACGCACGGTCGTCGGTGAGCGGTCTGCTGCACGTAGGCGACCGCACGTTCCGCGTCCAACGTGCGCTTCGCGACGATGTTTCCGCCGTCGTCGCACTGCTCTCCGACGACGACATTGGGCGCGATCGTGAGCTCGCCGATGAAGCGCGCTATGACGCGGCCTTCGACGTCGTCACCCGCGACCACTCGCACTATTTGGCCGTTATTCGAGACGAGGCCGACCGCATCGTCGGGACCGTGCAACTCACGGTCATTCCCGGGCTGTCGCGTGGCGGTGCCACTCGCCTGCAAATCGAAGGTCTTCGCGTTGCCGCACATGAACGTTCGAACGGACTCGGTACGGCCATCCTCGACTGGGCACACGACCACGGTAGGACGCACGGCGCCACGCTGGCGCAGGTAACGACCGACGAGAGTCGGGACCGGGCGCGGGCGTTCTACACCCGCCTTGGCTATGCGACCAACCACGTGGGGCTCAAACGCTCGCTGTGAATGCGGGCTCCTGCCTACGATGGCGAAATGGCTACTGATTTCGATGTCATCGTGCTGGGCGGCGGTTCGCCTGGCGAACACTGCGTCGGCGAACTAGTCGGGCACGGGCTGCGGATCGCGGTCGTCGAAGAAGGCCTGGTTGGCGGTGAATGCTCGTATTACGCGTGCATACCGTCGAAGACGCTGCTGCGGCCCGGTGAAGCGGTTCATGGTGCGCGCGAGGCGTTGGCGACCGCGGACGTCGACGCCGATGCCGCACTCGCGTGGCGGGATTACATGGTCTCCGACTACGACGACACCGGCGCCGCCGCATGGCTGACCGATCAAGACGTCACCCTGCTGCGCGGACACGGACGACTCGACGGACCCGGCGCCATCGTGGTCGACGGGAATCGTTACACCGCAACGGATATCGTCATCGCCACCGGCTCTGATCCACTCCTCCCGCCGATCGAGGGCCTCGCCGATCTCGACGGTGTGTGGACGAATCGGGAAGCGACGTCGATGACGAGCGTTCCTGACCACCTGCTCATCCTCGGTGGCGGTGCCGTCGGTGTTGAGATGGCGCAAGCCGTGCGACGCCTCGGTGGTGCGGTGACGCTCGTCGGATCCGGCGACCACCTGCTGCCACGCGAGCCCGCTGCTGTCGGGCAGGCGCTCGGCGAGGTGCTTCAACGCGACGGCGTCGAGTTGGTATTCGGTTCGCGCG
>QIRE01000033.1_pt1 | contig 51456 bp, 50 predicted proteins | sample 2940141 | NCBI WGS metagenome assembly QIRE01 (sample SAMN09273532, study PRJNA473421) | Gut metagenome, whole genome shotgun sequencing project. | isolation source: gut tissue | host: Folsomia candida VU population | place: Netherlands: Amsterdam | collected 2016-03-06 | reverse complement strand
ATCTGTCGTCGTCGGTGGCCCACTGTGACAGATCGGCGGTGATATGCACCGACACCAGCTGCATGATGTCGCGAGGCCCGCTGTGGGACACACCGACCAGGTCGCCGATGGTACGTCCGCCGTCGGCGGCGATGACGTACTGCGCGCGCACCGTGTATTCGCTGTCGGCGTCTTTGTCGTGGATCGTCGCGGTGACACCGTCGTCGGCTTGGGTCAGGTTGACGAGTTCATGGTTGAACCGGATGCCGCCGGAGTTGAGCTTCTCGGCATGTTCCTTGAGCACCGGCTCCAGGCGGATCTGTGGCAGGTTGCAGGTGCGGCACGGGCTGGCCGCGACATAGTCGGGGTCGGTGTAGCCGCCGCCCCAGACCTCCAGCACGCCGAGCCGCTTGCCGTAATCCTCGTGCCGACCGGCGAGACCCGCGTACCAGCCGGTGGCGCGCATGTTTTCGGCTGGCGCACTGCGCTTGTAGATCTCGGGGGCCACCCCGACCTCGGTGAGAATCTCCATCGCACGCTGGTTGAGCACGTGGGCCTTCGGGAGCGTCGACGTGTGCGGCAGCGAGCTGACCAGCAGTGACTCGACGCCCAGGGTGGAAAGTGTCATCGATGCGGTGAGGCCGGCGCCGCCACCGCCGACGATAAGAACGGGAACTTCGATGCCGGACATGATTGCCTCCTCGGCAGGGATTCAGGACTGAAGCCGGGCCTCGCTCGTTGGCGGGGACCTATGCCGCATCGTGTGGCGGCTGTCACAGTATGCGCTCACAATTCTCGACAAAGCAAGTAAAAAAAGATTTTAATAGCGATGATCGCCGAACTGGGCAGAGTCGGATACGCTCAGCTGCATGGCCCCGCGCACCGACAACGCGACTCTTGCCGAGACCGTTTACAACAACCTCCGCGATGAACTCCTTCGCGGAGAGCACGCACCTGGGTCAAAGCTGCACATCGGTGAGACCGCGGCCCGGCACGGTGTGAGCCCGAGCGTGCTCCGCGAAGCGTTGAACCGACTGGCCGAACGGGGACTCATCGTCGCGATGCCGCAGCGCGGTTTTACCGTCGCCGAGCTGTCCGTTGACGACCTGCGCGACATCAGCCGCGCGCGAACCCTGATCGAGGGCATGGCGCTACGGGAGTCGATTGAGCATGGCGACTTGGGGTGGGAATCGGATGTGCTCGCGGCTCACCATCGCCTCCAACACACCCGGGTCACCAATCCCGATGGACGCCTCAACACGATGTGGTCGGAAGCGCACCGGGAGTTTCACCATGTGCTCCTGGCCGGCGGACCAAGTAAGCGCCTGACGTCGATCGCCGACGATCTGCGGGACTGCTCGGAGCTGTACATCCACTGGGCCTGGGTGCTCGCGCACGACGAACACCGAGACGTCGCGGGTGAGCATCGGACACTCGCGGACCTGACTCTCGCGCGCGACGCTGATCGTGCGGCAGCGGCCCTGGTGTCGCATATCGAACACACGACGGAAGTGCTCATCGAGCACGTGAACATGGGCGGCAGTTCGCGGAGTGATCCTGAGGCGGTGTAACGGACCGAAATCGTTTGATGTGGCGAAAGCGTAAGCGCCGCAACGGAAGTGTGTGTATGAAGGGGGTTCTGCGGCCGGTGGTCGTGGATAGGTTCGAACGATGTGTTTGAGAAGGAGTACAAAGTGAGCCAACCTACTGGGGGTCAGATCCCGATACGTAAGCAGGGGGCATGGGGTCTGTGGTGGCTATGCGTGATTACGTTCGGTATCTACTGGTTTGTTTGGTATGACCGCGTTAACAAGGAACTGGCGGCGTTCGTCGGTGTTGAGCGGGAGGGCTGGTCGCAGTGGTGGTCGCAGTTGATCCCATTCTTCAACCTGGTCGCGTTGTCGCGAACGGCGAAGCGTCTAAATGATGCGCATCGCTTGGTGGGGTCGCCGACGCAGGTCTCGCCCGTGATGACGTGGTTGTGGTCAGGGATCTGGTTCGGGTCCACACCTCGGTATGTGCAGCGGCGCGTGAATACTCTGTCGGACATTCAGGCGAGTCACGCTGTGCAGCAATACCAACCGCAGCAGTAAGCCGATTTCGGCCCCACCTCTTAGGTGGGGCCGTTAGGTCGAGCGTCTTCGGCGAGATCATTGGAGCGTTACTGGCCGCCCCGATCATCAATCGACGCCTGGTCAAACGGTGCCCCCTCTCGGGCTCGAACCGAGGACCTGCGGATTAAAAGTCCGTAGCTCTACCAACTGAGCTAAAGGGGCTAGCGACCCGAACGTAGCCGGGCAACAGCGCTAAATGATACAGGTGGCATCCGGCCAAAATCGGCGACACCCCGGAGTTCTCGATCGGCGCGTACCGTTGTTCGAGTGAGTTTGAGCGCATTGGTTCCGAGCGCGGCCCGAGCCGTCGGCCATCTGTCGAGCCCCCACCCCGTCGGTGACCTGCCGCGAGGCTCGATGGTCGAACTTCCGGGCCGTGGCGAAACCTTCGTCACCGACTCTGGTCCGCGCGACGCACCAGCCGTCTTCCTGTTGCATTCGGTCCTCACCACCGGCCTGCTGTGCTGGTACCCGACGATTCCGGTCCTCAATCAGCGCTTCCGCGTCATCACCCTCGACGCACGCTGGCACGGTCGGGGTATCCGTTCGGAGAAGTTCTCATTGACCGACTGCGCCGACGACGTTGTCGCGCTTGCCGACGTCTTGGGCATCGAAAAGTTCACTGCCGCAGGCTTTTCCATGGGCGGCGGGATCGCGCAGCTGACTTGGCGCCAGCACCCTGATCGGGTCAGCGGTCTCGTCCTGTGCTCGACCGGACCGTTCTTCTCGACGAGCAAACCCGAGCATCGCGATCAGGCGCACAAGACTGGACGCTGGCTGACCGCAGTCGAGCGCTTTCTGCCCCGACCCTCCGCACGCAAGCTCGACGACACGTCGAACACCACGATGTGGGCGATGCGACAGTTCTTCTCCACGCCATTGCCGGAGATGGCTCGCTTCGGAGATGGGTTGGGCGAGTTCAACTCTCGCGATTGGCTTTCAGAGATCAACGTCCCAACGTCGGTGGTCGTGTCGACGCGCGACAAGGTCGTCGAACCGGAGCGTCAGGAACTGCTCGTCGACGGGATTCCCGGCGCCAAGCGATTCGACGTCGATGGCGGACACGCCTGCTGTGTCCTCGGCGCCGAGAAGTTCATACCGCCGTTCATGGCTGCGGTTGATGCGGTGAATGCCGCAGTTAGCCCAGAATCGTCACTGGCTGAAACTTAGACGGGCTGCTTCGACTCGTCGGCGACTCGCTGGAGCCACATGCGCATCACATCCACCAGGATTGAAGCCGACTCATCTTCGTCGATCGTGCCAAGTATCCGCATGGCGGCGAGCCCTGCGCCGGTGGCGGTGATCGAATGCGCGGCCCGGTCTAGGGCCGCGACGCTAGCCTGCGCCGCTTCAGGCGGCAGATGGTCCTCAACCAGCACGCGGACGGAATCGAGGGATCGGTTGATCACTTCCGCAGCCCGGTCTCGCTGAGCGGGATCGCGAAGGATAGTGAGCCCGTACTCGGCCGCCAATAGTAGAAGGGGCGTGTCCACGGTGAAAGTACGCCACCAGGACGCGACGGCATTGAGTCGGGAGTCCACGTCGTCGTCGGCTGCCGTAAGAGCGCTGAGGATCGTGGTCATCTCGTCGGAGACGCGTCGACGCAGCACCTCGAGGCAGAGTTCTTCCTTGCTCGAGTAGTTGCTGTAGACCGCTCCGATTGTGCGGCCGGCGTCGTTGGCGATCGTTGCGATCGACGTCGCGTGATAGCCGTTCGCAAGGAGCAGCTTCTCTGCGGAATCGATGAGCTCTTCGCGGGTGATCGCCTGACTTTCCGCCCGGGTCAGCACCTTTCGCCGTGCCATCGGTCCTCCTGATGTCTGTAGATACACCTCACCGAGGCGACTATCACATAGTGTTGCTACCCGAAATAGTACCGCCTGGTGTCAGTCGTTGCTGCCCGTGGTTGCCGACAACCGGATTAACGCCGCAACTTCGGACAGTGCTTCGCGTGCCTCCGGCAATATGTCGGCAGCCGCAACGAATACATGCACCGCCCGGTCCCATACCTGCAGGCGATAGGGAACCCCGCCTTGCGCGCATCGTGCGGCGAGCAATTCCGCGTCGCCGCGCAGGACCTCGGTGGAACCGACCTGGATGAAGACGGGCGGCAGTCCGGTGAAGTCGTGGTTGACGGCCGACCAGGTCGGATCGAGAACGCCGTCGCGACGCATGCCTTCGTCGACTGGAACCGAGAGGATGAACGATGACAGGATGGGGTAGACGGCGTCATTGGGATGTTCGGCGCGTCGCGTTGAATCGAGATCTGCGAACGGCGCGATCGCGGCGATCGCAGCCGGCATCGCCAAGCCGCGGTCGCGGATAGCCAACCCGGTCGCGACGGCCAACCCTCCGCCCGCCGAGTCACCGGCGAGCACGATACGAGACGGTTCGAAGCCATCGTCGAGCAGTCGGCGATAGGCGGTAACGGCGTCGTCGAGCGAGGTGTCGAACCGCGCCGCGGGGAGCTGGCGGTAGGCGACGTTGAGTATCGGCATTCCGGCCAATCTGCCAAGCCGGGCCGCGAGACGACGATGGCTGTTAAGGCCGCCGGTCACATACGCACCGCCGTGGAAGTACACAATCGCTCCGCCGCCGAGGTGGTCGGGTCCACCGATGCTGTTGTGCCACAATCGCTACTACCTGTGCGAGCTCAACGGCCGCGTGCCGACGTACTACCGCAACTCTCAGGGCGACAGTACCTACATTCGGCCAGAACGCTTCTTCGAGGCGCGCAAGCAGACGAGGGAGTTCCCGCTGGACGACTATCGGTATGAGAAGGCCGTAGCGCCGACGTCGACGGTGCCGGAGGTGGAACGTGCCGCTTCGGGCGTGGGGTGAGGCAGGTTTACGGGCCTGACGAACATCCGGTGAAACGTTGGCTATGTGGACGAAAATTGGTGCTGACCAAACGATTTGTAAATAGCGCCGGTGGTGTCATAAGCTAATTCAGCTCCCAACGGAGAACACCGGCCCCCTTCGTCTAGCGGCCTAGGACGCCGCCCTTTCAAGGCGGTAGCGCGGGTTCGAATCCCGTAGGGGGTACGCATGTGAGACTGCTTCCGAGCAGTTTCATTGCAGCAAGGCCTTGTGGCGCAGTTGGTTAGCGCGCCGCCCTGTCACGGCGGAGGTCGCGGGTTCAAGTCCCGTCAAGGTCGCTTAAATCTCCGGTTAATCAACCGGAGATTTTAGGTTTCGGCATGTTTTTGCCGGTACCGGCCAGGTAGCTCAGTTGGTACGAGCGTCCGCCTGAAAAGCGGAAGGTCGTCGGTTCGATCCCGACTCTGGCCACTTGATAGACCACCTGGTAACAGGTGGTTTTTCTCGTTTTTGGGGCGAGTGCAGCCCGGGCTGATATGTCGCGAAGTGTTGCGGGAATTAACTTAGGCACCTAAGTTACTTGTTATGGATCTGGCCTACGAACTTCACGACTTGGTGCTCACCCTCGACCGCCAGGCGGACAGGATGCTCGCTGCGCACAGTTTGACCTACAACCGCTACGTCGCACTGGTCATCGTCAGCGAACACCCAGGCCTTACCGGGCGCCAACTCGCCACTGCTCTCCGGATTAGCGAACCGTCGACGAGCGCCATCATCAAGCGCCTGATCGCCGAGGGGTTGATCGTCGACGTCGCCCCCACCGGAGCTGGCCACGTTCGTCGCCTTGAGACAACCCCGGCCGGGCGGGCGTTGAAGGAAACCGCCACCGCGTCGCTGGGAGGGTCCCTCGACCAGAGCGCCGCGGCAGCCGGGATAGACCCGAACCAGCTGGCGCGCACCGTTCGAGCCCTCCACGCCCAGATCAACGACTAAGCCAGGTAGCACCCCGGCCGGAACTTAAATCTCACTTTTTCCTCAACCTAGGAGCATCCCGTGATCTCGACGCTCATGATCGTCGCCGTGATCTTGGCCGCCACTCGGCTGGCACTATTTCTGACCTTGCACATCGTCGGCCGAGCGCACTATTCGCCGGTCAAACACGCGGTGAGCGACTACGCCGTCGGCCCCACCCGACGACTCGCCGCCGCGATGAACGCCGTGACTGCCGCCTTGTTCGCAACTCTCGCCGCTGCGGTCTGGTGGGGTTACCCGACCTGGACCTCCCACATATCGACCAGCGTCTGTCTGCTCGCACTGTCTGCGATCTTCCTGGTCCTGCCAGCACTGCCGACCGACCTGGAAGGCGAAAAGGCCACGCTGATCGGTCGTGCGCACCTCGTGGCCGCGATTGCGTGGTTCGCCCTGAGCTATACCCTCACCGGGCGTTTTGCGCAGCTCGTCGCGGACTCCGGCAACGCCTTGTCCGGTGCCCTGCGCGCCCTCAACATCATCGCGTTGATCTCGTTAGTTGCGCTGGTCATCTCGCTACTGCCCAAGCTGCGCGCACGGTTCTTCGGCGTCACCGAACGCGTTTTCCTCGCTGCGATATCGCTGTTCTTCCTGTTGCTCCCAGTCGCACTCCTCGTGCGGTAACTCGGGTAGGTCGCCCTATCGGTACACCTGCACAAACTGGTTCCCCCTGCGCGAGCGCACGCAGGGGGAACCAGTTTATGCAGGTGTAACGCGGTGGCCTGGGCCACCGAAGGCCACGTAAATGAGCAACACCCCCATGACGGCGGCACCGATCCACATCGACTGCTGCCACCCGTCGACGAACGACTGCTGCGCTGCGTGGACAAGACTCTGGGATAGGTCGCCCGTCGACGGTGCGACTTCCATCGCGTTCGCAATGCCCTCGCGGGCGGTCTCGGCGGCTTCTGCGGGAACACCGTCGAGCCGGTCGTCGATCGCGCTGCGGTAACCACCCGCGAGCAACGCGCCAAGCATGGCGATGCCAAGGGCAGTGCCGAACTCGCGGGTGACATCGTTGAGCGCGGACGCGATTCCCTGTTCGGAACGCGGCAGCGAACTGGTGATGGCCTCGGTGGATGGCGTCATCGACAACCCCATGCCGATACCCATCGTGAGCATCCCGGCCAGGATCGATAAGTAGCCACCTTCGACGGAGACGAACTGGGCCATCAGCGCTAGGCCGACGGTGGCAAATGCGACGCCAACGGTCATGGTGGCGCGGGCGCCGATCACCGCGGCCAACTTGGGGGCCAGACCGGAGGTCATCATCATCATGACGGCCATCGGCATCAGCGCGGCCGTCGACAACAGCCCGGACCAGCCAAGTACCGCCTGGAAGAACGGGAATAGCACGATGGCGATTCCGGCCTGCACACCGAAAACGACAAGCAGAGTGATCGAGCCCGACGCGAGGCCGCGCTCCCGGAACAGGCGAACATTCAGCATCGACGCGTCGCGCCGACGTAGCTCCCATGCGACAAATGCGATGGCCGCGACAAGACCGACTGCCAGGCTGGTTAGCGTGACGGTGCTAGTCCAGCCACGTTCGGGGCCTTCCTGGAGCACAAAGATCAGCCCGACCACGGCGATGGCAGACAGCGCCGCGCCGACCGTATCGAACGAGTGGATGGATCGCGCGCGAGAATCTGGCACCGACCGAAGCGTCATTGCCAGCGCAATGAGCACAAGGACCACGGGCAGGACAAACAGCCAGCGCCAGCTGGCCACGTCGACTAGTAGCGCGGACAGGAACATGCCGACGATACCGCCGGCGCCAGCGACACCCGTCCAGACGCCGATCGCCTTGCCACGCGCCTCCTCGGGAAACGTCGAGGTGATGACAGCGAGAGTGATCGGCATGATCATCGCCGCGCTGACCCCCGCGGCCGCGCGGGCAGCGATCATCACCGCGACGGTTGGCGCGAGACCGGCGACGATGTTCGCGATACCGAAAGTGATCAAGCCGGTGATGAGCATAGGTTTGCGGCCGAGGCGATCACTGATGCCCCCCAACGGGAGCAGCAGGGCGGCCAGGGTCAACGTGTAGATGTTGATCATCCACAGAACGGTGTTCTGGGAGGCGCCGAACTCGACGGCCAGATGCGTCTGGGCCACGCCCAGCCCAGACACCGATGCGACAACGGCCATGAGTGCAATGGAGACCGCGATCAGGATGGTGCGCAGTTGACGTGCGTCGGGAACTCGTTCTGAAACTGTCGACACGACAGCCGCCTGGAGAGGCTGATGGGTACTCAATGGTCTCCTTCCACCGGGCGTGCCTGATCTGCACGCAGTGAAACCGACGGTACCTACAAATGCCTTACAGGCATAGCATCATGCGTATAACGCAAGAATGGTCACTTAAACCCTGCCCGAAACGACTCGAACCCCTGCAGACAATTGTTCGACAGCGGCACCGGATCGCTGACCTCGATGGTCGTCACCCGAGTGATCAATACCTGCAGCAACGTCTGCATTTCGAGCTTCGACAGTTGCATCCCGACGCATGTGTGCATGCCGTGCCCCCAGCCGAGGTTGCCGCCGCGACGGTGCAGGGAGAACGTCTCCGGCTCGTCGAAATGGCGTTCATCCATGTTGGCCGCCGCGTAGAGCAGCACGACCCGTTCACCGGCGTGCAGTCGGACACCGCCAATGTCGGTGTCGTGGGCGACGCTTCGCGTGAACCCGCGAACCGGCGACGCCAGTCGTACCGCCTCCACGACGGCCGTCGGGATGAGATCCGGTTCGGCCCGCAGCTGGGCGTAGAGCTTCGGGTCGCGTCCAAGGCTCCACAACAATTGCCCGGTCGCAAGGATGGTCGTGTCCAGGCTAGGCGCGACGAAGTCGATCACCATGGTGCGCGCCTCAGACATGCTGAGTTCGCCGCGGTCGGCGGCGTCGAAAACGCTTGCGGCCCACCCGTCAGCAGTGACCCGTGATCGCCGCAACCGCAGTGTGTACGCGAACAACCCCAATGCCGTCGGCGCCGCATCGAGCGACCGACGGTTCAGTGGTCCGAGGACGTCGAATGTGCCTGCGCCCCAAGTCAACATCTGCGCTGGCCCCACCCGCACGCCGACGAGGTCGGCGACGGCAGCGACCGGGAGTCGGGAAGCGAAATCGGCGATCCCATCGAACGATTCGCGCTCCAGTAGCCGGGTAACGGTGGCCTCGGCCTCATCTCGCAGGACCGGCAGCGACGGGCGGATGGCCCGAGACATCAACGACTGCATCAGGATTCGACGCCGCGTCGAATGTCGGTCGTCGTCACTGTTGAGCACGGTCTTTCGTCCGAGGAGGTTCGCCACCGGGTTGGCGGCGACCCCGGCACCGCTGCGGAAGGTGGCGTCGTCGCGCAACGCGGCGCGGACATCGTCGAACCGCCCCATTGCCCACACCCGGTGTTTGGGCAACCAGACCACCGGACCGGCATCACGAATCTGCCGATAGACCGGTTGCGGGTCGACCAATGCCGACGGCCCGTACAAGTCAACGTCGACGGTGGGGGCGTTACGTCGCGAGGCCCGTCGTGCGCTGATGGTCGGGGTCGTCATCCGACCGTCGACGCGACTTGGTCATCGATCCGCCAATTGATGGCGTAGTCGCCGAGGATGACGTCGGCGTCGGCGCGGGACACCGTCGAACCGATGGTAATGACCACCGCCCCGTTGACCACGTCGGCCCGTACCTCGTCCGCCGCATCTGGGCGTCCGTGCGCGGTGAGTTCGTCAGCAACCACGCCGCGGGCGGCATCAGCACGCAGCGGCGGTTTGAACGGCTTGCCAATGTCGGTGACGGGCAACGACTCTCGGATGTAGACGGCCTTGGGCGCCGCGGCGCGTTCGGTGACATGCTCGTCGGCCCACCGGGTGAGGTCGTCGATGTCTGCCGGTTCGGAGAGCGTCACGTACACCACCGGCACTTCACCTGAATGGCGGTCCGGGCGCCCGACCGCGCATGCGTCGACGACGGCGGGATGTGTACGTAGAGCGTCCTCGATGACGGCGGGGTCAATGTTGTGGCCGCCGCGGATGATGAGGTCCTTGGCTCGGCCGGAAAGGTAGATGAAGCCGTCGGCGTCGATACGCGCCAGATCGCCAGTAGTCAGCCACCCATCGGTCACCACCGTCGACGAATCGATCACGCGGCCCGCGGCCGTGCGGCGGACGTATCCGGCGAACACCGCGGGTCCGGCGATCTGCAAATCGCCGGCGGAATTGGCATCGTCGATCACCGCGCCGGTCTCCGGATCGACAACCCGCACCCGCTGGTACGGCATGCGCTGCCCGACCGACCCGGGACGCGGATGTTCGGGGAAGCTGCGCGCACTGGCGCAGGTGGCCTCGGTGAGTCCGTAACCCTCACACAGCCCAACCCCGGTGTGCGACTCGAATGCGTCACGTACCGCGGGCGGCAGCGGTGATGCCCCGACGACGGCGAATTTCAGGCTAGAGATGTCGGCGTCGACGGGTATCTGGGCGAGTACCGAGTAGACGGTCGGCACACCGGACAGCGCGGCGATGCGGTACTTCTCGATCAGTTTCCAGAAGATGCCGTAGAGCGAGATGTCCCGATATCCCAGCGGGCCGGCCCACAACACATGCTGGTTGCGTAGCAGTGGGGCAAGTGTCGTGACCATCAGGGCATTGACGTGGAACAGCGGCAGTGCCGCGAACACGGTGTCGTCAGGTGACAGGCTGCCGTTCGCGGCGATCATCCACGCCGTGGCGACCTCGTTGGCATGGGTGTGCGCGGCGAGCTTCGGCGCCCCGGTGGTGCCGCCGGTGTGAAAGAAAGCGGCCAGATCGCCTGCGACCGGCGCGGCGGCCGGCAGCGCTTCGTCGGGCAATCCCGCCGCGCGGTCGGCGAGGTATGCGACCGTCACGCCGTCGAGGGGTTCGAGTTCGCTGGCGGTGACGTCGGGGTCGTCGGAGTGCAGCGCAAAAATGGTGGTGACGTCGGTCAGGACCGCCAGCGAGCGGGCCAGTTGCCACGCTGCGGGGTCGAGGTCGGGGCCCGCCGCGACGATGACCGTCGCGCCCGACAATTCGATCAGCGCCGCAGCGTGATCCGACGACAGCGACGGATTGATCGGAGCGGCAATCCCGACCGCTTCCGCGGCCAGCGTTGCCGTATGCAGCTCGCTGCAGTTGGGGGACAGCAGCACCACGGCATCCGCGCGTTCGACGCCGGCGTGGTGCAGCGCGTGACCGAATCGGTGCACGGTTCGCAACAGATCGGAATAGGTCCGCGTAAGTGGGCGTTCCCATCGATCCGCGTCGGGCAGAAACGATGCCGCGATGTGGTCGGGGGACTGGGCAGCGGCGCGGACGACTATCTCATAGGTCGACGTCGGTAGGCCTCGATCGGCCAGCGCGGTTTGTTCGATGACAGCGAGGTCACGAGGGTCGTCGTAGGTGGGCCAGGTCATGGGAGAGCTCCTGAGAGGTTGGTGCGATGTGCGTGGCGATGGATGGAAAGAAGTTGGGGCAGTTCGTCTTTCGTGCGCGCCGATGCCATGACGACACGGTCGGGACGCAGTAGAACGGCGGTTGTGTGATGTGCGCGGAGCAGGGTTGCAGGGGTGGGCGCGTTAGACGGCACGCACCGGAGCGCATCAACGTCGACGTGAACGAGGTCGGTCTGCGCCACTCGGGTTGCCATGTCCGTGTCCAGCGGCCCCTGGGTGATGAGTGCATAACCTGGGCCGAGGAAATCATCGAATCGTCGAGCGCCGTCGTCGGTCCGCACCCACGGTTGCGGAAACAACTTGCCGTTCAATCGATTTCGCAACCCGCGCCGGGAGACCAGTGGGCCGCGACCCAGTGGCGGCGTCCCCTCGGGCAGCGCCGTGCCGATGCGCGGAATGCGGCAGGCACCAGTCACCATCGCGCGACGCGCGGCCGCGAGCGGACCCTGACCGCCGGTGAGAGCCCACCCGACGGCCAACGCCATCAGGATGATTCGGGTGGCGTGGGGTTTGCGTTCGATTTCGTAAGAGTCCAGGACCGATTCTGGTGCGAGCCCGTCGAGGACGTCGGCGAGTTTCCAGGTGAGGTTGGCGGCGTCGCGGAGACCGGAGCCGAGCCCCTGACCGACGAACGGCGGCGTCTGGTGGGCCGCGTCGCCCGCAAGGAAGACGCGGTTGACCCGCCAGGTGTGGGCCACCCGGGCCCGGAATGTGTAGATCGCTTGGCGCAGGATTTCCGACGCCGCGATTTCGTCCGGCGACAGCCACGGCGAGAGCAGTTCGGTAAGCCGTTCGTCGGAGCAAAGGCCCTCCAGGTCCTCGCCGTCGTGGACACGGAACTCCCAGCGGTAGCGGTTGCCGGTGACGGGCATGAAGGTGGCGGCCCGGGTGGGGTCGCAGATCTGCTGGACTCCGTCCCACACGTCGAGCGGTGTGCGGGTCGCAACGTCGATGACTAGCCACTGCTCGTCGAAGTTGAAGTCCCGCATCGTGATACCCAGTTGATCGCGCACCTGACTGTTGGCGCCGTCGCAGCCGACGACTGCCGCGGCATCGAGGGTTTCTGTCTGGCCGTCGGCGTCTCGGTAACAGACGGTCGGCCGACGACCGGCCGCCACGTCGGTGACTTCGCAGCCTCGTCGAAGGTCGATGAGGTCGATGGTCGCGGCCCGTTCGAGCAGGATCCGTTCCAGGTCAGGTTGGTCGAACATGCTGTCCGGCGGGTATCCGTTGCGCCCGTCGTCGGTGCTGCGAGCGAACTCGGTCATCACTCGTCGCCGCGCGTCGATCAGTCGCATGCCGGGCATGGGACGGCTGTGCGGTGCGAACGTGGCGGCAACCCCGACGCCCTGCAGGATCCGAAACACCTCGTCGTCGAGATGCACCGCGCGCGGCAGTGCATACGGCGTCGGGTGGCGTTCCAGGACAACCGTCGCGATGCCCCGACGTGCGAGAAGGAGTGCGCACGCCAGGCCGACCGGTCCGGCACCGACGACCACGACTGGGTCGCGCGGAGGGCTCATGCGTAGCGCACCTTGCATCGCTGCCTGCCGAGGTCGATGCCGCCGTCGTCGGTCGCGATGCGCACCTCGACCACATCGCCGTCAGCGAGGTACTTCGGGTTCGACTCCTGGCGTTTGAAGAATTGTTTCCACTTCACGTGCGGCGGGATGAGCGACCCAATCAGTTCGATCGGTTTCGGCGGCGCGGACAGCGCGGTGCCGCCGGGCGTGCCGGTGAGTAGAAGGTCGCCGGCATCGAGTCGCTGGAATCCGGTGAGCACATTCAGGGCGCTGACCGGGTCGACGATCATGTCGCCACCGACGTGCCCGTTCTGGCGGCGTTCGCCATTAACCCACAGCTGCAGCCGCAGTTGGTCGAATCGGCGCCACTCCTCGTGGCTCAGCAGAACCAGCGCGGGACCGACGGGGGTGAACGTCGGGTACGACTTAGCCTCGTAGAACTGCGTTTTGGGCAGTTGAATGTCACGGGCGCTGACGTCGTTGGTGACCACCAGGCCGGCGAAGAACTCGCCGAGGGTGTCGGCGGTAACGGCGGTGCCGACGTCGATCGTCGCCGCCGCCACCAGCCCGATTTCGACCTCGTAGTCGAGGAGCCGCACGTGCGAGGGCTTCACGATCTCGCCGAACGGCCCGGTGACGGATCCCGACGACTTGCGGAAGAACGTTGCCGAGACCCGGTCGGGATCGATGCCCGAGTCCCGAGCGTGGCTGCGGTAATTGACCATTTGCGCGACGACGCGGCAGGGCGTTGTGACTGGGGACAGCAGATCCAAGTCGGCGACGGGTGTGGCACCCGCGTCGCTGCCGGTCGCCGCGTCGATAGCGGCCCGATCGTCGAGCAACTCACCGGTGGTGGTCGCGGCGGTCTGGATTGGGTGGGCGGTCTCGGATTGTTGGACCCACCAGCCGACGGCGGTGCGGAGAATGGTCGTGGTCATGAGCGCGCAACTTTCAGTAGGCCGAGGAGGCGGTGGATATCGAACTCGTTGTCGCCGCGAAGGCCGGCGAGCATTCCTTTGACGAGGTCGGGGTCGGGGTTGACGCCGAGGAAGTCGCGGGTGACCGGCGGCCCCCACTGAGAGAGACCGCTCGCGGTCATCGGCGCCCACCCGGCTTCGACGCTGCTGTCGAATAGGTCGCCGTCGGCGAAGTGCTCGACCATGAACTTGTCGGGGTCTCGCCAGTAGTCGAAGAGCTGACTGCCTTGGATGTGTCGGCCGATTCCCCACGCGTGGTGGTATCCGCGGTCGGCAAGGTACGCGCCACCGGCGGCAACGGCATCGAGGTCGGCAACCTGGTAGGCGCTGTGCACATACCGCGACATCGGCCCGAGGGTCATCGCCAGGGTGTGGTGATCGGCGGCGTCGGTGCCGCGATCACACCGAATGAAGGCCATCGTCGGGCCACGGTCTCGTTGTCCGGGGAAGAACAAGAAGTCGCTCACGATCATGCCGAGCATCTCCTGATACCAGGCGAGGTTCTCGCGGAACCGCGGCGTCTCGATCACCACGTGGCCAAGTCGCTGAACTCGGGCGGGCTCGCGCGGCGGGCGTTGGATCGCGTTGAACCGCTCGATATTGCCGCCGAAGTTGAATGTCAGCGGATGCTGGTCGGGCAACGACGGGAGGTCGGTGACGCCGGCAACTACTCGAATCGACATCCCCGAAGGGTCGGTGAGGTCGATGGCTGACCCACCCAGGTCGCCGAGCGGGTAGACGCGACGCCCGGTCTCGGTGGACAGCCGGAGCAGATCAGCGTGATCGGCGGCCCGGAAGACGGGACCGACGAATCGAGATCGGTGCGACCGACGGATGATCACGCACGGCGCTCCGGACCAGGTTCCGCGCAACTGCAACTCATCGGCCGTGCGCGAGACGGTGGTGAACCCGAAGTCGTTGGCGAAGCGCTCCGCCTGGCCGATGTTCTGCTTTTCGAACTCTAACCACGCGATGTCCACGATCTTGATCACCGGTGACGTCACACGGTCGCTCGGGTCGCCCGGGTGGGCACCGTGCTCGCTGTGCAGATCGGAATGTGCGGTGTGGGCGGGAAATGTCATCGTCGACCTCCTAACTGAACCAATCGTCACTTGTGAGGAAATCGTCGTCAAGGTCATTCAGTTTTGGAATTTGATTCAGTTTTGAACCGCTACGCTGCAACGGTGGAGACCATTCCGGCGAACCGACTCGACCGCCGCAAGGCACGTACGCGCGCGGCGCTCATCGACGCGGCCTGTGCGTTATTGACGACGCCCGGCGGCACCGAGGCGAGCATCGCCCAGATCACCGAGCGCGCCGACGTCGGGCTTGGCTCGTTCTATAACCACTTTGAGAACAAGGACGCGCTCTTCGACGCCGCGATCGGCACGATGCTTGAACTGCACGGCCGACTATTTGACGAGGTGACGGCTGGACTCGACGATCCCGCCGAGGTGTTCGCGGCTGGCGTGCGGATGACGCTTCGTTTACGTGCATCGCACCCCAAGATCGCGCAGACCATCAGTCTGGTCGGCTTCCGATATCTCGACGCCGACGACGGTCTCGCGCCCCGTGCGCTCCGCGATCTTGAGGCCGCGGTCGCCGCGGGCCGGTTCGACATCGACGACGTCGTGGAGGCCCTAGCGGGTACCGCGGGTGCGCTTCTGGGCTATTTGCACATGCTCGAAAGTGATCCCTCGCGCGATACGGGGGCTGCGGCCGACCACCTCGCGGCGAGCCTGCTCAGGCAGTTCGGCCTATCGAAAGCGGACGCCGCCGAGATCTCGGCACGTCCGCTGACGCAGGTTGGTGACTGAAACCTGCGTCGTCGACGACGCCGAGGGGGTATTCACCTCGTCGGCGCCGACGACGCAGATTTCGTCCGCAATCTACGGACGCAACAGCACCTTCCCGACGCGTCCGGGGCGCCCGCTCGCGGCGACCGCAGCCTTGATGTCGATGAACGAATGCACCGAATCGACCGGCAGTTTCAAGGTGCCGTCGGCCGCCGCCTGAAATACTTCGCCCATTAATTTGGCCGTCTTGGCTGGCTCCATCTGCTCGCCGACCTTCTTGGCCCAGAATCCCTTGACGGCGAGTTGTCGGAAGATGACCGGCCCCGACGGCACGATCAGATCCGACGCCCCCATCGCACCGAATACGACGAGAGTGCCGTCGTCGGCGAGCAGTGTGGCGATGTCGCCACTGGCGTCACCACCGATCGAATCGACGGCGACGCTGAAACCCTTATCGCCGGCCAATGCGCGTGCCTGGTTGCGCCATCCGTCGGACTCGGTGGCCACGATATTCGTAATGCCTTGGGTGGCAAGCTGATTCACCGCTTCGTCTCGTCGAACCAGTCCGACGACAGTGATACCGCGGGAAGGCGCGAGCTGCGCGAGGATGGTACCCACGGCTCCGTTGGCCGCGTTCTGCACGACGGCGTCGCCCTCGCTCACGCCCAGGTAGTCGAGCAACGACACCGCACTGTAGGGCATCGCAACCAACTGTGCGGCGGTCTCGTCATCGATCGCGTCGGGCACCGGGATGAGCGCCTTGGCGGGGGAGACGAAGAACTCGGCCCACGTGCCGAAAGCCGCGCGGGTGACGACACGCTGGCCGATCGACACCGATTCGACTCCGTCGCCGAGCGCGTCCACGATGCCGACTGCTTCGGTACCGGCACCTGCGGGCAACTCGGGCTTGAAGCCATATTCGCCACGAACGGTCCACAGGTCGTGATTGTGAATTGTCGCCAGGAGAGTACGGACGCGCACCTTGCCGGGGCCGGGCTCAGGTGTGGCGGATTCCTCGACGGCGAGGACCTCGGCCGGGTCGCCGAAAGTGTGCTGGATGAGTGCCTGCATTGAATGTCTCCTGTGGTTTGTTGCCGGTGTACTAAATGCTGCCACAACCTAACAGTTGTGCACAATGAGATTGTGCACACTCTAATAACGGATGACTGAAACCTGAGTGCTGAGCGAAGCCAGGGGAGTATTCACCTCGCCGGCGCCGACGACGCAGTTTTCGCCCCATGCGGTAGACCAGATTGCATGGAATCTGTAACCCGTGAGGTGGCCGCGCGGCGAATGGCCAACTGGACCCGACGTCGCGTCGACAACTCCGACGGCCAGTTACGTGCCGCGGCGGTAGCGATCACCGTCGTCCACCGCGACGACGCCTACGGGATCTGGGTGCTCAAGCGGCCATCGTCGATGCGCAATCACGCAGCCCAATACGCGTTACCAGGCGGCCGCCTCGACGCGGGGGAGACCGAGGTCGACGCCGCGCTACGCGAACTTCACGAGGAACTCGGCATTTCGCTGGGTCCCGACAACGTTCTGGGCGTCCTCGACGACTACCAAACGCGGTCGGGCTACGTCATGACTCCGGTGGTCTGTTGGATCGACAATGACCCGGTGGTCACCGCTAATCCGGCCGAGGTGGCAAATGTGTTCTATGTCACGTTCGACGAACTGCGCGAGCCACCGCGGTTCGTTGAGATCGCCGAATCGGACCGTCCGGTCATCCAGCTTCCGATCGCAAATGCGCTGGTCCACGCCCCGACCGCCGCGGTCATCTATCAGTTTGCGGAAGTGGTCCTCGCGGGGCGCGACACTCGCGTCGACGACCTGGAGCAGCCGGTCTTCGCGTGGAAATAGGGATTCGGTCAAATTCGAGGGAATGGATTCGGACCGCGGTCCGTTTGAGCTAGTGTCGGATGCAGTACGCACCTACCGCCCCCTATTTCTCGCCTGAAATCACTACTTAGGAGTCCGCATGACCACCGCAACCACCTCCCCGATCGCCGTAGGTACCTGGAACATCGACCAGGCTCACTCGACCGTCGGCTTCTCCGTCAAGCACCTCATGGTCAGCAAGGTCCGTGGCCAGTTCAACGAATTTAGTGGCGTCATCACCGTGGCTGAGGACGGCACACCGTCGGTGTCGGCCGAGATCTCGGTCGCCTCGATCAGCACTAACAACGAGCAGCGCGACGGCCACATCCGTTCGGCAGACTTCTTCGACGCCGAGCAGTTCCCCACCGCGACGTTCGTATCCACGTCGGTTGCCCCCAAGGGCGACGACTATGTCCTCACCGGCGATTTCACCCTCAAGGGTGTTACCAAGCCGGTCGAGCTCGCTCTCGAGTTCGCCGGTGTCAATCCGGGCATGGGCAACGGCCCAGTTGCCGGCTTCGAGGCCAGCACCGTGATCAACCGCAAGGACTTCGGCATCGACATCGAAATGCCCCTCGAGGGTGGCGGCGTCGTGGTTGGCGACAAGATCACCATCACCCTGGAGATCGAAGCCAGCCAGGCAGCCTGACGCTTAGCCGCTTCCGCGGCAGCGCGCCAGCAACTCGGGCCGGGTCAGCACATCGTGTGCTAACCCGGCCCGAGTCGCTGCACAGGTATCCTTAGATCACATTGCACACGTTAGTGCGACGTACCTAACACCGTCATGATCGCGGCCACCACCGCGCCTGCCAGGAGACGCCCATGCGCGAGTTGCCCGCCGTGGCCCGCGCACGCGCCGTCCTCCGGCGCTACATCGTTTTGGGCGGACTCCCCGACTTCGACCAGCGCGAATGGTCGACGCTGACTTTGGCGGAGCGACGCCGTATGTCTCGCTACGCGACGTCGGTGGCCGGCATCTCGGTCATTGGCGGCAATGCGCTGATCGGTATCGAGACGGTCGTGATGATGCTGCTGTCGATCAACGGCGGACAGTTGGCGATGGAACCGTTCTTCGCCAAGTCCGACCTGGTCGTCATCGTTACGACGCTTGTTGTTGGCATCGTGCTCAATGCGATCTTCGGCTTGACGCTGTTTCGCCCCCAACTTCAGTGGTTTGTCAGCGGTGAACCCGCGGATAAGGAACGTCGACGCGCGGTAATTCGTATCCCCAATCAGCAGGTGTACGCGACGTTCGCGGCGTGGGGCACCGCTCTGATCGTCTACTCGATTTGGAATCACAACCTGGCTGATTCCCAGTTTGCCGTCGTCGCAGGCGGTTTCACGCTCGCGGCGATCTCTAGCGCGTGCCTCACCTACGTCTTCACCGAGCGCGCTGCCCGGCCGCTTGCCGTGATCGCCCTGCGCGACAGTCCCATCAGTTTCGTCGTGCACAGCGTGAAGAAGCGGATGATGGTTGTCTGGGCGGTCGGTTCGGCGGTACCGATGTGCGGCCTGCTGATGATCAACATCGGTCGCGGAATTGATTACCTACCGCCAGTTGCCGGCAAGATCGACTGGGCCACACTGGTTTTGGCGCTCGTCAGCATCGCCGCCGGTATCCGAGTGATCCTGCTTGTCGGCACCGCGATCGCCGATCCGCTGACCGATCTACGTCGAGCCGTCGATCGCGTCGACGACGGTGACCTGTCGACACGGGTCGTCGTTTACGACATGTCGGAGCTTGGTGTGTTGCAGCACGGCTTCAACTCGATGGTCGACGGCCTCGAAGAACGCGAGCGGGTCCGCGAGCTGTTCGCCCGTCACGTCGGCGACACCGTGGCTACTCAGGCCCTCGAGGGAGGCGGCGTTTCACGCGGCGTCAAAACCGTCGTTGGCGTCCTCTTTGTCGACATCACCGGCTCCACTCGTCTTGCCGCACAACATGATCCAGTCGCTATCGCCGCGGTGCTCAATCGCTTTTTCACGATCGTGGCCGACGTCGTGGGGCAGCATGGGGGATTCATCAACAAGTTCGAGGGCGACGCCGCGTTGGCGATATTCGGTGCGCCCGTCGCCCTGGATTCGCCTGCCGACGCCGCGTTGGATGCCGCTCGGCACCTCGCTGTGCAGCTGAGTCAATCGCTCGCAATCAGCTGGGGGATCGGGGTCTCCTACGGAACCGTGTTCGCCGGCAACGTCGGAGCCGAGACACGCTACGAATACACGGTAATCGGCGACCCGGTGAACGAATGCGCTCGACTCTCCGACGCGGCGAAACGCGAGGGCGTGCCGGTGTTGGCCAGTGGTGCGGCCATCAATGCCGCACACGACGCCGACGATTGGGTTCTGCTGTCCGCTCGGGTACTGCGCGGGCGCACCGAAGTCACCGAGCTCTACGCCCCGAGCGACATGCGAACCCCGAAGCTGCACCCCAACCGCGGCAGCATTATTGGCGACCTGGTCCGGGCTCCGCTACACGCCTTCGTCCGCCGCGGCGGACCTGGTTGACAAACGTCGCGCCCATCGCGAAAGTGTGATCGGAGAACGGTCGTTATCAGAAATGGGTCGACCGCAGAGAGGATCACAAATGGATCTGGAATGGTCGCCAGCCGACATGGCTTTTCGCGATGAAGTCCGCGCGTTTCTGGCCGAGAAGCTGACACCGGAGTTGCGGCATGCCGGCGCGACGATGACGAGTGTCTACTCCGACCACGAGGCCAGCATGGCGTGGCAGGCGATTCTGCACGAACGTGGCTGGGCAGCACCGGCGTGGCCGGTCCGGTATGGAGGATGCGATTGGACTCTCACCCAGCACCACATATTCAGTCGCGAACTGACGTTGGCCGGCGCACCGTCGTTGTCGCCCATGGGAATTCGCATGGTTTCGCATGCGATCCTCAAGTTCGGTTCGCAGGAACAAAAGGACTACTTCCTTCCCGGCATCCTCTCCGGCGAGGTGTTCTTCTGCCAGGGCTACTCGGAACCGGAAGCCGGCTCCGACCTCGCGTCGCTGTCGATGTCCGCCGTCGAGGACGGCGATGACCTGGTTCTGACCGGCAGCAAGATCTGGACGACGCATGCGGGCGAAGCCAACTGGATGTTCGCGCTGGTCCGAACCGCGCGGATGGAACGCAAGCAGCAGGGCATTACCTTCGTCCTCATCGATATGACGTTGCCCGGCATCGAGATTCGGCCGCTGGTGATGTCGTCGGGTGAGCAGATTCAGAACCAGGTCTTCTTCGACGCCGTGCGTGTACCCAAGTCGGGGGTCCTGGGGGAGATCAACGACGGATGGACCGTCGCCAAGTATCTTCTAGAGTTTGAACGTGGCGGTGGCGCCGCGGCCCCGACCCTGCAGGTGATGCTGGAAAAGTTGACCGCGGTTGCCGCGGCACAGCCAGCTGTCGGCGGAGGCCGACTCGTCGATTCTCCCGCGTTCGCGGCCAAGTTGGCCGAAGCGCGGATTCGTACCGACGTACTCGAGATCTTTGAATACCGCACGCTCGCAACGGTTGCCGCGGGTGGAAACCCGGGCGCGGCGTCGTCGATGGGCAAGATTCTTGCTACCGAACTGAGCCAGACGATCACCGAACTCGCCATGGAAGCCGCCGGCCTGCGCGGCCGCGCGTACCAGCCGCACGCGGCCAGTCCCGGCGGTCCGATCAGTGAATTCACGCCGCCCGCTGACGGTTATGTTAGCGGCGAGGCATGGCAGGCAGTCGCACCACTGCGGTATCTGAACGACCGGGCCGGCTCAATCTACGCCGGTAGCAACGAGATTCAGCGAAATATTCTCGCCAAAGCAGCATTGGGGTTGTGAGCAAATGGATTTGACGTTGACCGCAGAGCAGGAGATGCTCCGCGATGGGCTCGCACGTTTCCTCGAATCGCGCTACGACATTGACCGCAGTCGCACCGCGGTTAAGACAGGCGCAGGCTGGCAGCCCGACATCTGGCATGCTTTCGCCGACGAGTTGGGCATCCTCGGTGCAACCTTGCCGGAGTCGGCGGGCGGCATGGGCGGCGGCGCTGCCGACATGGTCGTTATTGCCGAAACCCTCGGCGGCGCACTGGTTGTCGAACCGTACGTCGACACGGTGGTGGTCGCCGGTTGCCTGCTCAGCAGACTCGGTGGCGAGCTCTCGGGCGAGATCATGAGCGGCATCGTCGCGGGAGACGCGGTTGTCGCACTCGCGGCGTACGAGCAGGATTCTGCCGATCTTGCGACCACAACCACCGTCGCGTCACGTGACGGCGACGATTGGGTGCTGCGTGGAACCAAGATCGTCGTCTCCTCGGCACCGCTCGCGACGCACCTACTGATCACCGCGCAGACAGACGTGGGCCTCGGCGTCTTCGTCACCGCCTTCGACGCGACGCAACCACCGCCGGGCATCACGGTGCACAGCTACCGAACCGTCGACGATCGGGTGGCCGCGGACCTGGTAATCGAAGATCTCATCCTTCCGTCGGATGCGCTGCTCGGTTCCGGCGACGCGGCGTCGGAGGCGGTGGCGGCCGCCGTCGATTCCGGTGCGGTGGCGATTTGCGCGGAGGCCGTCGGAGCGATGCGAACGGTCCTGAAAGATACCGTCGAATACAGCAAGCAGCGTCAACAGTTCGGTCAGCAACTCAGCACGTTCCAAGTACTCGCTCACCGGATGGTCGACATGCTGATCGAAGTCGAACAAGCCTCAGCCGCAGTGCTTTTGGCTTCCCTGAACCTCGGTGCCTCCGCCGACGAGCGGGCTCGCGCCGTGTCGGCAGCGAAGGTAACCGTCGGACGTGCCGCGCGGTTCGTCGGTCAGAACGCGGTTCAATTGCACGGCGGCATGGGAATGACCGAGGAACTGGCCGTCGGGCACTATTTCAAGCGACTGACCGCGATGCAGTTTGAATTCGGCTCTAGTGATCAGCATCTGGATCGCTACATCGCATTGACCCGACCGTCGCCGTAAGGTTGAGGCGAACGTCACACAACTCTGGAGGAAACCTACATGGGCTGGTCTACCGCCAACATCCCCGATCAGACCGGCCGCACCTTTGTGGTGACCGGTGCAAATAGCGGTCTCGGTGAGGAAACCACGCGCGCGCTAGTGAAAGCTGGCGCGACGGTGATCATGGCTTGTCGCAATCAGGAGACCGCGGGTGCCATCGCTGCCGAACTCGGTGATCGCGCCAAGGTTGAGAAGCTTGATCTAGCCGACTTGGCGTCGGTACGGGAATTCGCGGACCGAACCAAACCATTCGACGTGCTGATCAACAACGCCGGTGTGATGGCAGTTCCGGAGCGTCGCACGGCGGACGGCTTCGAAATGCAGATGGGGACAAACCATCTCGGCCATTTCGCGCTGACCGGTCTGCTGTTGCCGAAGGTTGCCGATCGCGTTGTCACGCTGTCGTCGTTCATGCATCAATTGGGCCGAATCGACCTCGGAGACTTGAACTGGGAGCAGCGAAGCTACCGACGCTGGAACGCATATGGCGACGCCAAAATGGCCAACCTGATGTTCGGTAAGGAACTGGATCGTCGGCTCAGTGAGAAAGGGTCGACGGTGAAATCCCTCATCGCCCACCCCGGCTACGCCAACACCGGCCTACAAGGCCACACCGAATCTCCCATGGACACCCTGATGGCAATCACCGCGAAGACGCCGTTCGTACAGTCCGCAGCGTCGGGAGCACTGCCGACACTATTCGCGGCAACGTCACCCGATGCGGCGGCAGGCACCTTCTATGGCCCGAAGATGACGTTCTTCGGGTCGCCGCACGTCTCGTCGTACAACCGGCGAGCCAACAACCAGGGGACCCGCAACGGACTGTGGGATCTTTCCGAGAAACTCACCGGAGTGAGCTTCTAGGTGGCTCAAACTTCAGTCAATAGCTCACTGTTGAAGGGCAAGTTGCCCTTCGGTGGGTAACCGTCGACAGATTTTTGGGGGTGGGCCGGGGCCGACGCATCCTGACTTCGCGCACAACGCGTTGTCATACCCGTGCGATAGTATCGAATGTATATTCGATCACAGCGTTAATGGGTTGGGGTGGGAGGTGATTGGCCATGACACAAGCGATGCCCGCCGGCGAAGTGTTGGACACCTACCGTCGCTTGGTGGCCGACGCGACGGCCCTGACTGAGACGTCGACGGCGTTGTGTTCGGATGCCGAGTTGGTGGAGTTGGCGCGGTTGAATGAAGAACTCTCCCGCCGCGTCGAAGCGCTCACAATTGCGCGGTTCGCCGACAATCTCGCGCGCCCCCACGGCCCGATGATCACCTCCGCCGGCGCCGTCTACGCATTCTACGAACAATCGTTGAACGTCGGGCGGGGAGAAACGCGGCGCCGCCGCGAACACGCCGACAAACTCACCATCCACCACACCCTGAGCGGCGAACCGATCCCACCCACACTCCCCGACACCGCCGAAGCATTACGCAACGGGCAACTCTCGCGCACCCACGTCGATGTGATCATCAAAATCATGCGCCGCATCCCCAACCTGATCGACGCCGACACGAGGGCGTGCGCGGAAGCGACGCTCGCAGAATTCGGAACCCAGCTAACGCCCCGCGAATTGGAACGAGTCGGCGCCCGACTGCTCGCCTATCTCGATCCCGACGGGCAGGTTACCGACGGCGAGGACCGCAACAACCGTCGAGACCTCGGCATGTCACCACAAGACTTGCAGTTGATGACACGACTCACCGCCGACCTCACCCCGGCCGCGCGCACCATCATCGAGTTGGCGTTAGAACTGTTCGCCGCGAAAGGGATGAACAACCCCGACGACCCCGATTCACCACGCGGTGCAGTGAATGCGAAAGGACTCGACCCACACCGCGTTGCCGAAGCCGCCAAACGTGACCAACGGACCGCAGGCAAACGCCGCCACGACGCACTCGTCGTGATCTGTGAATACGCGATCGCTGACGCTGCCGACGGGGCCACCCGCAACGGGTTACCCGCCCACATTGTGGGCACCGCATCGAAGAAAGATGTTGAAGACGGACGCGGATTCGCCACCACCTCCACCGGCAGTGTCGTCCCGGTCCCTGACGTGATCGATCTACTCGTACAAGACCCCACCAACCCGGCCGAAGCGTTTCTGGTGGTGTTCGACGACAACACCTCTGATGTCATCTACTACGGGACCGGCCGTCGGGTCGCATCAACCTCGCAGCGCTACGCCCAATTCGGCCGCGACCGCGGCTGTACCAAACCCGGCTGCGTCGAATCAATGTTCAACTCCCAATCCCATCACGTCCGACGCTGGGAAAACGGCGGCCGAACCACCATCAGCAACCTCGGCGCCGCGTGTGGACACGACAACCGGCGCGAAGGACCCCTCGACGACCAATGGGACACCACCATCATCCGCGACGGCCCCGACACAGGCCGTGTCGGATGGATCGACCCCGCCGACCCCACCCAAACCCCACAAGTCAACAACACACACTTCCCCGACATCATCTTCAGCCGCAAATGGGCAGCACACCACCACCGCAACATGCAACGCAGCAGGGCGCGTCAAAACATGGCGATGGCCGACGGGGCAGAGGCGAATCCGCTCCAGTGGGAGTAGGGAACCACCTGCAGGGCAGATTTGAAGCCGACGCCAAGGATCGGGTGAGACATCGCCGAATATCCCGGTCCAGGTGACCAGCATCCGCAGGCTCGGCATCACGAAGTTGTTCTGCTACACCGAATCCGATGGTCGCGAACGCGTCAGCTGGCATCGGTGCGAACATCTGAATGTCCACAGGTTTTTCGGGAGGGCACGGTGACTCCGACGCTCCCTTAATTTTCTAGGTCAGCGGACCGAGAACTTGATCGCGTTTGATGCGCCGGACACGGCGTCGGTGACGCGGATCGTGTAGTCGCCGGCGGTCCGCAGCGTGAATGTCTTACGCGACGTGCAGTTCTTGGTTTTGTAGGTGCCAGCCTTCGCCGGAACCTTCGGGCCGGTGAGCTTCACGGTCATTGAGCACTCGCTGCCGCCGACTTCTTCGCCCGACTCGATGGTCGAGTTCCACTTGACGCCGATCTTCGAGCCCTTCGCATACGCTCCGTCGGAGCCAGCACGGGCATTCGGAGCGTAGACCCAAGTATTGATCGAGCGCACGCCGTTCGGAGCGTTGGAGCGACCGAGCTTGCCATAGTGGGGCTGCTTCTTCGACGACGAGCCGATTGCGGAGCTGCCCGCGTTGATGATGTCGCCGGAACTGTCAGCGATGGCCGGGGCGGCTCCGAGCGTGAGCGCAGTGACTGCGACGGCGGTTGCGGCGGCGAGCTGATACTTCATGTTGTTACTTCTCCAGCGGTGGACATCAGGGTTTATAACGAATTGATTAAACCACGGGAGCACTTCGAAATTCGATTTTGCGGGGCCGCGTGATCCCTACCAGACACCCAATTCGCGGAACTGGACGCTGATTCTGGGCCCTGCGTCGGGCACCTTCGGTACGGCATGTTCCCAGGTCCGCTGGCATGAACCGCCCATGACGAGTAGGTCTCCCGACCCGACGGTCAGTCGCACCGATCGCCCACCACCGGCTGGGCGCAACATCAACGGGCGCGTCGATCCCAACGACAGAATCGCGACCAATGTGTCCCGAGTGCGGCTGTGGCCGATGCGATCGCCGTGCCAGGCCACGCTGTCGTTGCCATCGCGGTAGAAACACATCCCCGCGGTGGCGAAGCCCGTGGGGAGCTCGTTTCGATAGTGGAAAGTGAGTGCGTCGCGTGCGCTGGCCAAGACCGGATCGGGTAGGCGCATCGTCTCGTCGTAGATGCTGACCAGGCGCGGCACGTCGACCATGCGGTCATACATCTGTCGACGCTCGGCACGCCACCCAACGGTGTCGACCAGCGTCTGGAACAGGATCTCGGAACCGCCAAGCCAGTTGGGGTGCAGGTCAACCCACGCACCCTGGGACAACTCGCGACGCACCCCACGGCCAAGGCGTCGCAGCGTTGGTGTGGCCGCAGGCTCGTCGAAGAGTGAGCCTTGGAGTCCAGCGGTCATGTGCCCACTTTACCGAAGGATTCGAACTAATGTTTGATTCATAGTCGCGAAAGTCGACGCGCGGCTTCGGCTATGGCGTCATCGTGTTTGGCGAACGCGAAGCGAACGAGATGCTTCCACGGCGCCTCGTCATCGACAAACGCACTGATCGGCACTGCGGCGACGCCAATCTTCGCCGGCAGCGCCCGACAAAATGCCGCACCATCGTCAAAGCCGAGGGGGCGCGGATCCGCGCAGACAAAATAAGTGGCCTCGCTGCGATGTACGCCAAAACCGTTGTCGCGCAACGCCGCGGTGAGTAGATCCCGCTTGCTTTGCAACGACGCCGCCGAGGCATCAACCCAGTCCATCTCGCTGTCGAGAGCCGCTGCGACGGCAGGCTGAAAGGGGCCGCTTCCCACAAACGACATGAATTGTTTGGCCGCGCGCGCCGCGGAAACAAGCTCGGCTGGTCCGCTGATCCAGCCGACCTTCCAGCCGGTGCAATTGAAAGTCTTTGCCGCACTGGAGATTCGGAGAGTACGCTCCGCCATACCGTCGAAGGTGGCGAGCGGGCGGTGTGTCCGACCGTCGAAGAGGAGATGTTCGTACACCTCGTCGGCAATGGCGATGACGTCATGACGGATGCAGAGGTCGGCGATGGCGGCCAGATCGTCGTCGGAGAAGACCGTTCCGGTCGGGTTGTGCGGTGAATTCACAATGATGGCAGCGGTTTTCGATGTGAATGCGGCGGTCAGAGCGTCCCGGTCGAGGCGGAACCCATCGTCGTCGGGGACCATCGGCACGGTGCGTCGGGTAGCTCCGGCCATGGCGACCGTGGCCGCATAGGCGTCGTAGTAGGGCTCGATGAGGATGACTTCCGACCCCGGCTCCACCAATCCGACGACGGCCCCGGCGATCGCTTCGGTGGCTCCGACGGTGATGAGCACCTCGGTGTCAGGATCGTAAGAGAGGTCGTAGTGATCGCGTTGATGCGTTGACACCGCTGCCCGCAACTCGGGGACGCCGATGCCCGGTGGGTACTGATTGCGTCCGGACGCAATCGCGTGTTGCGCCGCGGCGAGCATGCTTGCCGGTCCGTCGGCGTCGGGATAGCCCTGGCCAAGGTTGATGGCGTCGTATTTGACCGCGAGAGCGGACATCTGGGCGAAGATGGTCTCGCCAAATGGCTTCAGCCGTGCGACCGTCATAGCCGTTAACCGTACTGCCCGGTGGACTCGATGGCAGGTGGGCCGCATGGCATCAGATAGGCTGCCCTAACTATGAGGCGAATCTTGTCCGGCTTGTCCGGTGTAGTTCTGGCAGCAGTGACGGTGCTGACAGCGCCGATCTACGGTGTGGTCGAGCCGCAGGCACGCGCGGCTACCAGTGCTGTACCCGCACCGACAGGCGCCTATCGCGTCGGTGTGCATGTGGCGCGCTTCGTCGATGCCGGGCGAGCGGATCCGTGGCGTGCGGGTTCACGAGAGCTGCCCGTCACCATCACCTACCCTGCGACCGACGTCCGTGGCCATCGACGGGCGCCATACATCACCACCGACGGTGCGGCAGTCGCTCGTTCGGGTGGGCTCGACGTGTCTCGGTTCGTCGGGACAACCACCAACGGTTATCTCGACGCCCCCGCCGCCGCCGGGAAGTTCCCGGTTGTGGTGTTCTCGCCGGGCTTTATGGTGCCGCGATTGCTGTACACCGCCCTGACCGAAGACCTTGCGAGTCGTGGGTACGTCGTCGTTGCTGTCGACCACACCGGCGATTCGGTGGCAACCGTACGTCCCGACGGCCGCGTGGTGCCGATGTCGATTTCCAATAGTTACTCGGAGTCCACCCAGCGGACGGCCGTCGCAACTCGCGTTGCCGACGTACGGTTCCTTATCGAGACTATGCGTCGCGCGACTTCGACGGTCATGGACGCCGACGGCCGTCGTCTACCGAATCGCCTCGCCGAATCGGTAGATCCGACGAAACTGGGCGTGTTCGGGCATTCGATGGGAGGTGCGGTCGCCGCAGAGGTTTCCCGTATCGACCCACGAGTCGACGCTGCCGTCAACGTCGACGGTGCATTACGCGTTGGTACTCCAGCCGCACCGATTGTGCGCGCGCCGTCGTCGCGTCCCGTCCTGCATCTCGTGAGCTCGCTACATGCGGATAGTGCTGACGCTCAACGACTTTGGTGGCAGCCATATCTCGAGAACGCGCGTCGTTCCGGAGGCTGGACCCGGGTCTATCGGGTTGCTGACACCGGTCACGCGACGTTCACCGACCTGGCTGGCTTTGTGCCCCAGTCTGTTCCCGATATTCCCTTCCTAGCGATTCCCGGTGGTCTGAGCCTCGGAAGTGCACCGCGGCGTGTCGCGATCGGAACTCAGCGAGCCGTCATCGCAGACACCTTCGAGCGGTTCCTGAAGGGACGGGCCGTTCCTCGGCTCGACGACCCGAGGGCGTACCCGTTGATTTCCGAGCTTCGCTAACCGGTTACGGTGCCCGATTCCGCGCAGCGGAGCGATGGTCGTGAAACACTCTGATGTCATGACCACTCCTCGCACCATGATTCAGCGTGTAATTGCCGGCCTTGTTGGCACCGCGGCAATTGTTCTCGTAGCCGGATGCAGTGTGTCCGTTGGTTCGGAAGGTTCGGACTCGATTTCGAAACCGGAAGACGCGGCGATCGGTAGTTGCGTGTCCATCGGCGATAAAGCCGGCAAGGGCGGCAAGATCGACATTGAGAAGGCGGACTGCAATACCACCGACCGACTCACCTTCACCGCGGCTTCGGTAGTGCCAGCCGAGCAGGACTGCGGCAACCCCAACCTCTCCCACGTGACTTTCGCGGGCTCCAGCGGAAAGCTGTGCATCGCGTCGAACTTCGAGGCGGGTAGCTGCTACCAGGTGCCGTCGGGTAAGGGCGCATCGCTTGCCGACTATCGCAAGGTGGAGTGCAGCGCGGCACCTAAGAGGGGCAGCATCATCTACCGCGTCGCGTCGCGCACCGACACCGCGGCGACCTGCCCCACGGGTCAACTCGCCGTGAACTACACCGCCCCCAAGACGATTGGTTACTGCGTCGAAAAGGTCGGATAAACCTAAACGCGATTAGTCTGGCGGCCCGGCGCGGTCCACACCTGCATAGCATCCGAGATCCGCTCGGGTGACAACGCTAGGAGTAGCTCATGTCGGGCCGAATCATCATCGATCTGTTCACCACCCTCGACGGCGTCGCGCAAGCACCGGGCGGACCGGACGAGGACCCGAGCAGCAACTTTCCGTTCGGCGGATGGCAGGCCGGAATCCCGAGCGAAGCTGTCGGGGCCAGTGTCATGGAGGGGATGACCAACCTTGACGCGCTGGTACTTGGCCGTCGAACCTACGACATCTTTGCCGCGTACTGGCCCCACCACGCGACCGGACCCGAAGGGGTGGTTGGCCAACTCTTCAATCGCGTGCCGAAGTTCGTTGCGTCCCGCAACCCCGACGTCGAGTTGGGGTGGGAGGGGAGTTCCCGCATCGGTGCGGACCTTCCGTCCGAAATTGCCGCGTTGCGCGACCAATACCGCGACGTCCACGTCATCGGGAGCGTCGACCTGGTGCAAACACTGCTGGCGCAGCAGCTCTACGACGAACTGCAGCTGTGGGTGTATCCGCTGGTCCTCGGTCAGGGCAAAAAGGTCTTCCCCGACGGCGCGGTGCCGTCTAACCTGCGCCTCGTTGAACCCGCGAAGACCGGCGACGGCGGAACGATCATGGTGCGGTACGCGCCGGTTCCCGGTGAACCCAAGGTCGGGTCGTTCGCCTAGATGCTGCCTTCGCCGATCGTCGGGCCGAGTAGGTCGTCGGCGTCGGTGATCCGGTAGGCGTAGCCCTGCTCGGCGAGGAATCGCTGGCGGTGTGCGGCGTAGTCGGCGTCGATGGTGTCGCGTGAGACGACCGAATAGAAATGTGCCTGTCCACCATCGCGTTTCGGCCGCAGCAGGCGTCCGAGACGCTGCGCTTCCTCCTGGCGGGAGCCGAACGTCCCCGACACTTGCACGGCGACCGACGCCTCCGGTAGGTCGATGGAGAAGTTGGCGACCTTGGAAACCACGAGGGTTTGAATTTCACCGGTACGGAACTTCTCGAACAGAATCTCGCGGTCCTTGTTCCTCGTCGACCCCTGAATGACCGGGGCATCCAGCGCCTCGCCGAGTTCTTCCAGCTGGTCGATGTAGGCGCCGATGACCAGCGTCGGGGAATCGCGATGTCGGTCGAGGATGGCCCGCACGACGTTCACCTTGGTGTGGGCCGTCGAGCACAGCTTGTACTTCTCTTCCGGCTCCGCGACCGCATATTGCAGCCGTTCGTCGTCGGTGAGGGTGACGCGAACTTCGATGCATTCGGCGGGTGCGATCCAGCCCTGCGCCTCGATGTCTTTCCAGGGGGCGTCGTAGCGCTTGGGGCCGATCAGGCTGAACACGTCGCCTTCCCGGCCATCCTCGCGGACGAGCGTCGCGGTCAATCCGAGGCGGCGTCGGGACTGCAGGTCGGCGGTCATTCGAAAAACGGGTGCGGGGAGCAGGTGCACCTCGTCGTAAATGATGAGGCCCCAGTCGCGGGAGTCGAAGAGATCGAGATTGCGATACTCGCCCTTCGACTTGCGGGTCATCACCTGATACGTCGCGATGGTGACCGGCCGGACCTCCTTGCGCTCGCCCGAATACTCACCGATCTCCTCCTCGGTCAGCGATGTTCGCGCGATCAGCTCGCGCTTCCACTGGCGTCCCGCGACGGTGTTGGTCACCAAGATCAATGTGGTCGCGGCAGCCTTGGCCATCGCCGCTGCCCCGACCATGGTTTTGCCAGCGCCACACGGCAGGACGACAACGCCCGAGCCGCCAGCCCAGAACGATTCGGCGGCCAACGCCTGGTAATCGCGCAGCTCCCAGTCGGACTGTTCGAGGGTGATCGGATGGGCTTCACCATCGACGTAGCCGGCGAGGTCCTCGGCGGGCCAGCCGACCTTGAGGAGTATCTGCTTGAGTCGGCCGCGCTCGGACGGATGGACGATGACGGTGTCGTCGTCGAGTCGATCGCCCAGCATCGGGGCGACCTTCTTATTACGCAGGATCTCTTCGAGTACCGCGCGGTCGAGGCTGACCAGAGTTAAGCCATGCGCGGGATGCTTGGTCAGCTGCAGGCGACCGAATCGGCCCATGACATCGACGACGTCCATCAGCAGTGGTTGCGGCACCGCGTAGCGCGAATACGTGACGAGTGCGTCGACGACCTGTTCGGCGTCGTGGCCGGCGGCTCGTGCATTCCACAGCGCTAGCGGCGTCACCCGGTAGGTGTGCACATGCTCGGGAGCTCGCTCAAGTTCGGCGAAGGGCGCGATAGCGCTGCGGGCGGCGCCGGCGTCGGGGTGATCAACCTCCAAAAGAAGCGTTTTGTCCGATTGCACGATCAGAGGTCCATCAGTCACCCGACCCATTGTCCAGATACAAAGCCGACTTGTCAGGTGCGGGTCAGCCGAGTAGCTCGATGCTGGTGACTCGGTGCAGCGAGAAATGCTGTTCCTCGTCGGTTTCGGCGTCGGCGGCGACGAGTTGTCCGGCGCCCAATAGGCGTGGCCGCACGACGTGGCGACTCGCGGCGCCATGTGCGTCGACGTAGTCGATGCGGAGCTGACGATTCGCGCGTAACGCGAGCTGAATGAGCGCGACCGCGGACTCGCCACCGCCGGTCGCCCGAGCTGGAGAGGTCTTCGACGTCGGTTTGGCAGCCCGATCCGCGGAGCGAATCCGGGACACGATTTGGGCCAATTGGGCGGCGCTGGGTGCACTACGCCGCGGATCGGTTTGGCGGGGCACCCGACTATCGCGAATCCGGCTACCGGGCGGGCGCAGGTCCACCAACGACCCCGACGAATCTTCGCCAGCCGGCGTGAAGCCGGCCGCACGTAACTCGTCGATGACGTCGGCGACGCTCGCTCCCGACACCGCGACCGTCGGGGCCAGCGCGCGCAGCGCGAGATTCTCCGCAGCTTCGCTACGCAGCACCCCGGTCATCGTGGCAACGTCCTCGCAGCGGACGAATGACGATGCGATGCCGACCCGAAGCCGACCGTGGCGTCGAGCGACGTCCTCGATCAGATAGGTGAGGCCCTGCGGAACCGGCGTCGACGAGTGGGCGGTAAACATCGCGATCAGTTCCGCGCCGCCGCGGCCAGCGTCAAGAGCTCGCCGCACCGTCGCCTCGGTGACGCGGTAAACCGATGCCGCGCCGCCGGATTCGAGGTCGGCGACCAGCTCGACCTTCTCGGCCAACTCGTGCGTCATCGGACCGGGCACGATGAGCGTCAGATCTGCTTGCGTCACAAAATGATCCACCGGTTTGGGCAGCGACACGTCGATCGCGGATGCGACGGCGGCCTCAGATTCGGTTGGCGACTCGATGAGAGCTGCCCGTCCAACGCTGCTCAGCGCGTTGTGTGCGACCAGTCCGAGTTCGGTGGCCTCGCGAATGTTCTCGGTGACCAGGGCGCGAGTGAGTTGACGCATTCGTCGGGGGTGGCGCCACAGCAGGTATGACGTCAGATCGTCGACAGACACCGTCGCGCCGGGTGGTGCACTGGCGAGCGCGGAGAGGATCGTCGCACGCAGCGTCGCGGCCTGACCGTCGTAGATCTCCGCCGATAGGGCGGCTAGCGCGTTGCCATCAGCGTCCGGTTGACCAACCATCCACGCGCGGCGCGGCATCTTTAACCACGCGGCGATGAGCGCATGCCACTGGCGTTCGGTGCTTTGCCGTAGCCAACCGTCGGCGGAATGGGTTGGCGCCCAGGCGAAGTCGTCGGCACCCTGCGCTGGCGGTGGATCGGGGAACCCGGCGTCGATGAACCGCAGGTAGCCCGCGAGCTCGGCCAGTAGCCCGACGCGCGTCACCGACAGTCCGGTCGTCTTGGCGAGACGTCGGAGCTCACGGGTGCCCAGCGCCCCCGACCGCAGCACCGCGGCCGGCGTCTGACCGAGCACGTTGAGCAACAGCGACACGTGGCGGATGAGCTCGAGTGCTTCACCTCCCGCGGCAGCGTCGACGTCGGCGAGAGTGAACCGCGACGAACTGGTGGTGTCGACGAGCGCCGGTGACCGAAGGTCATCGAGCCGGACGAGCGGCTCGTCGCGGATCAGCTGTCGGACGGTCGGGACGATCTCGACGGTTTGATCGTCGATCCGAGCTAACAACCCCGATGCCAGTAGCGCCGGCACCGGGAGGGATGGGTCGGCGTCGGGTGCGGCGTCGCGACTGCGACCCACCGGCGGTCCCATCGAAAGTGTCGTCAGCAGAGCGGTGTGCGAGCTCGGTAGTTCGGCTAGGACGGTGCGCCATTCGTCGGGGGTGCGGGTGCTGGTCGTCGCGGTGAGATGGTGGCCCTGCCAGGGGAGCGCCGACGGCGCGTGGGCGGGCGCGACGAGTCGACGGCCTTCGGTCCACACGACAGCCCGCTCGACGAGCTGATCGATGCGGACGGCAACGTCGTCGGGTTCCGCGCGACCGGCGAGGGTTTTGGCGACCGCGGCGGGCGTCGGCGGCTTGGGGGCGGTGGCGATGACTTCGAGAACGGCCGCGCCGAGGAGGTCAAGGGTGTCGCCGACGAGGGTGATCGATGCGGCCGAGAGTGCCCGCTGCGCAAGGATTCCGGTGCCCTGCGGCGGCGGCGATGCAAGGTCTGGCCGCAGAGACAGAAGGCGAACAAGCTCGTCGTCGGAGAGCTCGACGAGGTTCGCCGCGAGCCCGGTCGATCGTTGCGAACTCATCGAAACAACATTACTAGAACGCCTCATCCACGCCGCATGGCAGAATAGCCGTCGTGGCTGAAAACGAAACAACTAAGTACGTCGACAACGGTTGGCCGAACGCCGACGGCGAGCACGCCGTGTCTGAGTTCGCCGCAAACATCTCTGGGGCGCTCTCGCCGTTCGGTAGCACCGAGTTCCCCCTCCCGGTCGAGGATCTGCCGTTCGTGCAGTCGAAGACCGTCATCAACTCTTAGGACCATCAACTCTTAGGACGCGCACAAAAAAGTCCCTCGCACGAGTAATCGTGCGAGGGACTTTTTAGTGACGCTCGGTTCAGGGAAGCGGAACCAGCGACTTGTTGTCGTTGAAGAACTTGATCTGGCCCTTATCGAGCTGGTAGCCGCTCGCCTTGGCGGCGTCCCACAGGTTCTTGACGCCTGGGTTGATGGCGCCCTTCTTCTGAGCCTTGTCGATCGCGTCGTCGACCTGAGTCTTCACCTCGGCGTTGGTGCGCGCCTTGGGTGCAGTCTCGAGCGACGTCTTCGGCAGTTCCTTGTTCTTGGCCTTCAGCGTCTTGGGAGCTGCGGTGGGAGCGTCGGCGCGGGGAGCGTGCGAAAGGCCAGCGCCGCACGTGGGCCACGCGCCTTTGCCCTGGCTCTTGAGGACGTTCTCGCCGATCGCGATCTGCTGATCGCGGGTTGCCTGGTCAGCGGTCGGTGCGTACTTGGTGCCACCGTTGGAGGCCCAGGTGCCGGGGCTGAACTGCAGGCCACCGTGGTAGCCGTTGCCGGTGTTGATGGCCCAGTTGCCGCCCGACTCGCAGGCTGCAACCCGGTTCCACTCAGCATCGGTGGCCGCGCTTGCGTTGCCGGCGCTCAGGAGAGCCGCGCCGCCGCCGAGAACGGCGCCGGTGAGGGCAACCTTGGCGACAGTCTTGGTAGTGGTGTTGGTCGTCGGTTTGCGGTGACGTCCGGACATAGGTGTACTTCCTCTCTCCACGCGCCTACGAAGTCAGCTGTCGGGTTCGAGCGAGAGGTTGCTCGGCCCACAGCCGGCGGGCCGGCTGTGGAGCTACACCCCAAGGATCGGTTGCGTAAGCATCCGACCCGGGTCTCACGGGAGAATGGGTCCCCCGTCCTTGTTCCTGAAATTGCTGTTGTGCGATTCAATTGGCGGAACAAGGCTCGGCGCGGCCAACGAATCGTTTAGGTCTGGGTGACTACCTGGCTGGTTGTCGCTATGAACCATATCGGCTCGCATTGGGTGGTTCACCATTACGGCGCAAGCGAATTTTTTGGGTGAATTTCGGGTCGACGTGTCATCTGAGCGTCGTACCTGTTCACGACGTTGATAGCCGGTTTGTGCCCTTACCGTTATCTACCCGTTATGTGATGAACATCACAGCGCCGATGTGAACTAGCGCACGACCGATCGGGCCTCAAGCGCCCGAAAGGTGCTGGCGTGGAACACCAGTGGCTCGACACCGGGATCGGACTGGAGGGCCTCGATGCGCAGTAGGACGACGGTGTGGTCGCCCGCGGGAATCTCGTTGTACAGGCTGCACGCGAGGGATGCCGCCGCACCGGGAACAAAGACGGCGTCGCCGTGCGCGTGAACCGGCTCGATGCCGTCGAAGCGGTGTTCGGCCGGACCCGCGAGCTGTCGACACAACGATGCCTGGTCACTCGCGAAGACACTCACGCCGATGATCGGAACCTCTCGTAGACGCGGCCACGTCGACGATGTGTTCTGGACACACAGGGACACCAGCGGAGGGTCGAGGGAGACCGTGCTGAACGCACTGGCGGCCATGCCGACCGGCGAACCATCGAGTTCACACGCCACCGCAACGACCCCGGATGGGAATGCGCTGTAGGCCTGTCGAAGTTCCGCCGCATCGGTGGTCGGCGCGAGAACGATCGACGAATCGTTGTTTGTCATGGCTTGCGGCCCGTCAGAATTGTTGCGATCAAGGCGAGTACAAATCCGACGGGCGCGGCCGTCGTTGCGACATACACCGCAGTCGGCGCTGTCGATCCATCGAAAATGAGTGGGGTGACGAAGAGCGCGACGATCGCGACCAGGCCGATTGCAAAGATCACCAAGGAAGCCTGCAGCAATCGATGCGTACGTGCGTGAGCCATAGGTTCAACCGTAATGCAGCGCAGCGAGCGGTCAGCGCGGTGCTGGCGAGTCGTCGACGAAACCGACGTGACCCCGACGGTCGTTGTTGGATAGACTCCAGTCGAAGACAACGCGCCTTCGCTCATAGCTATGGGTCGGGCGCGTTTGTCATGAATGTCCGCAAACGTGTGTGGGCGTCGTTGAGGAGAATAAGGGTGAGCACGATGCCTACCGGCAAAGTGAAGTGGTACGACACGGAGAAGGGTTTCGGCTTCCTCTCGCAGGCCGACGGCGAGGACGTCTATGTCCGCGCGTCAGCGCTGCCCGACGGCGTCGAGGGCCTCAAACCCGGCCAGCGCGTCGAGTTCGGCATGGCCGCGGGTCGTCGTGGCCCGCAGGCGCTCACCGTCAAGATTCTCGAATCAGCGCCCAGCGTCGTGAAAAATACTCGGGAAGCCGCACGCAAAGAGTCTGCGGCTAAACGGCATTCACCCGACGAATTGCACGGCATGGTCGCCGATCTGATCACCCTGCTTGAAAGCAAGGTGCAGCCCGACCTACGTCAGGGGCGCTACCCCGATCGCAAGACCGCGCAGCGGATTTCTGAAGTTGTGCGCGCGGTCGCTCGCGAACTCGACCACTAGGTTCGCTTCGTTGGCGTGGTGTCGACGCTGAATGTGCCGCGCACGATGAATCCGTCCGGTGTTTCGACGGCTGAAGGTGCCTGGATCTGAATGGTCACCAACGTGCGCTCCAACGTCGAGTGCAGCACCACGGTGTACTGGCTGTTGCTTGGCAGAATGCGTTCATCGCGCACGTAGCCGTGCGGTGTGTAGTACTCGGCGACGAGACTCCACGGTCCCGTTGCGATCTCAGCTGGCACTGACACGACCGCTGATTGTCCGACGGTCACCGGCGCCTTGGCGGTGCTTCGCGTCGCCCGCGAGTTGTAGGGCGGATCGCATTCGCGCATCAGGACATCGCACCAGATCAGCGGATCGACCTTGGTCAATGTGTCGCCGACGGCGATCTGTACGTGCGGGCGCTCGTCGGGCTTTCCGGTGTTGGCGAGCAGTGCTGCCGCGCCGACCACGATGCCCGCGAACAACACCAGCGCAACCATCCCGATCGCGAGGAACTTCTTCTCGGTGGCGCTCAAATTCACTGTGGTCCTCGTGGTTTGGGTGGTCGGGGCCGTGTGTCGACGCGCGTCGGTGCCGACGTCGGGCCGGGGCGTCGAAGATGTGCGGGCACTTCGATGGCGACGGTCGGCTGCGCGTAATCGGGACGTTTACCGCCGAAGCCGGGCACGAGTGTTGTGCCGCGGGTGGTCAGAACGGTTTGCAGCAAGCCGATACCAAGCAACACCGAAACGACGGTGAAACCGAGCCACAATTTCGGCGGCAACAACACACCGAGCGTCGCGCCAAAGACCCAAGACAGTTGGAGAACCGTCTCCGATCGGCCGAACGCCGACGCCCGTGATTCGTCAGGGAGGTCGGTCTGAATCGATGAGTCGAGGCAGACTTTGCCGATCGCACTCGTCCCCGACGCCACGAGTGCCGCAATCGCCGCGACGACAATGTTTCCGAGCACCGCGGTTACCACGCTCACCGCGAAACAGCTGGCCGTTGCCCAAACGACGATCGCAGGCGGATTCTTCAATTGCAGTCGGGTGCCGACGCCGTTGCCGATCACGTTGCCGACGCCCGCGGCACCACCGACGGCGCCGAGCATCAGTAGTTGTGCCATGCCCTCGCCGCTGCCCGACGTCTGCTGCGCTTTGGCGTAGAAGGCGATGAATAGCGTCAGGAAGCCGGTGAGGATGCGGATGGTTCCGTTACCCCATAAGCCCGCAACGACCTTGCGGCCCAACGGCTGTCGCATCTTCTGTGCAAGCATGTTGGCCGACAGTCCGCGCCGTTTGGCCGGGGGCTCGTCGTCGAAGGATTGCGTTGGCTGCGGGCTCGCGGGTTCGCCGCGGTAGGTGATCGTCGTCGGTACCTCACCCTCGGTGACCTCCACCCATTTCGGAATTCGCATGCACAGGTAGGCGCCGCCGCACGCGACGACTGCCAGCCACAGCAGCGCGCCGGGTATGTGGACGGGCAGGGCCTTGGCAAGTAGCAGTTCGAATAGTCCGGCCACCGCGCCGCCGATGAGAGTGCCGCCGATCAGACCAAACGTGGTCAGTCGGGAGTTCACCCGGACCAGGTCGATGGCCGGCGGGACAACGCGTGGTGTCACCGCGGATTTCAGCACGCCGAACGACTTCGACAACACCAGCAGGCCAAGCGCGCACGGATAGAGGACCCACGGGTCATAGGTCACGTTGCCGCTAACCGGATCCCAGGAGTAATTGACGATGACCAGCACGGCAAGCACCACGCGGATACCGAACGTCGCGGCCATCGCGACTCGACGACCGTGCTGCATTCGGTCGAGCAACGGACCGATAAGCGGTGCGATCAGTGCGAACGGCGCGATCGTCAGCATGAGATACAACGCGACGTTCGTCTTCGATTCGCCTGTCGCCGCAGCGAAGAACAGTGTGTTGGCCAGAGCGACAGTCATCGCGGCATCGACCGCGGCGTTGGCGATCACCGGCAGCGTCAGTGCCGCCAGACCCGATCGATCAGCTCCATCGGCGTTGACGGCCTGATGGATCTTGCCGATGCCCCGATTCGTGAGCTCTCGCCCACGAGCCGCAGCGACCCGCGTGACGGTGACCTTCTTGGGGCCCTTCGCACCCGACGTCGCGTCGTCGGAGGTCGGCATCGCGCGCGTCGGGTCCATCCGATGCGTCGACGGCTCGTCGAGCGGACCAAGGTGTGGATTGTGGGTTCGCGGCGTGCCGTACGCCCACTGGTCAGACCCGCCACGACGTGAGCGGCCACCGCGCGACGATGCGTCAGGTGGGTAGTTCGCGGCGCCCGGATGTTGCTCGGGGCTGCCGCTGCCGCTGGATCGGTTCACAGTGTTAATTGTTCCCTATCCGGCTGACAGTTGGTCCGGTGGTGCGCGCGTCGGGCCGATATTGCACACTGGAGTAGTGAGTTCTGTGCTGGAGAATGACCGGTTGACTGCTGCGGTCGATGTTGCGCGTGATGCGCTCATCGCCGACGGCCAGAATCCTGGCGCTCCTATCGCCAGCATCGTCGAAGGTGAATGTGCCGTCGCGCACTACTTCACCGCCGACGTCCCCGGCTATCAGGGGTGGCAGTGGTGCGTCGTGGTTGCCGGTGTTCCCGGCTCCGATGAGGTCACGGTGAGTGAGATCGCGCTGCTCCCCAGTGACGGTGCGCTGTTGGCGCCGAGTTGGGTACCGTGGTCGGAGCGCGTGCAGTCCGGCGACCTATCGCCCGGTGATCTGCTGGCCGCCCCCGCCGACGATCCGCGCCTGGTGCCGAACCAGATTGATTCCGGCGACGAGTTCCGGTTTGAGTCAGAGCAGGTCGATCCCGACGACATCGCAGGCGTCGCAGGCGAACTCGGCCTCGGGCGCAAGCGGGTCCTGAGCCTCGACGGTCGGTTGCAGGCCGCCCAGCGTTGGTTCGACGGCGAGACTGGACCGCGATCGGAAATGGCCGCCTCGGCCCGATTCCAGTGCGTGAGCTGCGGCTTCTACGTCCCACTCGCCGGCGCTTTGCGTTCGGCGTTCGGTGCCTGCACCAATGAGTTTGCCGCCGACGGTCGCGTCGTGTCCGCCGAATATGGCTGCGGAGCGCACTCCGACGTCGTCGCACCGTCCGGTGAAGGTTCGCCAGCTTATGACGCATTCGATGACGGTGTAGTGGAGATCTCCTGACATTGACCGGGTCTGAAATTCAGGACCCGTTCGGGCTGGCCGACCTTCGTGAATCGACGCTGCAGTCGTGGCGGTCATCGCCGACGCGGCTGGCCGAGGATCTCGCAACCGAGACGGACCTCGCGGCCATCGGCTATCGAGACCGACTCCTGGTTGAACTCGCGGCCAACGCCGCCGATGCCGCGGTAAGCGCCGGGATAGCTGGGCGACTCGCCGTCTGGATCTCCGACGCTGGCGAGCTTGTGGTCGCAAACACGGGCGCCCCGGTGACCCTCGACGGTGTCCGCTCGCTGCTCGCGACCCGCGTCTCGCCCAAGCATGTCGACGATGCCGCCGGTCCGACGGTTGGACGCTTCGGCGTTGGATTTTCGGCGGTCGTCGCAGTTGCCGATCGAGTCGAGGTTCGATCGACCACCGGATCATTTGTCTTCGATCGTGATCGTGCGGCCGACCTCCTCGGCGTCGACACCGCGCCGCTGCTGCGGATGGCCTGGGCCACCGACGCCGCGCCGCCCGACGGATACGACACCGCCGTCGTTTTGACGCTGCCTTCCGGAAAAAATTCAGATCTCCTCTCCGCCATGGTCACGGCGACTCCTGATCTCCTGTTGGAACTCACTGCGTTGCAACAGATCTCGATCGGCGACGAGGTCTTCTCGATCACTCGCACCCCGGTGGTCGACGGGATCTCCGCCGTCGAGGTAACTTCCCAAAACGCCACACAGCAGTGGTTGGAGTCGACGTCGGAACACGCGCGTTGGTTAGTTCAAATACGCAGCGGCGCACCGGTTATGCTCGGTGACGATCGCCTGCGTGCGCCAACGGAGACCGATATCGAGTTGTCGCTGCCGGCCCGATGTGTCGCCGCCGTTGCGTTAACCCCCGACCGTCGTCAGCTCTACCCGGGCACCGACATTCGCTCTGCCGCAACCGGTTACGTCGAACTGGTCCGCGCGCTCGATCCCGCGCACCGGCCGCAGATGGTCCCGCAGCCGGGCTTGGCGCGCAACAGCGTCGACGCAGAGCTGCGCGAAGCGGTGCTGGAGCGCTTGCGGAACGAACCATGGTTGCCGCGTGCCGACGCGTCCGGGACCCAGCTCGACGACGTTGCCGTCGCAGGTTCGGTGGCCGTAGCCTTCCCTGATGCGTCGGACGAATTAGCGACGCTTCTCGGTCGGGTAAGGGCAGACGTAGTCTCTGCCGCGGTGTCGCTCACGTCGGATCTCGCGCGGTTGGCGCAGGTCGGGGTCAGTCGACTCTCGCTGGCGGACCTAGCCAACGCGGTGTCTGCGGTGGATCGTCGCGCCACGTGGTGGCGCGACCTGTATGAAGCACTTTCGCCGTACGTGTCGTCGAAGGCGGACGCGGACGAGCTTGGCGCACTTCCGGTTCCGCGCGCCGACGGCAGGATGAACTTCGGGGCGCGAGGCCTGCACATCAGTGCGGCCGGTACGCCATCGGTCAGCTGGCTACCGACGGTCGCCGACGATGCGGTGCACCCGCTGTTGGAACGCCTTGGCGCGGAACTGATTTCGACGTCGGAGCTGTTGGCGATGCCTGAGCTTCGGACTGCACTCGAAGAAGCCGAGGACGCTCTCGACGACATGAAGCTGGTAGACGATGCAGAACGGCTCACCGCGGAAGTATTAGGAGTTCTTGCGGCGCAACCGGATGCGACGACACCCGCGTGGGTGGCCGGCGTCTTGCTGGCCGACGTCGACGGCGAACTGGCGCGCGGCGACGAACTGCTGCTCCCCGACAGTCCGCTCGCGCAGGTCCTCGTCGAGGACTCGCCGTTCGGGTTGGTGGCCGACGACGTCGTGGCGCGGTGGGGTACCGACGTTCTGCGTCGAGCCGGCGTCGGGTGGGGGTTCAGCCTTATCGTCGATGATTTGCCGACCGGTCCCGACCACGACCTTCCCGATGAACAGGAGTGGTTCGACGCGCTGGATTCTCCGCCCGATCAGCTGGTTGCGGTACGCGATCTCGATTTGGTGGCCGACGACAAGTGGTCGCTCGCGCTCACGATGTTGGCCGAACCTGAACTGGCGCAAGCACTTTCCGACCCCGAAAGCTACACGTGTTGGTGGCTGCGAACGTACGCCCGGATCGACGGAAAGCCGTTGGGCGAGTTACGTTCTCCCGACGACGCCGATCTTGACGAGCTTCTTGACCCGCTGGATCATCCGCGCGCGAGTGCGGTCTCGGGTGCGCTGGCTAGCCTGCCGCTGCGTAACGCGACAGCGGCCGTCGAGATTATCCGGACGCTCGGCGACGCCGACCGGGAAGTATCACCCGGTCAGGCGGTCGTCGGGTATTGCGCGATCGCACAGGCGTTGGCCTCGGGTGTGCTGCATCCCGCCGACGTTGACGACGCGGAGTTCGACGGCGCCCTGCGTGCTATCGATGGTTCGGTTGTCACCGACGCCGTGATCGTCGACGAACCGTGGTGGCTGGAAGTGATCGAACCCCACGAGGCGGTGGTGGTTTCGGTGCCGGTGGAGTCGGCAGCGGCCCGGGGAGTTGCCGACGCGCTCGACGTTCCGACGGCGTCGGAGGCATTCCAGGCGCGGGTCGTCGAACCGGGGGAGCCGTCGACGTGGGGCCGTAGCGTCGAGGCGATGAGGTTTGCCGCTCGTCACGGAATGGCGCCCGGAGATGGTGAGATACGCGTGCATGACACGCTGCAGGTGGAACTGCGGCGCGACGATCGGGTTCGCGTCGTTGAAGCCCGGTGGTGGGTCGACGGCGGTGGAGTGACACATCTCGCCGGTCAGTTACTGTGACATCCAAGTATCTACCCGAGTGGAGGCCAGCCCTGATGCCCGTCGAACGTCTACTGCCCACCGACGAGGCGCATGCGCTGATCGAACTGACTCGTGACATCGCCGACAAGCGCATGGCGCCGATCGTCGACGCTCACGAAAAGTCGGAGACGTACCCGGAGGGTCTGTTCGCCGAACTGGGTGAGGCGGGGCTCCTCGGATTGGCGTACCCGACCGAGTGGGACGGCGGTGGGCAACCATACGAGGTCTACCTCCAAGTTCTCGAGGAACTGGCAGCGCGCTGGGCGGCTGTTGCGGTAGCAGTCAGTGTGCACGGGTTGGCCTGCCATCCGCTGTACTACTTCGGCACCGACGAACAGAAGAAGCGTTGGTTGCCAGATATGTTGAACGGCAAGCTCATTGGCGCCTACAGCCTGTCGGAGCCGCAGGCTGGCTCCGACGCCGCAGCCGTCGCGTGCCGCGCGGAACCGGTAGCCGACGGCTACCGCGTCACCGGCGCGAAGGCATGGATCACGCACGGCGGCATTGCCGACAACTACAACCTGTTCGCGCGGACCGGCGAAGGGTCCAAAGGCATTTCGTGTTTCCTGGTGGCCCGGGAGACCGACGGTCTCACCTTCGGTAAGCCCGAGGAAAAGATGGGCCTGCACGCGATCCCGACAACGTCGGCGACCTACGATGGCGCGTTCGTGGAGACGGACCGCCGACTCGGCGCCGAGGGGGAGGGGCTGCGAATCGCGTTCTCCGCATTGGATTCCGGACGTTTGGGCATCGCGGCCGTAGCGACCGGATTGGCCCAGTCGGCGCTCGACGAAGCGGTGTCGTATGCGAAAGAACGAGAAACCTTCGGCCAGAAGATCATTGATCACCAGGGATTGAGCTTCCTGCTGGCGGATATGGCCGCCGCCGTCGACTCCGCGCGGGCAACCTACCTTGATGCCGCGCGCCGTCGGGACGCTGGAATGGACTACTCGCGCGCCGCGGCGACTGCGAAGCTCGTTGCTACCGACGCCGCGATGAAGGTGACCACGGATGCGGTCCAGGTACTCGGTGGCTACGGGTACACCCGTGACTTCCGCGTCGAGCGGTTGATGCGGGAAGCCAAGATCACGCAGATCTTCGAGGGCACCAACCAGATTCAACGGCTCGTCATCGGCCGGTCGCTCGCCCGGTAACGATGGTTGTATCTCCGCTTCCAGTCGATTACGACGTCCAGCGCGCGGTCGTCGACTATCGCGGGCAGCCATGGATCTCGGTCGCGCAGGTGATCACAGTGCTTGGCAACACCGTGTGGCTGGGATTGTTGATCCTGCTGGCGGTGGTAGTCCTCGTCGTCGCGCGACGGTTCAGCGCTGCCACATTCGTTGGGGTGTCCGCGGTGTCGGGGTACTACGCGATGGTTGGGCTCAAGCATGCGTTCGGCAGAGACCGCCCACCCGCCGTCGAACGGCTCGTCGATATCCACAACCAGTCGTTTCCGTCGGGGCACGCGATGATCAGCGCGATTTGCCTCGGAGTGCTGGGTATTGTCGCCTATCGGTACGTCGACTGGGTGCGGGCGCATCGCTGGGTGCTTGCGATTGTCCCGCTCGCGTCGCTGGTCATCGGGTTGAGCCGGATCTATCTGGGGGTGCATTGGCTTACCGACGTTCTGGCCGGCTGGGCACTCGGCGGACTGTGGGTCGTGATGTGCGTTGCGGTGTGGAACCGCTACTCCAAACCTTCCTGAGCACCCTTGTCGCCGCGACGCACGCCAGCTCGCTGAACGAGGAAGATCGTCGTGCCAAGCAGTCCGACGGCTAGGCCGACCCAGCAGACGCGCAGTAGCCGCTCGTCGCCGACGCCGGTGACGGCAACGACGATCGTTGCGACCAGCCAGGCGAGCATTCCGGCGATGATGACCGGTGCGGGAGCACGCAGCGCGGCAGGAAGTTCGGGGACCTGATCGGCTGCATCACTCATCTGTTCAGGTTAACTTCTTCACGTGGCAGACATCGAGGCAGGCGAACAGCCGGAGACCGTAGCGCCCCAACCCCGCAATGCGGTTGACCGCTATTTCAAGATCAGCGAGCGCGGTTCGACGCTCGCCGCGGAGGCTCGCGGCGGCGTCGTCACGTTCTTCACGATGGCCTACATCGTGGTGCTGAACCCGATCATTATCGGCGGCATCCCCGGTGAGTCGAAGAACGCGGACGTCGTGGGTAACGTGCTCCCGCTCGCCCAGGTTGCGGCGGTGACGGCTCTCGTCGCAGGCGTGATGACGATTATCTTCGGTCTCGTCGCTCGATATCCGTTTGCCATCGCCACCGGCCTCGGAATCAACAGCCTTCTCGCGGTTTCGGTTGCGCCGCAAATGACTTGGCCCGAGGCGATGGGCCTCGTGGTCATTGACGGCATCATCATCGTCGCGTTAGCGGTGACCGGATTCCGGACCGCGGTCTTCAACGCCGTTCCTGACGAACTCAAGGCCGCCATCGCGGCTGGCATCGGCTGCTTCATCGCGTTTATCGGGTTTGTCGATGCCGGTTTCGTCAAGCGAATCCCCGACGCCGCGCACACCACGGTGCCGGTGCAGTTGGGTACCAGCAATTCGATCGCCACCTACCCGACGTTGATCTTCGCGATCGGCGTGCTGCTGATGGGTGTGCTGATGGTCCGCAAGGTCCCGGGCGGGTTGCTCATCGGCATCGTCATCACCACGGTCATCTCGATCATCATCGAAGCGGTGACCGGAATCGGGTCAAGCGCCAAGAATCCACACGGCTGGAACCTGTCGGTTCCGTCGATCCCAGACTCGCTGGGCAGCCTGCCGAACCTGTCGCTGATCGGCGACGTCGATCTCTTCGGTGCGTTCACGCGCATTGGCGTGCTATCGGCCTCGGTACTGGTCTTTGCACTTGTGCTGTCAAACTTTTTCGACGCAATGGGCACGATGACCGGCCTCGGCAAGGAAGGCGGCCTGTCCGACGAGAAGGGCAACCTGCCCGGCATCGGCAAGGCGCTGGTCGTCGAAGGTACCGGTGCGATTGCCGGTGGCCTTGGTTCGTCGTCGTCCAACACGGTGTTCGTCGAGTCGGCGTCGGGTATAGCCGAAGGCGCCCGAACCGGCTTCGCCAACATTGTCACGGGTGGTCTGTTCCTCGTCGCGATGTTCTTCACGCCGCTCTACGAGATTGTGCCGTTGGAGGCGGTTTCGCCTGCGCTCGTTGTTGTCGGCGCCCTGATGATCGGCCAGGTGCGCAGCATCGACTTCACCAAGTTCGAGTACGCGCTGCCTGCGTTCCTGACAATCGTCGCGATGCCGTTCACGTACTCGATTGCCAACGGGATCGGCCTCGGATTCATCAGCTGGGTGGTACTTGCCGTTGCTAACGGCAAGGCGAAGACCGTGCATCCGCTGTTGTGGGGTGTCGCGATTGTCTTCGCTCTGTACTTTGCGCGCGGGCCCATCTCTGATTTGCTGAACTGACCTGCGTGTAGTTCGTTTGGAGGAATGCCTGCGCGCAACTCGACCAGGGTATGTAAGTCAGCGAGAAGCTGATTTAGGCTAATGAAGTGACTCAGCTTGAAAGTATCGAACGAACCGAGCCGGATGGTTCGTTGGTCGGCGACTTGTCGCTGGCTGTAGTGCGTTTTGCGCGCCGGCTCCGCGGACGCCGAACGGGCGGTTTGGTTTCCCTGACGCAGTTGTCGGCGTTGGCCACGCTGTACCAAGAAGGTCCGATGTCGCCGGGGGCCCTCGCGGCCGCCGAGCGCGTCCAACCACCGTCGATGACCCGAGTGATCGCCTCGCTCTCCGACCTTGGCATGGTCGAGCGACAGCCCCATCCGTCGGACCGACGACAGGCAATCGTTAACGTGTCGGCCGACGGCGTCGAAGTGGTAGCTGCCGAGTTCGCCGCGCGCAAAGAGTGGCTGAGCGACCGCCTCGACGAGCTGACCGAAGCCGACCGCGCGACGCTGCGCGCCGCGGTCGGGATCATCAACGCGATCATCTCCGGTCAAGACAATCCGGGGCCGGCGCGGGCGACGAGACGGCCCGCGACGCACCGGTCGGGTATCTAAGCCCTACCCGCAAACCCAACTCAAAGGCCCAGACCCGACGCTGCCGCGGGGTCGGGTTTGAGCCTTCGGGTCGGGTTTGCGGTCGGCGCGGTCGGCTCGCCGAGCTTCACCACGATGACCCCTACGAGAATCAGTGCGCCACCGGCCAATTGGACGTACGTGGGGATCTCGCCCAGTAGCAACCACGCGAACACGATCGCCGCGACAACCTCCGACAGTGCGACGAACGAGGCGAGCCGTGAACCGAGTCGTCGGGCGGCGGCAATGCCGGTCACGTACGACATCGCAGCGGTCACGACGCCCAGTATCCCGATGGCCACCCACCACGGAACCGCCCGACCGGCGAGCGTCACATCCGACGTCGACGCAGTCATCGGAAGCACCCCGATAAGCCCTAACGTTCCCAATCCGATTGCCGCGCAGACAAGTCCACCGCCCGCGAGCGCCACCGCCGGCACCGACGTATGCATACTGCCGGACATCACAAAATAGGCTGCCGCGCCCACCATCGCGCCCAGCGCCCACGCGATGCCGACCGCGCTGAGCGTGATGCCGCCAAACAATTGGAGCACCAGGGCGAGTCCCGCTGCGGCAACCGCGGCGCCGGCGAACGTCCGCCACGTCGGCCGCTGTCCGTGCAGCAGCCACATCCATCCGACGACCACCACCGGGGCGAGATATTCGATCAACAGCGCGACCCCGACCTGCAACGTCTCGACGGCGTAGAAATAGCACAGCTGGGGGAGTGCCATCGCTACCGCGCCGTAGGCCGCCATCGCGCTAATTGCCTTGCGCGAGAACAGCTCACGTTCCCGACCCCGCGATGCTCGCCAGACCACCGGCGCAAGTGCGACCGCAGCAACCGCGATTCGTACCGTTACCGCCGCGCCCGCCGACCAGCCGACCTCGTGCAAGGCCCGCGCGAACGGACCTGACAGTCCAAACGACGCCGCGGAAAGAACCGCGAGGGCAAGACCGGTGGATAACCTGTCATTGGTCAAGTACTTCACGGTCATTACGCTAGGGCCGGCCGAGGTAAGGTGTCAACATGTTTAATGCCGATGACACGGTGTCGTCGCTTGAGTCGGCCGTCGCGCTGGTTAATGGGGCTGACCAGGATGATGACCCACTCGGGTCGGTCGCAGCCCTGGACGCGCACTACAGTCGGTTCGCCTACACCGGGCGACATGATCGAACCCGGGAGGAACTCGCAAGTGTTCGCGCTACTCGGGCGCGCCTGCGCGCGCTGCTCTCCAGCGAGCGCGATGCGTCGGCGACGCTGGTCAACAAGGCGCTGAGCGACGTCGGAGCAGTGCCTCATCTTGCCCGCCACGACACCACCGACTGGCATCTGCACGCGCTACCCGCCGACGCTCCGCTCCCGGATCGGATCCTCGCTGAAACCGCGCTGGCGATGATGGATCTGATCCGTGCCGACGAGGTATCACGCCTGGGAATCTGTGCCGCCGACGACTGCGACGGCATCGTCCTCGATCTCTCTAGAAACCGCTCTAAGCGGTTCTGCTCGACGCGGTGCACCAATCGCGTCGCCGTGGCTGCCTATCGTGCGCGCCAGGCGATGTCGTAGCCAGCGAATGTCCTAATTAGCCGTTGTGCAGGCGTCGCGGATCGACACCAACCGCCTGCCACCCCTCATAGGCCCACGGTGTGTACAACGTCCGCAGCGGCAGGCGGTTGATCGCCGGATTGAGGAATCGCATGAACGCGGCGAATCGGTCGAATCGTTTCTGGCGCTTGCTGTTCCACTCAAGATCGCACACCTCGCGCATCTGGCGCGGCAATGTTCCAACGATGACCGTCCGGATGAATCCATTCAGTGGGGCGCTGAGGAGTCGCCACACTGGCTTCGGAATCCTTTTCGGGCCGGGGATGCCTTTTCGGATGTAGCCGGTCGCGTAGACGATGGTGCGGGTCGGGACGAACCGGTCGAGCATCGATTCCCAGTAGGTCAAGAACTCCTCGTATGTCTGCGGTTGATTGCGCGAACTGACGCCATAGAGCTGATACCACACCTTCGACTCTTCGAAGATCTGGACTTTCTCCTCATACGACAGGCGTCGAATAAAAGTGTCCGTGATGTAGAGGACCTGATCGACGAACGTCGCGTGTGCCCAGTAGAACAGCTCCGGGTTCAGTGCGTGGTAGCGCGACCCGTCGCTGATTGTTCCCTTGATGTCCTGGTGAAAATCGCGAACCTTGCGACCCCACACATGTGGCTCGGCGCTGTACACCGTGCGCATTATGGGCGGTCCGCTGCGCTGGGCGCGGCCGAGGAAATCGCTGAAAATCACCGAGTGGTCCTCGACGGCCTTGCCGAGCTGCTCAATGCAGTTCTCGGTTCCGGCGAGACGTTGAAATCCGAGGATTCCGCGGGTGTCGCCATAGAACTTCCACACGAGCGACTCGGCGCCGAGCCGCGGCATCGCGTCGGTGATGTCGTCGTCGACGACCATCGGGATGGCTTCGGCCATACCTTCCTGGACTGTCATACGACGAGCGTAACGCAACTTGGAACAGAAATCAGAATATGTTCCAAACTTTGTCTTCTACAGTTGGACGATGACCACGCTGCCACCCGTCGAGGATTTGCTTCATTCCGCCCGCGTGGTGTCGTTGCCGATGCGAGCTGCATTCCGCGGCATCACCACTCGGGAGGCGCTGATCTTCGACGGCCCGGCCGGTTGGGGAGAGTTCTCACCGTTCGTCGAATACGACGATGACGAATCAGCGGCGTGGTTGGCCGCCGGAATTGAAGCCGCGTATCAGGGACCTCCGACAGCGCTACGGCAGGAGATCCCACTCAACGCGACGGTTCCCGCGGTGCCCGCCGCCGACGTCGCGGCCATCCTTGCGCGCTACCCGGGTGCGTCGACGGCCAAGGTGAAGGTCGCCGAACCGGGCCAGACCCTCAACGATGACGTCGCCCGAGTTGCCGCTGCTCGCGCCGTCGTTGACCACGTTCGGATCGACGCCAACGGCAACTGGACTCCCGCGCAGGCTATCTCGGCGATCAAGGCTATTGGTGACGTGCAATACGTCGAGCAGCCGTGCGCGACGGTCGAAGAACTCGCTCAAGTTCGACGCGCCGTGTCAGTCCCGATCGCCGCGGACGAATCGATTCGGCGCGCAACCGATCCGATGCGGGTCGTCTCCCTCGACGCCGCCGACATCGCGGTTCTGAAGGTCGCGCCGCTTGGCGGCATGCGAGCCGTGCTGCGACTCGCCGACCAGATCGGCATACCGGTCGTCGTGTCGAGCGCCCTGGACACGGCGGTCGGAATCTCCGCGGGCGTCGCCGCGGCCGCGGCGCTGCCAACGCTGGATCTAGCCTGCGGCTTGGGAACTGGCGCGATGTTCCAGTGCGACGTCGCGGCGCCGTTCATCCCCGACCTTGGCGTCGTGCGTCCGCGTGCCGTCGAACCGAATGCGGAGCTGCCTCTTGCGCCGCCCGATCGTCGGGAGTGGTGGCTTGATCGTCTTCGACGCTGCCATGCGGTGCTCACGCGACTTTGAAACAATTATCGACTTCTGTTTCTAACTCGAGTACGGTGAGATCTAAGTCACTCGCAGAACTGGAGATTTGTTGCCATGACCGAAGTCCTTGCCAAAGCCCCCGCCGGTAGTGAACTCCTCGACGTCCCGCAGTCGGAGCGCAACGGTGTGCTGGAAATTCTGCACATGCGCCGCGATCCGTTCGGTTACGCCGACGAGAAAACCGCGCGGTACGGCAAGACGTCGTCGATGAACGCCTTTGGCCTCCGAATCGTCACCGCGAGCGGTGCGCGCGCGGCCGAAGAGATTCTGATGAACAAGGACAAAGCTTTTGCGAACGGTCCGGCATGGAGTTACTTCATCGGGCCGTTCTTCAACCGGGGCGTGATGCTTCTCGATTTTGACGAGCACCGCTACCACCGACAGATCCTGCAGCAGGCGTTCACGCCGAAGGTTCTCAAGGGCTACATGGACGAGATGCAACCGATCATCGCCGAGCGAATGGCCAACTTTCCCACCGGAAACAAGGTCAAAATGTTCGAGGAGTTCAAGTCGCTCACGCTCGACGTCGCGTTGGACGTCTTCCTCGGCGTCGAGCTGCCGAAGGCTGAGGCCGACAAGCTTAACAAGGCGTTTATCGAAACTGTTCGCGCCGGTGTGGCGTTTGTCCGCAAACCGGTCCCCGGCGGCCGTTGGTGGAAGGGCATCCGCTCGCGCAAGGTTCTCGAAGAATTCTTCTACGCCAACATCGCGGCCAAGCGTGCAACCAAGACT
>QIRE01000032.1_pt1 | contig 51664 bp, 54 predicted proteins | sample 2940141 | NCBI WGS metagenome assembly QIRE01 (sample SAMN09273532, study PRJNA473421) | Gut metagenome, whole genome shotgun sequencing project. | isolation source: gut tissue | host: Folsomia candida VU population | place: Netherlands: Amsterdam | collected 2016-03-06 | reverse complement strand
CGGCAAATCAACGCTGCTCCTCGAGGCGGTGAAACAGTGGGCACGGCAAGGCAAAACGGCTCTTTACGTGACCGGTGAGGAATCCGCTGGCCAGGTCCGATTACGTGCCGAACGCACCGACGCCGTCCACGAAAACGTCTATCTCGCGGCCGAATCCGACCTTTCTACCGTTCTTGGCCACGTCGTCGAGGTGTCCCCAACGCTGCTGATCGTCGATTCGGTTCAGACAATGATCGCCGGCGACGTGGACGGCGTCACCGGCGGTGTTACTCAGATTCGTGCGGTCACCACCGCTCTGGTCTCCCTTGCGAAGAACAACGGCATCGCGGTGATCCTCGTCGGTCACGTCACCAAGGACGGCAACGTCGCGGGACCGCGCTCGCTCGAGCACCTGGTCGATGTCGTGCTGTCGTTCGAGGGTGACAAGCATTCCGGCCTACGCATGGTCCGCGGCATCAAAAACCGGTTCGGGGCCGCCGACGAGGTCGGGTGCTTTGAACAACGCGAGGACGGCATACGCGAGGTATCCGATCCGTCCGGATTGTTTCTCTCCCACCGCGACGACTCCGTTCAAGGCTCTGCGACCCTCGTTCAGTTGGACGGCAAACGCGCTTTGGTCGGCGAGGTGCAAGCCCTCGTCAACTCCGCTGAAGGTATCCCCCGTCGAACGGTCTCCGGTCTCGACTCAGCCAGGGTCGCAATGGTTTTGGCGGTGATCCAGGGGCGCCTGCGCGTCGGCGCCGTCGGCAAGCGCGAGGTGTTCGCGTCGACGGTCGGCGGCATGCGGGTAACCGAACCGGCCGCTGATCTCGCCATCGCTATGGCGGTGATGTCAGATTTGAATGAGCGGGCGCTACCCGCGCACACGGTCGTCATTGGCGAACTGGGGCTGGCCGGTGAGGTGCGTCGGGTGACGAGCGTCGGGAAGCGACTGGCCGAAGCCAAGCGTCTCGGATTCACCCACGCCGTCATCCCCGCCGGAACGCCCAATGATGAAGTACCCAAAGGCATTTCAGTACGACGCGTCGGTCATATTGCCGAGGCCCGCGACGCATTAGTCGGTTCCGACGGCCGAGGAAAATCCCAGGACGATATCGGCGACGCCCCGTACTAATCGCCTCGTACTAATTGCCTCGCGAAGCTTGCTTCTTAGCGGCAAACTGTTCTGCCAGTTGGGAATTCGCCATCGACTCCCCGTAGTGCTCGGCAATGTTGACGGTAATGAAGAGTGCATGCGAGGTGGCGACCGGCTTTGCGTCCGGATTGCTGGACGGGTCAACGCCGAACGCCTCGACCTCGGTGTAGATCTTCCGACGCTGCTTGCCAAGGATTCGGCCGCGGAAATAAAGGGTCGTGCCAAGCAGGATCGGCGCGGCAAAATCGATTTCGAGGTGCGCGGTCACCGCAGACGGTCCGATGAGAAGTGGCAGGTGGCCCATCACCTCGTCGAACGCGGCAGACAGAACACCGCCGTGAATCATGCCGGGCCCGCCCTCCATTCGGGGCTCGACGTCCATCGTCGCGGCGACGGTGAAACCTTCGCCGGCATACACCTTGATGTGCAAGCCTTCGAGCGCGTCGTCGCCACAACCGTGGCACATCGAGTGATGGAGGTTGATCAACTCACCCGGTCGCCGAGCCTTCGGATGGCGGGTCAGCACCTCAAGATCGTCGGGCACTACAAAACTGCTACTCACGTCCAGATACCCTATCCGCATGGCCGAAGTCGCGAAAACGGGTCCCAACCGGGACGCGATCATGTCTGACGCGACCCGCGAGACGCTATCGCGCGTCGCGCCCGGCACCGGTTTGCGCGATGGTCTGGAACGTATTCTGCGCGGCGGAACCGGCGCGCTGATCGTGCTCGGCCATGATTCCGACGTCGAGAAGATCTGCGACGGCGGTTTCCACCTCGACGTCGAGTTTGCACCGACGCGCCTCCGCGAACTTTGCAAAATGGACGGCGCGGTAGTTCTGTCCACCGACGGCAAGCGCATCGTGCGTGCCAACGTACAGCTGGTTCCCGACCCGTCTATCCCGACCGAAGAGTCGGGCACCCGACACCGTGCCGCCGAACGAACGGCGATCCAGACTGGCTTCCCGGTGATCTCGGTCAGTGCGTCGATGTCGATCGTCAGCACCTACGTCGACGGGCTACGGCGCGTCGTCGAGAGCCCGGACCCCATTCTGTCGCGCGCCAATGTCGCGCTGGCCACGCTGGAGCGATACAAGACCCGACTCGACGAGGTCAACGCACAGCTGTCGCGGGCGGAAATCGAGGACTACGTCCTCCTCCGCGACGCGATGAGTGCGGCACAGCGGATGGAGATGGTTCGTCGGGTTTCGGTGGAGATCGACGAATACGTGTTGGAGCTGGGCGTCAATGGCCGTCAGGTGAGCCTTCAGCTGGAAGAGCTCATCAGCGAGAACGACACAATGCGCGAACTCCTAGTCCGCGACTATTACTCGACCCCGGAGCCGGCCCGGACTGAGGAAGTTCGGCTGGCCCTCGAGGCGCTCGAGGCGCTGACCGATGCCGACCTGCTTGACCTGACCCTGGTCGCTGCCGCGTTCGGTTACCCGACGACGGTCGAAGCGCAGGACACCGCGATGAGCCCGCGCGGATACCGACTCCTGGCGCGCATCTCCCGACTCCAGTTCGCGCACATCGACCGACTGGTCCGTCACTTCTCCACCCTGCAGGCGTTGCTGGCCAGCAGTGCGGCCGACCTCCAGTCCGTCGAAGGTATCGGCAGCATCTGGGCGCGCCACATCCGCGAGGGTCTATCCCGACTGGCCGAGACGAGTATCGAGCGGTACTAGAGGCTTCCACCTGCATCAACTTGCACCACCTGCACTCGCGCACGCAGGAAGAGACAGTTCACGCAGGGAGAAGCGCGTTTTATGGTTCTTGAGCTGGCGCGACGACGTTGAACGTGATTGGCGCCGACTCGCGTTCGCCGATCTTGCCGATCGCCTGGTACGCGCCGACCGGAATCTGGACGCGCGGCTTGTCGCAGCCCGGGCTCGACGTTGTGCCGGACCAAGTGATGGTGTCGCGAACCTGCTGAGCGGGCTGCAGCAGCTGGTTGTTCACGGTCTGCAGCGGCGAGCAGTCCCGCGACGACCAAAGCGTCCGAGTGCCGTCGAGCGTCCGAACAACCACATTCTGGACAGCCTTACCGACGTCGCGGGTACACGGAGTCAGGCCAGCGTTAGTGGTCACGATGGTGAACTGCGGCTGGTCACCGGTCTTGTAAGTCGGCTTGTCCGTGTAGAGAACTACCGAAATGTTCGGGTCGGGGCACAGATTCGACGCTGGCACGGGTGCCGGTGCTGCGGCATCGGTTTGGCCGGGCGGCGCGGGCGCGGTGCTCGATGCGGCCGAATTGCCCGGCGCCGACGGATTACCGCCGTTGCTTCCGCCAGCGTTACCGCCGGCGTCGCCTCCGTTGGCGCCACTACCGGGCGGCGGTGCCGACTCCGACAGCGGCGCGACGGAAGTTGGCGTTGCCGACGGCGTTGCGGCCGTCTGCTTCGGTTCGTTGTTTCCGGAAGTGGTCCAGATAATCAGGCCGACGACCAAACCGACGACGGCCAATGCACCGACGCCCGCCACAATGCGTCGTCGCCAGTAGACCTCTGGCGGCAAATGTCCCTGCGGTTCAATCACACTGCTCACGCTAACGGGCTTTAGGGTCCAGGCACTTTACCCGCTGCGGCGTGTCGGGAGATTATGACTCGCCGACGTCTCCCAACGCGCCGCGAAGTTGCACTCGACCGTCGCTCAGCCGGTAGGTCAGGCCCACAATGGCCACCTCACCGGCTTTCACGCGCTTGGCGATCAGTCGGCTGCGCTGCATAATCAGACGCCCTGTTTCGCCGACGTGGCGGGCCACAAATTCGTCGACGGTCGTGAGACCTTCACTCTTTCCGGCGAGCACACTCGGTGCCACACGTTCGACGATTGTGCGGACGTAACCACCGGGAATGTCGAGGTTTTCGATGGCATTGACGGTGGCGGTCACCGCGCCACATGAGTCGTGGCCCATGACCGCGATCAGCGGGACGTCGAGAATCTCCGTCGCATACTCGATTGACCCGAGCACCGACGAATCGATCACGTGACCGGCGGTGCGCACCACGAACATGTCACCGAGGCCCTGGTCGAAGATCATTTCCGCGGCAACTCGCGAGTCGGCGCAACCAAACAGCACGACGTTGGGCGACTGGCCGTCGCTGAGTCGCTTGCGGTCCTCGATACTCTGGCTCGGATGGATTGATTCACCCGCGAAGAATCGATCGTTGCCATCCTTCAGTTGTTGCCAAGCCTGAGCCGGAGTGAGTCGCGTCATGCCTAGCAGTGTGCCACCGCGCCGGTTGCTGACTTGGTTCGACCGCGCCGAACGCGACCTACCGTGGCGCCGCGACGGGGTCACTGCCTGGCAGATCTTGGTCAGCGAAATCATGCTGCAACAAACTCCGGTGGCGCGCGTCGTCGGGCCGTGGCTGGACTGGATCGAGCGGTGGCCGACGCCGGCCGCGCTCGCCGACGCTTCGACGGCGGAAGTGCTGCGCGCGTGGGGCAAGCTCGGCTATCCGCGCCGTGCGCTACGGCTACGGGAATGCGCGGCGGTACTGGCCACGCAATACGGCAACAACGTTCCCGACGATGTTGAAGCGATGCTGACCCTGCCCGGCATCGGCGACTACACGGCACGCGCCGTCGCATGTTTCGCGTATGGCCGGTCGGTGCCGGTCGTCGATACCAACGTCCGGCGCGTGATCGCGCGAGCGCAGCATGGTCGGGAACTGCCAGGTTCTCCCGCGAAGCGAGACCTCGCCGACGCGACCGCATTGCTTCCGCGCACGCCGAGCGGCCACCACTCGTCGACCGCTCCCCGATTCTCAGCGGCGCTCATGGAACTCGGCGCGCTCGTCTGCACCGCGCGCAACCCCGACTGCGACAACTGCCCCATCCGCGCGACGTGCGCGTGGCGGTTGGCTGGCTGTCCTGCCCACGACGGTCCGTTACCTCGCCGCCAGACCTACGTCGGCACCGACCGTCAGGTGCGCGGCATGCTGCTCGATGTCCTACGCGACACGCCGGGCCCGGTTCCGGCGACCCGGCTCGACGCGGTGTGGCCCGACCCGATTCAGCGCGACCGCGCGTTGGCGTCGCTACTGCACGACGGCCTCGTCGAACAATCCGACGATCGTTACGCCTTGCCGGGCGACGACAGAAACGCTTCGACGGCACCACGATAGAAATCGGGCGCATCGTCGTGAACGAGGTGACCTGCCCCCGGCGCGAAGACGTATTGCGCAAAGTCGTTGTCGGCGCACATTTTTGACATCTGACCGGCCGGCGTCACCGAGTACTCGGCTTCGACGACGAGCGATGGCACCGCGACGTTGGCCCACTGAGTCCAAAAGTCTCGCCCACCCCACTCCTCGGCGATGGCCGCCCACACCCGAAGGGACCCGTGCAGCGAGCCATTGTCGAACGCCTCGTAGAAGTACCGTCCTGCCACCTCGCCGAACATCGTCTGAGCGTGCTCAACCGAATTGAATTGATCGGGCCACGAGTCAAACCACGGAGTCCATGTCTTGGTGGTCTGTCCGCGAAAGTCGGGGGCCATGTCTTCCACGACGATCGCGGAGACCAACTCGGGATACGCCGATGCCGTGCACCAGGCGTGCAGGCCACCCATCGAATGTCCGATGAGGATCGCCGGTCCCTGATCAATCCAGGTGAGGATCTCCGCGATGTCGGCGACGAAGCGTTCCGTCGATAGTTCGGCCGGGTCGATCGCAGAAGGGTCGTCGGGGATCGCGCCGACGCCGGTATGCCACGCGGCGTCGGCGGTGAAGACTCGGCCGTAGGATCGCAGCCACGGAATCTGTCGGCGCCAGGTGCGTCCGCGGCCCATCAGGCCGTGGAGCAGCAGAATCGGTGGTCGGGCGGGAGCTTCCGAATCGTCGGCGACTCGCGGCTCGTAGCCGTGGTCACGAAGACCGATATCAAGCGATGTCACGCCGCAAGAGTAGCCAGTAGTGTCGAGGGCATGACTGTTGTGAAGATCAATGCAATCTCGGTACCCGACGGCGCTGGCCCCGAACTGGAGAAGCGTTTCGCCAACCGCGCCCATTCCGTCGACGGCTCGAAGGGCTTCCTCGGCTTCCAGCTGCTGCGTCCAGTCAAGGGCGACGATCGCTACTTCGTGGTGACCCAGTGGGAGACTGAAGACGACTTCCAGGCGTGGGCGTCCGGCCCGGCCCGCGAAGCTCATTCGGGCGAACGAGCGAAGCCCGTTTCCAGCGGTGCGGACCTGCTCGAATTCGAGGTCGTGCTCGATGCTCGACCTACCGGATCCAACTGACCCCTGGCCGTCGAATAGAACGTGTTCTAGTATTTGTGGGTAGACCCCTGTGAGCCAACTCACCGGGGAGATAACACCGCACAAGTATTTGGAGCATAAATGACCGACACCGTCGAAACCTCGGCCGACGCCCATACCGCTGTCGGCGGGGACCAGGCGAACCTGTACATCGGCGGCGAGTGGGTCACCCCCCACTCGTCGGCCGTACTGGAAGTCTTCTCCCCGGCAACGGGCGCACGAGTGGGGTCGGTGCCCGCCGCCGACGAGACTGACGTCGACGCCGCCGTTCGCGCGGCCCGCGCATCCTTCGACTCCGGCGTGTGGCGCGACAAGACTCCGGCAGAGCGTGCCGCGGTCATCAATCGTGCCGCTGACCTCATCAACGAACGCGGAGCCGAGATCCAGGCCCTCGTCTCGGCCGAGATGGGTGCAGCCATCACCGACGTCGCGACGCTGCAGCAGCTCCCCGGCACCGGCGTGTTGAACGCGTATGCCGCTGCCGCCCTTGAATATCCGTGGGAAGAGAAGCGTACCGGCCTGTTCGGTGAGAGCCTCGTGGTGCGTGAGGCGGTCGGGGTCGTCGGTGCGATCACCGCGTGGAATGTTCCGCTGTTCCTGCTGTGCAACAAGCTTGGCCCAGCACTGGCCGCGGGCTGCTCCATCGTGTTGAAGCCCGCGCCGGAAACGCCGTTCGACGCGAACCTGCTCGCCGAGCTCTTCACCGAAGCCGGTGTGCCCCAAGGGGTTATCTCGGTCGTCCCCGGCAGCGTCGAGACCGGCAAAGCTCTGGTTGAGCATCCCGAGGTGGACAAAATCACCTTCACCGGTTCCACCGCTGCCGGTCGTACGATCGCGGCGCGCTGCGGTGAGCTGCTCAAGCGTTGCTCGCTGGAACTCGGCGGCAAGTCGGCGGCGATCGTCCTCGACGACGTCGACATTGCGGCCGCCGCGCCGATGCTCGCTTTCTCCGGTCTACTCAACGCCGGTCAGGCTTGCGTCGCACAGACCCGCATCTTGGTGCCGCGCGCCCGCCACGACGAGATCGTCGAGGCAATTGTCAACGTGGCCAAGACTTTTGAGGCTGGCACCAATCTCGGCCCGCTAATCACCGAGAAGCAGCGCGACAAGGTCGAAGGGTACATCGCCAAGGGTAAGGAAGAGGGCGCGACCGCGGTCCTCGAGGGCGGACGTCCCGACGGCCACGACGCCGGTCACTTCGTCACCCCGACAGTTTTCACCGGTGTCACCAATGACATGACGATTGCCCGCGAAGAGATCTTCGGCCCGGTCCTCGGTGTGATCGCCTACGACACCGTCGAAGAAGCCATCGCAATCGCCAACGACTCCGACTATGGCTTGGCCGGTTCGGTGTGGACCACCGACATCGCTCGCGGTGTGGAAATCGCCAAGCAGGTGCGAACCGGTACCTACGGAATCAATTGGTACGCAATCGATCCGTCGGCTCCGTTCGGTGGCTACAAGAACTCCGGTATCGGTCGCGAAAACGGTCGCGAAGGCCTCGAGTCGTACCTGGAGCACAAGGCAATCCTCATGCCGATGGGATACAGCAGCTAGCACGCAGCAAACCCTGCAATAGCCATCATCCCCAGCACCATTTCGGTGCTGGGGATGATCGCTTTTGCAGGGTTTACGGGCCGTAGGTCGCTCTACGACGTCGGTGTAGGTGAAGGTAGCGGGATAGTCGTCGCGCCCGGCGGCGGAGTCTTGTCTTTCGAAATCACTTGCTGCAGTGTGTCATCGGTAATGACCTCGATCGACTCGATCTTCCAGACCCCGTCTCGCCGGGTCATGTCGAACTTCACTCGACTCGGATCCATCCGCACATCCTGCTTTTGCCCGCGCGACACCGACTGATTCACGAACAGCAATACCGTCGCCGAGTCGCGCGTGTTCTGCACAACGCCAGCTTCTTGGATACTCACGGCCGATGTGATGTTGTCTCGCTTGACCTGATCCGCGTACTTCGGCTTGACTACCCAGTCGTTGTATTGCGCCGCCGCGTCCCCGCTGACGAACTTCTGGGAGCGCGCGACATGGTCGTCGATGTTGTCCGCCTTGTAGGCAAACATCGTCGACGCGTAATCCCGGGCCGCCGACAGCGCATCGTTGCGCGCATTCTCGACGCTGCGCGCCTCGAAGTACCGGTAGCCGCTCACAATTGCGGCCGCCAGCGCTACGACGAGGAGCAATCCGACGACGGCGCCGAACCAGTTGATCTTCACGTTGGTCTTCTCGGCCACCACCTACGTCACCCACTCAAAGTTCGTCATTTTCAACTGATCGTTGATCCGTCGCATATCGACCTTCCAGCGGTACGTCTCGCTGACAACCTCAGCCTTGGGATCCGACGGTCGCATCGTCCAGCCGTACACGACGATGACGCTGCCCTCGTCGGCTTCAGCGGCCGTAACAGCGCTACTCAAGATGGTCGTCGACGTGGAGATGTTGCCCTGTTTGATCAGCTGGATCGTCTGATCGGAGGCCTGCTGCATCTGCTGTTGCGCCTTGCCGCTCGTCTGTTCGAGCAGCGTCTTCTGCAGCTGATCGGCGTTCTTCGGCGATAATGTCGTCAAATTGACGAGCACCTGCTGGGCAAACGATGTGTACTCCGCACGCCATTCATTTCGTTGATCAATGCGATGCCGGCCGATGCCGAACAGCAGCGCGGTCACCAACAATCCGACGACCGCGAGCAATGCAACCGCACGCAACGCGAGGCGTGCCAGTTTTGGATCGTCGGCGGCGGAGCGTCGAACAGTTACCGACGATTTGGAAGCCGACGATTTGGAAGCCGACGACGAGCCGGTCACATTCCTGGTTGAGCTTCGCGACGAATCGCGCGTCTTGCGACGTTCCAGGAACGATCTCTGCAGTGGTGATGCTTTCACCGGCGCAGCAGGCTTATCGGTTGTCTGTGCGTCGTCTACTTCATTTGCCTCAGTGTTGTCGTGCTCCGTGTCAGTTACGGATTCGGTGCTATCAGGCTCTGCCATGTGGTGTCTTTCCCACGCGAGTCACTACCCAAACCCGCGTTGTAGGTCTTTCCGTCCGGGCCGATGTAGTCGCCCGTCTTCGGATCGTACGTGGTTGCGTAAACCGCAGGCTCCGCGCTGTAACTCGACGGAGTTCCGGGAACAATCTGACCGGCGGGCTGCACCGTCGACGTTGTTCCCTTCTTCTTTTGCTGGCTCGCCGGCAACTTGAGCCCAAATGGGAGGCCGTTGGGGAACGGCACATTCTCACCCTTGGGCTTGTATCCGGTACGACACTCCGCCGGCGACGGTGCGCGACGCCCCGGGAACTCGACACACGGGAAGTTGCGCGCACCGCGGACCGCGAGGTTGGAGTCTTGCGGAACCCGGCACAGCATCCCCGGCGGCAGGTCCCGCGCGGTCTGGGCGGCGCCACCGCGCCACTCCTTGAACGACATGAAGCCCATCGTGCAGGTTCCCGGATCTTGGAAGCCGAGCGCGAAGTCGACGTTTGCGCCGTATCGGTCGGTGTCACCGGTGTTGACGACGGTCGACAGCGTGTTGATCAGGCGCGGATAAAGGACCACAACCTGCCGCAGGTTCGGATGATAGAGCGCCAAGGTCCGGGCGGCGGTCGACAGGTTGTCCACCAGCAGCGGAACCGACTGATTCATCGACGCGAACAGCTGCTGCGATTGATTCGCTACGCCGGGCCCCTTGGCCAGGATGTCGGTGATTTCCGGCCGGTTGGCGCGAAGCTGATCAGTCACCTTCGTGACATCCGACGTCCACGATCGAATCTCATCCGACGTCGACGACTGTGTCTGCAAAATCACCCCCGCCTGGCGAACCAAGTCAATGGTCGCGTCCGAATTCTTGTTCGCATCATTGACCAGCAGCACCATCGAGTCCAACAGTCGGGCCAGTTGATCGCCCGTCCCGTTGAAGGCCGTAAATGCCTCGTCCATGAGCGCACGGAGCTTGGTGTCGGACACCTTGTTCAATAGTGCGGTCGCCTGGTCGAGCATCGTGGAAATTTCGACTGGCACGTCGTCGGAATGAACAACCGAGCCGTTGTAGAGTTGCGCGCCGCTACCGTCACCGCTTGGTAGAAACTCGACGTACTGCTCGCCGACCGCCGAAACGCTTCGGATGGCAGCGGCCGAATTGGCCGGAATCTTTGCCGACGACTCGATGTCGAGCTTTGCTTCGACACCGTTGTCCGTCAACGACACCGATGACACCTTGCCAACGTTGACGCCGCGGAAGCTGACGTTGGCATTCTCGTAGATGCCACCGGTGGTGGGCAGGTTTAGCGTGACCGAGTACTTGCCGATGCCGGCCATCTGCGGAATGCGGATGTAGTACACGGCCATCGCGATCAACGAGATGACGGTGACAATCGCGAAGATGATCAGCTGCGTGCGGACAAACCTGGTGATCTTCATCTAGCGACCCCCCTGCTGACCTGGCTGCTGCCCGGGCGAGGTGAACGGGTTGAGTCCGCGTCGAGCGGCGCCGGCCGGACGACCCGTCAGCGCCTCCATTCCAACGGTGCGCGGAGCGAGCACCGACGTGAACAGGCCCTGACCGAGGCGAGCGAAAGTGAGGTCAAGGTTCAAGTCGGAGTTCACGTAGTCACCCTTCACAATCTTGGTGATCGCACCCTCGTAGAACGGGAACGTCAACAGGAGACCGAGCGATTGCGTCAGCGCGGGACCGGTCTTCGACAACTGGTCGAGCACCGGCCCGAGATTCTTGACCACAACGCGGATGTCCTCGTTGTTCGCGGTCAGAATGTCGTTGCTCGTCTTCGACAGTCGCCCGACGGCAGCGAGCGTGTTGGTGAACTGGCTGCGCTGGTCGACTAGCAGTTGGAGGATCTGCGGACCGTCATTCAGTGCACGCTCGACGGTCGGCGTCTGCGCGTTGATCGTCGAGGACACCCGGTCAATTCCTTCAATCGCCCGAATAATGTTGGCACGCTGCGCATTCAGGTCGCTGACCAATGTGTTCAACCGTGGCAGAAGGTGGGTGATCACATCCTGCCGTCCCGAGAAGATGGTATTCATCTCGTGCACTATGTCGCCGAACTGCGACAGTCCACCACCATTGAGAACCACCGACAATGAACTGAGCACCTGCTCGGTCGACGGGAACGTACAAGCCTGAACCTGCTGTGCCGCATTGATATCCGGAATTGGATTCGATGGAGTCGCGAGGTTTTCCTGCTCGGGACATTTCACCAGCGGAATTTCGTCGCCCGCGGTCAAGTCTCCACCACTGGGTGTCTCCGGCTGGACGATCGCCAAATGCGACGAACCAAGGACACTGGTCATCCCGACCATGACATGCGATCCGCGCGGAATCCGGGTGCCCTTGTTAAGCCGCAGCTCGACGTCGGCGTTCCAATCCTTGACCTTGATCGATCCGATCGAGCCGACAGTCGCATCGTTGAGCATGACGGGAGCGTTGGTCACCAGACCGGCCGCGGACGGGATCATCGCGGTGATCCGGTACGCGCCGTCACCGGTGCCCGGCGCGCCAGGCACCGATACCGAGTTGGGGCCATTAAAGCCACACGACGCCACCGTAACCGCTGCGACCAGACCGGACGCGGCAATAGCTGCGATGCGACGAACCCGCATCTTCTGTGCTGTGCTCATCGACCTTCGCCCCCGTACGGCACCAGAAGATTGCCAAGTGGCGTACTACCGTTGTCCCGCCGCGTTTTCGCGTCCTGTTCGCGAATCGCCTGTTGCGCACGGCGTTTCACGTCTACGTTCTGGTATTTGATCTGGTTGGCTCGAGCGTTGACACCGGTCACCGGGTTGGTAAGGAACGGCGGGTAGTTCACCGAGATCGAACTGAGCACCGGAGCAAGCACGTCGACACATTTCGCGACTTCTGCTTCGCTCTGACCCGGACGTTCGTTCGCCTGCATCGTGCCGCACAACAAGGTGATTAGGTTCGACGCCATACCGAGGCCAAAGATGCCCGACAGCGATCCGAATAGCGGGTTGTAGATGTTGTAGAAGTTGGCGAGCTGCGTCGGGGCCGAGTGCAACAGACCGCGAACCTGTTCGTCCTTTGTCCGCAAAACGTTCGTTGCCGTTGAGAGGCGATGAATCGAATCGCTTAGCGTCGCGCCATTGGTATCGACGAATGACTTGATATCGGTTAACGCCGAATCAAGATTGTGCAGAGCGCCGTTTAGTGCTTCCTTGTTCTCGGCAAGCACCGAGCTCACCGACGCGATCCGACCATTGAACTGCACGAGCTGGTCGTGGCTCGTCGACAGTGTGTCGGTTAGCTTCTGCAGACTGCGGATCGTCGCGAACAGGTCACCGCGGCCAGCAGACAGAGTGCCAGCGACGTCGGACAGTTGCTTAATCGAGTTATTGATGGCCTGCCCATTGCCGCCCAGGTTGTCGTAGCCGGTGTCGACGGCCTTCGCCATTGTGCCCGGGTCAGCGCCTTTCGGTCCGACCGCGTCGGTGAGCCGAGTCAGCTGCTTTTTGACGTCGTCCCACTCCATCGGGACCGCGGTGCGTTCCATCGGGATGTCAGTGCCGTTGACCATCTCCGCCCCCGACGTATAGACGGGCGTCAGTTGAATAAATCGACCCGACACCAGGCTCTGCGCGACGATGACGGCCTTGGCGTCGGCGGGAACCTTAACGTCCTTGTCAAGCTCGATCGTCACCTTGACCGAGTCCGGCCGAGGCGAAATGTTACTGACGCGCCCGACGTTCACTCCCACGACCCGGACCGGATCACCCTGGTAGAGGCCGGAGACCGAAGCGAAGTAGGCGGTGACCCGATTGGTCGTCGCCGCACGGAAACCGTAGTAGCCAGCCACCGCAAGCGCGATGACGAGGATAACGGCTCCGGCGGTGAGCCAGGTTTTGCGGCTGATTGCCATTACCTTCCCCCTCTCGGCTTAGATGTCGTCGTGAGCGGTGGGGGTTGCTTCGGCGTTGTCGTCGGAGTCTCCGGCTGGGGGGTGGGGTACTTCAACGTTGCCTTCGGCTTCGGCTTCTGGTTATTCGGGTCGTAGCCCGGCGCCAGCTTGAAATTGTCCAAATCAAACAGATTGGTGTAGCTATAGGCCTGCCATACCTCGGGGTACTTCTGCTGCAGGATCTTCATAAAGACCGCGGTGTAGTCACCGAACGTCGGGACACCAACCAGAGACGAGAAGTACGGACCGGATGCGACGGCCTCGCCAAGCGTGTTGGCGTACGGTCCCAGCTGGTCGATGGCTTCCCCGAGGACCTTCTGATTGTCGTTGAGGACGTTGAGCACGCGATCAAGCTTCAGCAACACCGGTTTGAGTTGCGCGTTGTTGTCCTTGATGAAGCCGCTGATCTGCGTCGACACATCGCGCGTTCCGACGATGATGTCCCCGATGGCCTGGCGCCGCACCTGCAGCTCACCGAGGAGTGAGTTTGCGTCCAGCAGCAATTGATCGACCTTCTCGTTGCGATCGCCGAGTACCTTTGAGACGCGATTTGCCTTGGCGAGCAGGTCCCGCAGGCTGTTGTCCCGATCGGCGATTGCCTTCGAAACACGCGCCACACCGTCGACCGCACCGCGGACCGAACCGGGCGTATACGAGAACGTCTTTGTCAGCGTGGCCAACGCGGTATTCAGCTGGTCGGTGTCGGTCTTCGCCAGGGTGTCCGTCGCGCCTTCCAGCGCGTCCGACAGGGAGTACGGCGACACGGTGTGCTCGTTGGAGATCGATCCACCCGGCTTGATGCGGCCGGGACCATGCGGAATCAACGTCAGGTTACGACGGCCGAGCACGGTCTCGGTTTTGATCGCGGCCTGCGAGTCGATGCCGAGTAAAACGCTGTCTTTCGTGCGGAAGTTCACACGGGCCTTGGTGCCGCGATCGGTCGATGCGAGCGAAATTTTCTCGACCGACCCAACGTTGACACCGGACACCACGACGATGTCACCGGGAACCAGGCCGCCGGCGTCATCGAAATCGGCATGGTAGGTGCTGATCGGGGACAGCAGCGGCAGCTTGTCCATCTGCAACGCGACAACCACAACCATCGCCGTGACAACGACGCCGATGATGCCGATGGCGGCGCGGCTACGACCGCCGTGCTTGTCTTCGCGGGCCACGTCGGCCTCGCCGGACACACTGCGACGATTCTTAAGAATTCCGGGAAGTGGGAGGCTCATCGGTTTGCACACCTCCCGCCGGCCCGAGTGGTGTTTCCGGTGTCGTCCAAGGTCGTCACGACGATCTGCGTGTTGTTCGGACCGGTCAGCATAATCCGCTGGCGGCAAATCCAGATCTGCAGCCAAGCACCGTAACTACCCAAGTTCGACAGGGTCTTGAAGTCGTTCGGCAATCGTGGGAGCAACTGGCGGACGTAGCCCTCCCCCTTGTTCATCTCATCGGCGACCTTCCCGGTGGCGGTCAGCATCGACTGCAGGGCCGGGCGAGTGTCGCCGAGGAGATCGGCCAGATTGTTGGTGACCTGCGACGTCGACGTCAGCGCGTTGCCGATCGTCGTGCGATCCTGCGCCAAGCCATTGACCAGGGTGTGCAAGCGGTCGAGGTCAGCAGTGAAACCGTCCTGATCTGCATCGAGAGTACCGAGCGTCTTGTTCAGATTGTCGATGACCTCACCAATCAGCTGGTCACGGTCAGCGAGGCTGTTGGTGAACTGCGAGGTCGAGGTCAGCAACTGATTCAGTGCCGGGCCTTGGCCCTGGAACACCTGAATCAGCGACGCCGACAACTCGTTCACTTCCTTCGGATTCAGCGTGCGGAACAGCGGCTTGAAACCACCGAGAAGCTTGTCCAGGTCGAGGGCCGGCTGGGTCTGAGTGAGCGGGATCTGCCCGCCCGACGAAATTGTGCTGTTGACGTCCCCGGTACCGCGCTCAAGTTCGAGATAACGATCACCGGTCAGGTTCTCGTACCGAATCATCGCTCGGACATTCGACGGCAATGGGAACTGCTTATCGACGCTGAAGTCAACTTCGGCGACATTGTCCCGATTGAGGTCCACTGACGACACGTTCCCGACGTCGACGCCAGCGATCTTCACCTTGCTGCCCGCCTTCATCGCTGACGCGCTAGTGAACAGTGCCGTGTAGTCGTTAGCGCTCCCCGGTCGGTAGCGACTGAACACAACCACCAACGCCACAAACACCAAAACCATGGTGATGGCGAAGATGCCCAGCTTGATGAGGGTCGCGCGGAATGCGCGGGCTCTACTATCCACGAGGCGGTGCTCCAAACAGCAACTGAAAGACCTTCTTGGAATTGAACTTTGGCGTCGTCCGGGGCTGGTACGGATACGGCGCGTTATCAACGACGAGGAAGTCAGCCTTCTTCTTTGTGTACGGGTCGCCGAGGCCACCCTCACAGGTCGGCGGCGCCTGCGCGTTCACGCGCGGCAAATCTTCTGGGTACCGGTAGGGCTCCTTGCCGGGCAGCAAACCAGCGTTGAGCTTCAGTAGCCCGTCGCTGAGTCCGAAGATCGGTCCGGCCAGCTGTCCGGTGACAGCCGTCGAATAGATGAAGCAGCGAAGTCCGGAAGCATTCGTGCCAAGTAATTCCGCGGTCGGATTGAGGTCCGAAAGCATCTTGATGATCTTGGCCTTGCGAGGCGAGAAGATGCCGTCGATCGTGTTGGCCATGCCGGTCGCATTAACCAGCAGAGCGTCGAGGTTCGACGTGTTGTCGACAAGCGTGTTGCCAAGGAAGATCGTGTTGTCGATGGTCCGCATCAGGTTCGGCATGACGTCGGCGTAGACGTTGCTCACCGTCGCTGCCTGCCTGAAGAGCTGATTCAGCTCGTCCAGGTGCGGGTTGGTTTTGCCGAGCAGTGTCGAGAGCGATGCGAGGCCGTTGCCGATGTTGGCGCCGTTGCCGTCGAGTGCGGTATTGATCGCACCGACGGTCGCGTTGAGCTTCTCCGGCTGCAGTTTCGCGAGGACCGCGACGAGCTGCTGGTACACGGTATTCAGTTCGACGACGACATGGTCGGCGTCGATGACGGCACCGGAGGCGAGTCGGCCCGTGGCACCGCTTGCCGGGACGTTGAGCGAGACGGCCTTGGCGCCGAAGATGGTGTTGGACTTGATGTCCGCGGTGACGTTGCCCGGAATTTGCTTCAGCTGATCCGACGCGATGTCGAGTTTGAGGATGGCCTTACCGTCGCCGCGCTCGGTGATCGAGTTGACTCGACCGACCTCAACGCCGCGGAGCTTGACCTTCGCCTCCGGGTTCATCACCAGCCCGGCGCGTGGCGCAACGATGGTGACCGGTTCGGTGGATGCGAACCCACCGATGAACTGGACACTCGCTCCGACAACCAAGGCAATCAGGGCAATGATCATCCCGGCTGCCGCGAGCTTGCGCACGGTATTGCTGCGCTCTTGCTTTCGTGACATCGATCAGCCCGCCAAATTGAATTTGCCGTCGGCGCCGTAGATGGCCAACGAGGTCAACAGGGTAATAACGACAACCACGATCAGCGAGGCCCGCACCGCGTTACCGACGGCCACGCCGACACCGACCGGACCGCCGGAGGCGTTGAATCCGTAGTAGGTGTGGATGAGCATCACCGCGACGGCCATACAGATGGCCTGCACAAACGACCACAGGATGTCCGACGGGATCAGGAACGTATTGAAGTAGTGGTCATACACGCCGGGTGACTGCCCGTAGAGAAAGACCGTCGCAAAGCGACTGGCCAAGAATGAGGCCAGCGAGGCCAACGCGTACAGCGGGATGATCGCGACCAGGCCGGCGACGATGCGAGTGCTGACGAGATACGGAATCGACGAGATCGCCATCACCTCGAGGGCATCGATTTCCTCACTGACACGCATGGCACCAAGCTGGGCGGTCGCACCCGCGCCGATCGTCGCGGCAAGGGCAATACCCGCGATCACCGGAACCGCGATACGCACGTTGATGAACGCGGAGAAGAAGCCGGTCAGCGCTTCGACGCCGATATTGGCCAACGAGTTGTAACCCTGCACGGCGATCGTGCCACCGGTAAACAGGGTGAGGAACCCGACGACCACGACCGTGCCACCGATCATCGCGAGGGCACCGGTGCCCATCGAGATCTCAGCGATCAGGCGCAGGGTTTCCTTCTTGTAGAGCCGCAACGCCTTGGGGATCGAGATGAGGCTGTCCCAGTAGAACAGCGCCTGGTCACCGATTTTGTTCCAGTCTTCGCCCATCTCGCGGGCCGCGATGCGCGCACCACGCAGGCGCGTCGTAAAAGGAAGCACCATTGTCAGCCCGCCGTCGCTTTCAGACCGACCGCCGTGACCACGACGTTGACGACGAAGAGCGCCATGAACGAGTAGACGACGGTTTCATTCACGGCATCGCCGACGCCCTTGGCGCCACCGGAAACGTTGAGTCCCTGGTAGCAGCCGACGAGTCCAGCGAAGAGGCCGAAGAGGGCCGCTTTGACCATCGAGATCATCAGCTCGCCGAGGCCGGTCAGCAAGGTGAGGTTCGCGAGGAACGCCCCCGGGTTGACGCCCTGCAGGTAGACCGAGAACATAAAGCCGCCGCCGATACCGATCGTGCAGACGAGGCTATTAAGTAGCAATGCCACACCGGTCGACGCGATGACGCGCGGGACGACAAGTCGATGAACCGGGTTGATACCGAGCACCTTCAACGCGTCGATCTCTTCTCGGATCGTGCGAGCGCCAAGGTCGGCGCAGATGGCCGTAGCACCGGCACCGGCGACGATCAGCACCGTGACGATCGGTCCAATCTGGGTGATGGTGCCGAGCGCGGCTCCCGCACCCGAGAGGTCCTGTGCGCCGATCTCGCGGAGCAGGATGTTCAGCGTAAAGCTGACCAACACTGTGAAGGGAATGGCGACGAGAAGTGTGGGGACCATGGACACTCTTGCGATCGCCCAGGATTGTTCCACGGTTTCGCGCCACTGAAAGGGGCGTCGGAACAGCTCACGGGATGACTCAACACCAAGCGACACAAAGTCGCCGACCGCCGAAAAAGGCGTCGCGAGCTTGCGAATCACCTGCACTCCTTACCCCACGGTTCTGGCGAACCTATCACGCACGAATCGGTCACATGGCCTAGTTCATCAGCGCACTTGCGGAGAACGATATCGACGGATCACGATCAGCAAAGTAGCTGGTGAGTGAACCACTCAGTTCCCCTTCGCCCCATGCATCGGTCCCCGCGCTGAACACCTGGGCTGCCTCGGGCGCGGCCATCAAGGTGACCTTCGGACCGTACACGATGAACACCTGCCCGTTGACACCGTCTGAGTCGGGTGAGGCCAGGTACTTGACCAGCTCAACGACATGGTCCGGCGACAGCGGATCGACGCCGTCCGACGGTGCTTCACCAAAGACGTTCTCGGTCATCGCGGTCCGGGCTCGCGGGCAGATTGCGTTCGCCCGCACCCCAAATCGATCAAGTGCGCGCGACGCCGACAGTGTCAGCGCGGTGATGCCTGCTTTCGCGGCCGCGTAGTTGGCCTGTCCGGCGCCACCAAGTAGTCCAGCCTCCGACGATGTGTTGATCAGTCGGCCGTAGACCGGGCCGCCGGCCGCCTTCGACTGTTCGCGCCAGTACGCACCCGCGCCGCGGTTCAACAGGAAGTGTCCACGCAGGTGAACGGCCATGACCAGATCCCACTCGTCGTCGGTCATGTTGAACAGGATTTTGTCGCGAATGACGCCGGCGTTGCTCACGACGATGTCGAGGCCGCCGAGGCGCTCGGTTGCGACGCGCATGATCTCATTCGCGGTCTCCGACGCCGAAATATCGCCGGTGACGCCAACTGCCCGTCCGCCAGCGTCGTTGATCACATCGATGACATCGCTTGCGTCGAGTGCTCCGGCCAGGTCGTTGACCACGACCTGCGCACCCTGTGATGCCAAGCCGATTGCCTCCGCACGGCCCAGGCCTGCTCCCGCGCCGGTAACCACTGCCACGCGACCATCGAGTGAACCCACGTCTAACCCTCCAAACAACTGCCACTGAGACTTGGACGCCAGGCAGCGCCCCCAAAACTAGAACTTGTTTCAGTACCTTACAGGTTCAAGTCAAATCGGCAGCAGCTTTAGGCCAACTGACTCACTCTTCTAGCGACAGCGCCGATTTGGGACAGCTCGCGACCACCTGGCGAAGCTCTTCGACGCGGTCTGCCGGGATCTCTTCTTGCAGAATGACCAGGTAATCGTTGTCGTCCAGGTCAAACACGTCGGGCGCCATACCGACGCAGATCGCGTTGGACTCACATAGGTCGAAGTCGGCTTTGATTCGCATCTCGCACTCTCCTCGTTACTCGGGTTGGGCTGTTGACGCACTCGCGCCATCGGGTTAGAACGTGTTACAGATTATAGGACGACTACAACCTCTGCGACGGAGTTCTGATGCGTATCGCCTACACCGACCAGCAAGCCGAGTTGCGGCGCGAACTTCGCGCGTACTTCGCCAAGCTTATGACCCCACAGCGCCGCGCGGCGCTGTCTTCGACGTCTGGCGAGATTGGTGAAGGCAACGCATATCGCGACGTTGTCGCGCAGATGGGCGCCGACGGATGGCTAGCCCTTGGCTGGCCAGAAGAGTTCGGCGGCCAGAACCGTTCGATGATGGACCAGCTCATCTTCACCGACGAAGCGGCAATCGCTGGCGCACCGGTGCCGTTCCTAACCATCAACTCGGTGGCCCCGACGATCATGCATTACGGCACCGACGAACAGAAGGCGTTCTTCCTACCCAAGATCGCGGCCGGTGACCTGCATTTCTCGATCGGCTACTCCGAACCTGGCGCAGGCACCGACCTTGCGTCGCTTCGTACGACGGCGGTTCGCGATGGCGACGACTTCGTCATCAACGGCCAGAAGATGTGGACCTCTCTCATCCCCTACGCCGACTACGTCTGGCTGGCCGTCCGCACCGACCCGAGCGGGTTGGAGCCGAACGGCAAGAAGCACAAGGGCATTTCGATGCTCATCGTGCCGACCACCGCCGAGGGATTCAGCTACACGCCGGTCCACACGATGGCTGGCGTCGACACCAGCGCTACCTACTACCAAGACGTTCGGGTACCCGCGACTTCTCTGGTCGGTGAACTGGGTAAAGGTTGGCCGTTGGTAACCAACCAGCTCAACAACGAGCGCGTCGCCCTCTGCTCGGCCGCACCCATCCAGCACGCGCTGCGGGAAACGATCGAGTGGGCCCAAAACACCAAGACCGCCGACGGTGCGCGGGTCATCGACGCCCCGTGGGTTCAGTCGAACCTCGCGCAGGTCCATGCGGGCGTCGAATTCCTGAAGCTCGTCAATTGGAAGATCGCGTCGGCCGCATCGTCGGGTGGGGCTCCGAGTCCGGCCGACGCGTCGGCCACGAAGGTCTACGGCACCGAGTTCGCTCCCGAGGCGTACCGCCTGCTCATGCAGGTCGTCGGTCCGGCAGCGACGTTGCGCCAGGGCAGCACGGGCGCGCATCTCCTCGGACGGCTCGAACGCTTTCAGCGGTCCTCGCTCATCCTCACCTTCGGTGGTGGCACCAACGAGGTGCAGCGCGACATTATCGCGATGCTTGCCCTCGGCCAGCCGCACCAGCGCCGCTGACGTCCCAGCTTCTTTCGCCCGAAAGGTAACCACCCCAATGGATTTCACCCCCGAACAGACAACCGCCGACGTCGCCGGGCTCGCCGCCGACATCGCGAAGAAAATATCGACACCCGAGCACGTCGCCGAACTTGAAGCCGCTGGCGCACGCCTCGACGTCGACCTGTGGCGTGAGCTGTCGCAGACCGGCCTACTCAGCCTGGAGCTAGCCGAGAAGCTCGGCGGAGGTGGCCGAACCATCGTCGACACCGTGGCCGTCGCCGAACAGCTCGGCCGCTCGCTCGCGGTTGTTCCCTACGGCACTCACGCGATTGTCGCGTTGCCAACGGTTGCCGCACACGGCACTAAGGCCGTGCGCGAGGAGTGGCTTGACCGCGCCGCCGCGGGTTCTGCCGTTCTGGCCGTCGCCATCGACGAGGACCTTGGCTATGACCCCACCGTCCCGACAACGACGCTCACCCGTGAAGGCTCGACGTGGACGCTAACCGGCACCAAGGTCGCGGCCGCTTACGCCTCGGCTGCCGATGCCATCCTGGTGACCGCGAGCGGCCCCGACGGACCGGTCGTCGCACTGGTGCCAACTGACGCAGCCGGGATCACCGTCACCGCGACGCCGACGACCGGCCTTACTCCCACTAGTCAACTGGACTTTGAAGGTGTCGTCCTCGACGCGTCGGCGATCCTTACCGGTGGTGCCGCCACCGTCACCGCGGTACTGGAGCGCGCCACCCTCGCGGCCTGTGCCGAGCAGTCGGGCATCGTCGAGCGTGCCCTCGAATTGACCGCCGAGTACGCCGCTGAGCGTGAACAGTTCGGCAAGCCGATCGGCGCCAATCAGGCTGTGGCACAGCGCCTTGCGGATGGCTACATCGACGTTCAGGGTTTGAAGTTGACTACCACGCAGGCTGCCTGGCAGCTCGCCAACCCCGACGTGGCAACCGACGGTCGGATCGACGTCGCGGTGGCGACGGCGAAATTCTGGGCGGCCCAGGCGGGCCACCGCGTGGCGCATACCGCGGTCCACGTGCACGGAGGTGTCGGACTCGATACAAGTCATCCGGTACACCGCTACTTCCTGCGCGCCAAGCAGAACGAGTACACGCAGGGGTCGCTGCCCGCGACCCTGGCGAGCATCGGCGCGAAGCTGGCTGCCGAGCCAGCCTGATGAATCGCCCGGCGGTCACCGACGCCCGCACGCTGAGTGAGCAGCTCGGCAAACTCGTCGACGTCACCGATCGCGGGATGTATTTCGAGGATGAGTTTGTTTCGTGGCGTGAGCATTTGCTGCTCGGTGCGCAGCGTGCCGCGGCATTGGACGCGACTCTCGACAGCTCGCTCCCGCCTCATGTCGGAGTGTTGCTGGGCAACGTTCCCGAGTTCAGCTATCTGCTGTCGGCCGCGGCGACCAGCGACGTGGTGCTCGTCGGACTGAATACGACACGACGAGGTGCCGCGCTGGCCCGCGATATAGCGCTCGCCGACTGTCAACTGGTCTTGGTCTCCACCGAGACCGCACCAATGTTGAATGGAATCGATTGTCCGGCAACGGTTATCAATATCGACGACGCGCAGTGGTCGGAGCTGATCGCACCTTTCGCCGGTACCGACGTCGAGATTGCGGAGCATCGACCCGATGACCTGCTGATGTTGATCTTCACTTCCGGCACCAGCGGCGACCCGAAAGCTGTCCGGTGCAGCCAACGAAAGTTCGCCGGCGCCGGCATGATGCTCGCCGATCGGTTCGGCATCGGCTTCGACGACGTCGTGTATCTGTCGATGCCAATGTTCCATTCCAATGCGACCATCGCCGGATGGTCGGTCGCGGTGGCCGGGGGCGCGTCAATTGTGTTGCGACGCAGCTTCTCTGCTCGCGGCTTTATCGACGATCTGCACCGCTATCGGGTTTCCTACGCCAACTACGTCGGCAAACCGCTGCACTACATCTTGGCGGTCGCCGAGCGCGGCGACGACGCGGCAACGTCGTTGCGCATCATGTACGGCAATGAGGCCAGCGCCGCCGACCGTGCCGAATTTGCCCGCCGATTCGGTTGCACCGTCGTCGACGGCTTTGGTTCCACCGAGGGCGGCGTGTCCATCTCGCGCACCCCAGACACTCCGTCCGATGCGCTTGGCCCCCTTCCTACGGGGGTCGGCATCGTCGACACCGAGACGTCGGAGCCGGTGCCCCCCGGAACCATCGGCGAAATTGTGAATACCACCGGCGCCGGACTCTTCGACGGTTATTACGGCGACGACGCAGCGTCGGCGGAACGTCTCCGTGGCGGGATGTATCGCACTGGCGACCTCGGATGGGTCGACGACGCCGGCTACATCCACTTCGCCGGGCGAGAAGGTGACTGGGCGCGCGTCGATGGCGAGAACATCGGCACCGCTCCGATCGAACAGATTTTGCTTCGGCATCCGTCAATCAGCCTCGCCGCGGCGTATGGCGTTCGGACCGACATCGGCGACGACCTGTGGGCGGTACTCGTGGCTCCGGACCTGACCGCCGACGAGTTCAACGACTTCCTGGCCGCGCAATCCGACCTCGGCCCGAAGCAGTGGCCCCGACGGGTCCGGCTAGTGCCCGAACTGCCGCAGACCGCGACGTTCAAGACAGTCAAACGCATGTTGCGCGCCGATACGCGGCCACCGAATTGGATTCGCATCGGCGATCGCTACGTCCCGGTTCGCTAGGGTCCAATTCGCTGGGGTCCAATTCGCTGGGGTCCAATTCGCTAGGGTGCGGCCCGCTCGTGTTCGACAAACATTTCATGTACGACCTCGCGTTCGGCAGCGTGCTTCGCGAGCACGACCGTCGCATAGAACGTCAATAGCAGTAGCGCTCCGACGAAGATTCCTTCGACGATGCCTACCTGCGCTCGCTCACCCAACAGCAGCACGCCGAGCGTCATCGCGACCGCCGGTTCCACGACGGTCATCGCGGGGAACGACGTTTGGAGATCATGGGCGGCGAACGCCATCTGTTGCGCGACCACCGAACCGACTGCGACGACGATAATCAGGTAGATCTCCGGATGTACGAAGATCTCCCACAATCCCTCGCTCAGCTGTTCCATTAGGCCCTTGACCAGGAAGGACTGGACGCCGGTTAGTACGCCGGACGCCGCGCCGAACAGCAGTGCACGATAGTGCAGGGAGACAAATCGGGTAGCGACGACGAGCGTTCCCAGCAACACGACGAGAACCGCGATCACCGCGGCCAATACTCCGGCGGACGTCTGATGATGGCCGGGGCTAGGTCGCGTCAACAGAACGAAGGCGGCGACGCACACCGTCAGCGTGATGCCCCACTTCCATTCGTGAATGGTCAGTCGCCGGTCGTCGAGGTGCGCTTCCATCGGCAGCGCGAACAACACCGACAACACGATCAGTGGACCAACGAGCAACAACGACCCCAGACCAAGTGCAGCGGCCTGCAGGCCAAACCCAACGGCCGCGATCAGGACACCCAACCACCAGCGTCGGGTGATGCCACCCCGAGCCGTCGATGCCCGTTGGCGAACAACAGTTCCAACCGCCACGAGCAGAGCCGACAAGACGGCTAAGGCTGCGGGCAGTAGAAGGTGCACGCTGCCAGGGTAGTTCCCAGATCTGAGCAGAACCCAAGTTGCCAGGTGTGGAACACTTCCGTAGTTTTGTGTCAATGTTCAGCGTTCAGGAGTTGGCCGCCGGTGTCACCACCGCAGAGGCGGCCACCCTTTTTGACTCTCTCCCCCCGGTGTCCATCGATGAAATCGTCGGCCGCACCTGGCACGGCGGCGAAGTTCCGACCGACCACCCGATGGACGGATTGCTCGCCCTCTCCGGTTGGTACGGCAAGCAATTCGACGATGCCGACCACGTACACCCGCTGCTGTTTGGCCAACCGGGCGCGCTTTTTCCGGTGAATCCAAAACTGGTCCCGCTCGGCGCGCTGAACAAGGTGGGCCCGCGCCTGCCAAAGCGCAACATCCCCGGCATCGGCGCGGCAATCAAGGCCGCTCGCACCCGACGCCACCGTGCGCGCCTACGCAACGTCGAGTACCACGCTGCGCCCGGGACGGAAGGGGCTGTCAGTGCCGCCATGGTCTATGACGATCTGCCGATAATCGACCACTTCCGCTGGCTGAACAGCGATACCCTGCTGGGCGCAATGGACCTACGCGGGTCCGACGCCCCATACTTCTTCTACCTCGAACGCCCCGCTGATTGAGGTACTCACCTTGCGGACGCTGGGGAGTTAACGACTCTCCTTGAACTCGACGTGGCGTCGCACGATGGGGTCATATTTTCGCAGTACTAGGCGCTCGGGGTCGTTGCGTCGGTTCTTCCGAGTCACGTACGTGTAGCCGGTGTCGGCGGTCGACGTCAGCTTCACGATCGGACGCAGATCAGTGCCGCTGCGGCTCATCGGAGATTCCCCTGCGCCTTGAGTCGACTAACCACCGCGTCGATTCCGTCGCGATCGATCACTTTGATTCCAGTGGTGCTGACCTTCAGGGTCACTCGACGCCCGAGCGACGGAACCCAGTACGTCTTGTTCTGCAGGTTCGGATCCCAGCGTCGCGGGGTGCGGCGATGAGAATGCGACACCTGCCTTCCGAACCCCGGAACCTTCCCGGTCACCTGACATTTCGCCGACATATTCACCTCTTGTTATTGACAATGATTCGCATTAGCGCCTTGGGAGAGGTTACAGTCGACGTCGAGTAAATGGAAATCATATTCATTTAAAGAGATGGGGAGTTACATGCCCGACGGACGCCGCACACCACTTGTACTGGTCGCGGGATTGAATCGGACCACAATCGCACGTATCGCCTACGCGCTGCGGACCCCGGGTACAGTTCTGATCTCGCATGACCTGCGCTCGGTCGGCTCGGGACGTGTTACCCGAATTCGTCACCACATGCGGATCGACGGAGCGGACGATCTCACGATCGACGACATCGAACTCGAGCACGGATGCGTTTCCTGCACGCTGCGCCTCGACTTCCTGCCGCTGCTTCGCAAGTTGCACCGCGACCCAGAAGTTCATCAGATCGTCGCCCTCCTCGACCCAGCGATCGAGCCGGAGCAGCTTGCTACCGAGATCCATTCGACCATCGTCGAAACACCGGAACTTCCACCGGCGCCCGCGGGACACGACGTGGAGATCGAGGCAACCATTTGCGGAATCGACGCTCCCACCTGGCTGACCGACGCAACGGGCGACATCACGCTACGCGAGGCCGACATCATCGATGTCGAAGACGAACGGACCGTCGCACAATTGGCCGTCGGGCAGGCCCGATTCGCGGACGCACTGGTTATCGATCGCGCCGACGGTTTCGAACAGGCCTACGACCTCGCGCGCCTGCACGCCGTCCTGACTCGGCTCGCCCCCGCTGCCGGACTCCGAACCTTAAACAGCCAGCAAGCGCTGACCCGGGAGATAGTTCGCGGAGCAATCAACTCGGCGAAGACCGGCACGCCTCGTGGCCGTCCCACGCATTCATTCGACCCGCTCTTGTCGGGCTCTCCCGACCTTGAATCCGACTGCGGCGTGCAACTGCTCTCATTCGAAGCCGAGCGCCCATTCCATCCGCAACGCCTGCACGACGCGCTCGACGTACTGCTGGACGGTGTCGTCAGTTCCCGAGGCAGATTATGGCTAGCGTCCGATCCCGACGACGTCATGTGGCTGGATTCCGCCGGCGAGGCGCTCGGCATCCGGCACGTCGGGACGTGGCTGGCCTGCGTCGACGACAAGTCGAGGATCAACCCGGATCAACTGGCGCTCGCCGCTCTGCGATGGGATCCCGTGCACGGCGACCGTCACTCATCGATCACCGTGCTCTGCCACCGAGCCGACCCACAAACAATCGCGCGGCATCTGCGCAACGCCCTAGTCACCGACTACGAAATGAATCGCGGCCGGACCTATTTGGAGAATTTGCCGTCCCCCTTCGGGCACGCACACCGCGATCCGTGCGACGACATGGACCGTTCTCAGAGTGACGCACAGTCGCCGACCCGACGCGTCGACGGCGAGAGTTAACCGACTCAGGAGTTTATCGACTACAGCGTCTTGTTGAGCCGCTCGACCGATTCCTTGTACTCGTTGACCAGGTCGGCGATCAGCTCTTCGACCGGAGTGATCGCATTCAACCGGCCGACGATCTGTCCGGCTGGCATTGCCACAACACCCGGGTCGTCGGCCTGCGAAATACGCGCGTGCGCCTCGCCGACGAGCAGGTTCTGCAGTGGCATCGGCAACGGCTCGGGCGCGCCCGGCGCATCCCATGCGTCGGTCCACTTGGTCTTCAGCAGTCGGGCGGGCTTACCCGAGTAGATGCGGCGTCGAACGGTGTCGCGCGACGTCGCGGCCAACAGAGCCTGCTGAATCGTCGACGGCCCGTCGCCGGTTGCGCCGAGCTTGTACTCGGCGGCGGTCAGCCAGTAGGTGCCCATCCAGACACCCTGCGCGCCCATGGCCAGGGCTGCGGCCATCTGACGACCGCTACCCACACCACCGGCCGCAAGCACCGGAGCCGTATCACCCACGGCGTCAACAAGTTCGGGCCATAGGATCATCGAGGTGACTTCACCGGTGTGGCCGCCGCCCTCGTAGCCCTGCGCGATGACAATGTCTACGCCGGCCTCAACATGGTGCAGCGCATGATCTTTCGCACCCGCGAGCGCGGCGACGGCAACACCGTTTTGGTGCGAGATATCGATGACGTCGGCGGGCGGTGAACCGAGCGCGTTGGCGATCAACTTAATCTGCCCGTACTTTTGAGCGTGCTCCATCGCGACGTCGACGTGCGAGCGAGCGACCGAATGCAGCCAGCCGAGCACGCCGGTGTTGACTCGGTCTTCGCCCTCTAACTTCGGCACACCCAGCTCATCAAGCGTGCGCTCAACGAAGGCGCGATGCTCGGGCGGAATCATCGAATCGAGGTCGACTTTGGAACCCTCGGTCGGAATCTTCGCGGGCATCACAATGTCGACGCCGAACGGCTTGCCGTCGGTATTCTCGTGCATCCATTCCAACACCGAGTTGAGCTCGTCGGCCTCGTTGAAGCGCACGCAACCGAGCACGCCGAGACCACCCGCACGGCTGATCGCCGCGGCGACATCCTCGCTGGGAGTAAAGCCAAAGATCGGGTACTCAATGCCGAAGCGTTCGGTCAATTCGGTACGCATGGGGGGATTCCTCTTTCGGGACTAGCGGTTCGTGGAATTTGGGTTTTCGGTGGAATATGGGTTTCGGCGGAATTTGGGTGGTTCGAGCGGGCTACATGGCTTCGTCGGCCGGCCGAGACTCAGTCACCGACACACCCCACCGGTAGTCGGGCTTACCCGCTGGCGAACGTTTCACTTCGTCGACGAACCACACGCTACGCGGCGCCTTGTATCCCGCGAGATCTTGCCGCACAACGGCATTGAGGCTCTCCAGGGTGGGACGCGCACCGTCGCGGCCGACGATCACCGCGGCAACCCGATGCCCAAACCGTTCGTCGGGCACACCGACAACGATCGTGTCGAACACCTCCGGATGTGCCTTCAGTGCAGCTTCGACTTCTTCGGGGAACACCTTTTCGCCGCCGGTGTTGATGGAGACCGAACCACGACCGAGCATCGTGACGGTTCCGTCGGCTTCGAGGGTTGCGTAATCGCCCGGTATCGAATGCCGCACACCGTCGTAGACGACGAATGTCTTCGCCGACTTCTCCGGGTCGTTGTGATAGCGAAGCGGAATGTTGCCGGTCCGCGCCAGCATGCCGACCTCGCCGGTGCCCGGCTCCACGCGGGTGCCATCGTCGCGAATCACGTGCGTCGACGGGTCCGCCTTCACTCGTGGCGCACCCATGTGGCTTTCGCCCTTCACCACGGCACTCATGCCACCGAAGCCGGTCTCCGACGAGCCAATCGCGTCGATGATCACCGCGTTGGGAAAGCGTTCGGCAAAGCGTTCCTTGACCGCTGGCGAGAACAACACCGACGACGACGCAATCGAAACCAGGCTCGACGTGTCATAGCGGTCATCGAGCGTCTCGATCATCGGTCGGCCCATCGCATCGCCGGTAATGAATACGACATTGACGCCGTGACGCGCGATGACTTCCCAGCTGTGCGGACCCGAAAATTCTGGGTACACAACGGCTTTGCCGCCCGCGAACAGGGACTGGAAGATCGCCCATTGCGATCCACCATGGATGAACGGCGGGATGGGGAAACGCACCAACTGACCGCCGTCGGCGCCAGTCTTGGCCATCTGCCACTCATCAGCGATCGGTTCCCCGGTGTACCAGTCGATGCCGCCGCCGAGAACGCGCCACACGTCTTCCTGACGCCACACCACGCCCTTGGGCTTACCCGTGGTGCCGCCGGTGTACAGCATGTACAGGTCATCGTTGGACCGCTCGGAGAAGTCCCGCTGCGCCGAATTTGCGGCAAGCGCGGCCTCATATTCGACGACGTGGGCGTCGTCGTCGGAACATGTGATTGCGACGTCGGTGCCGTCGTCGATGACGATGCGCGACCCAAGGTCGGGTGCGGTTGACAACACGTTGCACACCTTGGGTGAGTACTGGCGTTCGTGAATCAGGACCTTCATGCCGGAGTCGGTGAAGATGTGCTCCAACTCGTTCTCCACGTAGCGGAAGTTCACATTCACCATGACGGCCCGGGCCTTGAAGATGCCGACCATCGATTCGACCGATTCGATGGTGTTTCGGCTGTACAGGCCCACTGCGTCACCCGGCTTCACACCACGCTCAATTAGCGCGTGAGCCAGGGCGTTGCTGCGCGCCTCCAGTTCGGCGTAGGTCCGTGTTTCGTCGCCCGATTCCAGAGCCACCCGGTCGGACATGAGGTCGACGGCATGCTCGACGAGGTCGGCAATCGTGTAGGGCATACGACAAAAATAGAACGTGTTACTGTTTTCGGCAAGTACTTGAGTCGATCCCCGGAGGCACACGATGTCCACTCCCACCCAAGCCGACCAGGCCACCCAAGAGCACGCGCCCGAATGTCTCGTCGAGAAGCGCGGCCACACGCTGATCGTCACCATGAATCGCCCACAGGCACGCAACGCACTGTCGAGCGAAATGATGCGGATCATGGAACAGGCGTGGGATCAGGCCGACGCCGACCCGGACATTCGGGTGGCAATTCTCACCGGCGCCGGCGGCTACTTCTGCGCGGGCGCCGACCTCAAGGCAATGAACAAGTCTGCCCCCGGCGATTCATTCGCCAAGGGCGGTTGGGACCTGACCAAGATGCCGGCCCTCCTCAAGGGGCGACGCCTGACCAAGCCGCTCATCGCGGCCGTCGAGGGTCCGGCGATTGCCGGTGGCACCGAGATCCTGCAAGGCACCGACATTCGCGTCGCCGCCCAGAGCGCGAAATTCGGTGTGTCCGAAGCACGTTGGGGCCTGTTCCCGCTCGGCGGTAGCGCGGTGCGACTGGTTCGCCAGATTCCGTACACCGTCGCAGCCGACATCCTGCTGACCGGTCGTCACATTACGGCCGACGAGGCCAAGGAGTACGGGCTCGTCGGCTACGTCGTGCCCGACGGCACCGCGCTCGACAAGGCCCTCGAGCTTGCTGACAAGATCGCGGCCAACGGCCCCCTCGCCGTCCAGGCGATTCTGAAGACGATCCGGGACACCGAGGGCATGCACGAGGAAGAGGCCTTCAAGATCGACGCCGAGCTGGGCTCGAAGGTGTTCCAGTCGAAGGACGCGAAGATCGGCCCGAAGTCGTTTGCGCAGAAGGAGACCCCGGTCTTCACCGGGGAGTAGCGCGGCGGGCCCCCTCCCTCCCCGCCCCTCCCTCCCCGCCCCTCCCCTGAAAATCTGTAAACAGTTGGTGCGCGAAGGGCATGTTGCCCTTCGCGCATCGCTATTTGTCAGAAGTTTCGGGTCGAGCGGATGCACTACCGTCGTGGAATGTACATCGCCCGCCCCGACCAGACATCCGACGATCATGCGCGCGGTGTGGTCTCCGCCGCGGGCATCGCGACGATCTTCTCGTCGGTTGATGGCCTACGCGCTACGACGCTGCCAATCCTGTGGCGCGACGACACCGTCATCGCACACTTCGCCCGTGCCAACGACCATTGGCGCGTGATCGACGACGCGCAGGTATTAGTAGTCGTCACGGCGCCCGACGCCTACATTTCACCGAGTTGGTACGAGTCGAAACAGGAGCACGGCCGTGTTGTCCCGACGTGGAACTACAGTTCGGTGCAACTATCCGGTCGGGCCCGCATCACCCACGACCCGGTGGAATTGCGAGGCATCGTCGAAACACTCACCCAAACGCATGAGGCAAGTCAGCCGACGCCGTGGTCGGTGTCCGACGCACCGGTGTCGTATATCGACCAGCAGCTCAAAGCGATCGTCGGGGTACTGATCAACGTCGACGAGGTTGAGGCAAAGGCGAAGTGGAGTGCTGCGCGCAGCGAGGGTGATCGCGCGGGAGTACAAGCCGCGCTGGCGGACGCGAACCCGGATGCCGCGGCCGAGATGCGTGCGACGACCTAGCGCGCACAAACTGTCGCGCTCGGCATCGTCGACGACGATAGCTCCTCGGCCACGCCCTAAGCGACAGGTTGTGCGTCCGCAGCGAACTCCCCCAACACCTTCACAGACTCGACGTCCCGCGCAGTTGCCATCAGCATCGTCACGCCAGCATCTTCCCATTGCTGAATCTGCTGGCGCACTTGATCTTTCGTCCCGACGATCATCGTCTCGCGAACCATCTCGTCCGGCACCGCGGCCAATGCCTCCGCCTTGCGCCCCGCCTGGAACAGCCGGCCTATCTCGTCGACGGCGTCGCCGTACCCCATACGTCGGTATAGATCAGCATGGAAGTTCTTTTCTTTGGCGCCCATCCCCCCGACGTACAGGGCCGTCGACGGCCGGTATCGCTCAATTACCGACGCCACGTCGTCGGTCACCACTACCTGCGCATTGGCCGCTACCTCGAAATCCGCCCGCGAACGTCGAGCGCCCTGACGAGCAAACCCCTCGTCGAGCCACGCGTTGTACTGCTCGGCGAGTCCGAGACTGAAGAACACCGCGAGCCAGCCGTCGGCGATCTCCGCGGTCTGCGCGACGTTGCGCGGCCCTTCCGCGCCAAGCCAGATGGGGATATCCGAGCGCAGCGGATGAGTGATCGCCTTGAGTGGCTTCCCGAGGCCGCTACTGCCCGGCGCATCGGCCGGATAGGGCAATGGGTAATGGTCTCCGACGCTGGTCACGCGCTCGTCGCGAGCCAGGACGTCGCGGACGATTTGGACATACTCGCGGGTTCGGGCGAGCGGCTTGCCAAACGGTTGGCCGTACCAACCTTCGACGACCTGCGGTCCGGACACTCCCAGCCCGATGATGTGGCGCCCACCAGAGAGGTGGTCGAGCGTCAGAGCCGCCATCGCCAGCGACGTCGGTGGCCGCGCCGATAGCTGTGCGACGGCGGTACCGAGCCGGACCCGGGACGTCGCAGATCCCCACCAGGCGAGTGGAGTGTAGGCGTCGGAGCCCCATGATTCGGCGGTGAACACCGAATCGAATCCCGAATTCTCAGCTGCGACAACTAATTCGGCCGCGTTCTCGATGGGTCCGGCACCCCAGTACCCCAGCTGTAGGCCAAATTTCACCGCAGAATCCTTCCAGTCCCGGACCGCTCCTTGCGTCCAATACTAGAACCTGTTCTACTCGATGGTGTGAGCAACATTGCAACCGCACCCGGTGAAACCCCTCCGGTCGCGCAGGTCCCCGACCCAAAGTCGACGATCCTGTCCGCCCCGCTGAACAATCGATTCGACTACACCCGGTCGCTCGGCCCGGTCCTGTCACAGTTCGCCCTCGCACTGCGCGACGGTCGGATCGTCGGCAGTCGAAGCTCCGACGGGACGGTGTCGGTCCCACCAATCGAGTTCGATCCGACGACCGGTGCCGCTACCACCGACATCGTCGAGGTTGCTGGCGTTGGAACCGTAACCAGCTGGTCGTGGCAGCCAACCCCACTCGACGGCCAGCCGCTCGACGTACCTTTCGCGTGGGCACTCATCAAGCTCGACGGCGCGGACACCTCGCTCCTGCATGCCGTGGCAGTGGAGTCCGCTGACGCACTCAAGACTGGCGACCGGGTACACGCCGTCTGGCGTGCCGCCCGCACCGGCCAGATCGGCGACATCGCACACTTCGCGCTTGGCGACGCCGGGGAAACGGCACCGGCGAACACCTCCGACGTCACCGACGACACACCAGGCCAGGTTGTCATTACGACACCGATCGATCTAACGATCAAACACACCGCATCAGAAGAAGAGTCCTGGTATCTCGAGGGCCTCAAGGCGGGCAAGCTCATCGGTTGCCGCGTCCAGACCGGCGAGGTCTATTTCCCTCCGCGCCAGGCGTCGCCGGCCGACGGTTCACCGGCGACCGATCGGGTCGAACTCCCCGACACCGGCACGGTCACCACGTTCTGCATCGTCAATGTTCCGTTCCTCGGGCAGCAGATCAAGCCGCCGTACGTGGCCGCCTACGTCTTGCTCGACGGCGCGGACATTCCGTTCCTGCACCTCATCCTCGACGTCGAGGCAGCCGACGTCCGCATGGGCATGCGCGTCAAAGCGGTGTGGCGCCCCGAGGCCGAGTGGGACCACACCATGCGCAATATCAGCCACTTCGCCCCAACCGGCGAGGCTGACGCCGCCTTCGAGACCTACCGAAACCACCTGTAGACCGGAGCTTTGACGTGACATCCTCTAACTTCCCCCGCATCGCGGTCGTCGGGTTCGCCCACGCGCCAAACGTCGCGGAAACCTCTGGCACCACCAACGGTGTCGAAATGCTCATGCCATGCTTCGCGAAGCTTTACGCCGAACTCGGTATCACCCGCACCGACATCGACTTCTGGTGCAGCGGATCGTCGGATTACCTTGCCGGACGCGCCTTTTCGTTCATCTCCGCCATCGACTCGATCGGCGCGGTGCCACCGATCAACGAGTCGCACGTCGAAATGGACGGCGCCTGGGCGCTTTACGAAGCATGGGTCAAGATCGCGACCGGTGACGTCGACGTTGCGCTGGCCTACGGTTTCGGCAAGTCGTCGGCGGGCAATGCCGACCAGATCCTGACGCTGCAGACCGACCCGTACACCGTCGCGCCACTATGGCCCGACGCTCGTTCCCTCGGAGCATTGCAGGCTCGCGCCGGCATCGACTCCGGCGCCTGGACCGAGGCCGACATGGCTGCGGTTGCGGCTCGGAACGGCGGGACGTCGGTCGATGACCTGCTTGCCGCTGACTATGTGGCAAATCCGTTGCGCGCGCACGACATTGCCCCGTACGCCGACAGTGCCGCGGCCGTCATTCTCGCCACCGAGGAACGCGCCCGCGAGTTGGTTGCCAATCCCGCGTGGATCACCGGCTGGGACCACCGCATTGACTCACCAAACTTCGGTGCACGTGATCTGACCCGCTCGCCGTCGACGAAGCTGGCTGGTGACACCGCATTCGGTGATCGTTCGCGTGCCGTCGACGTCGCCGAGATCCACGCCGCGTTCAGCCATCAGGAGCTGATCGTTGCTTCCGAACTGTCGCTGCCCGATTCCGTGCGGATCAACCCGTCCGGCGGATCGCTCGCAGCAAATCCGCTGTTCTCCGCCGGTCTGCAACGCATCGGCTACGCGGCGCACGAAATCTTGGCCGGTAACGCGGGCACCGCCGTCGCACATGCGACGAGCGGGCCGTTGCTACAGCAGAACATGGTTGTCACCTTGGCGAACGAGGAGAACTTGGCGAATGAGGAGAGCAAGTAATGGCGCGCAATAGGGCCGCGGTACTGGGTACCGGTCAGACCAAGTACGTCTCCAAACGACACGACGTCACGATGGCCGGCATGTGCCGCGAAGCCATCGACGCTGCGCTTGCACAAGCCAAGCTATCCATCGACGACATCGACGCAATCGTCATCGGCAAGGCCCCCGACCTGTTCGAGGGGTCGATGATGCCGGAGCTCGCGATGGCCGAATCGCTTGGCGCCGTTGGCAAACGACTCATCCGCGTCCACACGGCTGGCTCGGTTGGTGGTTCGACGGCTAACGTCGCGACGTCGCTGGTTACCTCGGGCGTCCATCGTCGCGTCCTGGCGGTGGCCTGGGAGAAGCAGTCGGAGTCAAATGCCATGTGGGCGTTGTCAATTCCGGTTCCGTTCACCATGCCGGTCGGCGCGGGTGCGGGCGGCTTCTTCGCGCCGCACGTGCGCTCCTACATTCGACAGTCGGGCGCTCCGGAGAACATCGGCGCCATCGTCGCGGCCAAGGATCGTCGCAATGGCGCGATGAATCCGCTCGCGCACCTCCACCAGCCCGGCAAGACGACCGAAGAAGTCATGAAGTCCCAAATGTTGTGGGACCCAATCCGATTCGATGAAACATGCCCGTCGTCGGACGGTGCGTGTGCGGTTGTCATCGGCGACGAGCAGGCCGCCGACGACACGATTGCCGGTGGCGACACCGTCGCATGGATTCACGCCACGGCCATGCGCACCGAACCGCTTGCCTACTCCCATCGCAACGTCGTGAATCCGCAGGCCGGACGCGACGCCGCGGCGGCGCTGTGGAAAGCGGGGGGCATCACCAGTCCGCTCGATGAGATCGACGCTGCCGAGATCTACGTGCCGTTCTCCTGGTTTGAGCCAATGTGGCTGGAGAACCTGGGATTCATGCCGGAAGGCACCGGATGGCAACTGACCGAGTCCGGCGGAACCGAGATCGGCGGCAAACTGCCCGTTAACGCCTCCGGCGGTGTGCTGTCGTCGAATCCAATCGGAGCGTCGGGGATGATCCGCTATGCCGAGGCCGCCCTGCAGGTGATGGGCAAAGCCGGTGACCATCAGGTTGCCGACGCCCGTAAGGCCCTTGGCCATGCGTACGGTGGTGGCGCGCAGTACTTCTCGATGTGGTTGGTCGGGGCCGATAAGCCCGCCTAGCCCTCCCCCCTTCCCCAAAACCGCCCGTGAGCGGGGCCGAAATCCTATGCGTGGATTAGGCCCCGCTCACGGGCGGTTTTGGGGGAGAAAAGGCGTGCGGGGTTACCCGGCCCGACGTTCCGGAAGCGCACACGCGGCACCGTCGGACATGCCGGTCGGTCGAACACCGAGGCTCTGATTCAGTCGAGCGCGTTGGTTCTCCCACGCGACGGTGGCGGCCAACTCGGCAACCTGACCCTTGGTGAAGTTCGCGAGGAGCTCAGTCCGGATCGGTTCGATGTCGATGGCCGGGGTCAGCGTCATCGCCTCGGCGAATGAGATGACCAGCTTCTCGATGTCGGTGTAGGCGTCGCTCTCGGCGTATACCGGTAGGTCGCGCATCTGCTGCTCGGTGACGCCGGTACTACGTGCAAGAGCGGAACCGATGTCGAGGCAGAACTCGCAATTAATCAGACCGGCGGTCTTGAGTTCGGCCAGCTCCTTTAGCCGCGGCTCCATCCGGTTGCTGAACATCAGGCCAAACTCGTGGAACCCGGTCGACGCGAGGACGAGTGGGCGTCGTATCAGCCAACCGTACAAATCCATTCGATTCCGCTTGGCCTGCGCGAAGACGGAAATATAGGCCCACAACCGACGTAGAGCTCTCATGACTGGATGCCTCTCTCGATGAAGTTACAACCCGTCTTCTGCGCCGTCCGCTCTGCTGTAACGCCAAGCGACTAAGAATGTGACCAGCAACACAATCGCGAAGACGCCTTCGGAGATGTGGAGCACGGCACCCCACGCGAACGTGTTGACCTCGGGGATCCCGTGTACGCCCAGCATGAATCCCAGCGGTACGCCCGCCAGTATTCCCAACGGGAGCCAACGCCGCTGCAACGCCGACGCCATCACCACCAGTCCAACCGCGATGAACGCAAACGCGCCCTCGAACGACATGTGCTCACCGTATGGCTCCCCGAGATTTCGCGAAATCCATTGGCCCAGAAGGAGAATGCTCAATCCCTGCCAGACAATCAGCACTCCCAACAACGCTGCGGCCACTTGCGCGGCGCGCCACCATTTCGCCCGACGTCGGGCGATGCTGTCGGCGATGCGACGGTATACCCTCGCCGACGGCTCGACGCTCAGTGCGTTCGACAGCCACTGCAGGTCGGGATCGGCGACACCGCCCAGCTGCATCTCGTCAATCTGCGCGTCGAGCGCATCCGCAGCGGCCGCGTCGAATTCAGGACTCATCACCGATCACCTCCCTCAGCTTCCCGACGCCGCGATAGACCAACATACGAGCGGCGGGCGCGGAAATTCCCATTATCGCGCCGACCTCCGCCGACGACAGCTGCGAACCGAACCGGAGCGCGACCGCCTGTCGTTCCTTCGACGTCAACACCGACAGATGCTGCCGTACGACGTCGGAGTCGGCGTGACGCAACGCCATCGTTTCCGGGTCGTCTTCGACATTCGCCGTTTCGTTGGTTTGCGCAAGGTCATCGGCCGGAAACTCCCGGGCGCGCTTGGCCCACCAATCCGCAACGACGTGGTGCGCGATGCCGAACAGCCATGCCCCAACGCTGCCACGCGTCGGGTCGAACCGCTTCCACGACCGCATGGCCTGCACAAATACTTCACTCGTGATGTCCTCCGCATCGGCGTCGCTCGGAACGCGAGTACGGACGTACCGCCAGATGGGCGCTACCTGCTCGCGATAGACGGCACCAAATCCCGGGGAGGCCATCTCAACTACCTTCCCGGCCGCGACGCGATCTGTAACGGGTCACGGTTCACCGAGTTCGTCGACCTTTGCCTGCGCGGACGCGACCGCCCGTTCGGCATGGCCTCGACGCTTCTGTGCCGCATCTCGGCCGCGGCGGGTCACCTGCAGTTCCGATTCGGCCTCGCTGAGTTCGGCTCGCAACTCGTCGATGCGTGCGTGCAACTCGTCATAACGGTGCGCGAGTTCCTCGACGGCTGTCGCGGCACGGTCGTGATCGTCGGTGGCGCGGGCCAACGCTTCCCGCGCATCGGCGACCTTCGCGCGGCGAGCGGCGCCGTCGTCCGCGGGTTTGACGGCCTGGCCGCCGGTGATCACTCGCAGACCGGCTCGGCCAAATACGTCGTCCGCGGAGCTCCCGAAACCGCTGTGTTGGACGGCGGAAATTACCCGACCGATCCGCAGCAGTTCACCCGTCTCCGGATCGGCCATCGCGGCGCCGAGTGTTTGACCAACTTCTCGAATTGCGTTGTCACCCAGAGGTTGTCCGCGGTCGATGGCCAGCTGGGCGGTTCGTTTGGTCAGTCCAGCGATGACCTGCTGGCGTTGTTTGTCGAACGCGCGCAACGACTCCGCCGACAGTGTGCGCTGCGCTTCTCGCAACGCATCTCCGACGTCGAGGAGTGCGCCGACGTCGTCGGGACACTCTCGGGCCAGCACGTTGAGCGCCCACCCAACGGCCGTCGGCTTGCGCAGTTTCCCGATGTCTGCCGCCAACTCTTTGTCGCCGTCGGCCCGCGCCGCCGCCACCGCCGCCTTACGAAGCGCGATGAAGTCGGTCGAGTTCGCGGCGTATAGCTCGTCGGCGACAGTATCGAGGTCCATTGCGGACCAGCTTAGGCAGCGAGCGCCTTGCGGATGCCACCGATCAGCTGATTGGTCAGTGCGCGCAACCCCACGGTGAGCACCGGCGCTGGCACGGGCAGCGCCGGCTCCGAATCCATCGTGTAGACCACACGAGTCCCACCGGACGGGTCGTCGGCGAAGGTAATAACGCCGACGTGACGCTTCACCGGCGCACCCTTAGCGATCTTGTACTCCATCCGCTCGCCGGGGACCAGCTTGGTGATCTCCTCGGTGACGCCGACCTTGCCGATCCCCAACAGATGCTGCGCACCGACGCCGGTCGCGTCGCCCTCGCGAACCTTGGTCACTTGAATCGGGAGGTAGGGGCTAACGCTCTCGCGTTCGGTGAACAGTCGGTATACGACGTCGCGCGGTGCGTCGAAGACAGTCTCTACGGTACTGCTGGGCATTTGCGACTCCTGTCGGATTTATCTGTAACCGAAGCATACGGGTAGTCGAGATGGCAAGCCTGTCAAAAAGCACTCAACCTGAACGGTTAACCGTTCAGGTTGAGTGAGATGCGCCTGCCAGCGCGATGATCAGGCTGGGCGAGTCGAGTTGATCGTCTTCTCAACTTCCCAAAACGCCCGCAGCGCGGACATCTTGCCGTTCTCGTCGGCCCGGTAGGTGAATACACCTCGCGCCTCGGAAATGTGACCGGCGATGTGAGTCACGATCTTGCCGATGTAGGCGACCTCGTTGCCGCAGATGATTTCCTCATCGAACTGAAAATCGATGCTCTCGGTGTTAGCGATCGATAGATCCCAGAACGCCGAAATTGCTTCAATTCCGTGGTGGCCCTTGCCTTCTGGGTCAAACATCGACGGTCCGACCGGATCTTCAACGACGCCGTCGGGCGCGAAGTTATCCAGCCAAGCCTGCTTGTCCCGCGCGGCGACCGCCTCACGCGAACGGCGTCCAGCCACGACAGCCGGATTGTTCTCGCGATCAATGTTCAAGTACGCGGGCAGCGCCTGCTCCGTACCGGTTGGGTCACTTGGTGCCATAGTCAACCTTCAATTCCTTAACACCGTTGATCCAGCCGTGGCGCAGACGACGCGGCGCTTCCAGCTTCGAGATGTCGGGCACGATATCGGCCAACGCGTTGTACATCAGGTTGATCTCCATGCGAGCCAAGTTGGCGCCGACGCAGAAGTGCGCGCCGTTGCCGCCGAACCCGACGTGCGGGTTCGGGTCACGCAGGATGTTGAAGGAGAACGGATCGTCGAAGACTTCCTCGTCGTAGTTTGCCGACCCGTAGAACATGCCGACGCGCTCGCCTTCCTTGATCGCCTGTCCACCGATCTCGGTGTCCCGCTTGGCGGTGCGCTGGAAGCAGTTGACCGGGGTAGCCCACCGGACGATCTCGTCGACCGCAGTCGCCGGACGCTCCTTCTTGAACAGCTCCCACTGATCGGGATTGTCCAGGAAGGCATTCATGCCGTGGCTGATGGCGTTACGCGTGGTCTCGTTGCCCGCGACGGTCAGCAGAATGAAGAAGTAGCCGAACTCGACCTCGTCGAGGTGCTGGCCGTCAATGTCGGCGTTCACCAGCACCGACACGATGTCCTCGACCGGGTTCTTACGACGCGCCTCGGCCATCTGGTAGCCGTAGCCGAGGATCTCCGCCGACGCCATCTGCGGATCCTCGCCGAACTCCGGATCGTCGTAGTTCATCATGCTGTTCGACCAGTTGAACAGCTTGACGCGATCCTCTTCGGGCACGCCAAGCAGGTCCGCGATGGCCAGTAGCGGGAGGTCAACCGCGACGTCGTGGACAAAGTCGCCACTGCCCGACTCCGCGGCACGACGCACGATAGTGCGAGCGGCATCGTCGAGCTTCTCCTCCAGCGCGTGGACGGCCTTCGGCGTGAACGCCTTCGAAACGAGCTTGCGCAGACGGGTGTGCGACGGCGGGTCGTTGTTGATCAGTAGCGCCTTGGTGACGTCGAGCTGATCCTGACTCATGTCGTCTTCAAAACGCATGATCACACCGTTGGTGTTGGTGGCCCAGTCGTCGTTGTTCTTCGAGATCTCGCGAATGTGGGCGTGCTTGGAGATCACCCAGTAGCCACCATCGTGGAAGCCGCCACCCTTACCGGGAGCCTGAGCGTTCCACCAGACGGGTGCCGTCTTGCGAAGCTGGGCAAATTCCTTGACCGGAATGCCCTTCTCCAGCAGGTCTGGGTCGGTAAAATCCCAACCCTCCTTATTCATGAAGGCAGCGTCGTCGCTGGTTACGACCGCGGCATTGTGAGCCTGGGTCACATCATCACCTCGTTTGCCGATTGAGTCCCGCGCCACCCGACCGGGCGGCATGAGAACTTGTTCCAGTTTTCATTGAACCACAGAGTGCCATACTGGATGGACGCGAACAATAACTTGTTCTAGTTTTGAAGACAGGGTACTCCAACCGGAGATACCGGCGGCGCTCCACGGCGCGCCGCAACGATCGCTTATTGAAGGATGAATCATGGGTGTGCCGGTAATCGTCGAGGCAGCACGAACGCCAATCGGCAAGCGCGGAGGATGGCTGTCGGGCCTGCACGCCGCGGAGATCCTCGGCGCCGCACAGCGCGGTGTCATCGAGCGAGCGGGCATCGATCCCGAGCTCGTCGAGCAGGTCATCGGCGGCTGTGTGATGCAGGTTGGTGCCCAGGGCAACAACATCACCCGCACCGCATGGCTGCATGCCGGCCTCCCCTGGCAGACCGGCGCCACCACCGTCGACTGCCAGTGCGGCTCGGCACAGCAGGCCAACCACCTCATCGCCGGCCTGATCGCCACCGACACCATCGACGTCGGCGTTGCGTGCGGCATCGAAGCCATGACCCAGGTTCCGTTGGGCGCCAACGTCGGTGAGGGAGCCGGCCCCCGACGTCCCGACTCGTGGGACATCGACATGCCGAATCAATTCGACGCGGCCGAGCGCATCGCGCAGCGTCGCGGCATCACTCGCGCCGACGTCGACGCTCTCGGTGAGCGCAGCCAGCGTCTCGCCAAGCAGGCATGGGAAGAGGGTCGCTTCGACCGCGAAATCCTCACCGTCAAGGCCCCCGAGCGCACCAAAGAAGGTGAACTCACCGGACAGATCCTCGAGGTCAACAAGGATCAGGGCTTGCGCGACACCACCCTGGAATCGCTAGCCGCGCTGAAGCCGGTCATCGAGGGCGGCATTCACACCGCCGGCACGTCGTCGCAGATCTCCGACGGCGCAGCCGCAGTGCTGATCATGGACGAGGCAAAGGCCAAGGCCCTCGGACTCAAGCCGCGCGCCCGCATCATTTCGCAGGCGCTCGTCGGCGCCGAGCCGTACTACCACCTTGACGGCCCGGTACAGGCAACTGAGCGGGTGCTGAAGCGTTCCGGCATGAGCATTAACGACATCGACCGTTTCGAGGTCAACGAGGCATTCGCCGCGGTGTTGCTGAGCTGGGCTAACGTCCACCAGCCGGACATGGACAAGGTCAATGTCAACGGCGGTGCCATCGCCCTGGGCCACCCCGTCGGCAGCACTGGCTCGCGTCTGATCACCACCGCGCTGCATGAGTTGGAGCGCAGCGATAAGTCCACCGCGCTGATCACGATGTGCGCTGGCGGCGCACTCGCGACCGGCACCATCATCGAGCGCATCTAAGGAACAACACATGGATCCCAACGCGCGTCCCGACCAGCTCGACTCGCCCGCCGTCGCAACCCTCATCCGATGGGGTTCACGGCTAAATACCAAGGTGTACAAGGCATCCGGCGGTCGCCTTGGTGGGACGTGGCGGGTTGGATCCGCTCTCCGACGGCCCGCACCGGTGCTTCTGCTGACGACGCGCGGGCGCAAGTCCGGCAAAGAACGGACCGTGCCACTGCTCTACCTGCGAGACGGCGATCGATTCGTGGTCGTCGCCTCGCAGGGCGGCCTGCCGTCGAATCCGGCGTGGTATCTCAATCTGACCGCGCACCCCCGCGTGCATATCCAGGTGGGTAGTGAAGAGTTCGATCTAGTTGCGCACACCGCGTCCGACGAGGAGCGAAAAGAGTTGTGGCCCCGCCTCGTTGAGATCTACGCCGACTTCGACACCTATGCCGCGTGGACTGATCGAACGATTCCCGTGGTGGTGTGCGAGTAGGAGCAGACTCCTAATTCACGAGTTGGCCAGCGCCCGGATCGACGCCCCGACCCACCGATCCAGAAATCCGCGCAACTCGTCGGTCGACCGACCCCGACCTCGGTCGACAATCAGTGACTGCAGCGTGCGCAGCACAATCTCGATCACATCGTCGACGTCAGCATCGTCGAATCCTTGTGCGCGCCAGTCGATGTCCATCTGCCCGACAATCGAGCGCGCGAACCCGTACGCGACGTCGGAAGTCATTTCGCCGAGTCGCGCCATGCTCAGGTGGTCGACGTTAAGCACGAGTCCGACATAGGACTCCGTCGATAGTTCGGCGAACACCGCGAGGAGTCCCTCGACGACGGCTAGGTCCGGCTGGGTGATGCCGACCAGTCGTTCACTGACGCGCTTCAGCAGATCCCCGACGGCATCGAGCGCCGTCGCCTCCAGCAACGCCTCGGTTCCGTTGAAGTACCGGTACACCGTCTGCCGCGTGACCTGTAGTTCGCGCGCCACGTCAGCGACGCCGGTCGAGGTGCCGTTGCGGTCGATGCAGACCCGCGTCGCGGCGAGGATTCGCGAAATCGCTTCCTCGTCGTCGAGGGGGACGTTGCCTCCCCAGCCGTGCGTGCGCATGGCTGCTCACACTACCTCCGACGCTGCGTCGACCAGCCACAACATCGCAAGACAATACACATTCATATTTGGTGTATGGTGTAGTGACACAGCCCACAGCACAGGTAACGGGAGGCCTGCAGTGACTACGACGATCGGCTCCGACTCGAGCGCACCCCACCGATTTGGCGAGGGGTTCGATTTCACCGACCCCGACGTCATCCTCCGTGGCGTGCCGCACGACGAGTTCGCACAGCTCCGCGCCACCAAGCCGGTCTGGTGGAACGCACAGCCCAAAGAGGGCAACGTGTTCTCCGACGCAGGCTATTGGGCCATCACCAAGCACTCCGACATCCGCGACATCTCGAAGAACAATCAGGTGTGGTCGACAAACTCGAAGGGCGCAGTGATGCGCCTACCCGACGGCATCACCGCCGAGCAACTCGATCTGACCAAAGCGCTTCTCATCAACCACGATCCGCCGGAGCACACCCGACTGCGCAAGATCATCTCGCGGCTATTCACCCCGCGTGCCATCAACGCGTTGACCGACGGCTTGCGTGAGTCCGCGCGCCGCATCGCCGAAGAAGCGGCCGCCAAATCGACCGGCGACTTTGTCGCCGACGTTGCCATTCACCTTCCGCTCCAAGCGATTCTTGACCTGGTTGGCTTTCCGAAACAGGACCACGCGCGGATCTTTGAACTCGCCAACGCCACGGTCAACACCCATGACCAGACACCGGACCTGACGCCCGAGATGTCCAACGCCGAACTCATCGGCTACGCGTACATGCTCGCCGAGGAGCGTCGCAAGAATCCAACCGACGACATCCTCACAACGTTGGTTCAAGCCGACATCGACGGCGAAGCTCTGACTGAAGCAGAGTTCGGATACTTCATCGTGCTGCTGGTCATCGCGGGCAATGAGACCACCCGCAACGCGATCACCCATGGGATGAACGCCTTTGTGGAGAACCCCGATCAGTGGGCGCTCTACAAGGCACGACGCCCAGCAACCGCCGTCGACGAAATCATTCGCTGGGCCACCCCGGTTCACTGTTTCCAACGAACCGCGCTCGTCGATACCGAAGTCGGGGGCGTACCCATCTCGGCAGGTCAGCGCGCCGGTTTGTTCTACAGCTCCGCCAACTTCGATGAAGATGTCTTCACCGACCCGTTCAGTTTCGACGTCACCCGCGACCCGAACCCCCACTTGAGTTTCGGCGGCAGTGGCGCGCACTTCTGCGTCGGCGCCAACCTTGCCCGGCTGGAGGTCCAGTTGATGTTCGAGGCCATCGCCGACGTCCTGCCGGACATCTCGAAACTCGCCGAACCACAACGACTCCGGGCCGGCTGGCTCAACGGCGTCAAGGAATTCGACGTCCGCTACGGCTGAGTGTTAGGCCCCGATTGCGGGGCCGATCACCCGCCAACTGTCGCGGAGTTCAGCGAAGAAGAGGGCCCAGGTGTGCGCACCGGCGGGTAGTCGGGTGCGCACATGTCCCACGCCCGCGCGGTTGAAGGCGTCTGCTGTCTGCTGCGTGCACCAATCGGAGAAGGCCTCGACCTGCGCCGGGCCGAGAGTTAACGCTCCCGTCCACAGACCAGCGCCGTCGACCGCGCCGGGGATTCCGGTCGCCGACCCGAGGTAGATAGCCTTGCCACGCAGTCGATTTGGGTTAACCGAGACGTCGTGGTCCACCCAGTCGCTCGGCGTGTACATGTTCAGCGGGTTGGCACCACCGGACAGCAACGTCGCAGATAGGCCGATCGCACTTGTCGGATTCGACACGTTGGGGCAACCACTGAACGACGCCGCCGCGCGGTAGACCCCACCACCGTGTGCCGCGACGTCCAGTGCGGGTCCGCCGGTCAGCGATAGCCCGGCAATCGCGTTGCGCCCGTTCGCTTTCAGGTGCGCGTTGAGTGCCGCCGGTAACTCATGGATGAGATAGGTCTGCCACCGGTTGAAGCCGCGGATGGCATCTGGATAGCGCCAGTCGGTCGACATTGAATACGCGCCGCCGACCGGCGACACCACGTTCACGTTCTTGCTCGCGAAATACTGCTCATACGGGGTGAAGTTCTGCCACGTGTCACCTTCGAGGCCGCCGCCCTTGCCATTGAGCAACACCAGGGTCGGGGCACCGGGTCGTGCCCGAAGCACTTGGTTACTGATCACCTTGCCCATCGCGGGCGAGTAGACGTCGATGATCGAAACTGCCGGTCCGGCAACCTCTTTCACGATGCGCACCGCCGGCGTCGCCGACGCTGGCGCGACACCTATCAGTGTCAGCACCAGCGTCGAAATAACGGAAACGAATAGGCCAACTACCCGGCGATCAAGCCCCCCGGCAGGCATCGAAAGTCTGCGCACAAGTGGTTATTATGCCGATTAGCCGACCGAGCGCGACGACGACTCCCAATACTGGGCGCGCAAGGCCTTCTTGTCCGGCTTGCCCAGAGCAGTCAGCGGCAGCGCGTCGGCAAAGATGACCTGCTTTGGTGACTGCACGCCACCCTTTCGCTCCTTGACCGCGGATTGAATCTCCGCGGTGATCGTCGCCTTCGCATCATCGGATGAATCAGCGTCGGGTCGAAGTACCACTACGGCGGTGACCGCCTCGCCCCACTTGTCGTCGGGAACCCCGATGACGCCTACCTGACCGATCGAACTGTGTTCCGCGACAACATCTTCCACCTCACGCGGGAACACGTTGAAACCACCGGTGACGATCATGTCCTTGGTGCGGTCGACGATGAACCAGAATCCGTCTTCGTCTTCGCGCGCGACGTCGCCGGTGCGAAGCCAGCCGTCCCGGAAGGTCTCGGCGGTCTGCTCCGGCAACCCGCGATAGCCACCCGCGAGGAGCGGTCCGGCCACACACACTTCACCGGGCTCACCCTGTGCGACAGGCTGATCGTCGGGGCCAAGCAGCGCGGTCCGCAGGAACGCCGATGGACGGCCGCAGCTGGAGAGACGCGCGGGGTCATGATCGTGCTTGCCGAGGTAGCTGATAACCATCGGCGCCTCGGACTGGCCGTAGTACTGCGCGAAGATCGGCCCAAACCGGTCGATGGCCTCGGCGAGTCGAACCGGATTGATCGGCGACGCACCGTAATACACGGTCTCCAACGACGACAGATCGCGTGTCTTCGAATCCGGGTGATCCATCAGCGCGTAAAGCATCGACGGGACAAGCATCGTCGCGGTGATCTTCTCGCGTTCGATGGTCGCAAGCACGTCAGCGGGATCGAACTTGGCAAGTACCACCATCGAGCCACCCTTCATCAGGGTCGGCACGAAGAAGGCTGCACCCGCGTGCGACAGCGGCGTGCACATCAGGAAGCGAGGCTGCTCGGGCCACTCCCATTCGGCAAGCTGAATCTGAGTCATGGTGGCCATGGCCTGCGCGGTTCCGATGACGCCCTTGGGCTTTCCGGTGGTGCCGCCGGTGTAGGTGATTGACACGACGTGGTCGGGAGCAAGCGGGCGGGCTACGAGCGGTTGCGGGCTATAGGTGTCCGCGGCTGCGATGACGTCGACACCGACGTCGGCGAGCTCCGGCGGAACCGGACCGAGCGTCAGAATCTGCGTCAACGACTCGACCTTTTCCAGCAGAACGAGCGCCCGCTCGACGAACATCGGTACCGGGTCGATGACCAGCGTGCTGATTCCCGCGTCAGAGAGGACGTACGCGTGGTCGTCGGCGGACCCGAGCGGATGCAGTGCGCTTCGACGCCAGCCCTGCGTCTGACCGGCACCGATTACCAGCAGCACTTCCGGTCGATTGAGAGCCAGCAGACCGACAGCGGTCCCAGATCCCGCACCCAAACCTTCAAACGCCTGGACGTAGCGGCTGATTGCCTCCGCCATCTCGCGACCGGTGAGCTCGACGTCACCAATTGTCAGAACATTGCGGGTAGCGTGCCGCTTGAGCGCCGCGACCATAAGATCGCCCAGGTGGGTGCCGCCGCGCAGCGGATCGAAACCGGCATCGGTGGAGAGCAGTGTGTCAGTCATGCCTCCACATTAGGACGTGTTCTAGTTTTCTGGAAGTCATGCGACGAAAACAGCCGTCACAACGTGTGCAACGTGTTCTACTTTTGCCTCGATTTCTGATACTCGCGGGTAGCCTGCCAACCCGGCGAACCTCCATTACGATCGAGCCATGACTGATCTGGATCAGACGACCACCCGTCGCGATATCGCCGATGCGCTACTCACCGCGCTCGAACGCAGACACGAAGTTCTCGACGCCATCGTTGAGGCCGACAATCGCGATGCGGCCCTCGAAGCTGTTGCGAATGTCCTCGGTAAGTCGAAGCTGGGCGCCGAGGCCGTCCTGGGAATGTCCTTCTATCAGCTCACCAAGGATCAGCGACGCCGGAACCAGGCTGAGCTCAACGATCTGAATACCGCCCTCACCTTCACACTGGCTGAGCGTCCGGCGAGCAGCGGTGACACGTTGAACCTTCGGCCATTCGCACCCGCCGACGATGCCGACCTGTTTGCCGCTCGGACCTCCGAGCAGGGCGTCGCCGGCGACGGATCGGGAGCCCCCGCGGGCGCGGTCGCCGACGAGATCTCTCAGGCCGAGGACCGAGTCGACAAGGAAGAGGCCGTGTGGCTGGTCGCCGTCGAAGGCACCGACAAAGTCGGTCTCGTGTTCGGTGAGCTCACCGACGGTGAAGTGGACGTTCGTATCTGGGTCCACCCCGACCACCGCAAGCGAGGCTTCGGAACCGCATCGCTGCGCAAGGCACGTGCCGAGATGGCCGCGTACTTCCCGGGCGTGCCGATGGTCGTTCGCGCGCCGAGCAGCTAACTATCCCCGACGTGGCACACCAAACTTGGCGACCAGCTTGATGATCCGATCCTCGTCGTCGAATTCGAAAGTCTCCTTGACGTTCACCCGCAGGCGCAGCGCCTTCGGGCCGACGCCGAGCCAGTAGTCGGTGTGCACGACCCCCGCGTCGTCGACGCGGGAGACAAAGTCGAAGATCGAGTGAATCACCCGGAACTGCGGGCCGTTGGCCAGGCTTCGCGCGAGGTGCGGGCCGCTGAAACCCGTCCGGACACCCATCTCGGTTCGAGTGCAGTCGGGCGCGAACGGTACCTGCGATGGGTCGTGGCTTACCAGAGCATCGACGTACGCCCGTGCCGCTGCTACGCGGACATCCACTGACGTCACTACCGTGCGCCGTATGCCGGAACCGGCTTCGGCGAGGCGTCGAGCAAGTCCGCCACGACGGTCCCAACCTCGCTCGGCTCCCATCGCGACCCCTTGTCCTTCGACGCGGCGCGTTGCCAACCGTCGAGAACGGTGATCGTGCCGCCTTCGACCTCAAATACGCGGCCCGTCACCGACTTTGACGCGGGCGACCCGAGCCACACGACGAGCGGCGAAATGTTCGCCGGATCCATGGCGTCGAAGGTTCCGTCCGCCGGCGCGGCCATCTGCGCGGCCATCGCGTCACCGGCTCCCATCGTCATCTGGGTACGCGCCGCGGGCGCGATGGCATTCGCGGTGATTCCGTAGCCGCCCAGTTCGGCGGCGGCCTGGATAGTTAGCTCGGCGATCGCGGCCTTGGCAGCGGCGTAGTTGCCCTGGCCCACCGAGCCGAAAATGCCTGCGCCAGAAGAGGTATTGATGATGCGCGCCGACGGGGTGTTGCCCGCCTTCGCCTCTGCCCGCCAGTGGGCGGCGGCGTGCCGCAGCGTCGCGAAATGTCCCTTGAGGTGGACGCGGACCACCGAATCCCACTCCTCTTCCGACAGGGACACCAGCATGCGGTCGCGCACAAAGCCGGCGTTGTTGACCAGGGTGTCGAGACGACCGAACTCGCGCACCGACGTGTTGATCAGGTCCTCGGCTGCCGCCCAATCCGCGACGTCGGCGCCGTTGGCGACCGCTGCCCCACCGGCCGCGACGATTTCGTCGGCCACTGCCTGCGCGGCATCGAGGTTGAAGTCGTTCACCACAACGCTCGCGCCGTCGGCGGCGAAGGCCAGCGCGTGTGCGCGTCCGATGCCTTGCCCGGCGCCGGTGATGATGACGGCGCGACCTTCGTTCAGCTTCTCGCTCATGGGTTTTGGGGTCCTATTCGTTGGTTTGAGACAAGTTCGTTGGTTGTGAGAACTAGCTTCAGACGGCGTTTTCGGTGTTGCCCGCGCTCAGGAACGCGGGCTTCTCACCGCCGCCGTGGACGGTCAGCGTCGAACCGCTGATGTACGCGGCCATCGGGGAAAGCAGGAATGCGACCGCGTTGCCAATGTCGACGGGGGTTGCGAGGCGACCGAGCGGGATCGTCGCGCCGACCGCTGCGACCCCTTCGTCGTCGCCGTAATGCAGGTGCGACAGTTCGGTTTCCACCGGTCCCGACACCACCGAGTTGAGTCGCACCCGCGGCGCCCATTCGACGGCGAGCGACGTGGTGAGATTGTCGAGACCAGCCTTCGCGGCACCGTAGGCGGCGGTTCCCGGCGATGGTCGATGTCCGCTCACGCTGGAGATGTTGACGATCGCACCACCGGAGGACTGCTCCTGCATCACAGCATTCGCTGCGCGCGCGACGATCAGCGGTGCCAGCAGATTGAGATCGAAGATCTTCGACGAGAAGCGATCCGAGGCGTCGGCGGCCAGCGTGAATGGCGATCCGCCCGCATTATTCACGACACCGTCCAGACGCCCGTGCGTCTCGACGATGGTCGCGATCATCGCTGCGACGGAGTCGGTATCTCGCACGTCGCAGCTGTGGAACTCAAAGTCGGTATCGGCACTGTTGCGCGCGCACACGACCGGCGTCGCGCCGAGGTCGGCGAGGACGCGGCTGATTCCCGCTCCGACGCCACGCACGCCGCCGGTGACCAGAACGACCCGTCCGGCGAGACCGACGTCAATGACACTCGCATCAGGGACATTCGCCGCCGGGCTGTTCGACGCGGCTGCCGGGGTTGCTTGTGCAGGCATGGGTGCTACCCTACCAAACAACCAAGCATTTGCTTGGTTGAGTCTGAACGCCACCGCTGAGGAGTACGCGTGCCGATCACCACCACCCGTGACGAGCCGTCGATAGCCGTCATCACGATGGACTTTCCGCCTGTCAACGCCCTGCCCAGCGCGGCATGGTTTGAACTGGCCGACACGATCATCGCCGCAGGCAACGACCTTGCGACGTCCGTGGTGATCCTGCGCGCCGAAGGCCGGGGCTTCAATGCCGGCGTCGACATCAAGGAAATGCAGGCCACCGAAGGGTTCGACGCCCTGATCGCCGCAAACCGGGGATGTGCCGCGGCGTTCTCCGCCGTCTACGACTGCCTGGTTCCCGTTGTCGTTGCCGTTAACGGCTTCTGCGTCGGGGGCGGCATCGGCCTGGTCGGCAACGCCGACGTCATCGTCGCCTCCGACGACGCCGTGTTCGGCCTTCCCGAAGTTGATCGTGGCGCGCTTGGCGCAGCGACTCACCTCTCGCGTCTCGTCCCGCAGCACATGATGCGGACGCTGTACTACACCGCGCAGAATGCGACGGCTCAGCAGTTGCATCACTTCGGGTCGGTGTACAAAGTCGTCGCGCGCGACGAATTGTTCGACACCGCACTGGAAGTCGCGCGCAGCATCGCCGCAAAGGACACCCGAGTTATCCGCGCGGCCAAGGCCGCGATCAACAACATCGACCCCGTCGATGTGAAGACCAGCTACCTGCTCGAGCAGCGCTACACCTACGAACTAAACCTCGCGGGCGTCGCCGATGAGCATCGTGATGCGTTCGTGGAAACCGGAAAGGCCAAGGGGGCCAAGTGAGTACACCTACTAGGACAGACAAGACATCGACGCTTGACGAGATTGTCGGTGAACTCTCCGACGGCATGACCATCGGTATCGGTGGTTGGGGTTCGCGACGAAAGCCGATGGCCCTGGTCCGTGCGATCGCCCGGTCGTCGGTGACTGACCTGACGGTGGTGACCTACGGCGGACCCGACCTCGGATTGCTCTGTGCCGCAGGCAAAGTGCGCCGCGCCTACTACGGCTTCGTGTCGCTCGACTCGGCACCCTTCTACGATCCGTGGTTCTCGCAGGCTCGTACCACCGGCGCCATCGAAGCTCGTGAAATGGACGAAGGCATGGTCAAGTGCGGCTTGGAAGCCGCCGCGGCCCGACTCCCGTTCCTCCCCATTCGCGCGGGCCTTGGCTCCGACGTGCTGAACTTCTGGGAGGGCGAACTCAAGACCGTCGAATCCCCCTATGCCGACGCCGACGGCCGCACCCAGACCCTCGTCGCCATGCCAGCGCTGACCCTCGACGCCGCGTTCGTTCACCTCGACCTCGCCGACAAG
>QIRE01000031.1_pt1 | contig 52777 bp, 31 predicted proteins | sample 2940141 | NCBI WGS metagenome assembly QIRE01 (sample SAMN09273532, study PRJNA473421) | Gut metagenome, whole genome shotgun sequencing project. | isolation source: gut tissue | host: Folsomia candida VU population | place: Netherlands: Amsterdam | collected 2016-03-06 | reverse complement strand
ACGGCCGCGAGCTCGCGCGGAGGTGTCGCGCCATGCAGGGAAGGCCCGACGCGCTGCGGCGACCGCCTCCTCGACCTGAGCTGGACCGGCCTCGTGGATGACACCGATGCGCTGCAGGTCACGGGGCGAGAGAACCTCGACGTCTGCTTGTCCATCAGCGCCCTCCCGGCCGTCGATGATGTGGCTCGCGACCGACAACGAGAGCTCTTCGGCGATTGCGGTCGAACCATTCACGCGTACACCTCCTCGTCGTTGTGCGCGACGACGGTCTTGATGACCGCGGAACTGTCAACGATCCCCCACTGCTCGACGAGTTCCCCATAGCTCTCTGCCGCGCTCTCGACCAGACGAAGCTCGAGGTTCTGATCCGCGGCTGCGCTCAACGCCAGACGGAGATCCTTGAGCATCAGCGTGGAGGCGAACCCAGGGACGAAGTCATTCTCCGCAGGGACGCCCTCCACCACGCCGGGTACCGGGCAGAAACTCCGCAAGGCGCGACAGTCGCCGGTGGACGCGGTGACCACGCTCCAAAGAGTTTTGTGGTCCAGACCCAGCGATGTCGCCAGCGCAAACATCTCGCCGACAGCCTTGAGCGTGACGCCGAACAGCATCTGATTGCATGTCTTCGCCGCCTGCCCAGCGCCCGCACCGCCGACATGCACGATCTTTTCGCCCATCGAACCCAACACCTGCTGAGCATCCGCGAGGGTGAGGGCTGCGCCGCCGACCATAAACGTGAGCGTTCCCGCACGTGCCCCGGCCGTGCCGCCGGACACGGGGGCGTCGAGGACGCCGAGCCCGAGTTGTTCGGCCTCGGCGTGCACCTGGATCGAGGTCGCGACATCGATCGACGACGTATCGATCAGCGTCGCGGCCTGACGCATCGCACCCAGCAGGCCTTCCCCGATCAGCAACTCGCTGACGATCGTCCCGTTCGGCAGCATGGTGACGACGAAGTCGACATCCTGAACCGCATCCTTCGCGGAATCCGCGATCCGAACGCCGGTTACAGCCGCGCGATCCCGACTCTCTTCGTCCGTGTCATAGCCGGTCACGACGTGGCCGTTCGACGCGAGGTTCGCCGCCATCGGCCCACCCATCGCACCCAACCCAATGAATCCCACATGCGCCATTTCCCACACTCCCTTGTGTCGTTCTCGCGCCTTGAAGCGCGACCACTGGTGTCAGTCTGAAGCGCGAGAGACGTTCAGGAAAGAACCATATCCGTGCCGCCACTGTGCATTTTCGTGCATGCCGCGCTCGGTCCCCATCCCAATCCCCGCGGACACGGTTCAAGTGCAGGCGTCCCCATCTCGGCGGCAGCCAGTCGTGCGCATTCACTCCACGTGGGGCCACCCATACATTCAGAGTCCTTTTACTCGGCGCAAACCGGATCCACGCGTAACTGAACGACGCCCCGACGTGTGAGGTTCCACTTTTCCAGCGCCGCCGAGATCCTGCGCAAGCTCTGGCGGGAGACCTCGGGGTATCTGCCTGCCAGGCGGTTCTATCCCAGGTCGCTGCTTCCGATGTCCAAGGCAGGCCTGGGCACATCGTCCGCGTCGCCTTGCTGTCTTTCGCTGACCCGTGCAGTTTCGGTGCCGCATCAGCGTTGGTGCCCACTCGGGCCTTGACCCCTGATCTTGGACACGGTTTCGGTTCGGTTATGCCGCTTCCACGAGGGTAGCGGACGTGGTCACCGCGTAGGCGGTCTCGTAGGCGTTCGGGCTGATGTTCCCGATCGCGGAGTGGCGCCTGCGGGTGTTGTAGCGGTTCACCCAGCGGAACACGGCTCGGTAGGCGGTGGCCTGGTCAGGGAACGCCGCGCGCCCGGCGAGGAGCTCGCGCTTCAGCGCGGCGTTGAAGCTCTCCGCCAATGAGTTGTCGGCACTTGTCCCGATCGCGCCCATGGACTGGGTGACCTTCAACCGTTTGCAGAGCTTCACGTAGGCCTTCGAGGTGTAGACCCTGCGTTCAACCGGTCGTTGCAACACCGGGTTGTTGAAGCGAGCGTAGCTGCTCCTCGAACACCTCGGCGGGTGTCTTCCAGTCGAGGGCCTTGCGTGGCCGGTTGTTCAGCGCGAGAGCGACCGCTTCGAGGTCTTCCGCGGACCAGCGTGAGAGGTCGGTGCCCTTCGGGAAGTACTGTCGCAGCAACCCGTTGGTGTTCTCGTTCGTCGGCCGTTGCCAGGGCGAGTGGGGATCAGCGAAGAACACCTTCGTGCCCGTCTCGAGCGCGAACTGGACGTGGGCGGAGAGCTCCTTGCCGCGGTCCCACGTGAGCGTCTTCCGGAGCTGTTCGGGGAGCTTGGTCATCGTCGCGATGAGCGCGGCGTTCATCGCGACGGCGCCGTAGCCGCCCAGCGCAGGACCGTTCTTGACCGGTGGGATCTCGCCATAGCCTTCCAGCCGCGGCAGATGCACCAGCAGGGTCGAGCGGCTCTTGCGCTCGACGATCGTGCCGATCGCCGACCGGCCGGTGCCGATGATCAGGTCGCCTTCCCAGTGCCCAGGGACGGCGCGGTCCGCAGCCTCTGCGGGGCGTTCGGAGAACACGACATCGGCGGTGACGTGCCCTTGCGGCCGGTTCTGCGCTCGAGCCCGTGGCCGCCGGAGTGCGCGGCCGGTTCGCAGGCAGGTAACGAGCTCGCGTTTGAGCGCACCACGGCCTTGGATGAACAGCGACTGGTAGATCGCCTCGTGGCTGATGCGCATGGACTCATCATCCGGGAAGTCGACCTCCAACCGATGCGAGATCTGCTCCGGGCTCCACGCGATCGCCCACCGCCTGTCCTGCCGGTGCGGCTTGTTCCGCCCCTTCCATGCCAGCGGCTCCGGGCCGACGACGACGCTGCCATCAGGCCGGCGAACGTTGCCGGCGAGACGGTCCTGGACGTACTCGCGCAGCCTAGCGTTGGTCACCAATCTCGCCGCCTTCGGTCGTTTCGCCGCCTGCTGCGCCTTCCACTGCGCCACCAGCGCCCGGTATTCCTGCTTGCCGCTGCGCGTAGCGGCATTGCGGCGCAGCTCGCGGGAGATCGTTCCCGGGTCGCGGCCGATCCGGCGCGCGATCTCACGCACCCCGACATCCTTGGCGCGTAACAGCGCGATCTCCTCGCGCTCTTCGAAGGACAGGTAGCGACCGCTGGGCTCGGCCAATGAGATCGGTGGCATGCCGCCAGCGTGGCGAAACCAACGGGTCCCGACCGGCACGGACACGCCCACCTTCAGCGCCGCCTCGGCCGAGGTGATGCCCGTCGCGATCAGACACCAGAACTGCCGCTGCACCGCCCGCGAGGGCTCAGGTCGTCCAGGCGAACGCATCGGCGGCCGCAACGCTCGATCCGCACGCCACTGCCGACGCGCACCCTCAGGAACCTCGCTCGTCTTCGCGAGCCAATCCTTTGTCGCCACTGCTGAACACCTCCACGATCAAGGTGTTGCGACGACCAGTTGAATTCGCCGACCGAGCCGTGGTCGCTGTGGAACACGACTCCGGCGAGGCTGCCACGGTCGCGGGCTGCGGCGCGGAGGGCGTCCTCGACGAGCTCGGTGCGCATGTGGCCAGCGACCTGCCAGCCGGCGAGCTTGCGAGACCCGAGATCGATCACCGAGGCCAGGTAGAGGTTCGTGCCGTCCGCGATAGGCAAGTAGGTGATGTCTCCCACGTACCTGCGGTTCGGCTCACCCGTGCTGAAGTCGCGTTCGATCAGGTCCGGGAAGCGGCGCCCGGACTGGTCCGGGATCGTGGTCTTCACCCGGCGCCGCAGTCGGATCCCGGCGAGCTGATGTTCGCGCATCACGCGCGCGACGCGCTTGTGATTGACCCGCTCCTGCGCGAGCACGCCGTCGTTGAGGTCGGCGGTGATTCGCGGCGACCCGTAGGCGCGGTCGCCGCCCCGGGCGGGGTCCTGCAGCACCCGGATCCGTGCCACCAACGCCGCGTCCGCGGCCTGACGCTCGGATCGTCCTGGCGCCGCTGCAAGCCACGCGTAGAACGAGGATCGGGCGATCTCGATGACCTCACACAACCGCTTCACGCCGTAGGCGTCCTTGTGGTCCTCGACGAACTGGAAGCGGTTCACCAGTTCGTCTCCCCGGCGAAATACTTCGCCGCCTGACGGAGGATGTCCCGCTCCGTCTCGAGCTTGCGGGCCTCCGCCTTCAGCGCCGTGTTCTCCGCTTCGAGCCGGGCCACCCGTGCCGCTTGCGACTCCGGCCGCGGCCCGTCCGGCACAGCCACGCCGCCGCTCGCGGTCGTCCCGGAGCCGAGCTTGTCGACCCACTCCTTCAACGCCCCGCGGGAAATCCCGAGATCGACCGCGATGCCCTTGAGCGTCGCACCGGGCGTCGATTCATACAGGTCCACCGCCCGCCGCCGGAACTCGTCCGTGTAGTTCTTCCTTGCCATCCTTGGATTCTCGCTTCCCCAGCGTTCATGCTGGAATCAGCGTGTCCAAGATCAGGGGTCAAGCCCCGAATCGATCAATGTGGAGAGCAAGCAAAGCCTCCTCGACATCGCCAACGTCGAGGTCTCCTGTCTCTCGCCACCCGACCAGAAGTTCATGGCTCATCGGAAGCTGCCACACGAAACGACCACCCGCGTGACCAGCAGACCGACCACGTCCCTGTTTCGCATACGCCCATAGGCGGTCCTGCAGTCCGAGTCGGCCGCCCGCCTTCCCGACGTAGACGATCTCGGCGTCGTCCCGCCATGCGCGCTGAAGCACGTCCACGTCGACCGTTAAAGGCCTTCGCTTGTGCGGGCCACCGACGCTTGCTGGGAGAAACTCCGGCCGAAGCCCCGGTGCCCGGACCACCACGTAGACACCATGTCGAGGCGGCAGATGGCCTGCTTCAAGTGAGCCGAACGTTTTCCAGCCGGTGAAACCCAGCCGCTCGAAGCCGGCGCGTGTCCAATCGAGTGCGAAGTTCACTGGGTCAGGTTATCGATCGACGTGTGTCAGATGGGGATCGGCTAACGAACACCTCCGCACGGCCGTTGGTGGGGCCGAAATCTCGCGACGTCGGATGTCCCATTTAGGGTGTTCACAAGGAATCCCAATAGGGGTCGCCTTAATGCGACACGGATGGAGAAGGCGACATGGCTGAGCACGAGGACGATCTGCGAGCGTGGGCGAAGGGGCTGCTCCCGCTCGAGGCGGCGACCGAGCTACTGATCAGGACTGGTTGGGCCGGCCCTGAGCGACGCTGGGTCCACCGTGCCGACGACGGACGGGTGTACATCGTGTTCTCCGAGATCCCCGACATGATCGGCGGGTACTCGGGCGGAGAACAGCGGCTGCTGATGATCGCGGCGTCCCTCGGCGCGGATCAGGAGGTGCCAGTGACGATCAGTCTCGAAGATGAACTGCCTGGTCTTGATCGCGAGTACGCGCAGCTCGTGCTGGCGGCGATCGCGCACGCTGCCGGGTTCCACCGACCCGGGCGCTCGATCGAGCTCGTCGACGAGAGGCCGCGCTTCGTCGACGTCGACGCGCTGTACACGTGGCCGAGCTCTTAGGCGGACACCGATGCCTGACTTCGAGAGCTCGTCGTTCGATCCGGTGCTCCTGGATCTCCGCGACATCCACGACTACATGGTGCTCGTTGCGGCGATGAATGACTACGCAGCCCAGCTCGAGCACGAAGCTGACGAGGAGGAGAAGGATGCCCGACGTAACGGGGAAGAGGGCGACCGTGCGCAGGTCGCGCACAACCGAGAGTGGGCGGCGCGTCTGAATCGACTCATCGACGACATCGAGCGGCAGCTCGACGCGAACAGTGCAGCACGACGCGAGGTCGGGGGCGGGTCATGAAGGTCGGGTACGCGCGTGTGTCGACGAACGAGCAGGACGCGCAGGCGCAGCGGGACTTCTTGCTCTCCGTGGGCGTCGATGAGGGCCGGATCTACAGCGACGTCGGCTTCACGGGCAAGAACGCGCAGCGGGAGGGGCTACGCCAGGCGCTTGCGGCGGTGCGTGAGGGTGACACCCTCGTGGTGCCGAAGATGGACCGGCTGGCCCGCAACGTTGAGGACACCCTGCAGATCGTGCGTGAGCTCACCGAGCGGGGCGTGATCTTCCAGATGGGGCAAACCGTGTACGACCCGCACGACCCGTGGTCGAAACTGTTCCTCACCTTCCTCGCGGCGATCGCTGAGGCTGAGGGCGGGTGGATCAGTCTGCGTACACAGGAGGGGATGGCGCGGCCGAGCGTGCGGAAGAAGCTCAAGGGCCGGCAGCCGTCGATCCCTGCCGAGACGGATGCGGCGATCGCGAAGGCACTCGATGAGGGTGCGCAGAGCGCCGCGGATCTCGCCCGTGTTTTCCGGATCTCGCGCAGCGGGGTCTACCGAGCAGCCGCCAGGCACCGAGCAAAGGTTGAGCAGTGATTCATCTGATTCCCGTCCCGGACGCCAATGGAGTGCCGCAGCTGTGGGTGAATGTGACCCACCTGGTGAGCGTGATGCCGGTGTACAAGGGCGGCGCGACGGGCATCGTTGTCGAGGCAGAGTTGAAGATGGAAGGGATACCGCTGCAGCGGGTGCGGCTGGGAGAACACTTCGACAAGGCCACGGCGGAGGATGCCTTCCGCCGCTGGCTTGAGCTGCTGCAGAGACCGGAGGAGTGATGCCCGGCAACTCGTGGCCGGCGCTCTTGATTGCCGCGATTGCTCTCGTCCTCGCGGCATGGCTTCTACTGCGCGCCCAGAACTCACCTTCTCTGCCCGCTGATGTTGCCGGCATCCGGCTGGAGGTGACCGCACCGCTGGTGGTGGAGGATCGCGTGCTGGAACAGCTGTGGGAGGTGCCCGTCGTCCTCACCAACACGACCCGGCGGCCGCGGACGGTGCCGGTGCTCGCGCAGCGCGCCGAGGTACGCACGAAGCAGGCGCGCTACACCGCCGAACTGACGACGGAGGTCAGCTGGGGGAGGGAGGGCGGGGGCCGGCTGGAACTGAATCCGGCAGGCACCACGATCGGCAGTGTGTGGGTTGTTCTGCCTGCCGGCGAAGTGCCGGTGCGGCTGCAGCTACAGGAGCTCGAGCCGAAGCAGCGCCGCTTCCGCGCCAGGCTTCGCGCGTCGTGAGCCTGCCCGACCTCGCTGGCACGCACGCTCCTCGGCTGCGCGACCGTGTACGGATGGGCGCATGGGGGTCTCTCTGGATGCTCGTCGCGCTCAAGAATCCCTCGGTGGGCGGAATGGCCATCGCACTGTTCTCCTGGCTCGCTGTCCCGATCGCGCTTGTAGGCGAGGCCACGATCGTGCTCGGGAAGCCGGTGTGGTGGCTCCTGCCCCCCGCGATCATCGTGTGGGCGCTCGTGATGGTCGCCGTCATGGCTGCAACGCATAGGCAAACCCCGCAGCAGCGCAGCTACCTGTCTGACGATGACACGACGATCTTCCGCATCCGTCAGAAGCGCGACAACCGGCGTGAACCCGACCAGGGCTCCACGTTCATCGTCGACAACTTCTGCCGCAGCCTGCGAGCTCCCAAGGGAGGCGCCCTGCAACTCATCGAGTCGCTGCATCCACAGCTCGCGGAAGCGGTCGACGCGCGCGACGCGGCCACGGAGATCACCGCGGCCCACCCCGCCCTCGCGAAGCGCTACCGACAGATCGACCCGCTGCTCGAGTCGCGCGGCAAGGCCTTCCCCCGCGGAGAGAAGCTGTACCGGCCGAGGAAGTCCGAGAGGGATCACGGCGCTTCTGAGAGCGCCTGACGATCCCGACGAGCGCATCGCCGCTCCCGCGACGATCCCGCTAGCGCGACTCCCATCACGACAGCAGAGCCTCAGCTCAAGAAGACCAACATTGAAGGATGCACGCAGGCACTCTTAGTGATGCGCTACGCTGGGGCCATGCGTGGGGGCCTGCAGCGGTGGAAGCGAGGGATCGCTTCGGCTGGTGTGCAGCAGGCTGTGAACTACGCGTTTGAGGGCGAGTGCGACTCGCATCTGCACGCGACGTCGGGGGCCGATGCGCTGCGGCGGTACAGCGATGCCGGCGACGAAGCGACGGTCACGCGGTACACCGCAACGTCGGGCGGGCTCGCCGTCGACGAGCTCGACGGGGGCCGGCTGGCACGGTGGCTTGACGGCTCAGACCCGGACTCTGGCGAGCGGCGTGGTCGTGAGCTCAACAGGCCCGACGCGGACCTGGTGCTGGATGGGACCATCAACGCGCCGAAGTCGTTCAGCGTCGCGTCGCTGCTACACCCGGAGCTTGCAGCCGAGTTCGAAGCGCTGCAGGACCGGTTGCGCGATCGCGTCATCACCACGTGGCAGCGTGAGCTGAACGCGCGCCGCGGCGCGGCGGGTTCCATCAGGGAGGGGATCGCGCAGCTCGAGGTGGTCGAGCTGCAGCACCGACGCTCTCGGGCCCTGGACCCGCACATCCACCGTCACCTATGGCTGAACGCGCGCGTGCTCGGTGAGGACGGTCGGTGGTCGAATGTGGACTCCCGGGTGGCGATGAAGCTGCACACCCTGATCAACGCGGAGGGCGAGATCGCGATGCGCACCGACCCGGCATGGGTCGCGGCGCTTGCCCGCCACGGGTACACGCTCTCGGCCGACGGGGAGATCGAGCAGCTGGAGCACATCGTGCGGCCACTGTCGCGTCGCTCGAATCAGATCGAAGCGAACCGGGCGGCCCGACTGGCCGAGTGGCGGCAGAGCCACCCAGGGCAGGAGGCGAGCCCGGACGTGCTGACCGCGATCGACCGGTGGGCGTGGGCGCACGGCCGGCCCAACAAGCCGGGCCAGGTGGATGAGCAGAGCTGGGAGCAGCTGACCCGCGACGAGCTGTCAGGGATCGACGCGACGGTCCTGGAGCTTCGCAGTGCCGTCCCGGTGCGGGCAGTGGCGATCGCGGATCTTGATCGCGATCTACTGGCCGCGCAGGCGACGGTCGACGCGGATGCTCGAGCGACGGCGACGGGCGGAAGGTTCGGTCTGTTCGATCTCCGCGCCGGCGCGCTGCGCGCGATCGCCGCATCGGGGGTTGTCGCGGACCGTGATCTGATTGCGGAGGTCGCCGCCGACGTCACGGCGCGAGCGCACCAGCTGTCGGTGAACATGCTCCCCGACGAGCAGGACGCGATCCCTGGGCACGTGAAGCACCTGATGGCCGCGTCGACCGCCGCCCTCAAGGTCGATCTCGCCGTCGCGCTGGACCGGCTTGCAGGGCCGGGAGAGAGGCTTGTCGCGGCGGACGTCGACGAGCTATCGGCCACGGTGCTCGAGGAGGGTCGCACGCTGGATCGGTCACAGGCCGCCGCGGTTGCGGCGATTGCTGGGACTGACCGGCTCGTTGCGGTGACCGGCCCTGCCGGCACCGGGAAGACCACGTTGCTGAAGGTCGCCAAAGCTGCGCTGGAGGCCCAGGGGCGGCGCATGGTCATCGTGGCGCCCACCAAGAAGGCCGCGAGCGTAGCGGGGCGGGAGGTGGGCGCACAGGCCTCGAGCCTGCACTCCCTGCTGCTGGACCACGGCTGGCGGTGGGGCGTGGACGACGCCGGCGCGCAGGTATGGCGCCGGCTGGAGGTCGGTGACGTCGACCCGCACACGGGCGCGGTGTACGAAGGACCTCGCCGGTACGTGCTCGAGCGGGGGGACCGTGTCGTCGTCGACGAGGCCGGCATGGTGGATCTGCACACCGCTCTGGCCCTGAGCGACGTGCTGGAGCGCACGGGCGCGGATGTCGCGATGGTGGGTGACCACCTGCAGGCGTCGCCGGTTGGGCATTCCGGGGCGATGGCGATGCTGCGGATGCGGGCCGGCGCTGTGGTGGAGCTCTCGGCCGTGCACCGCTTCCGGGATCCCGACTACGCGGCGCTGTCGTTGAGGCTGCGCGAGCCGGGCAGCGCTGAGGAAGCGTTGCTGGTTGCGCAGGAGCTCGAGCGGAGGGGGCTGCTGAAGGTCGTCTCTACCGACGAGCAGGCCCGCGAGCACATGGTCGACGAGTACATGGCGTCGGTGGCATCCGGGCGGCGACTCGCATTGGTGACAAGCACCAACGCTGAGGCGCGGCACATCTCGGAGACCATCCAGGAGCGGCTGGTTAAGGCCGGCGTACTCGTGGAGACAACGGTCGCGGTGGGGCAGGACGAGCAGCGTCTGCTGGTGGGAGACATCGTGCAGACGCGCCGGAACAACACGGATGCCGACGTGGAGAACCGCGCCCTGTGGCGCATCGCCGCGGTGCGTGCAGACGCGATCGAACTGGTCAGCCTCACCGACAGCGGCGACCGCCGTCAGGTGACGGCGGAGTACGCGGCCGCACACATGCACCTGGCCTACGCCTCGACGGTGCACGGTATCCAGGGCGAGACCACCGACGCGGCCATCGTCGGCCCCGGCGTGGATGCCGCCGGCTTGTACGTCGGGATGACCCGTGGGCGGCTGCGCAATGAGGCCATCGTGGTCGCGGATCGCGTAGATGCGGCGACGAAGATCCTTGCCGATTCGATGATGCGCGGAGGACAAGAAGTGACCCTCGCGGATGCGGCCGCGGCGGCGGGGCGCGAGTTGGGTCGTGCTGCCCGCGCGGTCGCGGCGGCCGGCACGGAGCAGCCGGCCGCGTGGGATGACCGCAGTCGGCGTCCACTGGGCGCGATCGTCGATCTTGACCGGTACCTCGCGGACGGGCCGTCCGGGGTTGCGGCGATGCGGGAGGACCTCGAATCGCTGAACGACCGCATCCACCGGGACCACGCCGCGCTGCGGGCGGTCACCGTCCGGCTGGCGACGGTCGAGGCGCGCGCCCACGCGGCCGTGGTCGCCGGCGCCGAACCGGAGGCGGACGGGGCGCTACCGGTCGTGGCGGAGAGGCTCACGCAGAGGCTCGCGGCGAACGGGGAGCGTCGCGGGGCGATGGTGAAGAAGTACGCGGCACTGGTGCGGCGCGTGGACCGGGTGGAAGACGAACGCCGCATCCGCTCGTCGCTGCCCCCGGAGGTGGCCGAAGCAGAGCGTAGGGCCCGCGTGGCGCGCGTGCAGGCGCAGGGACAGCCTCCCGCACCCACCGCGACCCAGAACGGGCCAGAACGGGGCCTGTAGCCCCTGTGGGCGCGACAAAGCGGGCGGGACTACGATGAGTCCCGCCCGCTTCAGTTCGCAGCTGTCAGCGCGCGATCCATGCCTCGGACTGGACCTCCGAGGCGGCGACAGGCCCGGTTGCGTACGCCTCCGGGCCTTTAGCTTTTGGGCTGCGCGCGACCGTGACCTCGTCATACTTCAGGGACGCGGCGACGGTGTCGGCGACGACCTGGCGGTTCTCGCGCTGGACGCCGGTCTCCTTGTCGGTGTAGTTCGAGAACCGCAGCTGGCCGGTGACGAGGACGCCATCGCCTTTGCGCAGCGACGCGGCTGCGTTCCTGGCCTGCTTGCCGAACACGACGACGTCGTGGAAGACGGTGTCACCGTCTTCCCACTGCCCGGACTGCTCGTTGAGCCGGCGGTCGTTGACCGCCACTCGCAGGCGCGTCCAGTCCGTCTCCTTCTCGGACACCCCGCTGTCGGGGTCGGCGGTCAGGTTCCCCTCGATGGTGAGGGGGATTCGTGTGCTCATGATTTCCCTTTCCTTGGTGATGCCCGCGTGCTGCGGGACGCTTATTGGCCGTGGGCCTGTGTGGACCACGCCGTCCAGTCGCCCTCATCCGTCACGGTCGACCAGTCACGGGGCTTCTTGTCCTGATGGGAGCCGGCGGTGCAGCCCAGCGGGGCCGAGGCGTCCTTGAGCCGTTGCTTCGCGGCCGGGAGGCGTTCGTGCCACCCGATCGGCCCCAGCCCGCTGTCGGTGTCCGCGAACAGTGCGCGATGCGCGGTGTGGAGCGCGCTGAGCTCCTCGACGAGGATCCCGTGCTTCCACCAGCAGTTCGGGACGATGGTGCCGCTGATCTGGTACCGCGCGGTGAACCACTCCACCCAGCTGCGCAGCTCCACCCACGCGGCGCGAGCGTCGGCGTCCGGGAGATCGCGCCAGCTGATGATCCCCGCGGAGGTGAGCGATGCTGCGCTCTCCCGGTTCTGGAGGTCGTACTGTTCGATCTCCTCCTCGAGCAGAGCTTCCAGTTCCTCCGGGTCAAGGTCGTCAAACTCGTTCATCGTGCATTCCCTCCCACCCGCGCCAAGACTTTGGGCAGTGCTTGTGCGGTTGCGTCTTCGCGGGAACGGTGTCGCGCGAGGATCGGGTCCGTGTCGATGAACCAGTGCAGCAGCTCGTGGCACAGCGGATGCAACGGGATGAGGTCCTCGTGGGCCTCCCCCGCAACCCACCGCTGGCCCTCCTGCACGACTCCGCTGTAGGTGATGTGGTGCAGCTCGAACTCACGGGGCGTGCCTGCGAGATTGCACGCCGCGCAGGCGAGGCTGCCCGTGGCGGCTTCCCGTGCGAACCAGCGGTCGCGGCGCTGGAACCACGGGACGGATCGCAGGTATCCGGTCCGATACCCGCGCGCGTTGGGGTTGCGGCGATTACTCATCGGCATCCCCACTGGCAGCCAGTGAGTGCCGCGCGAGCCGCGCGGCCTCTTCTGCAGCGAAGAAGGTCTGCTGCTCCCGTTCGAGGTCCGTCTTGCCCGCCGTGATCTTCTTCGCGTCGTGACGCTCGATCCAGCCGTCCAGCTCGATGAGCGCGGGGCGGCGGTTTCGGTAGGTGAGCAGACCGATTCCGGTCGGCATGCGCCGGATCTCGTCGACAGTCATCAAGGGGAGCCGCTCGTGGTGCTCACTGGTGGAATGCGACATCGAGTCGCTGTTCCAGGAGCGCTGAGTTCGCCTGTGCTCACGGACACCGAGCAGAGACTCGATGTCGCGCAGATGGGCGGCGTCGCCGGCGCCGCCGAGCAGGATCTTCGCTGTCGCGGCCGACCAGATCGTGGACGCCTCCGCGGCGGACCAACTGGTCTCAGCCTGCGAGAGGGCCTGCAACACCACGAAGGTACAGATACCGCGGCCGCCGCCATCTGCCATGATCCGCGGGAGCGCGTCCCAACGGAACATATTCGCGATCTCGTCGAGGATCAGGCCGAGGGGGATCGGCAGTCGCGCACCCGGTGAGGAGAGCGCCTTCTTGCGTGCGATCTCGACGACGTCATCGAGCATTGCGGAGAGGAACCCTCCCATCGCGGTGGCGCCGCTGGAGGTGCCCAGCAGGTACAGCGTGTTCTCGGCCGCGAGGAACTGCGCCGGGTCGAACGGGGCGTCGGCGCCGGTCGGCGAGAGCGTGTCGCGCACCTGCGGGATCGCGAGAGGCGCGACCGCGCTTTGCACGCCGAACCACATCGAGGACAGCAGTTTCGGGTCACCGTCGAGGATGGATTCCAACCCGTCACCCCACCCCGGCGTGCCGTCAACGCTGAGGATCTCGACGGCGGCTTTGGCAAGGCCCGGGGTGGACCCCCAGCTATACAGGTCGCTGACCTGCCGGCCTCCAACCGCGGCCGCGTGCAACAGTCGCGCCAGGACTGTTGCCGCGGCGTCGGCCCATTCCCCGTTGGTGCCGGAGGAACCCAGAGCGGTGCCCCCGATGATCGCGCGGCCACGCTGGGTGGCGACCAACGGGTCTTCGCACCCCGCGATCGGGCTGTACCGAAGCGTGCGGGGCAGGCCGGAGAGGCCCTGCGGGTCGAACACGTGCACGTCCCCGCGCTGCTGGCGGGAGCGGTAGGTGGCGGTGAGGTTGTCGTTAGTCGTCGACGTCGTGATGAGCGGTCCCGCCCAGTCGATGATCGCCGGGATCAGCACCCGGAACCCTTTGCCGCCGCGGGGCGGGCCCTCGAGGACGACGGAGTCCTCGATCGACACGTAGACGTCGACGTGTCGTGATTCTCCCAGCGGCCACCCGACGTCGGCGGCTGTGGGGCGGCGGGTGAGGGTGGGGCGGAGTGTCCGCGCGTTGCGCAGCACCGCGCGCGCCGACAGATGCTTGCGGACCTCGGAGCGGGTTGCGAATCCGGGGCGACGTCGTAGCTCTGCCACGAAGGCCGCGTCGGTCTGCTTCCAGCGCGCGTATCCGATGGCCCCGGCGATCGCGGCCGCGATCGCGGCGAGCAGGATGAGCCCTGCCGTGACGCGGATCGCGGTCACCGGGAACGCGCAGCCGGCGATCTCGGCGTAGCCGGCCGTCGAGCCCGTCACCAGCAGCTGCAGAGCGGCGATGGGGTTCGTTCCCTGCGGGCGTTGCCCACAGGCGGCGGAGATCATCGCCTCGACGAGCACCACAAAGCCCAAGCCGAGGGTGATGAGCGAGGCCATCACCCCGACCAGGATCAGCGACCTGCGCTCCTGTCCCATGCGTGGACCTCAGAACGTCGCAACGGCGGCCGCGGCGACACGCACCCACGCGTCTTGCGTTGCCGGGCGCAGATTGTCGAACCGCAGCTGACCGCTTTTCAGCGCTGGGTCGTACGGGAGGAGCATTACCTGGTGCCCCGCGGCGGCGAACCGGTCGGCGACCGCGCCGCTCTTGCCGGTCCCGACGCGATCGGCGTCGGTGACGACGATCAGCGATTGGGCCGCCAGTCGAGCGGAATGCTCGTCCCTCGCCTGGAGCTCCTCCAGCAGCAGCAGCGCGGACTCGGCAGCTTCCGGGGCTGTGGTGGTGGGGATGACCAGCTGGTGGGAGTGGTCGATCATGCGAAGCCACCTCTCCGCCGACTCGTCGTTTCCCGAGTCGAAGATGACAAGCCGGTACGCGCGGTCGACGACCGTGATGAGTTCGTCGAACTCTTTCGCGTCCACCCGCTGGCTGATCGCCAGCAGCTGCGGGTTGGAACGGAGCACGTCGTACTTGTCTGCGGCCTGGTGGTGGACGTACCCGGCGATCGCCGCGGCCGGCACGTTCGGGTCGCCGAGCCGGCCGGCGTCCTGCAGGACGTGCTGCACCGTCGCGCCGTGCGGGGCGCTCTCCGTGCGCCAGCCCAGGGATCCCCGGGTCGGGTTGTTGTCCCAGGCGAGCACTCCCCCGCCCCCGAAGCGACCGTAGACGGCGGCGAGGCACGCGGTGGTCATCGTCTTGCCCACGCCGCCCTTGCCGTTGACAACGGCGATGCGGCGCACGCTCGACCAGTGCGCGGCAGCTTCCCGCTGCGACTGGAGTCGTGCGAGCTCTACCGGGCCGGCGCTGACCCCGAAGAGGCGACGCCACCCGCGTGTCGCGGTGGGCGGCGGTGGTGCGTCGTCGATGAACGTGGGTCTGTTCGACGACGCTTCAGCAGCGGGCTCGGGCGTCGGCATCCGCCGGCGTGTGGTCATCGGCGCCGGTTGGGGAGCTTCGGCGCCCCGGATCGCCTCCAACGTTCGAGTGAGCTCAGGGTCCAAAGACGCGGGGCTGTCCTCCACGCGCACCTGACTGACCCGGCCAGCCGGTGTCACCAGCAGATGCACGTCGCCGAGATCTCCGCTGGTCACCAGCTCTACGTCGCTGTGGTGGTCGGCTGCGATCTGCACTGCCCGGTCGACCACAGTCTCCCGGAGGTCGCGGCCTTCCTCCGCGGCCACGTGCTCGGCCGAGCCGTCCGGGTGGATGATCGTTGAGTGCCCGTCGACGACGGAGGCGCGTACGAGCGGTCGCGTGGTGGTCATTCTGTTCCTCCCTGACCGGCGGGCGCGGCGGCCAGCCAGCTATCTAGGGCGTCATCCCGCTCAGGAGTCGGCCACAGGTCTTCGATCGCCAGATCGGGCTCGACGTCGGCGCCGGGGACCGTGCGGTCGCCCATGACGGCGTCATCCGTCTTGAACAGTTCGAACTCTTCCGGGGTGGACGTGCTGAAGCAGTCCACGACATAGGCGAACTTGCCCACATACGCCAGGAACTCCCCCTTGCGCAGCCGCCGGGCGACCTGCACGTGGCTGGCGGGGAGGTTCAGACGCACCCGCAGGTTGTCCTCCTCCTGCCGGTTGACGTGGAAGATGAACTTGTTCTCGATGTCCTGCACCACCGAGTACGCGAGGGAACGCTCCTGCGAACCTTCGGGGCCGACCGCGTCCAGGTCGCCCATCTTGTGCAGAATCACGACGTTGGCGATGCCGTAATGGCGGGAGAGCTTCAGCCACTGCTGGTACATCTGCAGGGCCTGCACGCTGGTCATATCCCGCCAGCCTTCTTCGCGGATCAGGTACCGCTTCCGCTTGGATGAGCGGTCGGAGATCACGGCCTGCACCCAGCTGGTCGTGCAGACCTGGGCGATCTGTGCCACCAGTTCGCTGCGCTGGAACAACTCGGAGGTGTCCACGACGACGATGGGGGCGGCTTCATCGAACTCGACCGTGGACTCGTCCTCGAACAGGCCCGATAGGTCGCCGGTGATGAAGCGGTTGAGCAGCAGCCTGACGTCCTCCGCCGCTTCGCGGGGCTTGCGCTCTGCCTCGACCTCTCCGTTCATGATCAGTCCCAGCTGGTGGTGCACCTCCCGCAGTGTCGGCCTGTCGTTCGTTGCCGCGATCGCCAGGTTCAGGGCGAGCGTGGCCGCGGTGTGCTCCGCAGGGGTGAGGGACTTCGCCGGATGGGTCATCTCGAGCAGCTGGATCAGCGTCGTCATGCGTCGCTGCTGCACGATGCTCTCGTGTTCCTCGGCCGTTGACCCCGAGCGGTGCGGGCCGCGATCGAGCGGGTTGAGCCGATACGTCCCGCCGAGGCGGATGGTCTTGCCGCCCTCGGTCTGCTCCGCCAGGGGCACCCACTCCCCCTTCGAGTCGGAGGGCACCACGGCCTGGTAGCCCCACGCGAACCCGCGTGAGACAAGGCACTTGATGGTGCCGGACTTGCCGGCCCGGTACGCGCCCTGCACGAGGATGTTGGTTGACAGGGTGCCTCGCTCGCTGTCATCGCCGTATGCGTCCCACGGCGAGAAGCAGAAGAGGCTGTCCGCGTTCAGGTCGACCCCGAGGATCGGGCCGAGAGTGCCGATGCCGGCGTCGGCGACGAACGGGTAGATCGCGGCGATGTCTTTGGTGGTGGCCCGGTGGGGTTCCACGCGAGTCGGGAACAGGTTCCACCAGCCGCCCTCCGCGAGTCCGTTGCCGTACGCGGGAACGGACGTCGGTGGCAGCCGCACCTCGCGCGGCGTGGTGTTGACCTCCCCCGCACGGGCGCCCTTACGGGCCTGGCGGCGCAGCGCGCGCAGCTCGGCGCGCGAGAGGCCGGTGTGCTCGAAGTGCCACTCCTTCTTCACGCTCATTTCAGCCCCAGTCCGATCGGCAACGCATTCACCAGCAGCGCCTCGCCCTGCTGTGCGTAGAGGATCTGTGCTTCCATGCCCGCTCGGGACAGTGAGTTGCGGACGCCGGCGACGGCCTGCTCGAGGTCGCTCTCATCCGAGGCGGTCACCGTCAAGTACCCGGCGTACTGATACTCACCGTGCCCGCTGACCAGACCCTCTTCCTGTGCTTCCAGCGCCTCATAGTCGGCGCGGTCGACGGCGCTGCCGTCCTGGCCGCGCCCAGCGCGCATGCGCTCGTTCGAGCGCCACGTCTTCTTCTCCTGCCGAATCCGCTTCAACGCCGCGCCCACGGGGACAGGCGTCATGACCGTGGTGAAGATGTGGGAGATCGCCGCGTTGGTGACCGGGTGACGGGAGAACACCACGTCGTTGACGAAGCCGACCGGTGCGGCCGCACGCGGCCACTCGTGGATCCACATCGTGGTGTGCACCCCGGAATCCGTGTAGACGAGCCCGTTCTTGCCCTTCGGCTCCTCCATGTAGGTCGGCCCCATCGCGGCCGGGTCGACCCCAGCGAGGTCACCGGAGCGGCTCTCCACGGTGGTCACCGAGGCGGGGTCGAACGCTGTCCGTGCCAGAGCTGCCACGTCTCGCACCCCCAACCACCGCTTGACGCGCACTTCGGCGCCGTCCAGAGCGTCGCGGACGTTGCCCGCCTCCACGGCGGCAAGACGCTGGATCGCAGCCTTCCCCCCGCCCAGCGCCTTCAGCTGCGGAGCGAGCTTGACCAGGTCGTAGGTGAGGGTCAGATAGTTGCGGTGCGCGACGGCGTACCCCTCAGAGCGGTCCATCACCGCCTGGTAGCGGCGCGTTGCGCTGGGAACATCCAGAGAACCGGTGCGCTGGGCGAAACGGTCCCGCGCCACCTGGATGGTCGCGGGCGTGGTGCGCTCCTGCATGGTGACGCGCTTGATGCCGGCGCGCTGGGTGAACGACGCGAGCACGAGTGCCCACTTCTCCGCCAGGTCGAACCGTTCGTGCAGGTCCTTCATGAGGAACCCGGGAACCTCCAGCTCCGCCATGATCGTGGCCGAACGGCCGTGCGGGTCATACGCGCACGTCATACCATCCACGTCCCACAGCTCGATCGCACCCAGCCGGCCCGGAAGGCGCAGCGTCCCCGCAGAACGCACCTTCTCGGGCGCGAACACCTCCCGGTTGGCGCCTGTAGCGTCACGGAACGCTTTGTTCAGCCACACCGCGACCCAGCGCGGGAGAGACATGCCTCGGGTGCGGATCGCGGCTCCGACCCCCAGCGGAAGGTAGATCGGTGTCGCATAGAGCAGGCCCAGGGGCCCGAAGCCCTGCACGCTGACCAGGATGGTGGCCGCGGCTGCGAGCAGGGTGGCGACCTGCCACGGGTCCAGGCCCAGGACGATGCCCTGAGAGGATCGGGCGGGCAGCCGCGCCGGTCGCGCGATGTCGTAATCGATGTTCGAGCTCATGAGGACGGTTCCTTACTGAGTCCGGCCGGCGGGCGGCGGGGTGGTCGACCTGGCGATGGTGGGACGGGCAGGCGTGGACGGGGCTGCTCCCCCGCCCTGTGGTGCCTGCGCGGCGGGGGTGCGAGGCGCGGGCGACGAGGGCCCCGACGGCGGGCGCCCCGCGGCGGGCGCGGAGGCCAAGCGCGGCGCGGCGCCGGTGGCGCTCGCCCCGGCGGGCGCCTGTCCGGTGCGGGGCCGCGGGATACTGCGGGTCACACTGCGTGAGGTGGAGCTCACGCGGGACATGGCGCCGGCGGCCACCTGGTCCACCGCCGTCCCGCCGACGAAGGAGAACAGGGAGAACACCGCGAACGGCGCAAACGACAGCAGCACGAGGCCGAGGATGAACGGCCACACGGCCGGCTCCCAGATCGAGTTCACCGCGTCCAGGCCGCTGGTGATCATCCCGAGGAGGCTCATCATGAGCGGGCCGGTCAGCAGCAGCGCCGCAAACGCGGCGAAGTAGCGGACGAGCCACTCTTTCCCGATACCTCGCATCGGGAACAGCATCCATGCGAGCGGGCCGACCATCACCAGTGCCGCGAGGGCGACGTTACGGAACATCAGCACGAAGAGCATGAGGATCTCGGCCAACAGCATCAGCCCCACCACGAGCACGCCCCCGAGGGGGAAGACCACCCCGCCGGTGAAGAACAGGTCGGAGACCCGGTTCAGTGGGTCTGCCTGCCCGAGCAGGGACGTGGTGAGAGTGTCGACCGAGTTGACCACGCGCCCGGTGAGCCACAGGGTTGCCTGCGTCAAAGGGAACGCCAGGCCGGTGCGCACGACGGCCGCGAGGACCTCGCCGGGCGATCCACTGAAGGCCGCTTTCGTGATCGCGATGATCCCGACGACGATCACCACGATCCACACCGCCCACACCCAGAAGCTCCACTGGTCGACGGCGGCCGACCACAACAGGCTGGAGGTGTTGAACTGGAACGCTTGGAAGGTTTTCGCGCCGACGATGATCGCGTTCGCCGCCAAGGTCTCGGCGGTGCCCTCCATAATCGCGCACACATCCCAGGTCTGCGGACAGCCCCACTGGTACTTCAGCTCCTTGCCAGCGTTTCTGAGGGACTCCTGGTTCGAGTCCGCACTCGAACACACCGACACGAAGTCGTCACCCAGAGGGACGGTGTTGTAGCAGACCATTTGCACGGTCTTGTCGCTGTCGAGGGGAGTGCACGAGACGTTGCCCCCCGCCCGGACGCACTTCACCGGCTGTGCCGGTGCCGACCACTGCTGGTCGGTCACCTCCCCGTCGCCGGCCGCGGCGGGCACAGGAGCGGCTGCGGGCGAGTCGGCGGCATACGCCGCCGCCCCCCCACCCAGGAGGAGTCCGCTCGTCACCAGGACGAGCGCGAGGATCCGCAGCCGCCCGATCATCAGAATCCGAAGTCGAAATTGATGAACCAGGCGAAGATGCCGCTGACCGCGCCGAGGGCTGCTGTGGCAATGAACACGGTCACGATGTTCTTCCCGGCCCAGTCGCGCACTTGGTCCGGAAAGATCCCGCGGAACACGAGCGCGACGATCGCGATGATCAGCGCCAGGAACGCGAGGACGAGTGCCGTGGCGAGGACGTAGGAGACGATGACCTGCAGCCCCTGGAGCCAGGGAGCGTTGAAGTCGGGGGTGATGTTGGGCATGTTGGGCATGGGATTCCTCTCTTAGAAGGTGACGCCGCGCTCGGACATGAACGGGACGGGGTTGATGCGAATACCGTTGATGAAGGTTTCGAAGTGCAAGTGGCAGCCGGTGCCGACACCGGTGTTTCCCTCCAGCCCGATGGGTTGGCCGGCCTCGACAGCGTCGCCGACCCTGACCAGCAGCGAACCCATCTGCATGTGCGCGTAGCCGGTCTTGGACCCGTCCGCGTGGGCGATGATGATGCGATTCCCCCATCCGCCCGTGGTCCATCCCGAGAACGTGACCACCCCTGTAGTCGCCGCGCGCACCGTGTCTCCGCAGCTGCTGGCCAGGTCGATGCCGAAGTGGTCGTGCGGCTTCACGTTGGGCCGGTAGCCGAAGACGCTCGTGATCCGGTAGTCGACGGACAGGGGCACCACCCAGGCTCCCGGGGGGATGTTCTCGGTCCCACCCTCGGGCTCTGCGGCGCCGGCCGGGGTGGAGAAGAGCGTGACGAAGAGGAAGCCCGCGAAGAAGGCCGGGATGGCGAGGACGGTCATCGAGATGACGCCCCACGCGACGATGCGGCGAAGCCCGATCGTCTTGACGACCGCCGCCGTCGTTCCTGCAGCCATCTGCCCCCTCCTCTCTCCTTTAGCTGTTGACCGACCAGCGGAGGACCTTGCAGTCGCCCGGCTTCTGGTCCGTGCCCGGCGCGGGCACGGACGCGTCGGAGCACTGCACCATCACACCGATGGTGCGGGTCTGCATCCACCCGCTGGTCTCATCGGACGGATCGCCCGGCCGCATGGTCACATCGAACGTCGCCCGCGCCACCTTGTAGGAGCCGTCGTCCGGCCCCTCTAGGGGGGACACCTCACCTACGAGCGTGGGAGTGGACGTCCCCTGCAGATCGGTGAGCGTCGCCCACTCCCCCTCCGAGAGGAGCACCTGGTTCGCGAGCACCCGCTTGTTGTCCGCGGTGACCTTGTCGGATGTCGTAGGTGTCATCCACGTCTCCAGGTATGCGAGGAACTCCTCCCGCGACGTGTTGCGGGTGTCGAAGGTGAGAACCGCCTCCAGCGCGGCCGTCACGTACTTCTCCGGGTCGGTCGTGATCGGCTCCACGACCCACCCCTTCGCTTCCGGGTCGAAGGGCCCAGACGGGTCCGTCCCCGGATCGGTGGACGTCGACGTCGGGGTCGGCTGCGAGCTCCCGGTCGGTGCCGGCCCGAAGGGGGTGACCTCGCCCGAGGGGCCTGGATCGGCGCCCCTGGACACGGACGCGACGATGATCGCGATCACCGCGATCAGAATCGCGACAGCACCCACGATGCTGCCGAAGACAAGTGTGCGGGACCGTTCAGCCATCAGATGATTCCGTCCTCTGTCGGTCGAGCATCCATCGCCGGATCTCGCCTGTCCGGTGAACAATACCGGCGCGCAGGGACGCTGTCGGAATCTGATTTCAGGCTGTGAATGCCAGCCCCCCGCCGTGTCCCCCGAATGGTGGACACGCAGATTCCGCCAGCACGCGCAGACGCTCGCACCGGGCTTGCCGGTGGGACTAGCGCGTTACCAACCATGGCTTTACCCTATAACTATTCACTCAAGATGTGAATAGCAAACATATCCGGAGCTCGTTTGGTCACTCACCTGTCGGGCATGATGAATGCATGCCCCGGTACCTGCGCACCAGCGAGAGCGACTACGTGGAGGACCCCATCGCTGCCCTCGGGAACATGCTGCGCGCCAACATCATCGGCTACGTGCGCCGGCACGGGCCGTCCCGGCGCGGCGAGATCGCCGCAGCCCTCGACGTCGGGTACCCCGCGGTGGCGAAGGCTCTGCGCGTCCTCGTGGACTCAGGCGTCCTTGAGACACAGCCCGCGCAGCCCCGTCAAGGACAGGTCGTCTGGTACACGGTCAACCAAGACGTGGTCTCTGAGATGTGGATGCGCCTGGGCGACGCCATCGGCGAGCTCTGATCTCGCAGCGTGTCCCTCGCACGCTAATGGTGATTACACCATTAGGTTGACGAGCATGGCCGTACGAAAGCTCGCCCGCGGGACGCGGGTGCACCCCGAACGACTGGGCCTGGTTGTCGAAGGCGAAGTCAAGGACCTGTTCCACGCCATGGCACAGCACGCCGGCGTCTCCGACGCCGTCTTCTTCGAGTCCGTGGTGCGCAACCTCCACGAGACCCTCACCGACCGCGGACTGCCGACCTGGTGGCCCGCTCCGACCGCGAACGATGGGGAGCTCGATATCGACGCCGCCTAAAAACTGAAGCCCGCCGACCGAAGTCGACGGGCTTTCGCAAGTTTTCAGTTTCGACCCCCAGTGTCGCCAAACATTTGGGTCGGAATTCATCAGGACCGGATCACTCCGGGGCCTTCTGCATGCCTCCAATCAAGGAGCCAACGTGCCAAATGTAGCATCAGCGCGCCCAAAAACAGCGGTCAACTTCGCCGCGACACGCCCAAAACGCCGTGGCGGGCTCGTTCTCACTCCCCCACCAGGCGCGTACGCGCACCTCCCTGCCGTACGTCCAGCCAGGTGGGTGAAGACCGTCGCATGGGCGTTGGAGCAGCCCAGCGTCGAGCGACGACGACGAGCAATGAAGATCTCCTCACCGGCAGTCGTACTGGCCGTCGCCGGCCGACTTGCGGCCAGAGCGGACTTCGGCACGGGCCGCAACGTGGCCGTCAGCTGCGCCACGATCGCCGCTGAGCTGCACCTTCAACCCGCGACAGTGAAGCGCGTGACCCGGTTCCTGCGGCGCCTGGGGTTCCTCGTGAACGTCGTCACCGGCGCGAACCGGCTGACGCTCGAGCAGCTGTGGGAAGCCGCACAGCGTGGGGCTCCGAACCAGCGTGCGGTTGCTGCCACCCGTGCCCTGACGATTCCCCGAAGCGTTCCCCGCGCTGTGGACGGCGCCCCCCTACCCACACCCACCCACCAAACAGCCGCATCTCACGTTCAAAAGAACTCACCCACCGGCACGCTCACGCGCGCCACAGAGGCCGGCGCTACGCGCCGACCGCGAAGACGAGGAAGAACAACCTCCTCCGGCAGTGAAAGACCCGTCCCGCTGCCAGACCAGAAGCTCGCAGCACGGCTGGCAAGCAGCCAGCACATGCCGTGGCTGGCTCGAAACCGGCACATCGGTTCCCTCGCCCGCGCGCTTCACCGCTACGGTCTCGCCGAGCGAGGCTGGACGGCCGCGCAGATCCTGCACCGCATCGAGCTGCACGCGACAGATACCCACACCCTCCCCCTGCCGCTCAGCCAGATACGCACCCCGATCGCGTACCTCATGCGCCAGATCCACAACTGCATCTCCCCGACCGAGCTCTCCCCCGCGCGCCAGTCTCAGCTCGACGCGCAAGCTCGTGCGCACCGACGAGCGGCCGAAGAAGCCGATGCGGTTGAGCTGAGGAAGCGCATTGTCGCCGAGAAGGAACAGATCGACGCCATCATCGCCGGCATGCAGCTGCGCCACCGTGCCCGACCGTCATGACTCCCCCAGCGATACCACTGCGATTGCACTATGGTAGTGGTAGCATACTGCTATGCTAGTGATATCATTGTGAATGCAGCGACGAATCGCTATCATCACGAGATTGAAACACCATCACAGTGATAGCGCCTCAATATCGAAACGAAAGTAGAGTGACAGCATGATCATTCTGATCGGCAGCCAGAAGGGCGGCCCCGGGAAGACCACCATCGCGGTCAACCTCGCCGTCGAGTTCGCGCGACAGGGCAAGGACGTGGTGCTTGTGGACGCCGACTCGCAGCGCTCGGCTGCGCGCTGGCACGCCGACCGTGAGGAGCAAGGACACACCCCGAGAATCGCGTGCGTCGAGAAGCTCGGGAGCATCCACCTGACGCTGCAAGACCTCGCGAACCGATACGACACCGTCATTGTCGATGTCGCAGGCAAGGACAGCCAGGAGATGCGCACCGCGATGACCGCAGCAGACCAGCTCGTGGTCGTCGTGCGCCCCAGCCAGTTCGACCTCGACACCCTCGAGCACATGAGTGGCGTCATCCAGCAGGCGAAGGACTTCAACCCGGACCTTCAGGTGCGGGGGCTGATCGCTCAGGCGCCGTCCAACGTCTACAACAGCGAACGCACGGACGCGGGGGAGTACCTCGCTGATTACCCGCTCATCAGCGCACTGAAGACCGTGATCTACGAACGAAAGGCTTACCGCGACGTCGTCGGTGAAGGCTTGGGCGTCGTCGAGTGGAACAACAGCAAAGCGAAGGCCGAGATCCAGGCCCTCGCCCAGGAGTTGGAGGCGTGATGGCCATCAAGAAGAGGGAACCGATCGACCAGGCCCGACTGGAAGCGTTCGCCGCCGGAGCCGACACCCCCGCGGTGCAGCCGGCCACCGTGACGCCGCGCCCGGTTGCCGCGACGCCGGCGGCCAGCCCCGAGCCGAGCGGATGGCCGGCGGGTGTACCGCGGACATTCCTGTTGCGCTGGAACGCGCCTGACATGCCTCAAGAGCTGGCGGAGATCGCCGCGCTGGAGGACCGCTCACAGCACAAGGTCGCCCTCAAGGCGATGCGGCTCGGGCTCGAAGCCCTGCGCACGGAACACAGCTGACAGTGCGCGGGGCTCACGATGTCAGTGCGATATCACTCTGAAAGCGTCGTTCTATGCCGTGGAGCCTGCGGCATCATGCGGTCGGCGGCCCTGCGCGCAAGTGCTTTCGCGGCATATGCTCCGTCGCTGCGCTCGTCCGCTATTCCACGGTCACTGGCACTGCGAGCCGCACTCCCTGACGGCGACAGCGGTCGCCTCCACGGCAAAAGAACGAAGTGGGGGAGGGAGGAGAAGCCATGAACGAGGAGCTCGTCCTCACGGTCTACACAACCGGGCCCAGCTGCGGGAAATGCCGGATGACGAAGATCATGCTCGAGGCGAAGAACATCCCGTACCGGGAAGTGAACATCAACGAGCACCCCGATGCGTACCTCTACGTGACCGAGGATCTCGGCTACAGCACGGCGCCCGTCGTGGTCGTCGACGACCACGACCACTGGTGCGATCTGAGACCGGACCACATTGAGCGCATCGCCAGCACGCGACGCTGACACAACCCGGAAGCCCCAGCGCCGGCGACTAACATAGGTACCAAGCAAGGGGGTGCTGTGGTCGGGTGGAGAGTGAACGACATCGTCGCCTACGACACGATGCAAGAGCGCCTCACCGCGCTCAACGCGCGCCTGCTGCAGCAGCTACGCCGCCTTCCTGACTCCCACGACCAGCAGCAGCTGCGCGACGAGATGAGCCTCTGGCGAGAGGGATATCTCGCCGTCGACGGCCACGACCGAGACCGCATCCTCGCCTTCACCGCCCAGCTCGAGCAACGCCTCACGGAGCTCACGCCGGGGGAGCAGTGAGCACCCCACCCGAACTGTCCGCCGCCGAGCTGCAGCGGATCTTCGACGAAGACATTCGCCCGTACTACTTCCCCGACAACCAACCCATCGCCACCCGCCCCACCATCGTCCTGGTCGGCGGGCAGCCAGGGTCAGGCAAGTCAAACGCCACCCCGCGGCTCATCAAGGAGCGCCCCGGAATCATCCCGCTCTCCGGCGACGACCTGAGAGCATTCCACCCGCACTACGAGCAGCTCATGGAGGCGGGACCACTCACCGCCGGCCCCACACTCGCCCAAGCAACCGCCGTCTGGGTCCGAATGGCGATCGAACACGCCCGCGACACCCGCAGATCGCTCCTGCTGGAAGGCACCTTCCACACCCCACAGGTCACGCTCGACACCGCCGCGCAGTATCGCCGAGCCGGCTTCTCCACCGAGCTCGTCGCCCTCGCAACACCACGAATGGACAGCCTGCTCTCCGCCGCCGGCCGATACTTCGCCAGCCACCAAGCCTCACGAGACCCCCGATGGACGACGCTAGCCGCCCACGAACGCGGGTGGCAGGGAACCCGCGAGATCCTCACGCAAATCACCCCTGAAGGCCCCATAGACGCCGTCGCAGTAATCAACCGCGCCGGAACCCTCTACCGTGCCGAGATCGACGACTACGAGCCCGATAAGGCCACCGAAGCCCTCGACGAGGGCCGGTCGACGCCGATCACCAACCGCGCCGCCGCCGCATGGCTCGCCGAGCTGCGCGCCTTCACCCTGTACGCCCGCGCCTCCCACCAGTTCAACACCGCCACCGCCCCGGTCCTCGACGAGCTGCACACCATCGCCCTCCGCGATGTCGTACCCTCCATGAACCTCCCACAAGGCTCAGAGGCCGCCGCGCGACTGACCGAGCGCCTCACCGCACTCCAAGCCGAGATCACCGCCGCGCAAACCCCCACGCCCACCGCCGACCCGCAGCCGCCACTGTGCATTTTCGTGCATGCCGCGCTCGGTCCCCATCCCAATCCCCGCGGACACGGTTCAAGTGCAGGCGTCCCCATCTCGGCGGCAGCCAGTCGTGCGCATTCACTCCACGTGGGGCCACCCATACATTCAGAGTCCTTTTACTCGGCGCAAACCGGATCCACGCGTAACTGAACGACGCCCCGACGTGTGAGGTTCCACTTTTCCAGCGCCGCCGAGATCCTGCGCAAGCTCTGGCGGGAGACCTCGGGGTATCTGCCTGCCAGGCGGTTCTATCCCAGGTCGCTGCTTCCGATGTCCAAGGCAGGCCTGGGCACATCGTCCGCGTCGCCTTGCTGTCTTTCGCTGACCCGTGCAGTTTCGGTGCCGCATCAGCGTTGGTGCCCACTCGGGCCTTGACCCCTGATCTTGGACACGGTTTCGGTTCGGTTATGCCGCTTCCACGAGGGTAGCGGACGTGGTCACCGCGTAGGCGGTCTCGTAGGCGTTCGGGCTGATGTTCCCGATCGCGGAGTGGCGCCTGCGGGTGTTGTAGCGGTTCACCCAGCGGAACACGGCTCGGTAGGCGGTGGCCTGGTCAGGGAACGCCGCGCGCCCGGCGAGGAGCTCGCGCTTCAGCGCGGCGTTGAAGCTCTCCGCCAATGAGTTGTCGGCACTTGTCCCGATCGCGCCCATGGACTGGGTGACCTTCAACCGTTTGCAGAGCTTCACGTAGGCCTTCGAGGTGTAGACCCTGCGTTCAACCGGTCGTTGCAACACCGGGTTGTTGAAGCGAGCGTAGCTGCTCCTCGAACACCTCGGCGGGTGTCTTCCAGTCGAGGGCCTTGCGTGGCCGGTTGTTCAGCGCGAGAGCGACCGCTTCGAGGTCTTCCGCGGACCAGCGTGAGAGGTCGGTGCCCTTCGGGAAGTACTGTCGCAGCAACCCGTTGGTGTTCTCGTTCGTCGGCCGTTGCCAGGGCGAGTGGGGATCAGCGAAGAACACCTTCGTGCCCGTCTCGAGCGCGAACTGGACGTGGGCGGAGAGCTCCTTGCCGCGGTCCCACGTGAGCGTCTTCCGGAGCTGTTCGGGGAGCTTGGTCATCGTCGCGATGAGCGCGGCGTTCATCGCGACGGCGCCGTAGCCGCCCAGCGCAGGACCGTTCTTGACCGGTGGGATCTCGCCATAGCCTTCCAGCCGCGGCAGATGCACCAGCAGGGTCGAGCGGCTCTTGCGCTCGACGATCGTGCCGATCGCCGACCGGCCGGTGCCGATGATCAGGTCGCCTTCCCAGTGCCCAGGGACGGCGCGGTCCGCAGCCTCTGCGGGGCGTTCGGAGAACACGACATCGGCGGTGACGTGCCCTTGCGGCCGGTTCTGCGCTCGAGCCCGTGGCCGCCGGAGTGCGCGGCCGGTTCGCAGGCAGGTAACGAGCTCGCGTTTGAGCGCACCACGGCCTTGGATGAACAGCGACTGGTAGATCGCCTCGTGGCTGATGCGCATGGACTCATCATCCGGGAAGTCGACCTCCAACCGATGCGAGATCTGCTCCGGGCTCCACGCGATCGCCCACCGCCTGTCCTGCCGGTGCGGCTTGTTCCGCCCCTTCCATGCCAGCGGCTCCGGGCCGACGACGACGCTGCCATCAGGCCGGCGAACGTTGCCGGCGAGACGGTCCTGGACGTACTCGCGCAGCCTAGCGTTGGTCACCAATCTCGCCGCCTTCGGTCGTTTCGCCGCCTGCTGCGCCTTCCACTGCGCCACCAGCGCCCGGTATTCCTGCTTGCCGCTGCGCGTAGCGGCATTGCGGCGCAGCTCGCGGGAGATCGTTCCCGGGTCGCGGCCGATCCGGCGCGCGATCTCACGCACCCCGACATCCTTGGCGCGTAACAGCGCGATCTCCTCGCGCTCTTCGAAGGACAGGTAGCGACCGCTGGGCTCGGCCAATGAGATCGGTGGCATGCCGCCAGCGTGGCGAAACCAACGGGTCCCGACCGGCACGGACACGCCCACCTTCAGCGCCGCCTCGGCCGAGGTGATGCCCGTCGCGATCAGACACCAGAACTGCCGCTGCACCGCCCGCGAGGGCTCAGGTCGTCCAGGCGAACGCATCGGCGGCCGCAACGCTCGATCCGCACGCCACTGCCGACGCGCACCCTCAGGAACCTCGCTCGTCTTCGCGAGCCAATCCTTTGTCGCCACTGCTGAACACCTCCACGATCAAGGTGTTGCGACGACCAGTTGAATTCGCCGACCGAGCCGTGGTCGCTGTGGAACACGACTCCGGCGAGGCTGCCACGGTCGCGGGCTGCGGCGCGGAGGGCGTCCTCGACGAGCTCGGTGCGCATGTGGCCAGCGACCTGCCAGCCGGCGAGCTTGCGAGACCCGAGATCGATCACCGAGGCCAGGTAGAGGTTCGTGCCGTCCGCGATAGGCAAGTAGGTGATGTCTCCCACGTACCTGCGGTTCGGCTCACCCGTGCTGAAGTCGCGTTCGATCAGGTCCGGGAAGCGGCGCCCGGACTGGTCCGGGATCGTGGTCTTCACCCGGCGCCGCAGTCGGATCCCGGCGAGCTGATGTTCGCGCATCACGCGCGCGACGCGCTTGTGATTGACCCGCTCCTGCGCGAGCACGCCGTCGTTGAGGTCGGCGGTGATTCGCGGCGACCCGTAGGCGCGGTCGCCGCCCCGGGCGGGGTCCTGCAGCACCCGGATCCGTGCCACCAACGCCGCGTCCGCGGCCTGACGCTCGGATCGTCCTGGCGCCGCTGCAAGCCACGCGTAGAACGAGGATCGGGCGATCTCGATGACCTCACACAACCGCTTCACGCCGTAGGCGTCCTTGTGGTCCTCGACGAACTGGAAGCGGTTCACCAGTTCGTCTCCCCGGCGAAATACTTCGCCGCCTGACGGAGGATGTCCCGCTCCGTCTCGAGCTTGCGGGCCTCCGCCTTCAGCGCCGTGTTCTCCGCTTCGAGCCGGGCCACCCGTGCCGCTTGCGACTCCGGCCGCGGCCCGTCCGGCACAGCCACGCCGCCGCTCGCGGTCGTCCCGGAGCCGAGCTTGTCGACCCACTCCTTCAACGCCCCGCGGGAAATCCCGAGATCGACCGCGATGCCCTTGAGCGTCGCACCGGGCGTCGATTCATACAGGTCCACCGCCCGCCGCCGGAACTCGTCCGTGTAGTTCTTCCTTGCCATCCTTGGATTCTCGCTTCCCCAGCGTTCATGCTGGAATCAGCGTGTCCAAGATCAGGGGTCAAGCCCCGAATCGATCAATGTGGAGAGCAAGCAAAGCCTCCTCGACATCGCCAACGTCGAGGTCTCCTGTCTCTCGCCACCCGACCAGAAGTTCATGGCTCATCGGAAGCTGCCACACGAAACGACCACCCGCGTGACCAGCAGACCGACCACGTCCCTGTTTCGCATACGCCCATAGGCGGTCCTGCAGTCCGAGTCGGCCGCCCGCCTTCCCGACGTAGACGATCTCGGCGTCGTCCCGCCATGCGCGCTGAAGCACGTCCACGTCGACCGTTAAAGGCCTTCGCTTGTGCGGGCCACCGACGCTTGCTGGGAGAAACTCCGGCCGAAGCCCCGGTGCCCGGACCACCACGTAGACACCATGTCGAGGCGGCAGATGGCCTGCTTCAAGTGAGCCGAACGTTTTCCAGCCGGTGAAACCCAGCCGCTCGAAGCCGGCGCGTGTCCAATCGAGTGCGAAGTTCACTGGGTCAGGTTATCGATCGACGTGTGTCAGATGGGGATCGGCTAACGAACACCTCCGCACGGCCGTTGGTGGGGCCGAAATCTCGCGACGTCGGATGTCCCATTTAGGGTGTTCACAAGGAATCCCAATAGGGGTCGCCTTAATGCGACACGGATGGAGAAGGCGACATGGCTGAGCACGAGGACGATCTGCGAGCGTGGGCGAAGGGGCTGCTCCCGCTCGAGGCGGCGACCGAGCTACTGATCAGGACTGGTTGGGCCGGCCCTGAGCGACGCTGGGTCCACCGTGCCGACGACGGACGGGTGTACATCGTGTTCTCCGAGATCCCCGACATGATCGGCGGGTACTCGGGCGGAGAACAGCGGCTGCTGATGATCGCGGCGTCCCTCGGCGCGGATCAGGAGGTGCCAGTGACGATCAGTCTCGAAGATGAACTGCCTGGTCTTGATCGCGAGTACGCGCAGCTCGTGCTGGCGGCGATCGCGCACGCTGCCGGGTTCCACCGACCCGGGCGCTCGATCGAGCTCGTCGACGAGAGGCCGCGCTTCGTCGACGTCGACGCGCTGTACACGTGGCCGAGCTCTTAGGCGGACACCGATGCCTGACTTCGAGAGCTCGTCGTTCGATCCGGTGCTCCTGGATCTCCGCGACATCCACGACTACATGGTGCTCGTTGCGGCGATGAATGACTACGCAGCCCAGCTCGAGCACGAAGCTGACGAGGAGGAGAAGGATGCCCGACGTAACGGGGAAGAGGGCGACCGTGCGCAGGTCGCGCACAACCGAGAGTGGGCGGCGCGTCTGAATCGACTCATCGACGACATCGAGCGGCAGCTCGACGCGAACAGTGCAGCACGACGCGAGGTCGGGGGCGGGTCATGAAGGTCGGGTACGCGCGTGTGTCGACGAACGAGCAGGACGCGCAGGCGCAGCGGGACTTCTTGCTCTCCGTGGGCGTCGATGAGGGCCGGATCTACAGCGACGTCGGCTTCACGGGCAAGAACGCGCAGCGGGAGGGGCTACGCCAGGCGCTTGCGGCGGTGCGTGAGGGTGACACCCTCGTGGTGCCGAAGATGGACCGGCTGGCCCGCAACGTTGAGGACACCCTGCAGATCGTGCGTGAGCTCACCGAGCGGGGCGTGATCTTCCAGATGGGGCAAACCGTGTACGACCCGCACGACCCGTGGTCGAAACTGTTCCTCACCTTCCTCGCGGCGATCGCTGAGGCTGAGGGCGGGTGGATCAGTCTGCGTACACAGGAGGGGATGGCGCGGCCGAGCGTGCGGAAGAAGCTCAAGGGCCGGCAGCCGTCGATCCCTGCCGAGACGGATGCGGCGATCGCGAAGGCACTCGATGAGGGTGCGCAGAGCGCCGCGGATCTCGCCCGTGTTTTCCGGATCTCGCGCAGCGGGGTCTACCGAGCAGCCGCCAGGCACCGAGCAAAGGTTGAGCAGTGATTCATCTGATTCCCGTCCCGGACGCCAATGGAGTGCCGCAGCTGTGGGTGAATGTGACCCACCTGGTGAGCGTGATGCCGGTGTACAAGGGCGGCGCGACGGGCATCGTTGTCGAGGCAGAGTTGAAGATGGAAGGGATACCGCTGCAGCGGGTGCGGCTGGGAGAACACTTCGACAAGGCCACGGCGGAGGATGCCTTCCGCCGCTGGCTTGAGCTGCTGCAGAGACCGGAGGAGTGATGCCCGGCAACTCGTGGCCGGCGCTCTTGATTGCCGCGATTGCTCTCGTCCTCGCGGCATGGCTTCTACTGCGCGCCCAGAACTCACCTTCTCTGCCCGCTGATGTTGCCGGCATCCGGCTGGAGGTGACCGCACCGCTGGTGGTGGAGGATCGCGTGCTGGAACAGCTGTGGGAGGTGCCCGTCGTCCTCACCAACACGACCCGGCGGCCGCGGACGGTGCCGGTGCTCGCGCAGCGCGCCGAGGTACGCACGAAGCAGGCGCGCTACACCGCCGAACTGACGACGGAGGTCAGCTGGGGGAGGGAGGGCGGGGGCCGGCTGGAACTGAATCCGGCAGGCACCACGATCGGCAGTGTGTGGGTTGTTCTGCCTGCCGGCGAAGTGCCGGTGCGGCTGCAGCTACAGGAGCTCGAGCCGAAGCAGCGCCGCTTCCGCGCCAGGCTTCGCGCGTCGTGAGCCTGCCCGACCTCGCTGGCACGCACGCTCCTCGGCTGCGCGACCGTGTACGGATGGGCGCATGGGGGTCTCTCTGGATGCTCGTCGCGCTCAAGAATCCCTCGGTGGGCGGAATGGCCATCGCACTGTTCTCCTGGCTCGCTGTCCCGATCGCGCTTGTAGGCGAGGCCACGATCGTGCTCGGGAAGCCGGTGTGGTGGCTCCTGCCCCCCGCGATCATCGTGTGGGCGCTCGTGATGGTCGCCGTCATGGCTGCAACGCATAGGCAAACCCCGCAGCAGCGCAGCTACCTGTCTGACGATGACACGACGATCTTCCGCATCCGTCAGAAGCGCGACAACCGGCGTGAACCCGACCAGGGCTCCACGTTCATCGTCGACAACTTCTGCCGCAGCCTGCGAGCTCCCAAGGGAGGCGCCCTGCAACTCATCGAGTCGCTGCATCCACAGCTCGCGGAAGCGGTCGACGCGCGCGACGCGGCCACGGAGATCACCGCGGCCCACCCCGCCCTCGCGAAGCGCTACCGACAGATCGACCCGCTGCTCGAGTCGCGCGGCAAGGCCTTCCCCCGCGGAGAGAAGCTGTACCGGCCGAGGAAGTCCGAGAGGGATCACGGCGCTTCTGAGAGCGCCTGACGATCCCGACGAGCGCATCGCCGCTCCCGCGACGATCCCGCTAGCGCGACTCCCATCACGACAGCAGAGCCTCAGCTCAAGAAGACCAACATTGAAGGATGCACGCAGGCACTCTTAGTGATGCGCTACGCTGGGGCCATGCGTGGGGGCCTGCAGCGGTGGAAGCGAGGGATCGCTTCGGCTGGTGTGCAGCAGGCTGTGAACTACGCGTTTGAGGGCGAGTGCGACTCGCATCTGCACGCGACGTCGGGGGCCGATGCGCTGCGGCGGTACAGCGATGCCGGCGACGAAGCGACGGTCACGCGGTACACCGCAACGTCGGGCGGGCTCGCCGTCGACGAGCTCGACGGGGGCCGGCTGGCACGGTGGCTTGACGGCTCAGACCCGGACTCTGGCGAGCGGCGTGGTCGTGAGCTCAACAGGCCCGACGCGGACCTGGTGCTGGATGGGACCATCAACGCGCCGAAGTCGTTCAGCGTCGCGTCGCTGCTACACCCGGAGCTTGCAGCCGAGTTCGAAGCGCTGCAGGACCGGTTGCGCGATCGCGTCATCACCACGTGGCAGCGTGAGCTGAACGCGCGCCGCGGCGCGGCGGGTTCCATCAGGGAGGGGATCGCGCAGCTCGAGGTGGTCGAGCTGCAGCACCGACGCTCTCGGGCCCTGGACCCGCACATCCACCGTCACCTATGGCTGAACGCGCGCGTGCTCGGTGAGGACGGTCGGTGGTCGAATGTGGACTCCCGGGTGGCGATGAAGCTGCACACCCTGATCAACGCGGAGGGCGAGATCGCGATGCGCACCGACCCGGCATGGGTCGCGGCGCTTGCCCGCCACGGGTACACGCTCTCGGCCGACGGGGAGATCGAGCAGCTGGAGCACATCGTGCGGCCACTGTCGCGTCGCTCGAATCAGATCGAAGCGAACCGGGCGGCCCGACTGGCCGAGTGGCGGCAGAGCCACCCAGGGCAGGAGGCGAGCCCGGACGTGCTGACCGCGATCGACCGGTGGGCGTGGGCGCACGGCCGGCCCAACAAGCCGGGCCAGGTGGATGAGCAGAGCTGGGAGCAGCTGACCCGCGACGAGCTGTCAGGGATCGACGCGACGGTCCTGGAGCTTCGCAGTGCCGTCCCGGTGCGGGCAGTGGCGATCGCGGATCTTGATCGCGATCTACTGGCCGCGCAGGCGACGGTCGACGCGGATGCTCGAGCGACGGCGACGGGCGGAAGGTTCGGTCTGTTCGATCTCCGCGCCGGCGCGCTGCGCGCGATCGCCGCATCGGGGGTTGTCGCGGACCGTGATCTGATTGCGGAGGTCGCCGCCGACGTCACGGCGCGAGCGCACCAGCTGTCGGTGAACATGCTCCCCGACGAGCAGGACGCGATCCCTGGGCACGTGAAGCACCTGATGGCCGCGTCGACCGCCGCCCTCAAGGTCGATCTCGCCGTCGCGCTGGACCGGCTTGCAGGGCCGGGAGAGAGGCTTGTCGCGGCGGACGTCGACGAGCTATCGGCCACGGTGCTCGAGGAGGGTCGCACGCTGGATCGGTCACAGGCCGCCGCGGTTGCGGCGATTGCTGGGACTGACCGGCTCGTTGCGGTGACCGGCCCTGCCGGCACCGGGAAGACCACGTTGCTGAAGGTCGCCAAAGCTGCGCTGGAGGCCCAGGGGCGGCGCATGGTCATCGTGGCGCCCACCAAGAAGGCCGCGAGCGTAGCGGGGCGGGAGGTGGGCGCACAGGCCTCGAGCCTGCACTCCCTGCTGCTGGACCACGGCTGGCGGTGGGGCGTGGACGACGCCGGCGCGCAGGTATGGCGCCGGCTGGAGGTCGGTGACGTCGACCCGCACACGGGCGCGGTGTACGAAGGACCTCGCCGGTACGTGCTCGAGCGGGGGGACCGTGTCGTCGTCGACGAGGCCGGCATGGTGGATCTGCACACCGCTCTGGCCCTGAGCGACGTGCTGGAGCGCACGGGCGCGGATGTCGCGATGGTGGGTGACCACCTGCAGGCGTCGCCGGTTGGGCATTCCGGGGCGATGGCGATGCTGCGGATGCGGGCCGGCGCTGTGGTGGAGCTCTCGGCCGTGCACCGCTTCCGGGATCCCGACTACGCGGCGCTGTCGTTGAGGCTGCGCGAGCCGGGCAGCGCTGAGGAAGCGTTGCTGGTTGCGCAGGAGCTCGAGCGGAGGGGGCTGCTGAAGGTCGTCTCTACCGACGAGCAGGCCCGCGAGCACATGGTCGACGAGTACATGGCGTCGGTGGCATCCGGGCGGCGACTCGCATTGGTGACAAGCACCAACGCTGAGGCGCGGCACATCTCGGAGACCATCCAGGAGCGGCTGGTTAAGGCCGGCGTACTCGTGGAGACAACGGTCGCGGTGGGGCAGGACGAGCAGCGTCTGCTGGTGGGAGACATCGTGCAGACGCGCCGGAACAACACGGATGCCGACGTGGAGAACCGCGCCCTGTGGCGCATCGCCGCGGTGCGTGCAGACGCGATCGAACTGGTCAGCCTCACCGACAGCGGCGACCGCCGTCAGGTGACGGCGGAGTACGCGGCCGCACACATGCACCTGGCCTACGCCTCGACGGTGCACGGTATCCAGGGCGAGACCACCGACGCGGCCATCGTCGGCCCCGGCGTGGATGCCGCCGGCTTGTACGTCGGGATGACCCGTGGGCGGCTGCGCAATGAGGCCATCGTGGTCGCGGATCGCGTAGATGCGGCGACGAAGATCCTTGCCGATTCGATGATGCGCGGAGGACAAGAAGTGACCCTCGCGGATGCGGCCGCGGCGGCGGGGCGCGAGTTGGGTCGTGCTGCCCGCGCGGTCGCGGCGGCCGGCACGGAGCAGCCGGCCGCGTGGGATGACCGCAGTCGGCGTCCACTGGGCGCGATCGTCGATCTTGACCGGTACCTCGCGGACGGGCCGTCCGGGGTTGCGGCGATGCGGGAGGACCTCGAATCGCTGAACGACCGCATCCACCGGGACCACGCCGCGCTGCGGGCGGTCACCGTCCGGCTGGCGACGGTCGAGGCGCGCGCCCACGCGGCCGTGGTCGCCGGCGCCGAACCGGAGGCGGACGGGGCGCTACCGGTCGTGGCGGAGAGGCTCACGCAGAGGCTCGCGGCGAACGGGGAGCGTCGCGGGGCGATGGTGAAGAAGTACGCGGCACTGGTGCGGCGCGTGGACCGGGTGGAAGACGAACGCCGCATCCGCTCGTCGCTGCCCCCGGAGGTGGCCGAAGCAGAGCGTAGGGCCCGCGTGGCGCGCGTGCAGGCGCAGGGACAGCCTCCCGCACCCACCGCGACCCAGAACGGGCCAGAACGGGGCCTGTAGCCCCTGTGGGCGCGACAAAGCGGGCGGGACTACGATGAGTCCCGCCCGCTTCAGTTCGCAGCTGTCAGCGCGCGATCCATGCCTCGGACTGGACCTCCGAGGCGGCGACAGGCCCGGTTGCGTACGCCTCCGGGCCTTTAGCTTTTGGGCTGCGCGCGACCGTGACCTCGTCATACTTCAGGGACGCGGCGACGGTGTCGGCGACGACCTGGCGGTTCTCGCGCTGGACGCCGGTCTCCTTGTCGGTGTAGTTCGAGAACCGCAGCTGGCCGGTGACGAGGACGCCATCGCCTTTGCGCAGCGACGCGGCTGCGTTCCTGGCCTGCTTGCCGAACACGACGACGTCGTGGAAGACGGTGTCACCGTCTTCCCACTGCCCGGACTGCTCGTTGAGCCGGCGGTCGTTGACCGCCACTCGCAGGCGCGTCCAGTCCGTCTCCTTCTCGGACACCCCGCTGTCGGGGTCGGCGGTCAGGTTCCCCTCGATGGTGAGGGGGATTCGTGTGCTCATGATTTCCCTTTCCTTGGTGATGCCCGCGTGCTGCGGGACGCTTATTGGCCGTGGGCCTGTGTGGACCACGCCGTCCAGTCGCCCTCATCCGTCACGGTCGACCAGTCACGGGGCTTCTTGTCCTGATGGGAGCCGGCGGTGCAGCCCAGCGGGGCCGAGGCGTCCTTGAGCCGTTGCTTCGCGGCCGGGAGGCGTTCGTGCCACCCGATCGGCCCCAGCCCGCTGTCGGTGTCCGCGAACAGTGCGCGATGCGCGGTGTGGAGCGCGCTGAGCTCCTCGACGAGGATCCCGTGCTTCCACCAGCAGTTCGGGACGATGGTGCCGCTGATCTGGTACCGCGCGGTGAACCACTCCACCCAGCTGCGCAGCTCCACCCACGCGGCGCGAGCGTCGGCGTCCGGGAGATCGCGCCAGCTGATGATCCCCGCGGAGGTGAGCGATGCTGCGCTCTCCCGGTTCTGGAGGTCGTACTGTTCGATCTCCTCCTCGAGCAGAGCTTCCAGTTCCTCCGGGTCAAGGTCGTCAAACTCGTTCATCGTGCATTCCCTCCCACCCGCGCCAAGACTTTGGGCAGTGCTTGTGCGGTTGCGTCTTCGCGGGAACGGTGTCGCGCGAGGATCGGGTCCGTGTCGATGAACCAGTGCAGCAGCTCGTGGCACAGCGGATGCAACGGGATGAGGTCCTCGTGGGCCTCCCCCGCAACCCACCGCTGGCCCTCCTGCACGACTCCGCTGTAGGTGATGTGGTGCAGCTCGAACTCACGGGGCGTGCCTGCGAGATTGCACGCCGCGCAGGCGAGGCTGCCCGTGGCGGCTTCCCGTGCGAACCAGCGGTCGCGGCGCTGGAACCACGGGACGGATCGCAGGTATCCGGTCCGATACCCGCGCGCGTTGGGGTTGCGGCGATTACTCATCGGCATCCCCACTGGCAGCCAGTGAGTGCCGCGCGAGCCGCGCGGCCTCTTCTGCAGCGAAGAAGGTCTGCTGCTCCCGTTCGAGGTCCGTCTTGCCCGCCGTGATCTTCTTCGCGTCGTGACGCTCGATCCAGCCGTCCAGCTCGATGAGCGCGGGGCGGCGGTTTCGGTAGGTGAGCAGACCGATTCCGGTCGGCATGCGCCGGATCTCGTCGACAGTCATCAAGGGGAGCCGCTCGTGGTGCTCACTGGTGGAATGCGACATCGAGTCGCTGTTCCAGGAGCGCTGAGTTCGCCTGTGCTCACGGACACCGAGCAGAGACTCGATGTCGCGCAGATGGGCGGCGTCGCCGGCGCCGCCGAGCAGGATCTTCGCTGTCGCGGCCGACCAGATCGTGGACGCCTCCGCGGCGGACCAACTGGTCTCAGCCTGCGAGAGGGCCTGCAACACCACGAAGGTACAGATACCGCGGCCGCCGCCATCTGCCATGATCCGCGGGAGCGCGTCCCAACGGAACATATTCGCGATCTCGTCGAGGATCAGGCCGAGGGGGATCGGCAGTCGCGCACCCGGTGAGGAGAGCGCCTTCTTGCGTGCGATCTCGACGACGTCATCGAGCATTGCGGAGAGGAACCCTCCCATCGCGGTGGCGCCGCTGGAGGTGCCCAGCAGGTACAGCGTGTTCTCGGCCGCGAGGAACTGCGCCGGGTCGAACGGGGCGTCGGCGCCGGTCGGCGAGAGCGTGTCGCGCACCTGCGGGATCGCGAGAGGCGCGACCGCGCTTTGCACGCCGAACCACATCGAGGACAGCAGTTTCGGGTCACCGTCGAGGATGGATTCCAACCCGTCACCCCACCCCGGCGTGCCGTCAACGCTGAGGATCTCGACGGCGGCTTTGGCAAGGCCCGGGGTGGACCCCCAGCTATACAGGTCGCTGACCTGCCGGCCTCCAACCGCGGCCGCGTGCAACAGTCGCGCCAGGACTGTTGCCGCGGCGTCGGCCCATTCCCCGTTGGTGCCGGAGGAACCCAGAGCGGTGCCCCCGATGATCGCGCGGCCACGCTGGGTGGCGACCAACGGGTCTTCGCACCCCGCGATCGGGCTGTACCGAAGCGTGCGGGGCAGGCCGGAGAGGCCCTGCGGGTCGAACACGTGCACGTCCCCGCGCTGCTGGCGGGAGCGGTAGGTGGCGGTGAGGTTGTCGTTAGTCGTCGACGTCGTGATGAGCGGTCCCGCCCAGTCGATGATCGCCGGGATCAGCACCCGGAACCCTTTGCCGCCGCGGGGCGGGCCCTCGAGGACGACGGAGTCCTCGATCGACACGTAGACGTCGACGTGTCGTGATTCTCCCAGCGGCCACCCGACGTCGGCGGCTGTGGGGCGGCGGGTGAGGGTGGGGCGGAGTGTCCGCGCGTTGCGCAGCACCGCGCGCGCCGACAGATGCTTGCGGACCTCGGAGCGGGTTGCGAATCCGGGGCGACGTCGTAGCTCTGCCACGAAGGCCGCGTCGGTCTGCTTCCAGCGCGCGTATCCGATGGCCCCGGCGATCGCGGCCGCGATCGCGGCGAGCAGGATGAGCCCTGCCGTGACGCGGATCGCGGTCACCGGGAACGCGCAGCCGGCGATCTCGGCGTAGCCGGCCGTCGAGCCCGTCACCAGCAGCTGCAGAGCGGCGATGGGGTTCGTTCCCTGCGGGCGTTGCCCACAGGCGGCGGAGATCATCGCCTCGACGAGCACCACAAAGCCCAAGCCGAGGGTGATGAGCGAGGCCATCACCCCGACCAGGATCAGCGACCTGCGCTCCTGTCCCATGCGTGGACCTCAGAACGTCGCAACGGCGGCCGCGGCGACACGCACCCACGCGTCTTGCGTTGCCGGGCGCAGATTGTCGAACCGCAGCTGACCGCTTTTCAGCGCTGGGTCGTACGGGAGGAGCATTACCTGGTGCCCCGCGGCGGCGAACCGGTCGGCGACCGCGCCGCTCTTGCCGGTCCCGACGCGATCGGCGTCGGTGACGACGATCAGCGATTGGGCCGCCAGTCGAGCGGAATGCTCGTCCCTCGCCTGGAGCTCCTCCAGCAGCAGCAGCGCGGACTCGGCAGCTTCCGGGGCTGTGGTGGTGGGGATGACCAGCTGGTGGGAGTGGTCGATCATGCGAAGCCACCTCTCCGCCGACTCGTCGTTTCCCGAGTCGAAGATGACAAGCCGGTACGCGCGGTCGACGACCGTGATGAGTTCGTCGAACTCTTTCGCGTCCACCCGCTGGCTGATCGCCAGCAGCTGCGGGTTGGAACGGAGCACGTCGTACTTGTCTGCGGCCTGGTGGTGGACGTACCCGGCGATCGCCGCGGCCGGCACGTTCGGGTCGCCGAGCCGGCCGGCGTCCTGCAGGACGTGCTGCACCGTCGCGCCGTGCGGGGCGCTCTCCGTGCGCCAGCCCAGGGATCCCCGGGTCGGGTTGTTGTCCCAGGCGAGCACTCCCCCGCCCCCGAAGCGACCGTAGACGGCGGCGAGGCACGCGGTGGTCATCGTCTTGCCCACGCCGCCCTTGCCGTTGACAACGGCGATGCGGCGCACGCTCGACCAGTGCGCGGCAGCTTCCCGCTGCGACTGGAGTCGTGCGAGCTCTACCGGGCCGGCGCTGACCCCGAAGAGGCGACGCCACCCGCGTGTCGCGGTGGGCGGCGGTGGTGCGTCGTCGATGAACGTGGGTCTGTTCGACGACGCTTCAGCAGCGGGCTCGGGCGTCGGCATCCGCCGGCGTGTGGTCATCGGCGCCGGTTGGGGAGCTTCGGCGCCCCGGATCGCCTCCAACGTTCGAGTGAGCTCAGGGTCCAAAGACGCGGGGCTGTCCTCCACGCGCACCTGACTGACCCGGCCAGCCGGTGTCACCAGCAGATGCACGTCGCCGAGATCTCCGCTGGTCACCAGCTCTACGTCGCTGTGGTGGTCGGCTGCGATCTGCACTGCCCGGTCGACCACAGTCTCCCGGAGGTCGCGGCCTTCCTCCGCGGCCACGTGCTCGGCCGAGCCGTCCGGGTGGATGATCGTTGAGTGCCCGTCGACGACGGAGGCGCGTACGAGCGGTCGCGTGGTGGTCATTCTGTTCCTCCCTGACCGGCGGGCGCGGCGGCCAGCCAGCTATCTAGGGCGTCATCCCGCTCAGGAGTCGGCCACAGGTCTTCGATCGCCAGATCGGGCTCGACGTCGGCGCCGGGGACCGTGCGGTCGCCCATGACGGCGTCATCCGTCTTGAACAGTTCGAACTCTTCCGGGGTGGACGTGCTGAAGCAGTCCACGACATAGGCGAACTTGCCCACATACGCCAGGAACTCCCCCTTGCGCAGCCGCCGGGCGACCTGCACGTGGCTGGCGGGGAGGTTCAGACGCACCCGCAGGTTGTCCTCCTCCTGCCGGTTGACGTGGAAGATGAACTTGTTCTCGATGTCCTGCACCACCGAGTACGCGAGGGAACGCTCCTGCGAACCTTCGGGGCCGACCGCGTCCAGGTCGCCCATCTTGTGCAGAATCACGACGTTGGCGATGCCGTAATGGCGGGAGAGCTTCAGCCACTGCTGGTACATCTGCAGGGCCTGCACGCTGGTCATATCCCGCCAGCCTTCTTCGCGGATCAGGTACCGCTTCCGCTTGGATGAGCGGTCGGAGATCACGGCCTGCACCCAGCTGGTCGTGCAGACCTGGGCGATCTGTGCCACCAGTTCGCTGCGCTGGAACAACTCGGAGGTGTCCACGACGACGATGGGGGCGGCTTCATCGAACTCGACCGTGGACTCGTCCTCGAACAGGCCCGATAGGTCGCCGGTGATGAAGCGGTTGAGCAGCAGCCTGACGTCCTCCGCCGCTTCGCGGGGCTTGCGCTCTGCCTCGACCTCTCCGTTCATGATCAGTCCCAGCTGGTGGTGCACCTCCCGCAGTGTCGGCCTGTCGTTCGTTGCCGCGATCGCCAGGTTCAGGGCGAGCGTGGCCGCGGTGTGCTCCGCAGGGGTGAGGGACTTCGCCGGATGGGTCATCTCGAGCAGCTGGATCAGCGTCGTCATGCGTCGCTGCTGCACGATGCTCTCGTGTTCCTCGGCCGTTGACCCCGAGCGGTGCGGGCCGCGATCGAGCGGGTTGAGCCGATACGTCCCGCCGAGGCGGATGGTCTTGCCGCCCTCGGTCTGCTCCGCCAGGGGCACCCACTCCCCCTTCGAGTCGGAGGGCACCACGGCCTGGTAGCCCCACGCGAACCCGCGTGAGACAAGGCACTTGATGGTGCCGGACTTGCCGGCCCGGTACGCGCCCTGCACGAGGATGTTGGTTGACAGGGTGCCTCGCTCGCTGTCATCGCCGTATGCGTCCCACGGCGAGAAGCAGAAGAGGCTGTCCGCGTTCAGGTCGACCCCGAGGATCGGGCCGAGAGTGCCGATGCCGGCGTCGGCGACGAACGGGTAGATCGCGGCGATGTCTTTGGTGGTGGCCCGGTGGGGTTCCACGCGAGTCGGGAACAGGTTCCACCAGCCGCCCTCCGCGAGTCCGTTGCCGTACGCGGGAACGGACGTCGGTGGCAGCCGCACCTCGCGCGGCGTGGTGTTGACCTCCCCCGCACGGGCGCCCTTACGGGCCTGGCGGCGCAGCGCGCGCAGCTCGGCGCGCGAGAGGCCGGTGTGCTCGAAGTGCCACTCCTTCTTCACGCTCATTTCAGCCCCAGTCCGATCGGCAACGCATTCACCAGCAGCGCCTCGCCCTGCTGTGCGTAGAGGATCTGTGCTTCCATGCCCGCTCGGGACAGTGAGTTGCGGACGCCGGCGACGGCCTGCTCGAGGTCGCTCTCATCCGAGGCGGTCACCGTCAAGTACCCGGCGTACTGATACTCACCGTGCCCGCTGACCAGACCCTCTTCCTGTGCTTCCAGCGCCTCATAGTCGGCGCGGTCGACGGCGCTGCCGTCCTGGCCGCGCCCAGCGCGCATGCGCTCGTTCGAGCGCCACGTCTTCTTCTCCTGCCGAATCCGCTTCAACGCCGCGCCCACGGGGACAGGCGTCATGACCGTGGTGAAGATGTGGGAGATCGCCGCGTTGGTGACCGGGTGACGGGAGAACACCACGTCGTTGACGAAGCCGACCGGTGCGGCCGCACGCGGCCACTCGTGGATCCACATCGTGGTGTGCACCCCGGAATCCGTGTAGACGAGCCCGTTCTTGCCCTTCGGCTCCTCCATGTAGGTCGGCCCCATCGCGGCCGGGTCGACCCCAGCGAGGTCACCGGAGCGGCTCTCCACGGTGGTCACCGAGGCGGGGTCGAACGCTGTCCGTGCCAGAGCTGCCACGTCTCGCACCCCCAACCACCGCTTGACGCGCACTTCGGCGCCGTCCAGAGCGTCGCGGACGTTGCCCGCCTCCACGGCGGCAAGACGCTGGATCGCAGCCTTCCCCCCGCCCAGCGCCTTCAGCTGCGGAGCGAGCTTGACCAGGTCGTAGGTGAGGGTCAGATAGTTGCGGTGCGCGACGGCGTACCCCTCAGAGCGGTCCATCACCGCCTGGTAGCGGCGCGTTGCGCTGGGAACATCCAGAGAACCGGTGCGCTGGGCGAAACGGTCCCGCGCCACCTGGATGGTCGCGGGCGTGGTGCGCTCCTGCATGGTGACGCGCTTGATGCCGGCGCGCTGGGTGAACGACGCGAGCACGAGTGCCCACTTCTCCGCCAGGTCGAACCGTTCGTGCAGGTCCTTCATGAGGAACCCGGGAACCTCCAGCTCCGCCATGATCGTGGCCGAACGGCCGTGCGGGTCATACGCGCACGTCATACCATCCACGTCCCACAGCTCGATCGCACCCAGCCGGCCCGGAAGGCGCAGCGTCCCCGCAGAACGCACCTTCTCGGGCGCGAACACCTCCCGGTTGGCGCCTGTAGCGTCACGGAACGCTTTGTTCAGCCACACCGCGACCCAGCGCGGGAGAGACATGCCTCGGGTGCGGATCGCGGCTCCGACCCCCAGCGGAAGGTAGATCGGTGTCGCATAGAGCAGGCCCAGGGGCCCGAAGCCCTGCACGCTGACCAGGATGGTGGCCGCGGCTGCGAGCAGGGTGGCGACCTGCCACGGGTCCAGGCCCAGGACGATGCCCTGAGAGGATCGGGCGGGCAGCCGCGCCGGTCGCGCGATGTCGTAATCGATGTTCGAGCTCATGAGGACGGTTCCTTACTGAGTCCGGCCGGCGGGCGGCGGGGTGGTCGACCTGGCGATGGTGGGACGGGCAGGCGTGGACGGGGCTGCTCCCCCGCCCTGTGGTGCCTGCGCGGCGGGGGTGCGAGGCGCGGGCGACGAGGGCCCCGACGGCGGGCGCCCCGCGGCGGGCGCGGAGGCCAAGCGCGGCGCGGCGCCGGTGGCGCTCGCCCCGGCGGGCGCCTGTCCGGTGCGGGGCCGCGGGATACTGCGGGTCACACTGCGTGAGGTGGAGCTCACGCGGGACATGGCGCCGGCGGCCACCTGGTCCACCGCCGTCCCGCCGACGAAGGAGAACAGGGAGAACACCGCGAACGGCGCAAACGACAGCAGCACGAGGCCGAGGATGAACGGCCACACGGCCGGCTCCCAGATCGAGTTCACCGCGTCCAGGCCGCTGGTGATCATCCCGAGGAGGCTCATCATGAGCGGGCCGGTCAGCAGCAGCGCCGCAAACGCGGCGAAGTAGCGGACGAGCCACTCTTTCCCGATACCTCGCATCGGGAACAGCATCCATGCGAGCGGGCCGACCATCACCAGTGCCGCGAGGGCGACGTTACGGAACATCAGCACGAAGAGCATGAGGATCTCGGCCAACAGCATCAGCCCCACCACGAGCACGCCCCCGAGGGGGAAGACCACCCCGCCGGTGAAGAACAGGTCGGAGACCCGGTTCAGTGGGTCTGCCTGCCCGAGCAGGGACGTGGTGAGAGTGTCGACCGAGTTGACCACGCGCCCGGTGAGCCACAGGGTTGCCTGCGTCAAAGGGAACGCCAGGCCGGTGCGCACGACGGCCGCGAGGACCTCGCCGGGCGATCCACTGAAGGCCGCTTTCGTGATCGCGATGATCCCGACGACGATCACCACGATCCACACCGCCCACACCCAGAAGCTCCACTGGTCGACGGCGGCCGACCACAACAGGCTGGAGGTGTTGAACTGGAACGCTTGGAAGGTTTTCGCGCCGACGATGATCGCGTTCGCCGCCAAGGTCTCGGCGGTGCCCTCCATAATCGCGCACACATCCCAGGTCTGCGGACAGCCCCACTGGTACTTCAGCTCCTTGCCAGCGTTTCTGAGGGACTCCTGGTTCGAGTCCGCACTCGAACACACCGACACGAAGTCGTCACCCAGAGGGACGGTGTTGTAGCAGACCATTTGCACGGTCTTGTCGCTGTCGAGGGGAGTGCACGAGACGTTGCCCCCCGCCCGGACGCACTTCACCGGCTGTGCCGGTGCCGACCACTGCTGGTCGGTCACCTCCCCGTCGCCGGCCGCGGCGGGCACAGGAGCGGCTGCGGGCGAGTCGGCGGCATACGCCGCCGCCCCCCCACCCAGGAGGAGTCCGCTCGTCACCAGGACGAGCGCGAGGATCCGCAGCCGCCCGATCATCAGAATCCGAAGTCGAAATTGATGAACCAGGCGAAGATGCCGCTGACCGCGCCGAGGGCTGCTGTGGCAATGAACACGGTCACGATGTTCTTCCCGGCCCAGTCGCGCACTTGGTCCGGAAAGATCCCGCGGAACACGAGCGCGACGATCGCGATGATCAGCGCCAGGAACGCGAGGACGAGTGCCGTGGCGAGGACGTAGGAGACGATGACCTGCAGCCCCTGGAGCCAGGGAGCGTTGAAGTCGGGGGTGATGTTGGGCATGTTGGGCATGGGATTCCTCTCTTAGAAGGTGACGCCGCGCTCGGACATGAACGGGACGGGGTTGATGCGAATACCGTTGATGAAGGTTTCGAAGTGCAAGTGGCAGCCGGTGCCGACACCGGTGTTTCCCTCCAGCCCGATGGGTTGGCCGGCCTCGACAGCGTCGCCGACCCTGACCAGCAGCGAACCCATCTGCATGTGCGCGTAGCCGGTCTTGGACCCGTCCGCGTGGGCGATGATGATGCGATTCCCCCATCCGCCCGTGGTCCATCCCGAGAACGTGACCACCCCTGTAGTCGCCGCGCGCACCGTGTCTCCGCAGCTGCTGGCCAGGTCGATGCCGAAGTGGTCGTGCGGCTTCACGTTGGGCCGGTAGCCGAAGACGCTCGTGATCCGGTAGTCGACGGACAGGGGCACCACCCAGGCTCCCGGGGGGATGTTCTCGGTCCCACCCTCGGGCTCTGCGGCGCCGGCCGGGGTGGAGAAGAGCGTGACGAAGAGGAAGCCCGCGAAGAAGGCCGGGATGGCGAGGACGGTCATCGAGATGACGCCCCACGCGACGATGCGGCGAAGCCCGATCGTCTTGACGACCGCCGCCGTCGTTCCTGCAGCCATCTGCCCCCTCCTCTCTCCTTTAGCTGTTGACCGACCAGCGGAGGACCTTGCAGTCGCCCGGCTTCTGGTCCGTGCCCGGCGCGGGCACGGACGCGTCGGAGCACTGCACCATCACACCGATGGTGCGGGTCTGCATCCACCCGCTGGTCTCATCGGACGGATCGCCCGGCCGCATGGTCACATCGAACGTCGCCCGCGCCACCTTGTAGGAGCCGTCGTCCGGCCCCTCTAGGGGGGACACCTCACCTACGAGCGTGGGAGTGGACGTCCCCTGCAGATCGGTGAGCGTCGCCCACTCCCCCTCCGAGAGGAGCACCTGGTTCGCGAGCACCCGCTTGTTGTCCGCGGTGACCTTGTCGGATGTCGTAGGTGTCATCCACGTCTCCAGGTATGCGAGGAACTCCTCCCGCGACGTGTTGCGGGTGTCGAAGGTGAGAACCGCCTCCAGCGCGGCCGTCACGTACTTCTCCGGGTCGGTCGTGATCGGCTCCACGACCCACCCCTTCGCTTCCGGGTCGAAGGGCCCAGACGGGTCCGTCCCCGGATCGGTGGACGTCGACGTCGGGGTCGGCTGCGAGCTCCCGGTCGGTGCCGGCCCGAAGGGGGTGACCTCGCCCGAGGGGCCTGGATCGGCGCCCCTGGACACGGACGCGACGATGATCGCGATCACCGCGATCAGAATCGCGACAGCACCCACGATGCTGCCGAAGACAAGTGTGCGGGACCGTTCAGCCATCAGATGATTCCGTCCTCTGTCGGTCGAGCATCCATCGCCGGATCTCGCCTGTCCGGTGAACAATACCGGCGCGCAGGGACGCTGTCGGAATCTGATTTCAGGCTGTGAATGCCAGCCCCCCGCCGTGTCCCCCGAATGGTGGACACGCAGATTCCGCCAGCACGCGCAGACGCTCGCACCGGGCTTGCCGGTGGGACTAGCGCGTTACCAACCATGGCTTTACCCTATAACTATTCACTCAAGATGTGAATAGCAAACATATCCGGAGCTCGTTTGGTCACTCACCTGTCGGGCATGATGAATGCATGCCCCGGTACCTGCGCACCAGCGAGAGCGACTACGTGGAGGACCCCATCGCTGCCCTCGGGAACATGCTGCGCGCCAACATCATCGGCTACGTGCGCCGGCACGGGCCGTCCCGGCGCGGCGAGATCGCCGCAGCCCTCGACGTCGGGTACCCCGCGGTGGCGAAGGCTCTGCGCGTCCTCGTGGACTCAGGCGTCCTTGAGACACAGCCCGCGCAGCCCCGTCAAGGACAGGTCGTCTGGTACACGGTCAACCAAGACGTGGTCTCTGAGATGTGGATGCGCCTGGGCGACGCCATCGGCGAGCTCTGATCTCGCAGCGTGTCCCTCGCACGCTAATGGTGATTACACCATTAGGTTGACGAGCATGGCCGTACGAAAGCTCGCCCGCGGGACGCGGGTGCACCCCGAACGACTGGGCCTGGTTGTCGAAGGCGAAGTCAAGGACCTGTTCCACGCCATGGCACAGCACGCCGGCGTCTCCGACGCCGTCTTCTTCGAGTCCGTGGTGCGCAACCTCCACGAGACCCTCACCGACCGCGGACTGCCGACCTGGTGGCCCGCTCCGACCGCGAACGATGGGGAGCTCGATATCGACGCCGCCTAAAAACTGAAGCCCGCCGACCGAAGTCGACGGGCTTTCGCAAGTTTTCAGTTTCGACCCCCAGTGTCGCCAAACATTTGGGTCGGAATTCATCAGGACCGGATCACTCCGGGGCCTTCTGCATGCCTCCAATCAAGGAGCCAACGTGCCAAATGTAGCATCAGCGCGCCCAAAAACAGCGGTCAACTTCGCCGCGACACGCCCAAAACGCCGTGGCGGGCTCGTTCTCACTCCCCCACCAGGCGCGTACGCGCACCTCCCTGCCGTACGTCCAGCCAGGTGGGTGAAGACCGTCGCATGGGCGTTGGAGCAGCCCAGCGTCGAGCGACGACGACGAGCAATGAAGATCTCCTCACCGGCAGTCGTACTGGCCGTCGCCGGCCGACTTGCGGCCAGAGCGGACTTCGGCACGGGCCGCAACGTGGCCGTCAGCTGCGCCACGATCGCCGCTGAGCTGCACCTTCAACCCGCGACAGTGAAGCGCGTGACCCGGTTCCTGCGGCGCCTGGGGTTCCTCGTGAACGTCGTCACCGGCGCGAACCGGCTGACGCTCGAGCAGCTGTGGGAAGCCGCACAGCGTGGGGCTCCGAACCAGCGTGCGGTTGCTGCCACCCGTGCCCTGACGATTCCCCGAAGCGTTCCCCGCGCTGTGGACGGCGCCCCCCTACCCACACCCACCCACCAAACAGCCGCATCTCACGTTCAAAAGAACTCACCCACCGGCACGCTCACGCGCGCCACAGAGGCCGGCGCTACGCGCCGACCGCGAAGACGAGGAAGAACAACCTCCTCCGGCAGTGAAAGACCCGTCCCGCTGCCAGACCAGAAGCTCGCAGCACGGCTGGCAAGCAGCCAGCACATGCCGTGGCTGGCTCGAAACCGGCACATCGGTTCCCTCGCCCGCGCGCTTCACCGCTACGGTCTCGCCGAGCGAGGCTGGACGGCCGCGCAGATCCTGCACCGCATCGAGCTGCACGCGACAGATACCCACACCCTCCCCCTGCCGCTCAGCCAGATACGCACCCCGATCGCGTACCTCATGCGCCAGATCCACAACTGCATCTCCCCGACCGAGCTCTCCCCCGCGCGCCAGTCTCAGCTCGACGCGCAAGCTCGTGCGCACCGACGAGCGGCCGAAGAAGCCGATGCGGTTGAGCTGAGGAAGCGCATTGTCGCCGAGAAGGAACAGATCGACGCCATCATCGCCGGCATGCAGCTGCGCCACCGTGCCCGACCGTCATGACTCCCCCAGCGATACCACTGCGATTGCACTATGGTAGTGGTAGCATACTGCTATGCTAGTGATATCATTGTGAATGCAGCGACGAATCGCTATCATCACGAGATTGAAACACCATCACAGTGATAGCGCCTCAATATCGAAACGAAAGTAGAGTGACAGCATGATCATTCTGATCGGCAGCCAGAAGGGCGGCCCCGGGAAGACCACCATCGCGGTCAACCTCGCCGTCGAGTTCGCGCGACAGGGCAAGGACGTGGTGCTTGTGGACGCCGACTCGCAGCGCTCGGCTGCGCGCTGGCACGCCGACCGTGAGGAGCAAGGACACACCCCGAGAATCGCGTGCGTCGAGAAGCTCGGGAGCATCCACCTGACGCTGCAAGACCTCGCGAACCGATACGACACCGTCATTGTCGATGTCGCAGGCAAGGACAGCCAGGAGATGCGCACCGCGATGACCGCAGCAGACCAGCTCGTGGTCGTCGTGCGCCCCAGCCAGTTCGACCTCGACACCCTCGAGCACATGAGTGGCGTCATCCAGCAGGCGAAGGACTTCAACCCGGACCTTCAGGTGCGGGGGCTGATCGCTCAGGCGCCGTCCAACGTCTACAACAGCGAACGCACGGACGCGGGGGAGTACCTCGCTGATTACCCGCTCATCAGCGCACTGAAGACCGTGATCTACGAACGAAAGGCTTACCGCGACGTCGTCGGTGAAGGCTTGGGCGTCGTCGAGTGGAACAACAGCAAAGCGAAGGCCGAGATCCAGGCCCTCGCCCAGGAGTTGGAGGCGTGATGGCCATCAAGAAGAGGGAACCGATCGACCAGGCCCGACTGGAAGCGTTCGCCGCCGGAGCCGACACCCCCGCGGTGCAGCCGGCCACCGTGACGCCGCGCCCGGTTGCCGCGACGCCGGCGGCCAGCCCCGAGCCGAGCGGATGGCCGGCGGGTGTACCGCGGACATTCCTGTTGCGCTGGAACGCGCCTGACATGCCTCAAGAGCTGGCGGAGATCGCCGCGCTGGAGGACCGCTCACAGCACAAGGTCGCCCTCAAGGCGATGCGGCTCGGGCTCGAAGCCCTGCGCACGGAACACAGCTGACAGTGCGCGGGGCTCACGATGTCAGTGCGATATCACTCTGAAAGCGTCGTTCTATGCCGTGGAGCCTGCGGCATCATGCGGTCGGCGGCCCTGCGCGCAAGTGCTTTCGCGGCATATGCTCCGTCGCTGCGCTCGTCCGCTATTCCACGGTCACTGGCACTGCGAGCCGCACTCCCTGACGGCGACAGCGGTCGCCTCCACGGCAAAAGAACGAAGTGGGGGAGGGAGGAGAAGCCATGAACGAGGAGCTCGTCCTCACGGTCTACACAACCGGGCCCAGCTGCGGGAAATGCCGGATGACGAAGATCATGCTCGAGGCGAAGAACATCCCGTACCGGGAAGTGAACATCAACGAGCACCCCGATGCGTACCTCTACGTGACCGAGGATCTCGGCTACAGCACGGCGCCCGTCGTGGTCGTCGACGACCACGACCACTGGTGCGATCTGAGACCGGACCACATTGAGCGCATCGCCAGCACGCGACGCTGACACAACCCGGAAGCCCCAGCGCCGGCGACTAACATAGGTACCAAGCAAGGGGGTGCTGTGGTCGGGTGGAGAGTGAACGACATCGTCGCCTACGACACGATGCAAGAGCGCCTCACCGCGCTCAACGCGCGCCTGCTGCAGCAGCTACGCCGCCTTCCTGACTCCCACGACCAGCAGCAGCTGCGCGACGAGATGAGCCTCTGGCGAGAGGGATATCTCGCCGTCGACGGCCACGACCGAGACCGCATCCTCGCCTTCACCGCCCAGCTCGAGCAACGCCTCACGGAGCTCACGCCGGGGGAGCAGTGAGCACCCCACCCGAACTGTCCGCCGCCGAGCTGCAGCGGATCTTCGACGAAGACATTCGCCCGTACTACTTCCCCGACAACCAACCCATCGCCACCCGCCCCACCATCGTCCTGGTCGGCGGGCAGCCAGGGTCAGGCAAGTCAAACGCCACCCCGCGGCTCATCAAGGAGCGCCCCGGAATCATCCCGCTCTCCGGCGACGACCTGAGAGCATTCCACCCGCACTACGAGCAGCTCATGGAGGCGGGACCACTCACCGCCGGCCCCACACTCGCCCAAGCAACCGCCGTCTGGGTCCGAATGGCGATCGAACACGCCCGCGACACCCGCAGATCGCTCCTGCTGGAAGGCACCTTCCACACCCCACAGGTCACGCTCGACACCGCCGCGCAGTATCGCCGAGCCGGCTTCTCCACCGAGCTCGTCGCCCTCGCAACACCACGAATGGACAGCCTGCTCTCCGCCGCCGGCCGATACTTCGCCAGCCACCAAGCCTCACGAGACCCCCGATGGACGACGCTAGCCGCCCACGAACGCGGGTGGCAGGGAACCCGCGAGATCCTCACGCAAATCACCCCTGAAGGCCCCATAGACGCCGTCGCAGTAATCAACCGCGCCGGAACCCTCTACCGTGCCGAGATCGACGACTACGAGCCCGATAAGGCCACCGAAGCCCTCGACGAGGGCCGGTCGACGCCGATCACCAACCGCGCCGCCGCCGCATGGCTCGCCGAGCTGCGCGCCTTCACCCTGTACGCCCGCGCCTCCCACCAGTTCAACACCGCCACCGCCCCGGTCCTCGACGAGCTGCACACCATCGCCCTCCGCGATGTCGTACCCTCCATGAACCTCCCACAAGGCTCAGAGGCCGCCGCGCGACTGACCGAGCGCCTCACCGCACTCCAAGCCGAGATCACCGCCGCGCAAACCCCCACGCCCACCGCCGACCCGCAGCCGCCCGCACCGGCACCAACGACCACGGGGCCTACCCTCGACTGACCCGCTACGCGTTGACAACCCCACCACCAGAGCGAATATATTAAGTATTCGCCTGCCTGATACAGTGCCCGCAACCCAGCAGACACCAGGTGGGAGAGATGGCCGGACGACGCAGACGCAACCACGTCCCCGCAACACAGCTCGAGTTCGACCTGTGGGGCACCTCGGACGCGGACATCTCCGACGCCACGGCAGGAACGGGGGAGCGGGATGCGCGCAACGACGACGCCACTGCTGCACCGACCCCACCTCTGGCTGGGTTTGCTGATCTACTGGGCACTCGGACAAGTTGGGAAGCGGATGAACCAGTACGGCACGCGAGCCAAGGAACACTGGCAGCACCATCGACCCCAGGCGTACGCAGCGCTGATCAAGCCGGACGAGTACTTCACCCAGATGGGGGAGGAGATCGCGACCGCGATCGCGGCGCTGACCCCGACGCTGGCCGGTCCGGACCTGCCGGGCGAGGCGTACCTGGACAAGGTGGCACGGGTGAAAGCAGCCACGAGACAGGCCGAAGAGA
>QIRE01000030.1_pt1 | contig 53361 bp, 50 predicted proteins | sample 2940141 | NCBI WGS metagenome assembly QIRE01 (sample SAMN09273532, study PRJNA473421) | Gut metagenome, whole genome shotgun sequencing project. | isolation source: gut tissue | host: Folsomia candida VU population | place: Netherlands: Amsterdam | collected 2016-03-06 | reverse complement strand
CGATCTAGGTGGGTGGCGACAGGAACACGGTCCGCGCCTCCGGAAGCTGAGCAACGACGTTGGCCGAACCTTCCAGGTCAACCTCCACCAGAACGGGCTTGCCGCCCTCCAGAGCGTCGAGGACCGGCTGGCGTGGCGTGCCGGAACGTTGCAGGCCACCATGGATTTCAGCCCACTCCAACAGCTGGCCTTTGTCGATGAGCGCGTCGAAGTCGGATTCGGACACGAAGTGGTAATCGCGGCCGTCGATCTCCCCTGGTCGGGGTGCCCGGGTTGTCACCGACACACTGAAGAACAGCTCGGGCAGAAGTTCGCGGACGCGGTTGACGACCGTCGACTTACCGACGGCCGAGGGGCCGACCAATACAATCAGTCGGCCCCTCGGTGAACTGGCGGTTTGTGGGCCGCCCGTCAAATTCGGTTCACTCACCCTCAGGCGAGGTCAAACTTTTCCAGCAGCGCCTTGCGCTGACGGTCACCCAGGCCGCGCAGGCGACGGGTGGGAGCGATCTCCAGCTCGGTCATGATCTCAGCAGCCTTGACCTTGCCAACCTTGGGCAGGGCTTCCAGCAGGGCCGAAACCTTCATCTTGCCGAGGATCTCATCACTCTCGGCGTCCTTAAGGACCTGCTTCAGGTCGGTGCCGCCACGCTTCAGGCGCTCCTTGAGCTCCGCGCGGACACGGCGAGCGGCTGCTGCCTTCTCCAACGCTGCGGCGCGCTGCTCTGGTGTCAACTGGGGAAGTGCCACGGTTCCTCCGTAAATTCGTTCTTGTCGTCATGTCGGCGGGCCACGTCACGTGACCGCCAGGCCGCCATAAATGCGGCGCGTGGTTGACCGTACCCAACGTGAACAGGCAATACGAGGGTGCCCCCGCTAAAACGCCACAATTGCGGTGTTGTAGCGTCCTGCGGGTTTACCCGACGCTGCTATCGCGTAGCGTTCGCGCCCGGATGCGCAAAACCCCAGGTAGGGGCGTAAATCCGCCAAGTGGATCCCCCGACACCGGTGAGACTGGTGTGACAAAAGATGTGTGAGCAACCGTCGTCAAATGAAATTGGGACGATTTGCGCACATCAGCGTGTCGTGGCGAACAAAAAGCCAGGCTCACGCGCCTGACGTCAGCCCAGTGCCTTCTCGACGTCGTCGCGAACCTGTCCAAACGACGCCTGCAGCGCCGTGACGTCGGGCCCAGCGATCAGCAGCCCCCGCGAACTCGCCGGCAGCACCCACGCGCGATCGGTGTTGTCGAAGACGTCGGGCAGATCGTTCGGCGTTGCACCTTGTGCGCCAAGCCCAGGTGCCAGAATCGGGCCCCTCAGTCCGCTCAGATCGAGTCCGTGGGCGCGAGTGGCTCCTACGACAACCCCGACGGTTCCACGACCATCTGCGTTGAGCGCAGCCCCCTCATCGACGATGCGCTGCCCGACGGTTACCCCGCCGGTATCGGCTGTTTGCAGTTGCGCCCCTTCGGGATTCGACGTGCGCGCGAGCACAATCACTCCCCGATCGGTCAGCTGCGCCTGGTCTATCGCAGGTTGCAGCGAGCCGAATCCAAGGTAGGGCGACACGGTGACCGCATCGGCGCACAGCGGCGATGCATCGTCGAGCCATGCGCGGGTGTAGGCGTCCATCGTCGAGCCGATGTCGCCGCGCTTGGCGTCCGCGATGACAATTGCACCGGCTGCCCGGCACCCCGCGATAACGCTTTCCAAGGCGGCCATACCCGCGGATCCGAAGGCCTCAAAGAACGCGACCTGCGGTTTGACGACGCCGGCCACCGGACCCAGCGCTTCGACGCAGATGTCGCCGAAGCGCGCGACGCCCCCGGTAGACACCGGCAGACCCCACTTTTCCAGCAGAGCGGGGTGCGGATCGATGCCCGCACAAAGCCGACCGCGCTCATTGACCGCGCTGCGATACCGATCCGCAAATCCCGCCATGCTTACCTTCCTTGGACCAGTGCGGCGTGTCGACTCTGGAGAGACCGCACTCCGATGTCACCGCTAAGTGCCGCTTCGATGCCCTGCACCGCTGCCCCCGCGCCTTGTACGGTCGTGATGCACGGGATGTTGACCGATACTGCGGCAGAACGGATTTCGTATCCGTCGACCCGTGGGCCGGACTGCCCGAACGGCGTGTTGATGACCATCGCCACTTCTCCGGCACGGATCGTGTCGACGATCGTGGGTTCGCCTGGCTCCAATGTCGCCGCCTCTGAATGCTTCCGGACGCGGGTACAGGCAATTCCGTTGCGCGCCAGCATGTCCGCGGTGCCATCGGTGGCGAGGATCGAGAAGCCAAGGTCGGCTAGACGTTTCACCGGGAACAGCAAGGCACGCTTGTCCTTGTTGGCGACCGAAACGAAGATCGCCCCCGACATCGGCAACGATCCGTACGCGGCCGTCTGTGATTTGGCGAAGGCCCGACCAAAGTCGGCGTCGATGCCCATGACCTCACCGGTGGACTTCATTTCGGGGCTCAGCAGCGAGTCGACACCGGTACCGTCTTGGCGACGGAACCGGTTGAACGGCAGCACCGCCTCCTTCACCGAGATCGGGGTCTCGACCGGCGTTTCCCCACCGTCGCCGGTGGCGGGCAAGATGCCCTGGCTGCGTAGCTCGGCGATCGACGACCCAAGCATCACCCGGGCACACGCCTTCGCGAGCGGAACCGCGGTGGCCTTGGACACGAACGGCACCGTTCGACTCGCACGCGGATTGGCTTCCAGGACATACAGGACGTCGTCCTTGAGCGCGTATTGCACGTTCAGGAGGCCACGCACACCGATGCCCTTGGCCAGCAGTTCGGTCGAACGTCGAACGGCTTCCAAGTCCGCGCGTCCCAGCGTCACCGGTGGCAACGCACACGCGGAGTCACCGGAGTGGATACCGGCTTCCTCGATGTGTTCCATGACCCCGCCGATGTACACCTCGGTGCCATCGCAGAGTGCGTCGACGTCAATCTCGACGGCATCTTCTAGGAACCGGTCGACGAGGACCGGATGGTCCGGCGTCAATTCCGTTGCGCGCGAGATGTAATCGCTCAGCGACGCCTCGTCGTAGACGATCTCCATACCGCGGCCGCCGAGCACGTACGACGGTCGGACCAGTACCGGGTATCCGATCCGGCTCGCCGTGTCGCGCGCCTCGGCGAAGGTGGTCGCCGTGCCGAATGCAGGCGCCGGAAGTCCGGCCTCGGTGAGCACCTTGCCGAACTCGCCGCGGTCCTCCGCGAGGTCGATGGCCTCTGGGCTGGTCCCGACGATCGGCACGCCAGCCTCGGCGAGTCGATCGGCCAGTCCGAGCGGGGTTTGTCCACCGAGCTGGACGATGACCCCGGCAACCGTTCCCGACGTCGCCTCGGAGTGGTAAACCTCCAGCACGTCTTCAAACGTCAGCGGCTCAAAGTAGAGACGATCGGCAGTGTCATAGTCGGTCGACACCGTCTCCGGGTTGCAGTTGACCATGACGGTCTCGTAGCCGGCCTCCGACAGAGTCATGGCCGCATGGACACACGAGTAGTCGAATTCAATGCCCTGCCCGATGCGGTTTGGACCGGACCCGAGGATTAGCACCTTGGGTCGATCCGGTTGTGGCGCAACCTCACCCGTGGCCGCCGGGTCCAACTCGTAGGTGCTGTAGTGGTACGGGGTCCGCGCTTCGAACTCGGCCGCACAGGTATCGACCGTCTTGAACACCGGGCGGATGGCAAGTTTGAGTCGATGCTCGCGGACCGCGGCCTCGTCGGCGAAATCACTCCGCAGCGCGGCGATTTGACGATCCGAGAAGCCCGACGACTTAGCCAATCGCAACAGCGGCTCGTCGAGCAGGTCCGCGTCGCGAATGTCGTTGCCTAGCGCGCAGATTCCCGCGATCTCGGCGAGGAACCACGGATCAATCTTCGTGGCGTCGAACAACTGCTCGATGGTGGCACCGGCGTCGAGGGCGAGCATCAACCCGTACAGCCGGCCATCCTTGGGCACCGACAGTTCCGTCAGCAGTGCCGGCAGGTCGACGCTGGCCGGATCGGGGCGGTCGGCCTCGGTCCAAAAGCCAGCCGCCTTGGTCTCTAGCGAGCGCATCACCTTGCCGAGCGCTTCGGCGAAGCTGCGGCCGAGGCTCATGGCCTCGCCGACCGACTTCATTGTGGTGGTGAGCGTGTCGTCGGCGCCGGGGAATTTCTCGAACGCGAACCGTGGAGCCTTCACGACGACGTAGTCGAGCGTCGGCTCGAAACATGCCGGGGTTTCCTTGGTGATGTCGTTGACGATCTCGTCGAGGCTGTAGCCGATGGCCAGCTTGGCCGCGATCTTGGCGATCGGGAAGCCGGTCGCCTTCGACGCCAATGCCGACGAGCGCGACACCCGCGGATTCATCTCAATGACAACGAGACGGCCATCGGCCGGGTCCTGCGCGAATTGAATGTTGCAACCACCGGTGTCGACGCCCACTTCGCGCAGAATGTCGATCGAGAGGTCGCGCATCTTCTGGTACTCGCGGTCGGTGAGCGTCATCGCGGGAGCAACGGTGACTGAATCACCGGTGTGCACGCCAACCGGGTCAAGGTTTTCGATTGAGCACACGACGACCACATTGTCGCGGTTGTCGCGCATCAGCTCGAGTTCGTATTCCTTCCAGCCGAGGATTGATTCCTCGATCAGCACGTTGGCCGTCGGAGACGCGGCAAGCCCGCCACCGGCGATACGTTCCAGGTCGGCTTCGTCGTAGGCCATGCCTGAGCCGAGTCCGCCCATGGTGAACGACGGGCGGACTACGACGGGGTAGCCCAGCTCGGCGACGGTCGCCCGAACCTCGTCCATCGTGTGACAGACAGCCGAGCGCGCCGATTCGCCACCGACCTTTTCCACGATGTCCTTGAACATCTGGCGGTCTTCGCCACGCTGGATCGCGTCGAAGTCGGCGCCGATCAGCTCAATGTTGTATTTCTCAAGCGAGCCGCGATCATGCAGTGCGACAGCGGTATTCAACGCTGTCTGGCCACCTAGGGTTGCCAGCACCGCGTCGATGGGATGCCCGGCGTCGCGTTCAGCTTCAATCACCTTCTCGACAAACTCGGCGGTGATTGGCTCGATGTAGGTAGCGTCGGCGAACTCCGGGTCGGTCATGATCGTGGCCGGATTGGAGTTCACCAGGCTGACCCGCAGGCCTTCGCTGCGCAGCACGCGGCAGGCCTGGGTGCCGGAATAGTCGAATTCGCATGCCTGACCGATCACGATCGGGCCGGACCCGATCACCAGGACATGCTTGAGATCACTGCGGCGTGGCATCAGGCGTTGGCTCCCTTGTTGCTGGAATGGCGCGCATCGAGCAGGTCGACGTAGCGATCGAATAGGTAGGCGGCGTCATGCGGGCCGGCCGCGGCCTCCGGGTGGTACTGAACTGAGAACGCTCCGCCGTCGATCAACTCGACCCCTTCGACGACGCCGTCGTTGGCGCAGACGTGGCTGACTCGCGCCCGACCGAAGTCGGTGTCGAACTCTTCGCCGGCCTCCCCGTCGAGTGCGAATCCGTGGTTCTGCGCGGTGATGGACACCTTGCCGGTTGTACCGTCGACCACCGGAATGTTGATCCCGCGGTGGCCGAACTTCATCTTGTAGGTGCCGCGGCCGAGTGCCCGGCCCAGAATCTGGTTACCGAAGCAAATGCCGAACAGCGGCAGTCCGTCACCGATGACCTCGCGGGTGAGGTTGACCGCGACGTCGGCGGTGGCCGGGTCGCCCGGACCATTCGAGAGGAACACCCCGTCGACATCTAGCGCCTGGATGTCGGCGAACGTCGTCGATGACGGGAGGACGTGCACGCGCAGGCCTCGCTCAGCGAACATGCGTGGCGTATTTGTCTTGATACCGAGGTCAATTGCGGCGATGGTGTAGCGCGCATCCGTCTGCGGTTCAACGAGATACGAGTCGTCGGTGCTGACTTCGCCGGCAAGGTCGGCACCAGCCATCGCCGGCTGATTGCGTACGCGGCTAATCAGTTCGTCGGTGTCGGCGAGCGCCGGACCGGAAAACACGCCGGCGCGCATCGATCCATGATCACGTAGCACCCGCACCACGGTGCGGGTGTCGATGCCCGCGATGCTGACGATGCCCTGCTTGACCAACTCGTCCTGCAGCGATGTGGTTGCGCGCCAATTGGATACGCGTCGAGTGGGGTTGCGCACGGCATACCCCGCGACCCAGATCTTGTCTCCCCGACTTTCGTCATCCTCGTCGTTCCAACCGGTGTTCCCGATCTGCGGGGCGGTGGCGACCACGATCTGTCGGTGGTAGCTCGGGTCGGTGAGGGTCTCCTGGTAGCCGGTCATCGCCGTGCAGAACACCGCTTCACCGAGCGTCTCGCCGACCGCGCCAAACTCTGTCCCGGTGAAGACCTGGCCATTCTCAAGCACCAATAGTGCTGTACTCATTCTGTGGTTCCCTGCGCTTGATTTTCGTTCGATGTGCTTGTGTCACTTAGGGTTTCGCCGATATCTGTGTCTGCTACTCCGGCAGCGTCGGGCCGAGCCTCAGGCGCGTACCGCTCGATCCACTTTTGGTAGACAGCTTTGTCGTCGGCGCGGATACCCGAGTCGATTTCGGTTCCCGACGGCAGCACCCAGCGGACAACCAGCAGGCCGTCCGCGGTCATGACTTTGCCCGCGAGGCCTCGTTCGGTGCGGACCGCTCTGATCGACTCAATGGGGATCCAGATGGGTGTCGCACCTTTGCGGCGCAGCAGAATCCCATCGTCGTAGCCGATGAAGTCGGTCGTCGCACGATCGCCGTAGTCGCCGACCGCGATCCGGTCCTGCCAACTCGGCGCGATTGTCGAGCCGACGTAGAGGCCGGTATCCGGTCCGATGACAGGCGTCCCTTCGCCCGTTGGCACCTCGGGAAATGCGCCGACCACGTCCGCTTGACGTCGACCGCGATTGCGCCAGCCACGGACCACCAGACTGATCAGGAACAGCCAGAGTGCGAGCACTCCGATCACAATGACCAGGTTGTAGAAAACGTCGTTCACGACTGCCTTCCCGCTACTCCGTCACGTGCCGTCACAGTGCCGCGCAGCAGCGTTGCGGTGACCGTCACCGGCATGGTCATCGATTCATACGGCGTGTTATCGGACAGGCTGGCAAGATCCGTACCGGTAACAACCCAGCTGGTGTCGGGGTCGATCACGGTCAGATTCGCCGGCTCATTGACCGCGATCGGCCGCCCCTGGTCGGTGAGCCCAACAATTTGGGCCGGACGCTCGCTCATCACTCGAGCAACGCCGCGCCAGTCGAGCAGTCCGGTCGTCACCATCGTTTCCACGACGATGCCCAGTGCCGTTTCGAGTCCGAGCATGCCGGGTCGGGCCTGCGCGAACTCACAGCATTTGTCCTGACTAGCGTGCGGTGCGTGATCTGTTGCGACGCAATCGATTACGCCGTCGGCCAAGGCTTGAGCGAGCGCGCGATTGTCTCGCTCCTCGCGCAGTGGCGGATTGACCTTGTAAATGGGGTCATAAGCCGCTAGTCGCGAATCGTTGAGCAGCAGGTGGTGCGGCGCGACCTCGGCCGTGATCGAAATGCCTTGCGCCTTCGCCCATTTCAACAGTTCGACGGTTCCCTCCGTCGACGCATGGCAGATGTGGACGCGGGCTCCAGCGTCGCGAGCGAGCAATGCGTCGCGGACGACGATGGACTCTTCCGCAGCGCGTGGCCACCCAGCGAGCCCGAGTCGCGCGGCGGTGGCACCCTCATGCGCGAGGGCCCCGACCGTCAGCCGCGGTTCCTCCGCGTGCTGGGCGATCAGCACGTCGAGGCCGGTGGCGTATTCGAGGGCGCGGCGCATCAGGAGTGGATCATCGACACATTTGCCGTCGTCGGAGAACATTCGGACACCCGCGACACCCGCGTTCATCATGCCCATCTCCGACAACTGCTTGCCCGCAAGCCCAACCGTCACAGCGCCAACCGGGTGCACATCGACCAAGCCAACTTCGCGCCCAGCGCGATACACGTTGTCGGTGATCGTCGAATTGTCGGCAACAGGATCGGTATTGGCCATGGCGAACACCGCCGTGTAGCCGCCGAGCGCAGCGGCGGCCGAGCCACTTGCGATGGTCTCGGTGTCTTCGCGGCCCGGCTCGCGCAGATGGGTATGCAAGTCGACGAATCCGGGCAGGACGATATTGCCGTTGCCGTCGAGAATTTCGACACCATCGGCCGAAAGCCCGGCGCCAATTTCTACGATCACACCGTCACGGACCAGGATGTCGACCTCGTCGGACTGGCCATACGGTCGAACCCGCGTGATCAGAACGTCGCCACTCACGCGATATCTCCTTCATCGGTTCCAACTAGGAGTCGGAACAGCACCGCCATGCGAACGTGCACGCCGTTGCGAACCTGTTCCAAGACTGCGGCCTGCGGAGAATCGGCGACCGAATAGCCGATCTCCATGCCGCGCAACATCGGGCCGGGGTGCAGTACCACCGCATCGTCGGAAAGCAGCTTCATTCGCTTTTCGTTCAGTCCGTAGCGAACCGAGTACTCGCGCGACGACGGGAAAAACCCGCCATTCATGCGTTCGGCTTGCACCCGCAGCATCATGACCGCGTCGGCGCCCGGCAGTTCTGCGTCGAGTGAGTTGCTTACAGTGACCGGCCACTCCTCGACGCCGGTCGGAAGCAGTGTCGGGGGCGCGACCAAGGTGACGTCAGCACCGAGGGTGCTCAGCAGGAATGCGTTCGACCGTGCGACCCGCGAGTGCAGCACATCCCCGACGATCGCGATCCGACGACCATCCAACGATCCGAGGCGTTGACGCAGGGTGAGCGCGTCAAGCAGAGCCTGGGTCGGATGCTCGTGGGTGCCGTCACCCGCATTGATGACGGACGGCCCGTTGCCGTCGGAATCGGTTGTCCAGGAAGCGATCTGCGCTGCGGCACCGGACGCTGGGTGGCGCACGATCAGCGCATCGGCGCCCGCGGCGTGCAAAGTTTTGACGGTGTCGCGCAGCGATTCACCCTTGCCAGCCGACGAACTGGACGCGCTGACGTTGATTACGTCCGCGCTCATCCACTTGCCCGCAACCTCGAAAGACACGCGGGTACGCGTGGAGTTCTCATAGAAGACCGTCATCACCGTGCGACCGCGAAGCGTCGGTAGCTTACGGACTTCGCGACCTTCCAGAGCCTGCTCGAAACGTTCAGCGTCGTCGAGGATGGCGGTTGCCTCGTCGCGGGGCAGCGCGGCGGTGGAGAGAAGGTGTCGCATCAGGCGTCACCCTCCGATGCCACGATCGACCGGTCCCCCGTCGGCGAGGTGAGCACCACTTCATCGACGTCGTCGTGTTCGGCGAAGTGGACGGAAACATCCTCATCACGCGAGGTGGGGATGTTCTTTCCGACATAGTCGGCGCGTAGGGGCAGTTCGCGATGCCCGCGGTCGACGAGCACCGCGAGCTGAACACTGGCCGGGCGTCCCAGGTCACGGAGGGCATCGAGCGCCGCACGAACGGTGCGTCCGGAGAATAGGACGTCGTCAACGAGGATGACCCGCGCATTGTCGACTCCGCCGCGCGGTACGACCGTGCGCTCCAACGCGCGATGGGGCTTGTCGCGGAGGTCGTCGCGATACAGCGTGATGTCGAGGAATCCGGTCGGAACGTCGACGCCGGAGAACTCCGCGATACGTTCGGCCAACCGGCGGCCAAGGAAGGTGCCGCGCGTCGGGATACCGACGATGACCACCGGCGACGCATCGGGTGCGTCGAGAGCAGTCTTCTCAATGATCTGATGGGTCATCCGTGCGATGGTCCGCCCAACGTCAGATGCGTCGAGCAGTACCCGAGTGCTGCCGCCGGGCTGCACCTGGTCGCTACGAGTCACCAATCTGACCTCCTTCTCCGCCTCACTGGACGGTCCGTTAAAGGATGTCTTACCAGGGCGAGACTCTACCACCGCCCGTTCTGCTTTACTCCGCGTCGGTCTGCGGTGTGCCGGCCTGAGCCGCTGCCCGAACCTGCGGAGCAAGTCGGGCGATGGTGCCGAGCACGCCGTTGACGAAGCTCGGCGAATCGTCGGTCGATAGTTCCTTGGCCAACTCGACTGCCTCGTCGACGATGACTTCCGGGGCGACGTCGTAGGCGTTGAACAGCTCCCAGGTGGCCATACGCAGGATCGCGCGGTCCACGGCCGGTAGCCGCTCCAGCGTCCATTCCTTGAGATTGGACGCGACGACGGCATCGACCTGCGCGTAGTCGCCGCTGATTCCGTCAATCACCGTGGCGGTGTAGTCGTGCACCGTGCCAACGCTCTCGTCGTCGACGACAAGTTCACGTCGTTCATTGATGAGGGTGTCTGGCGACACTCCCTTCGCCTCGGCCTCGAAAAGTAGATCAACGGCGCGCCGACGCGCTTTGTGCCGAGTTCCGGAATGTTTCACGATCTGGGGAGTCTCAGCTGTTAACGCGACCGAGGTAGCTGCCGTCGCGTGAATCGACCTTCAGCTTGTCACCGGTGTTGATGAACAGCGGTACCTGAATCTCGGCACCGGTCTCGAGGGTCGCCGGCTTGGTGCCACCGGTCGAACGATCACCCTGCAGGCCCGGATCGGTCTGCGAAACGATCAGCTCAAGGGTGACCGGCAGTTCGATGAACAGCGGAATACCCTCGTTGAGCGATACCTGCACGGTCATGTTCTCCAGGAGGAAGCGCGCGCCGTCACCCACAGTCTCGGGCGAGACGGATTCCTGCTCAAAGGTCTCGGTGTCCATGAAAACAAAGTCGGTGCCGTCGTTGTAGAGGTAGGTCATGTCGCGACGGTCGACGGTCGCGGTCTCAACCTTGACGCCAGCGTTGAAGGTCTTATCGACGATCTTTCCCGACAGCACGTTCTTGATCTTGGTACGCACAAAAGCGGGGCCCTTGCCCGGCTTCACATGCTGGAATTCCTGGATCTGCCAGAGCTGGTTGTCCATCTTCAGCACGAGGCCGTTCTTGAAGTCTGCGGTTGTCGCCATGGGCGTCGCCTTTCGTTATTCGTCTCTCAATTGTCTCCGGCCCGCCGACCGATCGGTCTCGATCGGAGGCAGGCAGACCGGAGCAACCGCCTCAAAGGACGGTAAACGTCTTGTCCGTGGTGGTTAGCAGTATCGGGTCGCCGTCGGTGACGACAAGTGTGTCTTCAATGCGGACACCACCTGCGCCGGGCAGATAAACACCAGGCTCCACAGTCACTGCTGCACCGAAGGGCAGTGTACCGGTCGCAAGCGATCCAATTCCCGGCGCTTCATGGATCTGCAGCCCGACGCCATGCCCCAAGCCATGGACATAGTGCTCACCGTGTCCAGCCGCGACAATGACATCGCGCGCGGCAGCGTCGACTCCGCGCAGGTCAGCACCAGGTTTCAACGCCTGTCGGCCAGCCCGCTGTGCATCGCTGACCAACTCGTAGATCTCGCGCTGCCAATCGGCGGCGTGACCTAACACATATGTGCGGGTCATGTCGGAGTGGTAGCCCCCGACGACGGCTCCGAAGTCAATCTTCACAAAATCGCCGGTAGCCAGAACGGCATCAGTCGGGCGGTGATGTGGGATCGCCGAATTCTCGCCAGCAGCAACGATCGTCTCGAAGGCCACGGCGTCGGCACCTTGCCGGTACATCTCCCACTCCAGGGCGCGCGCGACTTCCCGCTCGGTCCGACCCGGCCTGATCTCCCCGGCGTCGATGATCGCGGCCAACGCACGATCAGCCGCGGCACAGGCCTGGGTGAGCAGATCGATCTCAGCCGCATCCTTGACCTCACGTAACCCTTCGACGATGCCCGACGTTGGGATCAGTTCGAGGGTGCCGTCGAAGGATGCGGTCAGTCGGGTGTAGTCAGCGAGGGTTAGGTGCGCGGCCTCCACCCCGACCTTGCGCAGCCCATCGTCGGCGGCGCGCTGCAGCAGGGCGTGCAACACGTCACGCTCGATGGTCGCGGTTAGGTCGGGGCTTTGCGTCCCAACTTGCGTGCGATATCGACCGTCGGTCGCGATCCGGTCCGCACTGTCTTCGGTGCGACACAGGACGGCACCGTTCGATCCGGTAAATCCGCTGAGGTAGCGCACGTTGATCAGGTCGCCGACGAGCAGTGCGTCGACGTCGGTGAGCGACAACCGCAGTCGGTCCCGACGGCCCCGGTGACCTGTAGAAATAGAGGCAGGCATGATGCAAAACCCTACTCGCCTACCACTTGAGGGCGGGTTGTGACTCGGTTCACGCCGACGTTGGGTACGCTACCGGTATGACTTCGTGGATTGTGCGCGGCCTTTTCATGGCTGCGGTACACATCGTGACCCGCGTTTTCCTGGGGATTCTGATCGTCAGCGCACCGCTGCACGGAACCTTGTGGAAGACCTTGGCGGTTGCGGTTGTGGTTCTGATTGCCATCGTGTGGGGCGGCATCGACGGAATGCGCGATGCGCAGAAGCATCCGGACCCCGACGACTACGAGGACCTGACCACACGCTGGCTGAAGGCTGGCCTGATGGCTGGCTGGATTGCCGGTTTGGTCGGCTGGTTCCTCGGCAAGTTTGTCTTCGCCGGTATTGGCGAGGCCAGTTTCTGGATCGAGATGACCGCGGGCGCATTCTTCACGGCCCTGATCACCTTTGGTCCGGCGTTCGCTGGAGCCAGCATCGGACGCATGCTGGTTCGCCGCCAGAACCGCAAGAACCAGCCGGTCTCCGACGATCCGGCCGCTGCGACCGCACAGTTCGCCGACGCGACCGTCGCGCAGTAGCTGCTACGTACACCGCACATCGGAGCCCCGACCATTGTGGTCGGGGCTCCGACGTGTTGGTGGCTGTTGCGTTGAAGCCGATGCGTTGGGACTATGCCAAATCGACGGTGTTACCCGACGTCGGTGCGCCAGCGATTGCCGAATAGGCGGCCGCGATGAGGCTGGGATCCGGACCTTCCAAGCGTCCCGGTTTTGCTAGACCGTCGAGAACAACGAAACGCAGTACCCCGGAGCGGTTCTTCTTGTCGCCGGCCATAGTTTCCATCAGTTGCGGCAACGCGTCGGGATCGTAGCTGGTAGGCAGTCCAACCAACTCCAGAATCGTTCGGTGCCGATCGGCAGTCGCATCGTCGAGGCGACCGGCGAGTCGGGCAAGCTCGGCGGCGAACACCAGTCCGACCGAAATCGCCGCGCCGTGACGCCATTTGTACTTCTCGCGACGCTCGATCGCATGCCCGAGGGTATGCCCGTAGTTGAGGATCTCACGCAGCGACGACTCTTTGAGGTCAGCAGATACCACGTCGGCCTTCACCTGCACCGACCTACGGATCAGCTCCGGAAGTAGCGTTCCGCTGGTGTCGACAGCTCCCGCTGGGTCGGCTTCGATGAGGTCGAGAATCACCGGGTCGGCGATGAACCCCGTCTTGATGACCTCGGCGAGTCCGGCGATGACCTCATTGCGCGGCACCGTCTCCAGCGTGGCGGTGTCGATCAGCACAGCGTCGGGTTCATGGAACGACCCGACCAGGTTCTTGCCGGCGTCGGTGTTGATTCCGGTCTTTCCGCCGACCGCGGCGTCGACCATGGCCAGCAGCGTCGTCGGGATGTGGATGACGCCGATGCCGCGCATCCATGTTGCAGCGACAAACCCCGCGAGGTCGGTGGCCGCGCCGCCGCCGAGTGAAATGACCTTGTCGTTGCGCTTGAGTCCGATACGTCCGAATACTTCCCAACAGAACGCCGCCACCGTCAGGTCCTTGCCAGCTTCGGCATCCGGGATCTCGATGCGGTGTGCATCAAATCCCTTGTCCGCCAGGAACTCTCGAACCACTTCTGCCGTTTGCAGTAGCGGCGGCTGGTAGAGAATCGCAATCGAGTCGGCACCGGCGGCCGCGGCGGCGACATCGTCGAGCAGGCCACGCCCGATGAGAACGTTGTACGGCGCCGCGGCGTTGACGCTGATTGAGACAGGGGCGCTGGATGCAGATTCGGTCATGCCTGGTCTCCTGGTGTCGAGGCGTACCACCCGGCATCGGGTAGTCCCTTGATGATGGTCGAAACTAGCTGAGCGACCGGTGCGCTCGCGTCGACGGTCTGCTTGGCGATCGATCGATAGGTGGCGGCACGCATCGCCAGTAGCTCCGCGTAGCGTCCGGCGGGATTCTCGCCGGCGATGAGCGGGCGATCCGATCCTGCGACGCGCGCGTAGCCATTGTCGGCACTGATCTCCAGGTACACAACGTGGTGATCGCCAAGTGCCGCCACGATCGCGGGAACGGTGGCCGATCCCCCGCCGAGCGACACAATTCCGTTGGACGTGGTGAGCACATCCGTCACTGTTTCGGTCTCCACCGCGCGAAAGGCCTGCTCACCGTCGGTAGCGAAGATGTCGGCAACGCTGCGGCCTGCCCGACGCTCCAGCTCACTGTCGGTGTCGATAAACGGAACCCCAAGAGCATCCGAGAGCGCTTGTCCCACAGTCGATTTCCCCGACCCCATGAAGCCGGTGAGGACGACGATCGGGGTCATTGGCGCGGCGGGCGGGCGGCGACGCGTTCGCGGTAGCGCGCGACATTATCGGCGGTCTCACCAGCCGAGTCGCCACCGAACTTCTCCAGTGCGGCCTGCGCGAGGACGAGTGCGACCATCGCCTCGGCCACAACGCCGGCGGCCGGAACAGCACAGACGTCGGAGCGCTGATGGATGGCGGCGGCAGTTTCACCGGTGGTCATATCGATCGTCGCAAGGGCACGCGGCACGGTGGAAATCGGCTTCATCGCTACCCGGACCCGAACGTCTTCGCCGTTGGTCATGCCGCCTTCGAGTCCGCCCGCGCGGTTCGTCGAACGCTCGACACCGTCAGCGCCCGGCACCATCTCGTCGTGGGCCGCGCTACCGCGGCGTCGAGCGGTGGCGAAGCCGTCTCCGACCTCGACGCCCTTCATCGCCTGAATGCCCATCAACGCACCGGCCAAACGTGCATCCAATCGGCTGTCACCGCTGACGTGCGAGCCCAACCCCACCGGGACGCCGGTCGCGATTACTTCCACGACTCCACCGAGGGTGTCGCCGTCTTTCTTCGCAGCCTCGATCTCGGCGATCATCTCGGCTTCGGCTGCCGAATCAAACGCCCGCACCGGACTCTCGTCGATCTTCGGCAGATCCGCGATCGTCGGCGACGGGCCGTCGTACGGGGCACTCGCACCGATGGAGATGACATGGGAGACGATCTCGATTCCCAGAACCTGCCGCAGGAAGTTGCGCGCGACGCTGCCAGCGGCAACGCGGGCAGCGGTCTCGCGCGCGCTCGCTCGCTCCAACACCGGGCGGGCGTCGTCAAAGCCGTATTTGAGCATGCCCGAGTAGTCGGCATGTCCGGGCCGAGGTCGGGTTAGCGGGGCATTGCGCGCGCTTCCATCGAGCTCGTCGGCGTCGACCGGATCGGCCGACATCACCTGCTCCCACTTGGGCCACTCGGTGTTGCCGATCTCGATGGCCACCGGGCCACCCATCGTCAGTCCGTGTCGAACACCTCCGATGACGGTGACTTTGTCGGCCTCAAACTTCATCCGGGCGCCGCGCCCGTAGCCGAGTCGGCGGCGCGCCAATTGCTCAGCGATGTCTGCCGAGGTGACCCGCACCCCAGCGACCATTCCTTCGACCATCGCCATCAGGGCGGGGCCATGCGATTCTCCGGCAGTTATCCAGCGCAACACAGTGCTCAATTGTTCCATGCCAGTGATCGACGCTAGGCACCGACTGTCCCGAGGACAACGACGGTCGCCGCGCATAAGGCGGGGCCGTGTGGTTGATGTCGGCGTCGGTGCATCCAAATGCCCGTGACCAGCGCGATCAGCTGGGCGATCAGCACGGTCGCGAGCGCCGGGAGGAAGCCGCCGACCAGCCCTCCAACGACGAACGCCAGCTTGACGTCACCGGCGCCGCACTGACCGCCCAGGAAGCCAAGCAAGTATGGGAGTGCTGCGAGAACTGCCGCCGCTCCCGCACCGGGGTTGATCGTCGATGCCGCGCCGACGGCGACGATCCCCGGAACAACCCAGCGATTTGGTAGTCGCGCGGTATCTCGGTCGATGATCGCGAGTCCGGTCAACCAGCTTGCGATCGAGATGTGCAGGAAGATGTCCAGGAATGCGTCCACCAACCCAGCGTCGCGGATCAGTCGGCTCAGCCGACCTTCTCGCTATGGCTTGGTCGGCACGGCTGTGGACAACAACGGCAGTGTGCGGCGGTGACTACCTCAACGCGGCAGCCATGGCCTCTCGGGGCGCGGGCCTACCGGTAAACAGCTCCACCTGCCGATACGCCTGGTTGAGCAACATCACCAAGCCCCCGACCACTCGCCCACCGGCGGCAGTCACCGCAGCGGCAAGCGGCGTTGGCCACGGCGCGTACACAACATCCACGACGCTGCGCGCTGACGGGCCGATCGTCGATGCAAGTGGATCCGCCGCACCCCCGGGGACCGTGGAAACGGTTACCGCGGCCGACGTAACGGCTTCGCGTAGTTGCGCACTGGGTTCGAACGGCAGGAACGATGGCGTTATCCCCAGTTCGTGGGCGACATGTTCGGCTCGCTTGGCGCGGTGTCGGTCACGCGCCACCAGAGTCACGTCGGACACACCAGCATCGGCCAGCGCGGCGAGCGTTGGTAGCGCGGTCCCACCCGCTCCGACGACGACGGCCCCGCGTCCCTGGCCGAAGTCAGCTCCGACGTCGACCAGTGCGCCCGCCATTCCGTCGATATCGGTGCAATCGGCAAACCAGCCGGAATCGGTGCGTACCAACGTATTAGCCGACCCAACCAGCTCAGCTCGCGCACTCACCTCGGTGGCGTATCGCAGCGCGGCGAATTTGCCCGGCATTGTGATCGACAACCCGATGTACGCGTCGTCGAGGAGGTCCACTACACCCGGCAACTGCTCGGCGTCGCATTCGATGCGCTCATACGTCCAGTCCGTCAGACCAAGCGCGCGGTAGGCCGCCAGATGCAGATCGGGTGATCGCGAATGGCTGATCGGCGAACCCAGCACCGCTGCCTTACGCGGTCGATCCTGCGGTTGCGCCTCGACCATCTCGGCTAGTTGCACCCGGTGGTCAGGAACTTGTTGGCACAAGCCTTACCGCGATTGCGCTTGTGCTCCTCAAACGACGACGAGAACAGCGTCGTTCCCTGGTTATCGACGGTGATGAAGTACAGCCAATTCCCCGGAGTCGGCGATTCCATCGCGGTGAGTGCGGTCTTGCCGACCGCGGCGATCGGTGTCGGCGGCAGACCCTTGACCCGGTAGGTGTTCCATTTGTTGTCGGCCTTGTAGGCGTCGCCATGCACGTCGATGTTGGTGATCTCGGCGGTGTAGTTGGCCGTCGAATCCATCTCCAACCGCTGGTTGGCGTCCAATCGGTTCAAGATGACCCGGGACACCTTGGGGAAGTCCTCCGGGTGACGGACCTCGCGCTCGACGACCGAAGCCGCGACCAGCGTCTGATACGGGCTCAACTTCGATGAATTCGACGACAGCAGTCCCCAACCCTCGTAGCGCTTCGCGCTCTGCGTCACCAGATACTTGAGGACTTCAGTTGGCGACTGAGTCGGGTCGATGGCCTCCCAGGTACCCGGCGCAATCAATCCCTCGATTTTGCGGTGATCGTCGTCGAGTGCGGCGACCTCGGTCTTCGCCCATTGCGGAACACCGAGATCCTGCGGCGAACTGTTCTTCGCGGCGTCCGACAGTTGCTCGGGAGTGACGCCAACGGGCGTGCCATTGACGGTCGTCTCGGTGGCATCGGCGACGAGTTGGAAAATGCCTGGCGTCACCTTCTTGTCGATTCCCGTCTTGGAATCGAGCTGCACGCCTTCAGGAATAACCACTCGCCCAACGCGATTCACCATCGAACCGTCGTCGAGCATCGAGACCGCCTTGGTCGCCGGGATTCCGGTACGCAACTTGTAAATGCCGGCCGACAGGGTCTTGCCGTCGGCGGCCTTGGTGAACGCACGGACGCTACCGACAACGTCCTTATCCACCAGGATCTGACCGAAGTCGCTGAGTGTCGCATTGTCGGGGACGGTGACCAGGACGTCGCCGGTGCCAGCTTGGTTCGTGTAGTCCGACGCGCCGAATACGCCGACCATGCGCAGGCCGTAGTAGCCAACTCCCGCGAGCATCACGACAAAGACAGCGAGAACTGCCGCAAGTACCATCCTGCGACGTCGCTTTTTGGAAGACTTCTTCGTTGTTGGCATCGGTTCGTCGTGGTTCACCGTATCCGCATGCGGCTCGTCGTGATGGCCGTTGTCCGGCTCGACCAGAGATGCTGCGGGCGTGAACTCGCGCTTCCAACTGTCCAAATCGTCGGCCACCAGAACGTCATGATCATCGCCGTGGAGGTCGGAGATGCGGAAGTCGTCGTCGGCGTTCGAGGGTTGTGAGATGGGAGTCGTCGACGGTGTCGGGTCCGGTTCGGGGTGCGCGGTTACCGGTCGGGTGGGCGCCGCACCGGCGAGTTCCTCGGGTGTCGGGGTGTGCTTACGAATATTCGGACCCGCCGCGTCGCTGCGAGCTACAAATGGACGCAACGGTGGGATATCGGAGCCAACTCGGGTCGGCATCGCGCGACCGGTTCGCTCGTCGCGTGGCGCCGGGTCATCGGTGACACGTGGAACTTGGCCGGTCTGCCAGATTGGCACCGAGGTGTCGCCGTCGGCGCGTCGACGACGGTGCCGCGTCGATGATCCACCCGCCGGGTTTGTCTGGGTGAAGTAGCGCGTTCGGTCCGCATCCGGTCCGGCCCCGGTTTCTCCGTGGCGTCGTCGCGCGAAGTCCGGCGAATCCTGGTCGCTCACGCTGCGATCACCGAAACCAGGTCGATGCGCGCGTATGCGTTCGGTGTCCCCGTCATCGGGCAAAGTCCAACCACCCCTGAAGGATAGCGACTGCCGCTGCCTGATCAATCACCGAGCGCGCCGCCTTTGCAGAAACACCTGCCGAGCGAAGGGAACGCCCCGCGCTCGCGGTCGTCATTCGCTCGTCGAAGTACTCGATCGGCACCGGCGACACACGGTCGGCGATGCGATCGCCAAACTCCCGAACCGCGGCCGCCGCGAACGACTCATCGCCGCGCAATGTGCGCGGCAATCCGACGATGACGCCAACCGCTTCATACTCGGTGACCAGCGCAGCAATGCGATCTAAGTCGGCACCGGGCTTAGGTGCACGGGCAACCGTTTCAACCGGTGTGGCGAGGATTCCGTCGGGATCGCAGACGGCGACACCGATCCGCACGGTTCCAACGTCAATGCCAAGTCGACGCCCGCGCGTCCATTCTCGTGTCACCCGGTTAGCCCGCCTGAGAAATCAACTGCGCGACACGCGCAAGCGCATCGTCGATACCTGCAGCGTCCGAACCTGAGCCCTGCGCGAGGTCCGGCTTTCCGCCTCCGCGCCCACCGACGAGCGGGGCGATCTCCTTAACGATATCGCCGGCGCGGATCGATGCGGTGCGTGCCGCTTCGGTCGTTGCGACCACGAACGGCACTTTGTCGTCGACAACTGAGAACAGAGCGACTACGGCCGCACGATCGGCCACCTTGCCCCGCAAGTCGGTGGCAAGCGCACGCAGACCGTTTCCGTCGAGACCGTCAGCAACACGACCCGACACAACTAGAGTGTCTCCGACGGTCTGCGCCGAATCGATCAAGCCTGACGCAGCTGCCCCAGCTGCTGCGGCACGCATTTTCTCCAACTGCTTCTCGGCATCGCGGAGACGATTGACCAGCAGCTCAACGCGGTCCGGTACCTCGGCGGACGGCACCCGCAGCGAGGACGCAACACCGGCCATCAATGCCCGTTCCTTCGAGAGGTAGCGGAACGAGTCCATCCCGACGTACGCCTCAACTCGCCGCACACCGGAGCCGATCGATGACTCGCCTACGACGGTAATTGGCCCGATCTGTGCCGACGACGCGACGTGAGTGCCGCCGCACAACTCCATGGAGAACGGTCCACCGATGTCGACGACTCGCACGACGTCGCCATAGTTTTCGCCGAACAGCGCCATCGCACCCATCGCTTTGGCCTCCGACAGCCCCGTCTCGAAGGTGCGCACCGGATAGTTCGATTCGACGGCCGAGTTGGCAATCTCTTCGATCTCGCTGCGTTGTGCGTCCGACAACGGCTTGGCCGAATGGAAGTCGAAGCGCAGGTAACCGGGTCGGTTCAATGAGCCGGCCTGTGTAGCCGACGGCCCCAACACTTGCCGCAACGCGGCGTGGACCATGTGTGTCCCCGAATGTCCCTGAGTGGACCCGTGCCGCCATGACGCGTCGACGGCGGCAATGACTTCGTCGCCCTCGGCGATCTCACCCTCGTCGACGACCACCTTGTGCAGCCACACCGACTTGGCGACCTTCTGGACATCGGTGACCCGCAGCCGAACCCCGGAGCCGGTGGTGATCGATCCGACGTCGGCGATCTGTCCACCCGATTCCGCGTACAGCGGCGAGCGGTCCAAAATGACTTCGAGTTCTTGCCCGACCCCGCCGTGCGACACCCGGTGTCCGTCGGCGACGAGGCCGAGCACCCGTGCGTCGGAGACGAGTTCGTTGAACCCGGTGAAATCGGTCGGTCCGCGATCGACGAACTCGCGATAGACCGACAGATCAGCATGTCCCGACTTGCGCGCGGTCGCATCCGCCTTGGCCCGCGCCCGCTGCTCGGCCATCAGTTCGGTGAACCCGTCCCGGTCGACGGTCAGGCCAGCCTCTGCGGCCATCTCCAACGTCAGGTCGATCGGGAATCCGTAGGTGTCGTGCAACGCGAACGCGTCCGAACCGGCAATCTGTGCGCTATTGGCCTTCTTGGTCGCCGCGGCGGCGTCGGCGAATAATTTGGAGCCCGCGACAAGCGTTTGAGCGAAGGCGCCTTCCTCCCCGACCGCGACGGTCAGGATGTGCTGGCGCTGTTCACCCAGCTCCGGGTACGCGGGCGACATGACGTCGATCGCCGTCGAGATGAAGTCGTGCATCGTCGGCTGCGTGGCCCCGAGGAGGCGAACCGATCGTACGATCCGGCGAAGCAAGCGTCGAAGAACGTAACCGCGACCGTCGTTGCTTGGCAGCACACCGTCGGCGATGAGCATGGCCGCGGTACGCGTGTGGTCCGCAATCACGCGGAACCGAACGTCATTCTCGTGATCCTGACCGTACGGCTTGCCGGTGAGCTGCGCCGCGACGTCGATGATCGGCTTCAGCAGATCGGTCTCGTACACGTTGTCGACGTCCTGGAGCAGACAGGCGACACGCTCGATGCCCATGCCGGTGTCGATGTTCTTCTTCGGCAGCGGGCCGAGAATCTCGTAGTCGTCCTTGCTCGTCCCGGTGCCGCGTTCGTTCTGCATGAACACGAGGTTCCAGATCTCGATGTAGCGGTCCTCATCGACCTCCGGACCGCCTTCGACTCCGTATGCCGGGCCACGGTCGTAGAAGATCTCCGAACACGGTCCACAGGGTCCGGGGACGCCCATCGACCAGTAATTGTCCGCCATTCCCCGACGCTGGATGCGTTCGGCGGGGACACCGATCTCGTCGCGCCAGATCGCGAGAGCCTCGTCGTCATCCAAATAGACGGTGGGCCAAAGCTTTTGCGGGTCGATCCCGTATCCACCGTCGTCGATGCTGTTGGTCAGCAGGGACCAGGCGAAGGCAATGGCCTCGCGCTTGAAGTAGTCACCAAACGAGAAATTGCCTGCCATCTGGAAGAACGTGTTGTGGCGCGTGGTGATGCCGACCTCTTCGATGTCGAGCGTTCGCACACACTTCTGCACGCTGGTCGCCCGGTCGAACGGAGGGTTCTGCGCACCAAGGAAGTAGGGCTTGAACGGCACCATGCCCGCGTTCACAAACAGCAAGTTGGGGTCGTCGAGGATCAACGAGGCGCTGGGCACTTCGGTGTGTCCGGCGCGGATGAAGTGATCCAGGAATCGCTTCCGGATTTCATGCGTTTGCACTTGGGCAGAGTCCTTTGGGGTTGGGCGACGATACGCAACCACCTAGCTTACCGTCGTGGCCCTATGGCCGATTCAACCGGCAAATGCCGGACACCGCTTCAGCGTCGACGAACGATGGCACGCAACCGGCGAAGACGAGCCCCGAGGTCGCGTTCAAACCCACGTTCGGTCGGCTCGTAGTAGTCGACGTCGACCAAATCGTCAGGTGGATACTGTTGCGCGAGTACACCATCGGGATCGTTGTGCGGGAAGCGGTAGCCGAGGGCGTTGCCCAATTTCTGCGCGCCGGCGTAATGACCGTCGCGCAGCGCTGGTGGAACTGAGCCGGCCCGCCCACCCGCGACATCAGCCATCGCGGCACCCAACGCCGACGTCACCGCGCCCGATTTGGGCGCGGTCGCGAGATGAATCGTGGCCTGAGCCAGCGCTAGCTTTGCCTCGGGCATCCCGACTAGCGCGACTACCTGTGCCGCGGCGACCGCCGTCTGCAATGCCGTCGGATCGGCCATGCCGACGTCTTCGGAAGCGTGAATCATCAATCGTCGGGCAATGAACCGCGGGTCCTCTCCGGCGGTGATCATCCGCGCCAGATAGTGCAGTGCCGCATCAACGTCGGAGCCACGGATCGACTTGATGAACGCGCTCGTGATGTCGTAATGCTGGTCGCCGTCTCGGTCGTACCGCACCGCGGCGCGATCGATCGCGAGTTCAACGGCCGCGAGATCTACAGTCGGGACCTCACCGTCGACCCGATCTTCGTCGACCCGATCTTCGAGGTACGGCGCGGTGCTCGCTTCCAGCGCGGTCAGTGCGCGACGTGCATCGCCCACGGCGACGGCGACCAAGTGGTCGAGAGCGTCTTCGGATACGACGACCGCGCCACCCAATCCACGCTCGCTGGCGATCGCACGAGTCAGTACTTCGCGAATGTCTTTGTCGGACAACGTTTGCAACTGCAGGATGAGCGATCTCGAGAGCAGCGGAGCCACCACCGAGAAGGACGGATTCTCGGTGGTCGCGGCCACCAACAGCACGATCCGATTCTCCACCGCGTCAAGCAGCGCATCCTGCTGTGTTTTGGAGAACCGATGGACTTCATCGATGAACAGCACCGTTTGCTGACCGGCAACCAGGCGACGACGCGCGACGTCGATGACGGCGCGCACCTCCTTGACGCCGGCCGACAGCGCCGACAACGCTTCGAACCGACCACCCGTCGCCCGTGAAATTAGCGATGCCATTGTCGTCTTGCCGGTACCCGGCGGTCCGTAGAGCAGGACCGATGCGGCACCAGATCCCGCGATGAGCCGGCGCAGCGGCGAACCGTCGGTGAGCAGGTGCTGCTGACCAATCAGATCGTCGAGGCTCTGTGGACGCATTCGAACCGCCAGCGGCGCCGACGCCGCGTTGGGTGGACCAATCGGTGACGCCTGTTGCTCGAGTGGCGGATCGAAAAGGCTGTCCACCGTCAGCTCAGCCAGGTCCGATGCAATGCCGACGCTAGCTCCCTGGCAAAGCACGCGAGGTCGTCATGCCCCGCGCGATCAGCCGCGCCGGCCAGGTCCGACCACCGCGCGACAATGACGCGCGGGTCAGTGGTGTGTAGGGCCCAGTCATGCGACAGGACTGCCGCCGGATCGTCCTCGGACGGCAAGTTGCCGTCACCGTCGACGGCCGGCGCCGGATCGAGCAGGCCGTCACCGGTGTCGGGAAGCATCCAGATCGTGGAGAGCCACGCCCACAGGGTTCGCGCGGTGAGCAGCTTGGCGTTCAGTTCGCGGTCCGAACGCAATGCTGGCCACATCGCTTCGACTTCCGAACGCCACGCGTCGACGAGCGCGAGCTCGAGGTCGACATGGACTCGTTCGTTCGCGGTGGACAGATGTTGCCCCAGCGTCGCCACCGCATAGGCGATGTCGAGGGTGGCGTCGCGGAAACCACCCCACTCGTAGTCCATGAACTGGACTCCGTCGTCGTTGATCATGATGTTGTCAGGCGCGACGTCGGACGGGCTAAATGCGCGGTGGTCTCCCCCGGCGAACAACTCGGCCGAATCGTCGAGCAAAGCGATGACCGACGACGGCAGCTCGACGCCAAGCATCTCGGTCGCCCGTGGTGCGGCAGCCATCGCCCGACGGGCCCACCGCTCTCCGACGTCCATGCGCGGCTGCGTATCAGGGCGACCGCGACGTAGTAGCGCGCGGAAATCTTCCTCGCCACCGAACGTCGCGGTGTGCATCCGGCCCAACGCCTGCCCCCACGCCGACACCGCCCTCGACGTCGCGACGGCATCCTGGCTGGCCAGCAGTTCATTCATGCTCTGACCGGTGCCGAGGTCGGTGAGGACCAACAGTCGGCGGTCGTGGTCGGACGCGATCAGCTGGGGTCCCGGCCGCGACTCGTTTGGCAACGTCGTGACGTACTGGTACGACACCACCTCACGCTCAAAGGATCGCGGATCCTCATGTGCCGGAAGTGATTTAATGACAAGAGTTCGGTCCATTGACAGCGGGTTCACCGCCACTCGTGCGCGGAGGACCGCAGTCCGCCCGCTACCCCCGAGGTCCTGTGCGTCGGCGAGCGTCACCGGAGATCCGGCGCGGGTAGACAGCAACCTTTCGGCCGCTTCTACCGCCCCGGCAAGGTGAATGTCAGCAAGAACAGTCATCGATTTCCAACCTACCGAAATCCAGCCGGGGCGGCGATAACGACCTGACACCGAAATGCCTCACGGCACCCGCCTGTCACATCCGTCAGCGTCCCCGATGGTCGGTCTCAGGCCTGCGTCACCGCTGGCTTTGCGTCGATCCCGGATTCTTTGCGCTGCGTCGGGGTAATCGGTGCCGGCGCGTCGGTCAATGGATCGACTCCACCGCCCGACTTGGGGAACGCGATCACCTCGCGGATCGAATTCTGACCCGACAGCAGTGCGGTAATGCGATCCCAGCCGAAGGCGATGCCTCCGTGCGGCGGCGCGCCGAAAGCGAACGCGTCGAGCAGGAAGCCAAACTTCTCCTGCGCTTCGTCGTGGGTGATACCCATGATCTCGAAAACCCGCTCCTGCACGTCGCGGCGATGGATACGGATCGAACCGCCGCCGATCTCGTTGCCGTTGCAGACTATGTCGTACGCGTAGGCCAGGGCCGCGCCCGGATCGGTGTCGAGAAGCTCGAGCGATTCCGGTTTCGGCGACGTGAACGCGTGGTGCACTGCGGTCCAGGCGCCAGACCCGACGGCAACGTCGCCACCGGCCGTGGCATCTTCAACCGGCTCAAACAACGGCGCATCGACGACCCAGGTGAACGCCCAATCACCGTCTTTGCGCAACCCGAGCCGATCGGCGATCTCGTTGCGAGCCGCTCCCAATAGTGCGCGCTGAGCCTTCGCCGGACCCGCGGCAAAGAACACACAGTCGCCGGGCTTTGCTCCGACGTGCGCGGCAAGTCCGGCGCGCTCGTCGTCGGAGAGATTCTTGGCAACCGGACCGCCGAGCGACCCGTCTTCCTGAATCAGGACGTAGGCGAGGCCCTTGGCGCCACGCTGCTTTGCCCACTCCTGCCAACCGTCGAGCTGACGCCGCGGCTGCGACGCACCCCCCGGCATCACAACGGCACCGACGTAGGGCGCCTGAAAGACCCGGAACGGCGTGTTCGCAAAGTACTCGGCGCATTCGACCAGCTCAATGTCGAAGCGCAGGTCCGGCTTGTCACTGCCGTAGCGACGCATCGCGTCGGCGTAGGTCATCCGCGGGATTGGCGTAGGAATCTCGACACCGATCAACTTCCACAGCGCGACCAGAACATCCTCGGCCAGCGCGATGACATCGTCTTGGTCGACGAAGCTCATCTCGATGTCGAGCTGGGTGAATTCGGGCTGGCGGTCGGCACGGAAATCTTCGTCGCGGTAGCAGCGAGCGATCTGGTAGTAGCGCTCCATGCCCGCGACCATCAGCAACTGCTTGAACAGCTGGGGGCTCTGCGGCAGTGCGTAAAACGAGCCGGGCTGCAGGCGCGCTGGCACGAGGAAGTCGCGCGCACCCTCGGGGGTCGACCGCGTAAGCGTCGGCGTTTCAATCTCGGTGAAGTCATGATCGGCCAGTACACCGCGTGCGGCGGCATTCGCCTTCGACCGCAACTGCAGCACCGAGTGCGGCCCTTCCCGACGAAGGTCGAGGTAGCGGTAGCGCAGACGCGCCTCTTCGCCGGGCTGCTCGTCGAGCTGGAACGGTAGCGGTGCCGACTCGTTGAGAACTTCCAGCTTCACCGCGTTGATCTCAATCGCCCCCGACGCGAGGTTCGGGTTCTCACTACCGTCGGGTCGTGCTTCGACGACGCCGGTCACGGCGATGCAGTACTCAGCGCGCAGTCGGTGCGCTGCCTCAGCGACGGCCTCGTCGCGGAAAACCACCTGAACCAGGCCCGAATTGTCGCGCAGGTCGATGAAGACGACGCCGCCATGATCGCGTCGATGCGCGACCCAGCCGGCGACGGTCACGGTCTGTGACGCATCCTCCCGACGCAATGAGCCTGCTTGATGGGTGCGGAGCACTGATGGTCCTTTCGAAAACACGAATATGCACCGCAATCCTATGTGATTCACTCGAACTCCCCGACCACCGCCCTTCCCCCAAAACCGCCCGTGAGCGGGGCCAAATCCACATATCCGATCCTGGCCCCGCTCACGTGTGGTTTTGGCGAAGTTGGCGCAGGTGGATCGACGCCCGCCGTGGCACGCCAAGCGGGGTGAAGCGCACCGCTCGTCGGCGGTAATGCCTATGCTTACTACTGCCACTCATTCGTGACAGGAGCACCATGACATTTCAGGGCAACGGACCACTGGAAACCAGCACCGTTTCCGGCGGCGGCAGCGGAGGCGGCGGCGGCGCTCGCATCGCGATGGGTGGCGGCGCTGGCCTCATCATCACGATCGTCGCGTTGCTGTTCGGCATCAATCCGGGAAACCTCACCGGCGGTACCCAATCAGCCGGCGGAAATAACAGCGCCGGCCAAGCAGCGATCCAGCAGCACCTTGACTCGTGCACGATCGAGAAGGCAAACACCGACGACATCTGCCGCATTAAGGCAACCGTCGTCAGCGTCAATGGCGTGTGGCGTCAGCAGATGCAGGGCTACACCGAACCCAAGACGGTTGTCTTCAGCAACTCGGTTAACACCGGTTGCGGAGCCGCGTCCGCCTCGACCGGTCCGTTCTACTGCCCGGCCGACCAGACCGCATACTTTGACCCGAGCTTCTTCAGCGTTCTCAAGCGCATGGGCGGCAGCGACGGTGCATTGGCTCAGGAGTACGTCGTCGCTCACGAGTACGGCCATCACATCCAGAATTTGACCGGCGCGCTCCGCAAGGGGCAGAGAATGGGATCCGAAGGGCCACAGTCGGGTTCGGTTCGAGTCGAACTCCAGGCTGACTGCCTCGCCGGCGTCTGGGCCTACCACGCCGACAAGGGACCCAACGCGATGCTGGCTCCGCTCACTCAGGAGCAGATCGCCTCGGTGATCCAGACCGCCAAGGCGATTGGCGACGACACCATCCAGGGCGCCAACTCTAACCCCGAGGGGTGGACGCACGGTTCGGCCGATCAGCGGCAGCGCTGGTTCACGATCGGTTACTCCAACGGTGACGCCCGACGCTGCGATACCTTCGCCACCAACGATCTTTAGGGCTCGACGGTGACGAGCGTCGTCGACTCAATTGCCGACGGCTACCTCGAAACGGCGGCACGCCTTGATCCCCTGTTTGCGACCGAAGTCGGTGTCAGCGGGTACGACCACCTACTGACCGACTTCGGGCCGCAAGCATGCGCCGACCGCGCCGATGCGGCGCGCTCAGCGGTACGCGCGCTCGAAACCGCCAGTGCCGCAACCGCGGTCGACCGCGTCACCGTGGCAACAATGGCGTCGACTCTGCGTCGTCAGATCGCCCTCTTCGACGCTGGCGAATCCATCGGCGAACTGAATGTCATCGCCTCTCCCCTGCAGGTCCTGCGCGACAGCTTCGATCTGCTACCCACCGATACCGTGGAGGCGCGCGATGCCTTCGTCGAGCGCCTACACGGTGTCCCGACCTGCGTCTCGACGATCATTGACGGGCTGCGGCATCGGTTTTCCGACGGCCCGGCGGTGGCTCGTCGGCAGACTGGTCTGGTTGCCGCCCAATGTGATTCGGCCATCGACGGTATTACTGCAGGTGCACAACCGCTCCTCGCCGACGCCGACGAGGCTCGGTCAGCGGCGACGTCCGAGGGACTTCGAGCAGCGCGCTCGGCGTTCGGCGAACTCGCCCAATTCATTCGCGACAACGCCGACGGTGGTGTCGAAGCTGACGGCGTTGGAGCTGACCGGTATCGGCTACATCTGCCCGCATTCCTCGGTGCCGATATCGACCCCGACGACGCCTATCAGTTCGGGCTCGACCGGCTGGCCCAAATCACGGCCGAGCAGCGGGACGTCGCCACCAAGCTCGGAGCCGACGGTGACGTCGGCGAAGCGATCCGAATCCTCAACGCCAACAAGCGATATCAGATCCATTCGGCGGAAGCTTTCGTCGACTGGATGCAGAAACTGTCTGACCGCGCGGTCGGTGAACTGAGCGGAACACATTTCGATCTTCCGGAACGGTTAAGTAGGCTCGAATGTCGGCTCGCACCGTCGTCGACCGGTGCCATCTACTACACGCCTCCGACCGCGGACCTCACGCGCGCTGGGCGCATGTGGTGGTCGGTTCCGGCCGGTCAAACCGTGTTCCACACCTGGCAGGAGACCACAACCGTATTCCACGAAGGTGTCCCCGGCCATCACCTGCAGCTGGGTTCGGCGGTGGTCAGCGAAGAGCTCAACGAATGGCGCAAGCTCGCGTCGTTCACGTCCGGACATGGCGAAGGATGGGCGCTCTACGCCGAACGCCTGATGGGAGATCTCGGGTGGCTGGACGATCCCGGCGACCGGATGGGAATGCTTGATTCCCAACGACTTCGGGCTGCGCGAGTCGTCGTTGACATCGGCGTCCACTGCGGTTTCGACGCCCCGACGTCGGTGGGCGGCGGTAAGTGGGACGCGGAGAAGGCATGGACGTTTCTCACCGACGCGGTCGCGATGGACCGCGGCGTGCTGCGCTTCGAGTTGGACCGCTACCTCGGATGGCCGGGTCAGGCACCGTCGTACGCCCTGGGGCAACGTGTGTGGGAACAGACCCGCGATGCCGCCCTGGCTGCACATCCCGACTGGACGCTGCGCGAATTCCATACGCACGCACTGCGTTTGGGCGGCGTGACGCTCGACGTGCTGCGGACGACGCTGGCGGGCTAACTACGCCTGCTCAACCAGGGCACGTACCGCGGTCACCACGTCGTCGAGCGAAACCTGCTGTTGCTCACCGGTTTTGAGGTTCTTGACCTCCACCCGACGCTCAGCAAGTTCGCGATCACCTAGCACCAGAGCGGCCGCCGCACCAGAGCGATCGGCGGCCTTCATCGCACCCTTCAGTCCACGATCACCGTAGGCGAGGTCGACGCTGATGCCGGCGGCCCGCAGTCGTCCGGCAACCGAGACCAGTTCATCTTTGGCGTCGGCACCCAGTGGCACGCAGAACACGTCGCAGCGGGCAGGCTCAGCTTCCGCGATACCTTCGGCCTGCAACGCCAATACGGTCCGGTCGACGCCGATACCGAACCCGATACCGGAGAGGTCCTGCTTGCCGCCGAGCTGTCGCATCAGCCCGTCGTAGCGGCCACCGCCACCGATGCCCGACTGCGCGCCGAGACCATCGTGCACAAACTCGAATGTCGTCTTGGTGTAGTAGTCCAGGCCGCGCACCAGTCGCGGATTCAACTCGTAGGTGACGCCCAGCCGGTCAAGAAGCTTGCGCACGACCGCGAAATGTTCCGCCGCCTCGTCGCTGAGATAGTCGATCATCAGCGGTGCGGTTGCGGTGGCTTCCTTGATCTCGGGCCGTTTGTCGTCGAGGACGCGCAGCGGATTCAGTTCGGCGCGTTTGCGGGTTGGTTCGTCGAGGTCGAGACCGAAGAGGAACGCCTGCAACGCTTCCCGATACCGGGGCCGCGACACCTCGTCGCCGAGAGAGGTCAACTCGAGGCGATAGCCGGACAGGCCAAGGCGACGGAAACCTTCGTCGGCGACGGCGATGACCTCCGCGTCGAGCGCTGGATCATCGACGCCGATCGCTTCGACGCCAACCTGCTGCAGCTGACGGTACCGACCGGCCTGCGGCCGCTCGTAGCGGAAGAAGGGCCCGGAATAGACCAACTTCACTGGGAGTTGCCCGCGATCGAGGCCGTGCTGAATCACCGTGCGCATCACACCGGCGGTGCCCTCGGGACGCAACGTCACCGAGCGGTCGCCTCGGTCGGCGAAGGTGTACATCTCCTTCGACACCACATCTGTCGACTCGCCGACGCCACGTGCGAACAACGCGGTGTCCTCAAAGATCGGCAGCTCGATATGACCGTAGCCCGCGCGAGACGCAGCGCTGGTCAGTGTGTCCCGCACGCGGGTGAAATCTGCCGACGCGGGCGGAAAGTAGTCGGGAATCCCCTTCGGCGCCTGGAATGCGCTCACAGTCCGTTACGTCCCTTCTTCGGAATCGACGCCACGTCGTCCAGAAATGGATTGTTGATTCGTTCCGCCCCGATGGAGGTCTGTGGGCCGTGACCGGGCAAAACGACGACGTCATCGTCGAGCGGAAGTAGCTTAGCCGCAATGGATTCCAGCAGCTGCGCGTGGCTTCCACCGGGCAGATCGGTTCGACCGATAGAACCGGCGAACAACACGTCACCCGAAAAACACACGCGTACCTGCGGGCGGTCGTCGTCGGCGGGAACGTCGAGGCCGAGGAGGACTGAACCCTGGGTGTGGCCCGGCGCGTGATCGACGGAGAGTCGCAACCCGGCCAGTTCAACCTCTTCCCCGTCGGCAAACTCGATAACCTTCTCGGGCTCTCGGAACTCCATGTCGCCGATCAGCGGACCGAGCGCGTGCCCCAAGCCGATACCCGGATCGGCGAGCATCGGGCGATCATCGGGGTGGATATACGCGGGAATTGAGTACTTGTCGCACAACTGCGTCGCGTTCCACGTGTGATCGAGATGTCCGTGCGTCAACAGCACCGCGACGGGCGTCAGCTTGTGTTCGGCAAGCAGCGCATCAACCTGGGGTGCGGCGTCCTGACCGGGGTCGATGACGACCGCGTCACCACCAACAGCGTCGGCGGCGATGTAGCAGTTCGTCGCGAACATGCCCGCGGCGAATCCAGTGATCAGCATGCTCTCCATTGTCGCAGGGCGGCAAAGCCATTTGCGACGTGCCCCGCATCCAAGCCGACCCCAGGTCGGGGCTTCTCAGGTTCTACTGGCAAACTGGGCACTCGACGTAGCACTGTCATTGTCGATCGACGGTCAATGTCTATCGACAGTCGGACAACTCGCCGTCGACCCGTGAGAGTCGCAGCAACCGTATTCAGGAGGGTTCCCCAGCGTGTCCAGCAATGAGGAACGTCGGCAAGCAGCCAAGGCCAAGCTGGAACAGCGCCTGGAACTAGAGCAGGCGCAGTCCCGCAAGCGCAAAATCATCATCGCGTCCGTCTCGACCGCCGTTGTGGTCGCGATCGTCGCAACGGTGACCACAATCGTCGTCAAGAAGATTCTCGACGATCGCGAAGCTGCACGCTGGACGACCTGCGAGTACGCCAAGGCGCAGGATCCGTTCGCCAACATCCCCACGCAGGTGCCGCCGAACGTACCCGCGGATCAGCGCGAGACCTACCAAAAGCAGATCGACGAGATGCAGGCGCAGGTCAAGGTCGCTCGTCCACTCGAGCGCATCTCGCCGCAGCCGGGCAACAAGCAGTTGAAGGCCGGCACGGCCGACTGGAAGCTGAACACCAATCTGGGCACCATCGGGGTCAAGCTCGATCGCACCGGCGCGCCCTGCAATACCGACGCGATCATCTCGCTGACGCAGAACAAGGCCACGCTCAAGACCGACCCAAAGGTCACCTTCAACTCATTCTTCGACAAGACCGCGTGCCATCGCATGGTGACATCGAAGTCGCTGCAGGTGCTGCAGTGTGGCGACCCGACCAGCCTCGGCGCGGGCAGCCCGGGATGGACCAGCCCCGATGAGCAGCCGACCGATCTGAAGCCCGGACCCACGCAGGATCCGAGCGGCAACTCCGCCCAGATCGTCATCTACCCTCGCGGAACCGTCGCGATCGCCAACCAGGCTCAGCAGCCCAACAGCGGCAGCAGCCAGTTCTTCCTCGTCATCAACGACAGTCAACTCCCGGCCAACTACGCCGTCGTCGGCAAGGTCGACGAGGCGGGTCTCGCAATTCTCGACAAGGTGTACAAGGGCGGCATCACACCGACATCGGCGGAGCGCGCCGAAGACGGAAAGCCCAAGACTGCCATCGACATCCAAACCGCGACAGTCGAAACGTCGGACGACTAGGCTGCCGACGTCACTCGGTAGACGTCGTAGACACCCTCGACGTTGCGTACGACGTTCAGTACGTGACCGAGATGCTTGGGATCACCCATCTCGAAGGTGAACTTGCTAACGGCAACTCGGTCGCGGCTGGTCGCCACCGACGCCGACAGAATGTTGACACGTTCGTCGGCTAGGACCTTGGTGACATCGCTAAGCAGGCGGTGGCGATCAAGCGCCTCAACCTGGATTGCGACCAGGAACACCGACGACGGCGACGGGGCCCACGTCACGTCAACCAACCGCTCCGACTGTCCTTGCAGCGCAGCAGCATTCGTGCAGTCGGTGCGGTGGACGCTGACGCCGCCACCACGCGTCACGAAGCCGAGAATCTCGTCACCCGGTACGGGCGTACAACATTTGGCCAGCTTGATGAGCATGTTGTCGATACCCTCGACAACGACGCCGGAATCGCCGCCCTGCCGCTGGCGCGGCGGCATGGTCGACGGCGTGGCCCGCTCGGCTATCTCGTCGGTGGCCTCGTCGATTCCGCCCAACAGCGCAACTAGCCGCGACACCACATGTTTGGCCGAGACCTGGTTCTCCCCGACCGCCGTATACAGCGCCGTCACATCGACGTAGCGAAGTTCGTTCGCCACCGACGTCATCGAGTCGCCGTTCATCAAGCGCTGCAACGGAAGTCCGCCGCGTCGTACTTCCTTCGCGATCGCGTCCTTGCCAGCTTCAAGAGCTTCTTCGCGGCGCTCCTTGGCAAACCACTGTCGGATCTTGGCCTTGGCCCGCGGCGACACCACAAAGTTCTGCCAGTCTTTTGACGGACCCGCGTTCGTCGCCTTCGACGTGAAGACCTCGACCACTTCCCCGTTGTCGAGTTTGCGTTCGAGCGCCACCAATCGGCCGTTGACGCGGGCACCAATACAGCGGTGGCCAACTTCGGTGTGAACCGCGTAGGCAAAGTCGACGGGGGTCGAACCCGCGGGCAAATTGACCACGTCACCCTTGGGCGTGAAGACGAAGATTTCCTTGACCGCGAGGTCGTAGCGGAGCGATTCGAGGAATTCGCCGGGGTCGGCGGCCTCCCGCTGCCAGTCAAGGAGCTGGCGCATCCACGCCATGTCGTCGATCTCGGCGCTTTCGGCACGTTTCGTCGCGCCCTTGCCGCGCAGCCGGTAGCCACTTTCCTTATACCGCCAATGCGCGGCGATACCGAACTCGGCGGTGTGGTGCATATCCCGGGTTCGAATCTGCACTTCGAGTGGCTTGCCCTCTGGGCCGATGACCGTCGTGTGCAACGACTGGTAGACGCCGTACCGCGGCTGCGCGATGTAATCCTTGAAGCGGCCAGCCATCGGCTGCCACAGTGAATGCACCACACCGACGGCGGCGTAGCAGTCGCCAACCTCGTCACAGAGGATTCGAATGCCGACGAGGTCATGAATGTCGTCGAACTCGCGGCCTTTCACGATCATCTTTTGATAGATCGACCAGTAGTGTTTGGGCCGCCCCTCGACGGTCGCGGTGATGCGTGAGCCGCTAAGCGCATTGTTGATGTCGGCGCGCACGCGGGCGAGGTAGGTGTCACGCGATGGCGCACGGTCGGCGACCAGCCGAACAATTTCCTCGTACCGCTTAGGATGCAAAATGGCGAACGCCAGGTCCTCGAGCTCCCATTTAACGGTGGCCATACCGAGCCGATGCGCAAGGGGCGCAATAACTTCCAGCGTCTCTCGCGCCTTCCGTGCCTGCTTCTCCGGCGGAAGGAAGCGCATGGTGCGCATGTTGTGTAGCCGATCGGCGACCTTGATGACCAGCACTCGCGGATCCCGTGCCATGGCGATGACCATCTTGCGAATCGTCTCGGCCTCGGCGGCGGTGCCTAGCGCGACCTTGTCCAGTTTGGTGACGCCATCCACCAAATGCGCGACCTCTGGCCCAAAGTCCTTTTCCAGCTGTTCCAGGGAATAGCCGGTGTCTTCAACGGTGTCGTGCAGCAATGCGGCGACGAGTGTCGTGGTATCCATGCCGAGGTCGGCGAGGATTGTGGCAACGGCTAACGGGTGCGTGATGTACGGATCGCCCGATTTGCGAAACTGACCCTGGTGCCGCTCGTCGGCAACGTCGTACGCCTGCGCGAGCAATACCGCGTCGGCTTTCGGGTAGACCTCACGATGCAATGTGACCAAAGGTTCGAGGACCGGCCGCACGGTCGAACGTGTCGCCGTCATGCGCCGCGCGAGTCGGGCACGGACTCGTCGCGTCGTCGACGTCGCGGCGGTAACAGATCCGCCCGTCGCCGAGGGTTGCGGCGTATCACCGGGCGATGGCTGCGCCGCGGAGCCGGAGACTTCGGGAGCGTCAGTCACGGTGTCCTCCTCGGGCATGCGGTGGGCGGTACGGGGGATGTCCAGCTTAGCCGTCGACGCTTCTCAGTCGGCGGTGAGCGCGTGCACTCGGGTGGCCGCGCCCAGGTCACGGGCGACAGCCACGCGGCCGTTGAGTGCGCGTAGCTCCATGATGATCGCGATAGACGACACGTGGGCGCCCGCGGATGTCAACAGTTGCGCGGCCGCGATCACGGTTCCGCCTGTTGCCAATACGTCGTCAACCAGCAGAACACGCCGACCAACGAGCTCGATTCCATCGGCCGGGATCTCCAGGGTCGCCGATCCGTACTCCAAGTCGTACGTGCGTGAATGCACTGGCGGTGGAAGTTTGCCGGCTTTACGAACCGCGAGCACGCCAACGCCCAGTTCGCGCGCCACCGCACCACCCAGGAGGAAACCACGCGCGTCGATGCCCGCGACGAGGTCGACTTCACCGCAGCCATGAGTCAGCGCGGTCACTACCGACGCCAGGCCGTCGGGGTCGGCGAGGACCGGGGTCAAGTCCTTGAACGCGATTCCCGGTTCCGGGAAGTCAGCGACCAGCCTGGTATGTCGATCGATCGCCGCGCGAGCGAGAGCCAGCGGATCCGTCACCGGAATATTCATCACTTGACCTGCCATCGGTCCATATTCCACCCGGTTCCACTACGCGCGGCCCCCGGCACAATATTGCGAACCTCGGCCGAGAACCCCTGCTGCCGCGGCGTCGCGAAGAGTGGAATCGACGCGAGATCACGCCAGGCGGCTGTCTCGATGGACCGCGCCAGGCGCAGCCGGTCTTCGGCGTTGGTCGTCACGGCAAGAGCGTCGACCGCGCCGGTTGTCGGAGGGTCACGGAAGTCTCCGATATTCAACGGGTCACCACCGCGTAATTGGTAGCTGCCGCGAGCCGGATCGTTTGCCCCGGCCGCGGCAAAGCTGGCCCCGCTCGTGACCAGCATTGCGTCAACGGTGCGGCCAAGATCGGTTGTCGTCGTCGTGTCCGACGCCGCGTCGACCACGGTGATTCCGACGCCCTTGCAGGAGTCGACGATAGCCGCGGTGATACCCGCGCGACGCTCGTCGGGACCGCGGTAGGCCATCCGGACGCGGACCGGTCCGGCCGGCTTTCCGTCGGGTTGGGCGGGTCGCGCTCCGAGCAGTTGTCGAGCACGCGCCAGATCGGCACGCAGGAACCGCTTGCCGAACTCACTGTTGATTGCCGATGCCAGCTGGTCGGCAGGCGAAAGGAACCGAAGGTTCCACATCTGCGCTCCCCGGCCAAAACGCTGCGTCAACTGATCACGTGGCACACAGGACGCAAAAGCCTGTCGCACCGAAGGTTCCGCGAAGACGCCCTTCGATTGCAGCACAATCTGATCGACACCGAGCGCACGTCTCGGATCCGCCAGGCTGACCGCCGCGGGACCGAGCGATTCGGTGGCCGGCTTGCCGTCGACGCTTGCTACCGCGCCATCGGCGACGTCGACGACGTCGTAGCCGCCCGTGGCCGGTCGATGACTTGGACCACTGGCCGCACTCCACACCGTGACATTCGGTGTGCTCGCCACGTCGCCCCAGAACTTCTCGTTGCGCTTGAGAAGCAACTCACCGTCGGACGTGAACTCCGCGACGACGTATGGACCCGACGACAAGAAGCGTGCCGCATCAAACTGGCCGGGGTGTAAGGCAAATCCGGTGTTCCACGATTTCGCGATGGCCGCCAACGAATCGCGATTACGCGTCTTGATCGGATCCACAACGTTTGCCACGCCCGCATCGCGCGCAACGACATGCGCGGGCAGCAGCGCCCCGGCTCCGAACAGGCTGATCCAGTCGCGGTAGGCGCGGCCCTTGGCGAACGCCACGGTCGCCGACCGTGCGCCGGGAGTGCAAGTCACCGATTCGATATCGCGATACCCTGCGGTCGTCGCCGGGGTGAATCCATCGAATCGCCCACTCTGCGCGGCCCACGACAACACCACGTCGTCGCAGGTCATCGCGTGACCGTCGGAGAACACGGCCTTCGGATTGAAGTCGTAGCGCAGGGTCAGCGACGGCCCCGGAACCGGCGTCACGGTCCCGACGTCGCGATCAGGTATTACCTGACCCGCGGGACCGAGCAGCGAAAATCCGGCAAGGACCCGCGTGAGCGGCATCAGCATGCCGTCGGCATTCCCGCCCGGTGTATTTGGGTTGTAGGTGCTGAACTTTGCGTCGACGAGGTAATTGACCGTCGGCGGCTCGCCACTCCCACACGCGGTTAAGAGTCCAAATCCGGTAATCGCCGCGACGAGCACGCCACCGACGCGCATCCGCAATCGCGACCTTCGCATCAACACAAGCACATACGTGAGGCTACTGTGCCCGACGTCGTTTCCCGCTGGGACGCGCGGCAGATGCGTATGCCGCGACACCAACCGGCTCGCCAGCGTCGATACGGGCACGACGATCAAGCACACGCTTGGTGTGTCGCGAGACGTCTTCGCGGCGCTCTTTCAGCGTCACCAGCAGCGGTGCAGCCAAGAAGATCGACGAGTATGCGCCAACAACAACGCCGACCAGCTGAATCAGCGCCAGGTCCTTGAGCGTTCCCACACCCAACATCCACACCGCGATGATCATCAACGCGATGATCGGCAGCACCGAGATGACCGTGGTGTTGATCGACCGCATCAGAGTCTGGTTGACCGCCAGGTTGGCCTGTTCGCCGTAGGTCCGACGTGTCGTCGACAACACGGAGCGCGTGTTCTCGGCGACCTTATCGAAGACGACGACCGTGTCATACAGCGAGAAGCCGAGAATTGTCAGCAGGCCGATGACCGTCGCGGGACTGACTTCCCAGCCGATCAGTGAGTAAATGCCTGCGGTCGAGACGATGTCGAAGAAGAGCGAGGTCAAGGCCGCGATCGACATCTCTCGGTCGAATCGAATCGCAATGTAGATCGTGACAACCACTAGGAACACTGCCAGTGCGATCAGCATCTTCTGCGTGATTTCGCGGCCCCATGTCGACGAGACGTCGGACGAGGAGATCTCGGCCAACGTCAATTCTGACCCGAACGCCGAGGCCAGCGCCGACTGAATCTTGTCATTGTCTTCATGCGACAGCGTTTCGGTACGCACGACGATGGTCTGGCTCGAACCCGTACCAGCGGTCTGCACCGAATCTGGCTCTGATCCGAGCGTCTTCTCGAAGACGTCACCAACGGCCTGGGTGGTCACCGTCGTCGACGATGGCACGGCGATCTGAGTTCCGCCCTGGAAGTCGATACCAAAGGTGAACTGACGGAACACGATCGACAGAACGCAGATCAGCATGATGACACCGGTAACGATGTACCAGGTCTTGCGCTTGCCAATAATGTCGAATGCGCCGGTTCCGGTGTAGAGCCGCGACAGGAATGGACGATTCTCGTCACCGACGTAATAGGCGTCGGGCGCCGAAGTCGCGGGTGATGTGTCAGCTAGCGCCGACGTCTCGTCGTTAAAGGTTCCCTCGACGGGGACGAAATCGGTCCCCGCCTCGCCACCCGACGCCTCGAGTGGCTCACTCTTGCGCCGACGGCCACCCGACTGCCGCTGAATCGGCACTCGCGGAGGCGGGTTCTTGCCGCCGCTGCCGGTCCGGTCGTTCCCGGCGCGGTTTGATTCAAATCCCTTGCTAGAGAAGCTCATTGATCAGAACCCTTCATTCTGCGCGTTGGCCTGCGCGGCATGTCGAGCTACATCGGCTCGACGTGCCTCGCGACGCGAGCGGGCAACCTCGCTAACGGCGCCAAGGCCGTTCATGCTCGGTCGAGACAGGAATTCCGACCGGCTCGCGAGCACCACTATCGGATGAGTCACCAAGAACACGATGACGACGTCGAGGATCGTCGTCAGGCCGAGGGTGAACGCGAACCCGCGCACCTCGCCGACGGCCAGAACGTAAATCACAACCGCGGCGATCAGGCTGACCAGGTTGCCGGTCCACACGGTGCGGCGGGCACTGACCCAACCGCGCGGTACAGCTGATCTGAATGTTCGTCCGTCGCGGATCTCGTCCTTTATTCGCTCGAAATAGACGACGAACGAGTCGGCGGTCATGCCGATACCGATGATCAAGCCGGCGATACCGGCGAGGTCAAGCGTGAATCCGATCCAGCGGCCCAGCAGCACGATGATGCCGTAAACCATGGCACCGGCCAGCACCAGCGATCCGAGAGCGATGAAGCCAAGCATGCGGTAGTAGAGCAGCGAATAGATCGCGACCGCGATCAGACCGACCAGGCCGGCGACGAGGCCTGCCTTGAGAGACGCCAATCCCAGCGTCGCGGACACACTTTCGGCGTCGGACGACTTGAACGACAACGGCAGCGAACCATACTTGAGAACGTTCGCAAGGTCCTGCGCATCAGACTGGCTGAAGTTGCCGGAGATCTCGGTGCCCGGCGTGGTGATGGCGCCGTTGATCTGCGGTGCCGACACCACCCGCGAGTCGAGGGTGAATGCGGTCTGCTTACCGGTGTTCTGGCCGGTGTAGGTGGGCCAGAAGTCCTTGGCCTTGCCCTGGAACTCCAGGTTGACCACCCATGCACCGGACTGCTGCGAGAGACTCGACGACGCCGTCTTCACATCGCGACCATCGATGATCTGCGGGCCCAGCAAGTAGACCTCTTTGCCGTCCTGCGAGCAGGCAACGAGGTACTCGTCGGATTTGTCGTTGCCCAGCAAAGCGTCGTTGGCCTGCGGTGAACAATCCGTCTTAGCCATTTGCTGCTGCAGCTTGGCCAGGTTCGCCTGGTCCGCATTGGCCGGAGCCTGACGGAGCTCGCGCTGCTCGGCGATCAGGCGTGCGGTTTCCGCCGAGGTCGTCTCGGTGGCCGCCGAAGGATCGGGCGCTGGCTTAGCCTTCTGCGGCGTCGCCGCAACGACAGTTTCGACCGGTCGGACGTAGAGGCGCGCGGTCTGGCCTAGGGTCCGAGCCTGTTTGCCGTCGTCACCGGGCACGGTGATGACGAGGTTGTCACCATTGATGACCACCTCGGAACCGGCAACACCGCGCGCGTTAACGCGCGTCTCGATGATCTGCTTGGCCTGATCGAGCTGTTCCTTGGTCGGCTTCTGACCGCTCTCGGTACGAGCAGTCAGCGTGACACGAGTGCCGCCCTGCAGGTCAATGCCCAGTTTCGGTGAGAACGACCCACCGCCGGTGAATGCGATCAGGCTGTACACGATGGCCAACAGGATGACGAAAGCGGATAGCGGCTGCCACGGCGGCACTTCGCGGCCCGATGCGGACCGCTTGGCCGGTGCCCGGCGGGGGGTGCTCACGGTGTTTCAGATCTCCTCGTGGACGACGATCGACGACACGCGCCGACGATCCACTCTACTTAGTCGGTGTTGAACTACTACCTACCGGCGTGTGAACCGCCACCTACCGGCGCTACCCGCACCGGACAGGACTATTTGTCGTCGGAAGGCTTGTCGGTCGTTGAATCACTCTCGACGGCCGGGGTATCTGGAGTGTCAAGGGTTGACTCGGTGTCAGCGTCTTCGTCACCGAGGAGTGCCCCGGCGTAGGTGGCTGCAGCATCCTCGGTCGGTACGACCTCGCGGATGGCCAACTTGTTCCAGCGAGTGACCACACCGGGCGCGATCTCGACGTCGACGTGATCGCGATTCGCGTCGATCACCGTTCCGAACAGGCCCGACGTCAGCTGCACGCGGGCACCTGTCGACACCGAGTTCTGCATGTCCTGCACCTCTGCCGCGCGCTTCTTCTGCTTGCGGACACTCATGTACATGAATCCGCCGAGCAGGACGAGCAGGATGGGAAATAGGAATGTGCTATCCATGACGATCTAGTTGTTCCTCAATGATTAGGGGACGGAAATACGTCAGCGCCTCGACGCCGGGTTCCATCCAGTGTGCCATGCCACGTGTGCTGGTCGGATTCGACCGGCCAGCGGCACCCCTCAGTCCTCCGGGTCGAACAAGCTGGCCGTCGAGTCTTCACGGGTGCGTACACCCCAACTCGCGTTGAGTGCGCCAGCTGGCGGCACAAGTCCAAGGTGGTGCCACGCCGCCGCCGTTGCCACGCGACCTCGTGGCGTCCGGGCGACCATTCCGGCCCGTACGAGGAACGGTTCGCATACTTCTTCGACGGTTGCCGCTTCTTCGCCGACAGCGACCGCAAGCGTCGAAACTCCTACCGGCCCACCGCCAAAGCCACGGACCAGCGAAGTCAGGACCGCTCGGTCGAGTCGGTCCAGTCCCAGTTCGTCGACGTCGTAGACGGCGAGGGCTGCCCGTGCGATCGAAACGGTGATCGTTCCGTCAGCCCGGACCTCAGCGAAGTCACGGACGCGACGCAACAACCGGTTGGCGATGCGTGGTGTACCGCGGGAGCGGCTCGCGATTTCCGACGCCGACTCGTGATCAATGTCGATGCCAAGAATGCCCGCGGAGCGGCGGAGAACATCAACCAGCTCCGTAGTTTCGTAGAACTCCATATGCGCGGTGAAACCAAACCGGTCGCGCAGCGGACCGGTCAACGATCCGGACCGGGTGGTGGCTCCGACCAGGGTGAACGGCGCCACATCCAACGGAATCGACGTCGCGCCCGGACCCTTACCAACCACCACGTCGACGCGGAAATCCTCCATGGCGAGGTAAAGCATTTCTTCGGCTGGGCGGGCGATCCGGTGAATCTCGTCGATGAACAGGACATCACCTTCGACCAGGTTCGACAGCATCGCCGCCAAGTCACCCGCACGTTCAAGCGCCGGCCCCGACGTCACGCGGATGGCCGACCCCATCTCCCCCGCGATGATCATGGCCAACGACGTCTTGCCCAACCCCGGTGGTCCAGACAGCAGGATGTGGTCGGGTGTACCGCCACGACCTTTCGCGCCGTGTAAAACGAGTTCGAGCTGCTCGCAGACCTTCCGCTGGCCGATGAAGTCGGCAAGGGATCGTGGTCGGAGGTTGACATCGAGCTCACCGTCGGAGCCGACGCGCCCTGCGTTCACCGTCCGATCCGACCACGCGTCGAGCGGCCCGGCATTGTCGGGAGAAGTCATCGTGCCCCCTTGCCCAGCAATGAGAGGCAGGCCCGCAGCGCCGTTGCCGAATCCGCATCAGGCGTCTCAGCGAACACCGTGGCGACGGCCTTCTCGGCCGCGGCCTCTTGAAAGCCGAGTCCTACCAGCGCTTCGGTCACCTGATCGCCAACCGATCCGACCGCCATGGCGGCTCCAGCCGGTCCAGTGGGAGCGGTGACCTTGTCACGCAGTTCCACGACCAGGCGCTCAGCGACGCGCTTGCCGATACCGGGCACCGTCGTCAACGCCTTGACGTCGGACTCCGACAATGCGCGTCGGAGGGATTGCGGTTCAAGGACCGCCAAGGTGGCCATCGCCAGGCGCGGCCCGACACCAGTAACCGTTTGCAATAGACCGAACAGATCGCGTGACTCCGACTCGGTGAAGCCGTACAGCGTCATCGAGTCTTCGCGAACAATCATCGCCGTCAACAGGGTCACTTCGACTCCGCGTCGGACGGACGCGAGCGTCGTGGGTGTGACGAGGACTCGATAGCCAACGCCCGCGCAATCGACGACGAGGTGATCGAGCGCGATGTCGGTGACCGGACCACGTACTGCCGCAATCACTTTCGTACCTCCACCTTCGCCGCCTTGCGCGCCTGCGCGAGGCGCTGCTTGTGATTCGCCGCGACGACCGCTGCACGACGCTCCGCCTCGGCCATGCGTTCCATCATGGGTCCCCGCCAGCAATGAGTAATGGCCAGCGCGAGCGCATCAGCGGCGTCGGCGGGACGGGGTCGGGTTTGCATGCCCAGGATCCGGGTCACCATTGACGTGACCTGAGCCTTGTCGGCCCGACCCGACCCGGTGACCGCGGCCTTAACCTCCGACGGCGTGTGGAAACGCACCGGAATGTCGTGCTGGGCGGCCGCGAGCGCCACGACGCCAGCGGCCTGCGCGGTGCCCATCGCGGTACTGACCTGGTTCTGCGCGAAAACGCGCTCGATAGCTACGACGTCGGGTGCGTGCGTGTTAATCCAATGAACTGCCGCCGTGTGGACGGCCAACAGTCTGTCGGCCAACTCCATGTCGGCCGGGGTACGGACGACGTCCACGTCGAGGGCCGTCACCGACCGGCCCGCACCCGACTCAACCAGTGCGATACCGCACCTGGTGAGACCGGGATCGACTCCCATGACCCGCACGTGCACCTCCACCTCGCTAGAACAGCTGTTCGAGAGTCTAGCGGGTGGGTCAGACAGAGCCGCGGAACAACACGCGGGCATCAAACGCCGCGGAGAGTTAGTCGGCGTCGAGCTCGGCGAGGACCTCGTCGCTGATGTCGACGTTGCTGTACACGTTCTGCACGTCGTCGGAGTCTTCCAACGCGTCGATGAGCTTGAACACCTTGCGAGCGCCATCAGCGTCGACCGCAACCTCAACCGACGCACGGAACTCCGCTTCCGCCGATTCGTAGTCGATGCCGGCGTCCTGTAGGGCGGTCCGAACCGCGACAAGGTCGGTGGGCTCGGAAATGACTTCGAAGGTCTCGCCGAGGTCGGTGACCTCCTCGGCTCCAGCTTCGAGCACGGCCATGAGCACATCGTCCTCGCTCTGGCCTGCCTTCTCCAGCGTCACGACGCCGCGTCGGGTGAACAGGTACGACACCGAACCCGGGTCAGCCATGTTGCCGCCGTTGCGGGTCATCGCGGTGCGCACTTCGCCAGCCGCGCGGTTGCGGTTGTCAGTGAGGCATTCGATGAGGATTGCGACGCCACTCGGGCCGTAGCCCTCATAGGTGATGGTCTGCCAGTCGGCACCACCGGCCTCTTCCCCGCCGCCTCGCTTTCGTGCGCGCTCGATGTTGTCGTTGGGCACCGACGACTTCTTCGCCTTCTGAATCGCGTCGAACAGCGTCGGGTTGCCTATCGGGTCACCGCCCCCGGTTCGCGCGGCAACTTCAATGTTCTTGATCAGCTTGGCAAACATCTTGCCGCGCTTGGCGTCGATCGCCGCCTTCTTGTGTTTGGTGGTGGCCCACTTGGAATGCCCACTCATCGCACTACAGCCTTCCCTCACGCATTTACGAAATCTTCACGCGCCAGCGCCCTGACGCGTTAACCGTGCTGATCTTACCGACGTAGTTTGTCGACGAAGTATTCATGCACCCGTCGATCGCCGGTAACTTCCGGATGAAACGACGTCGCGATGACCGAACCTTGCTCTACCGCGACGATCCGGCCCGCCGCGGGCCCGTCGGGCACTCGCGCCAGAACGGTCACTGCCGACCCGGCCTCCTCCACCCACGGTGCCCGAATGAAGACGCCGCGCATCGGCCGGGCATCCGGCTTGTCGGTGATGCCGGTGAACTCCAGATCCGTCTCGAATGATTCCACCTGACGACCAAAAGCATTGCGCCGCACCGTGATATCGAGCGCATCCAGGTGTCTGGCGTCGGGTCGGGTGTCAAGAATTGCCGAGCTGAGCAGGATCATTCCCGCACATGACCCGTATGCGGGCAATCCGGCGCGCAGTTTCGCCTGCAACGGGTCGAACAGATCGAAGATTCCCAACAGTTTGCTCATCGTCGTCGACTCACCACCGGGAATCACGATGCCATCGACGGCATCGAGTTCGCTGGCGCGACGAATGGAAATCGCCTCGGCGCCCGACGCGTGCAGCGCGGACACGTGTTCACGGACGTCGCCCTGCAATGCCAGGACGCCGACAACCGGTTTGCTCACTAACTCGACCGGCCGATCTGCTGTTCAAGCGTCTGATTGCGTCCGGTGCGCGCCAGCCCTTCTTGAGTGACTGCAGCGACCATGTTGCCGTCCCGGTCAAAGATGCGCCCCTGCGTCAGCGCGCGCCCGGATCCCGCCGACGGCGACGTCTGGTCATAGAGCAACCATTCGTCGGCCCGGAATGGCCGCATGAACCACATCGCGTGGTCGAGGGATGCGCCCTGTGGATGCACGTCAGGATGAATAACATTCGACGACCCGAGCAGGGTCATGTCACTCATGTACGCGAGTGTGCAGACGTGAAACACCTGATCGTCGGGCAACCGGTGCCGGTAGCGGAACCACACGCGCTGTTGCGCCGCAAGCGAATCGGACGTCTTCAGCTGATCTCGCGGCACCATGCGCAGATCAAAGTTCTCCCACTCGCGCAGCACGGACACCATTTCGGGTTGGACTTCGTCTCGGCGCGAGATCAGCCCGTCCGGGTCGGGCGCGGGCGGCATCGGATCTTGATGTTCGATACCTTGATCACCTTCGATGTGGAACGACGCCGACATCGTGAAGATTGCCTCACCCTGCTGAATACCGGTCACGCGGCGGGTGACGAATGATCGCCCGTCGCGGATTCGATCGACCAGATAGACCGCTGGGATGTCGGGGTTTCCCGGGCGAAGAAAGTACCCGTGCAGCGAGTGAACCCGAAACTCGTCGGGCACCGTCTTAGTTGCTGACACCAGCGCCTGACCCGCGACCTGCCCCCCGAAGGTTCGACGCAGGTGGGACGCAAACGACGGTCCGCGGTAAATGTCGGCCTCGATCGACTCGACTTCCAGGATTTCCTCAATCAGCGCCACACCGGTCAGTATCCCCTACCCCAGCGCCCATCGGTACAGCCAGTCCCCGAGTGATTTCCCCATTACGCGTCAATGCACCGGCGTCGGCGCACCGATCACAGTTCGTCGAGTGAGATCAGGCCATCCTGCACGGCGCGAGCCACGAGTGCGGCCTTTGTCGGAGCGGGTCGACCAATCTCGGCGTACTTCGCGCGGATACGCGTCAGGTGCGTGTTGACGGTTCCCAGCGAGATGAACAGTTCCTGCCCGACGGCCGGCTTGGAGTCGACCAACAGCCAGGTGCGCAGCACCTCGGCCTCGCGCGGGGTAAGCACCGGACGCGGAAGGTCGTTACGCTCCGACGTGGTGCTGCGCCCCTGGGCGTCGGCCTCGTTATTGAATTCGATCGAATCATGCTCAGCCACAGGGATTCTCACTTCGCGAAGTAGTGGGCGGCGGCGTTGTCCGACACCGGCGGGCCACGCCGATACCTGCTCACCGGGCAACGGCATCCGTCGAGCGGCCAACCGGGCGAGCGCATCTTCGCGTCGCCGAGTCGCCTCAGCGCGACGACGGGCGGTGTGGTCGATTGTGAAACCTCGCGAAACGATTGCCGGTGCGGTCATTGTTCTCATCCTCACTTGGAGTGGTTGTGCCCCAATGCCTTTGGCATCGAAGCGCTGTCGTTCTGTGTTGATGAGAACGTTATGAGAATGCGACGGCCCCGTCGATGGGTAGAACTACCCATGCCATACCCGCAGGTCAGAGGCGATAAATCATGCGCCGCGCGCGTTGCGATGCGCTTCTTCGTCGATTAGCGGCAAATCGTCGCGGGTGACAACTCGGGAGGAAACCGCGTACTCCACCAGTTTGGTTCGACGGTTACTGGCGAGCTTGCCGCCACCCCCACGCATGCCCGAAACGCCGAGTTGATCGAGCTTGTCGCACACGTTGTCCAGCTTGCGGTTGAACTTAGTCAACGACCATCCCAGGCGTCCCGCAGCCTGCGCCGACGACGGGATCGCACTGGCGCCGGTGCCGTCGCGTCGAAGAATCTGTTCCGCGAGAACGACTATCAGGACCTTTTGCGACTCCGTCAGCTTCGGCACACCGACGGTGGTTTGGCCGATGTCGGTGTACGGCGCGGTGACGTTGTCGACCTCCGACGATCCGGAGAACACGTCGAGTTCGTAGGTCGTGGGGCCCGCGGTGAACACGATCGTCGTCTTGCCGAAGACGAGCGGTATGCGCGCTCCCGGTCCGACAACTCCGGAGAAGCCAACGTCGCCGGCCGACACGCTGGCAGACAAATGCGATCCGAGGTTCGACAACCACCACATGTCGCCCTCGAAGTAGAGCACGAGGAAGCGTCGATGCAGGTAGGGGTTGTTGTCGACCGAGAGGTCCGCTTCGCGGCCGATGAAGAACCGCTGGTCGGGGTTGAGATCAAACCGCTCGCCGCAGTATTCGACGAAGGTATCGGTCGAACCGACCGTCATGCCGATTCCTCCGCTGCTCCATCCACATCGGGAGCGGCTGGGTCTGAGACTTCGGCGTCTGGGGCTTCGGCGTCTGGGGCTTCGGAGTCTGTCACTTCGGTCTCGCCATCGGCTTCAGTCTGCTCATCCGCGTCCGCCGCTTCGACAGCCACGACGATCACGGTGACGTTGTCGTGGGCACCGAGGGCCAACGCTGCTTCGACGAGCAGATCCGCTGCCTCGGCTGGGCCGCTCGCATCGTTGAGGATCGCGTTGAGTTCCTCGTCGGGCAACTCGCCCGTCAAACCGTCCGAACACACCAGCAGCATGTCACCCGGCTCAGTCTCAAACGCGAAGAAGTCAGCCTGCGGCTCGGCCATTCCGGCGCCAAGCGCACGAGTAATAACGTTGCGGCGCGGATCAACTCGCGCCTGGTCGGGAGTCAGGAATCCCGCGTCGGCGAACTCCTGTACCTGCGAATGGTCGATCGTGACCTGTTCGAGAAGTCCGTCGCGCGAGCAGTACGTCCGAGAGTCGCCGATATTGAACACCAACCAATGCGAAGCGTCCTCATGCGTGACGAGTATCGCTCCGGTCGCCGTGGTGCCTGCGCGTCGGCTGCTTTCGGAGTCGATGTCACTGATGGCCTGCTGCGCCTTGCGCAATAGATCCTCAAGTTCATCGCGAGTCTCGTCCTGATCACCGCTAACCGCGACGGCGGCGAGCGCCAATAGGGCCGCTTCGCTCGCTAGCTCGCCACTCTCGTGGCCGCCCATGCCGTCGGCGAGGAGAAAACGACCTGGCAGGACCAGTGCGGCATCTTCATTAGCCTCGCGGACCCGACCGACGTTGCATGCCACTGCCCAGTCCAGGCGAAGGCCATCGACAACGTCTGTACCGACTCGGGTGTCATCCCGCACAATCTGCGCCGCAGTCATGATCAGCAGATACTACCTAGTGCTATCGGACAAACAGTCCGAGACCACCCAGTTTCATCCGTGAATCGCGCAAAACCTGCACCACCTCGGAGAATCTGCCCTCGCGAACGCAGGAACTCCCAGCCAGCGCAGGTTTTCGACGGTATAACTTCGCCTACCAGCCGCGCTCGGCCAGCCGATGCCCCACCGGCAAATCGTCGACGTTGATCCCGACCATCGCTTCACCGAGTCCACGCGACACCTTCGCGAGAACGTCGGGATCGTCGTGGAAGGTCGTTGCCTGGACGATCGCGGCGGCGCGCTGCTCGGGGTTACCCGACTTGAAGATTCCCGAACCGACGAACACGCCCTCGGCGCCGAGCTGCATCATCATCGCTGCGTCGGCCGGGGTGGCGATACCACCGGCGGTGAAGAGCGTGACAGGCAGTTTGCCAGCTTCGGCAACCTCGACGACCAGATCGTACGGCGCCTGCAATTCCTTTGCGGCGACGTACAATTCGTCCTTCGGCAACGACGTCAGTCGGCGAAGTTCATCGCGAATCTTGCGCATGTGAGTGGTGGCATTCGAGACGTCACCGGTACCGGCTTCACCCTTCGACCGGATCATCGCCGCGCCTTCGGTAATACGACGCAGCGCCTCACCGAGATTGGTCGCACCACACACGAACGGCACGGTGAATGCCCACTTATCAATGTGGTTCGCGTAGTCGGCCGGGGTAAGCACCTCGGACTCGTCGATGTAATCGACGCCGAGGCTCTGCAGGATCTGGGCCTCGACGAAGTGTCCGATGCGGGCCTTCGCCATAACCGGGATCGACACGGCGCTGATAATGCCGTCGACCATGTCGGGGTCACTCATGCGGGATACGCCGCCTTGGGCGCGGATGTCGGCCGGAACGCGCTCCAGCGCCATCACGGCGACCGCGCCAGCGTCCTCAGCGATCTTCGCCTGCTCCGGAGTGACCACATCCATGATCACGCCACCCTTGAGCATCTCGGCCATGCCGCGCTTAACACGCGCGGTCCCTGCGCCGCCGGCACCGCCATCGGCGCCGAGAATGGTCGGGGTGTCCGGTCCGGGTTGTGCCCCTGACTGGATTTCGCTCACGGTGGTAACTCCTGGAATCGATGACAAACTGCGTACCCATCCAGTTTAGGCCAGGTTCACGCGTGCATCACCAGCGGAGCACCCCGGTCAGGGCCTTACGCGCTCGATGATTTCAAAGAAGCGCGGCACCGCGGCGTGGCCAGCCAGCCGCAGCCATCGCACCGGACGACGTTGTGCCAGGTTACGGGTGTCACGGACGGCGTCGTTGTAGAAACGTCGGGCCATCATGACGCGCGTCTCGGCGTCGGCGAGTTCGGTGGCAAACGCCACTGGACGAGCCGAAACGTCGACGCGGCCGAGCACCGTCGACAACTGATTCTCAGCGGTCTCCCGATCGTCGTCACCCGCTGATTCGGCTTGGTCGGCCGCCGACGCCACTTCGCGTCCCAGGGCAACGACGCCGACGTCATCACTCTCACCCAGCGACAACGACATCGCCCGCGCAACGACGGCCCGACGATCCAATGCCGCGATCAACGACTGTCGCGCGAGGTCAACCCGCACATTCAGTCGATCAAGTCGATTGGCTGTGCGGTACGCCCAGCCAAGTGCGGCGACAACCACCAGGGCGATCACCACGCCAACGACGAGCCACGTCGAGGAGATATTCAGGTCAGCCACTTGCCACCACCGGACCGGCACCGACGGTGACCGTCTCGTAAACCCGCATGATCTGGTCGGCGACCTGTGACCAGTCGTACCGCTGGGCGTGTGTAAAAGCTGCGGCGACGAGTTCGGCTCGGCCCGGATCGTCCAACAGCAGCTCGATCAGCGCGCTCGCCAGGTCCTCGGACGATCCCGTCTTCACCAGCCGACCGGCGCGGCCACCGTCGAGGACTCGGGTGAACGCGTTCAGATCACTTGCCACGACGGCAGCACGCGCCGCCATCGCTTCGACGAGCACGATGCCGAAGCTCTCGCCGCCCAGATTGGGCGCAACGTATACGTCCGTCGACGCGAGGGCACGCGCCTTGGTTTCGTCGTCAACCTGCCCGAGGAAAACGAGGTGTTTCGCGAGATCTCCCGCACGTCGAGCTAGCGCACGCTCGTTGCCACCGCCGACCACCAGCACATTGATGTCGGGAAACTGGGCGACGATCGCCGGCAGGGCACGCATCAGAATGTCGATGCCCTTGCGGGGTTCGTCATAGCGGCCGAGGAACAGGATCGTCTTGCCCTCGCGCGGGTATCCGTCGAGTGGCTTCGCGTTGGCAAAGGTCGCCACGTTGATGCCGTTCGGAATCTCGACGGCGTCGGAGCCCAGCGACTCCATCTGCCAGCGTCGCGCGAGCTCAGAAACTGCGATCTTGCCCGCGATGCGCTCGTGGTACGGGCGCAGAATTCCTTGAAAGGTACTGAGCCACAACGACTTTGTCGTCGCCGTGTGGAACGTGGTGACGATAGGTCCGCTCGCCACCATCAGCGACAGCATTGAGATGGACGGCGAATTTGGTTCGTGCACGTGAATCACGTCGAACTCGTTGTCAGTGATCCAGCGTCGCAGCGCGCGATACGCTCGCGGACTGAAGTTCACCCGTGCCACCGAACCGTTGTAGGGAATCGCGAGCGCCGGTCCGGCAGAGACCACATAGTCGGGCAGCGTGGTCTGCGGACCCGCCGGGGCCAGAACGCTCACCTCGTGGCCTCGTTCGATGAAAACCTGCGCCAACTCCACGACGTGAGCTTGGACGCCACCGGGAATGTCGAACGAGTAGGGGCACACCATGCCGATCTTCATCAGGCGCGCTCCTGGCCCGGCGCATCGTCGGCGTCAGCGAGCCGACGACGGCGATCGTCGGACCAGTCCGCTTCCCAAAAGGGTTGCAACATATGCCAATCCGTCGGGTGCTGCGCGATGTTGGCGGCGAAGGCATCGGCCAGCCGCTGGGTCGTCGCGGCGACGCCACCAGATGTGTCGATCCGTGCTCCCACCGTGAGACCCGACGTCGCGCCTTCGGTGAACCAGTGGTGGGCGGGCATTAATGCGGCGCCCGTGTCGATGGCGAGTTTCGCTGCACCAGCAGGCATTCGGGTGCGCTCACCGAACATCGTGACCGGTACTCCCGACCGATTAAGGTCCCGTTCGCCCATCAGACAGATGATCTTGCCGTCTCGGAGGCGATCGGCAAGTTGCTGGAACGGTGGCTGTTCACCGCCGGTGAGCGGGAAAATCTCGAATCCGAGGCTTTCCCGGTATTCAACGAACCGGCGGAATAGGGACTCCGGTTTGAGTCGTTCGGCAACCGTCGAGAATGTGCCGTGTAGGTCAACCAGCCACACTCCAGCCATGTCGTAGTTCCCACTATGCGGCAGAGCGAAAATTAGACCTTTGCCCTTGGCCAGTTCAGCGTCGAACCGAGCCACTTCTGCGTCGGGAATATGCACATTGGCCGCTGCCTCTGCCGGATCCATACTGGGCAGGCGAAATGCCTCGTACCAATACCGCGCATACGACGCCATCGTCTGTGCCATCACGTCGTCGGGCACTTCGGCGGGTTCGACGCCGAGAACTCGCGCGAGGTTGCGCCGAAGCTGGTCGGGCCCTCCATTGCGAGTGCCGAAATACCCACCAACACCGTCGAATGCCTTGCGCGCCAAACTATCCGGCGCGAACCGCACGGCCGCCCACCCGGCCCGATAGCCAGCATCGGTCAGCGTTTCCGAAATGGACCCCAGTCCCGGGATTCGGATACTCACCGCGCGTCGGTCTCGTCCACGTCATCGACGGTAGCGTCAGCCGAGGCTTCCGTCGGTATCAGCTCGCGCGCACCTGGCGACCGTGCGATTGACACCATCCGCTGCCCCACGGTGTACACGCTGCCGACGGCCAACAGCCACATGGCGATGTGGATAGACCACGGCAATCCCATCCCGGTGAACCCCGCGCCGACGAGCACGATGATCAACCGTTCCGGACGTTCGATGAGGCCGCCGTCGCCGTTGAGTCCACTGGCTTCCGCGCGCGCCTTGGCGTAGGAAATGACTTGCGAGGTCACCAAACAAATCAGCGTCGCGATGAACAATGGCCTATTCGGCTCGGTGATGATCGCCCACCAGGCGAGTCCGGCGAAGATCGCGCCATCGGCGATGCGATCACATGTCGCGTCGAGCACCGCGCCGAAGCGGGTGCCACCTCCCCGCGCTCGGGCCATCGCGCCGTCGAGCATGTCGAACATGACAAAGAGCCAAATGACGAGGGCGCCAATGAACAAATGGCCGGTGGGAAATAGCGTCACAGCCGCGACGATCGACGCCACGGTCCCGATGACAGTGACAGCGTCGGGGGTCAGTCCGGTACGCAATAGCGCTCGGCCTATCGGCAACGTCACTTTTGACACCGACGGGCGCGCATGGATACCTAGCACGTCGACAGATCTTGCCATGCTTGCGCGAGCAGCGCGCGGGTGTCGCGCAGCAACTGCGGCATGACCTTGGTCTCGCCGATGACCGTGATGAAGTTCGCGTCGCCCGCCCACCGTGGAACGACGTGCTGATGCAGGTGTTCGGACAGGGAACCTCCGGCGGCGCGGCCAAGGTTCAACCCGACGTTGAACGCGTCGGGATTGGACACCTTCTTGATCACCGCGACGATCCGCTGCGTGAACGCCATCAACTCGGCAGCCTCGACGTCGGTGAGCGCTTCCAGGTCAGCCACCTGGCGATACGGCACGATCATCGTGTGCCCGGGGTTGTACGGATACAGATTGAGGACCGCGTACACCGCTTCCCCCCGCGCGATGATCAGACCGTCTTCGTCGCTCATCCGCGGAATGTCGAGGAAGGGATGTCCCGTCGACGGTGTAGCTGGCGGCTCCGCGGTGATGTAGGTCATCCGGTGCGGCGACCAGATGCGCTGCAAGTGGTCGGGATCTCCGGCACCGGTGTCGCGGATCGCGCCGCCGTCCTCAGGCACCGTCGGCTCCACCGAACAGACTTGCCGACGGCGATTCATTGCGACGCGAAGCGACCCACTGCGCGATCTGTTCGACGGCATCGGCTACGTCGACGCCGTTGACTTGCGAGCCGTCGCGGAATCGGAAGCTGACCGCGCCGGCTTCCACATCACGTTCACCGGCAAGCAACATGAACGGCACCTTACCGGTGGTGTGATTGCGAATCTTCTTCTGCATCCGGTCGTCGGAATAGTCGACTTCGGCGCGAATTCCCCTGTCCTTCAACAGATCAACCACATTCTGCAGGTGGTCGGCGAACGTTTCGGCAACCGGGATCCCGACCACTTGGACCGGCGACAGCCACGCCGGGAAGGCACCCGCGTAGTGCTCGGTGAGGACACCGAAGAACCGCTCGATGGAACCGAACAGCGCACGGTGGATCATCACCGGTTGCTGCTTGGTGCCGAGA
>QIRE01000029.1_pt1 | contig 53855 bp, 49 predicted proteins | sample 2940141 | NCBI WGS metagenome assembly QIRE01 (sample SAMN09273532, study PRJNA473421) | Gut metagenome, whole genome shotgun sequencing project. | isolation source: gut tissue | host: Folsomia candida VU population | place: Netherlands: Amsterdam | collected 2016-03-06 | reverse complement strand
GCGTCGGACTCGGAATGCCGGGAATCGGGGCTGCTCGTGAACCCGAACCCGTCGTCAACGCGTGCACAACCGGAGGATGCTCATGACCGACAAACAACACTCTGACCAACCGAGCTCTGACGACCCGACATTCGACGCGTTCCGCGGCGACCTGGAGAAGGCTGAACGGAAGGTCGCGGGCGAGTTCGATCCCGGTGCCCGCGGAATTGTCGTCGCCGTTGCGGTGCTCGTGGCGATCGGATCGTTGATGCTCGCACACGCGGGACGTGCGAACGGCTTCGACGTGCTGACCTTCAGCTCTGCGGCGCAGGCTGAACGCATCACTATTACATCGCGGGTATTTGTCTACTTCGTGGCGATCTTCGGAGTCGGATTCTCGACGCTCGCATTGCTGACCCGACGCTGGGTGATTGCGTGGGTTGCGCTGTGCGGCAACCTGATCGCGGTCGTCGCAGGCCTACTCGCATGGTGGTCACGCAACACGCCCGGCGTCGGCGGCATCACGCCTCCGTCGGGTGTGGGTATCGGCCTCGTACTCGGCTGGCTCGCCGTGATGGTGCTGAGCTTCCACTGGGCTCGACTCGTGTGGGCGCGCAGCAACTACCAGCTCGCACTGGAGGCGGAGCGTCGGGCCGAGGCCGCTGAACGCGAAGAAGGCATCCGCGACCTGCAGCGTCGCCGCCATTCGCAGTAGCGAACCTACTCGCCGCCGATGGCGCTCTGCGCTGTCTGCGCCCACTGACGCCACTGCTCAGCCTGTTCCCGTAGCTTGCGGGCTTCCGAGTCTTTGCCACGCTCGGCGGCTTTGCGGGCCTGTTCCTCGAATTGCGTTGCCCGCTCGACGAATTGCGCGGCGCGGGCCTCTGCCTCGGGATCGGACTGCTGCCAGTGCGCGTCCTCGGCTTCGCGGATACGTCGCTCCAGAGCGCGGGCCCGACCTTCCAGCGCCTGCATCTGATCGCGCGGCACCTTGCCCAGTTCATCCCAGCGCTCCTGGAAGTTCCGGAACTCGCGGCGGGCGGCGGTCAAATCGGCACTCGGGCTAATGGACTTTTCGGCGGCATCGAGGAGCGCGCGCTTGGCATCGGCGTTGGCGGCAAACTCGGTATCGCGTTCTGCTGTTACCTCATTGCGAGCCGAAAAGAACACGTCCTGGGCTGCCTTGAACTGTTGCCACAGTGCGTCGTCGGTGTCGCGTGGTGCGCGTCCGGCGGCCTTCCACTCGGTGAGGAGGTCGCGGAACTTGCCCGCGGTCGGACCCCAATCGGTCGACGACGACAGTTCCTGGGCTCGCTCGATCAGCTCTTCTTTGCGGGCCTTGGCGCTGGCGCGGTCGCGGTCCAGCTCGGCAAAATGCGCGCCCCGACGCCGGTTGAACGCGTCGCGGGCCTTGGCGTAGCGCTTCCACAGAACGTCATCGGTCTTGCGATCGATGCCCTTGATGGCGCGCCATTCGTCGAGGATGGCTCGCAGCCGATCCCCGGATGCCTTCCACTGGGTTGAGTCGGCGCCGATGGTTTCGGCCTCGACGCACAGCTGCTCTTTGCGTTCGATAGCTGCGCCGCGTGCGGCGTCGCGCTCTGCCTTCACGCTTGCCGCGACGTCGTCGGCGTCGTGGGTGATAGTGGTCAACCGCTGCGCGAGGGCGTCGACGTCGCCGATGACCGATGCCGTCGGAAGCGTTTCCAGTAGATGTGCGGCGGCAGTCTGGGTCTTGCGTGGATCGCCGGAACGAGCCGCGAGCCGTTCTTCGAGAATCTCTACCTCGGTCGCGAGGTCATCGAAGCGGCGAGCAAAGTGAGCAAGTCCGGCTTCGGCGTCGCCCGCTTGCCATGACCCGACCTGACGCTCTCCGCTCGATGTGACCAGCCAGACGTCACCGTTGTCATCGACACGTCCGAACTTGTGGACATCCCCATGGGGGACCGGATGCGGAACGGGTGGATGAGACGAAGCGCTCGCGCCGGGACGCGGTCCGGGGCGCGGGCCGGGCTTAGGTCCTGGCTTAGGTGCGGTGGGTTCGGTCATCGTGTTCTCCGTTCGTGCCGCGCGTCACGGCTGCCGTCATCCTTGTTAAGCGTTGGATTGCTCCATTCAAACAGTTCAGGCGTTCGGATGTGTGCGCTGGTGACACTTTGGGTGTGGTCCGTGTCCTTCGATAACCTCGTACCGTGTTGAAAACTGTGGTGTTTGTACCAAGCGCACCGGCGCTGGTCCCGGAAGTGTCGGGCCCCGGTGCGGTTGAGCTCGACGACGTGCGCGCAGCAGCAATCGACGCGCTCCGAGCGGCAGCGGTCCCGGGCGTCCGCTGGATCGCGATTGGTAACACCGCAGGTGGTACAGAAGATTTCGACCCGACGATGGTCGGGACGTTCCGCGGGTTTGGCGTCGACCGCACAGTGGTCCTGAGCGCCAGGAATGGCGGCCATCAGTCCACCGTCGAAGCGAATCCCCACTGGCCAACGTCGATGTTGATTGCTGGCTGGATACGCGAGCAGGCGGGGATCGATGACTGCTCGGCGCAAGTCATCCCGACGGACCTTCGCGGGTCGGCGATTACCGACCGCGCCGTCGAACTGCGGTCGGCGATAGCCTCCGGCGACCGGTACGCACTGTTGGTGGTCGGTGACGGAGCCACCTCGTTAAGTCAGCGGGCACCCGGTGGTGGCGACGAGGCAGGCGCGCACCAGCTTCAGGCCCAGATCGACGCCGCGCTCGGGTCGGCTGACCGCGACGCGCTATTGGCATTGCCGCGCGACGAGTGCGATCAATTCGACGTTGGCGGTCGCGCGGTGTGGCAGGTCGTCGCCGCAGCATGTGCGGGCGCCACTATCGACGCGTCGCTGAACTATCGAGGTGCGCCTCTTGGCGTCGGGTATACCGTCGCGGCCTGGTCGCTCGCGTGACCCCCAATGCTGTCGTGCCGATCGCCGTCGTCGGGCCGACGGCGACCGGAAAGTCGGGACTGGCCCTCGACCTTGCCGAGCGCCTCGACGGTGAAATCGTCAACATCGACGCGATGCAGCAGTACCGAGGCATGGATATCGGTACCGCCAAAGTCCCAGTGGCACAGCGGCGTGGGATTGCGCATCATCAGCTGGACGTCCTCGACGTCACCGAAACCGCGACTGTCGCTCGATATTTGCGTGCCGCGGTCGCCGACGTCGAGGCGATTGGTGCGGCCGGGCACACGCCGATCATCGTCGGCGGCTCGATGATGTACGTGCAGGCGCTCCTCGACGACTGGCAACTGCCGGCGACGGATCCGACGGTTCGCGCCAAATACGAAGAACAGCTGGCTGCCGTGGGAGTGGCGGAGTTACACAAACATCTCGGTGAGGTGGATCCGCAAGCGGCACAGTCGATCCTGGACACCGACGGCCGGCGCATCGTGCGGGCGTTGGAGGTCGTCGAAATCACCGGCCAGCCGTTCGCGGCGTCGGCGCCGACCATCGGTGAACCACGGTGGGGGACACGGATCCTGGCAGTAGACCGCGACACGTCCGAACTTGACGAACGCATCGCGCTGCGGACCCGCATGATGTTCGACGACGGGCTCGTCGACGAAGTGGCGGCACTGCACGACCGCGGAATCCGCGACGGTCAGACCGCGCGTCGAGCAATTGGATACGCACAGGTCATCGCCTACTTCGACGGAGACTGTGACCTAGAGCAGGCGCAGGAGCGGACCTTCATCGGCACCCGACGATACGTCCGTCGTCAGCGATCGTGGTTCGCCCGCGACAAACGCATTACCTGGCTCGACGGCGCTGCCACCGACCTCGTCGATCAGGCGCGGCGGGCCGTCGAGCGCGACCGGTAATCTGGACGTCGTGAACGCACCCGCGCATGGCGCCTTCGTCAAAGGTCACGGCACCCAGAACGACTTCGTCATCATCTATGACCCGACCGCCGCGGTTGACCTGTCGGTGGCGAGGGTCGCTGCGCTCTGCGATCGTCAGCGCGGGATCGGCGCCGACGGCGTTCTGCGCGTCGCGCGGGCTGCGGAACTTGTGCAGCGCGGAGTTCTCGACAGTCATCCCGACGATGTCGCACCCGAAGACTGGTTCATGGACTATCGCAACGCGGACGGATCCATCGCGGAAATGTGCGGCAATGGCGTACGCGTATTTGCCCACTACTGCGTAGTGAACGGCCTGGTCGGCACGGATGAATTCACCGTCGGAACCCGTGCCGGTGGACGTCGCGTGAGGGTGCATTCGTTCACCGAGTCCGACGCTGACGTCAGCGTTGAGATGGGTGTCGCGCAGCTCGGCGTCGAATCGGTGGCAACGATCGCCGACGTCGACTATCTGGGCGTTGCGGTGGATGTCGGGAATCCACACTTGGCGGCCGTAGTTCCCGGAATGTCGGTGGAAGCGCTTGCCGCGCTGGACTTTACGCGGGGTGCGACATTCGATGAGGATGTCTTCCCGCACGGCGTCAACGTCGAGATCCTGACCGCACCGGTGCCCGCGGATGGCACCTACACGGCAAACATGCGAGTTATCGAGCGCGGTGTCGGTGAAACTCGCAGCTGTGGAACGGGACTGGTGGCGGCGGGAGCAGCGGCGCTGCGGTCAATTGGTCGCGACGAGGGGGAGCTCGAATTGACCGTGCCCGGCGGACAGGTGACCGTCACCATCACGACGGCCGGGTCCACGCTGCGCGGGCCGTCCCGTCTAGTCGCTCACGGAACCCTGATTGATGGCTGGGATCTCTAATTGATCGAGACCAGCCGATATTGAAATGCACTGCCGGCGCTGAGCGTGCCATCATGGATGGCATATGACTGACATAAAGACCCTACGACCGGGGACGGAACCGGCCGCGTTCGCGCCGACGACGGGCGAGCTCCAACTCGACGACCGCGCGTCGCTACAGCGTGTTGGCGGACTTTCCACCGAACTGACCGACGTTACCGAGGTCGAGTACCGCCAACTCCGTCTCGAACGAGTGGTCCTGGTCGGTGTGTGGACACACGGCACGATCGCCGCGGCCCGGGCGGCAATGGCTGAGCTCGCCGCACTCGCGGAAACCGCAGGTTCGCAGGTCCTCGATGCGGTGATCCAACGACGTTCCACACCCGACTCGGCGACGTACATCGGCTCCGGCAAGGCGAACGAGTTGCGTGAAATCGTCATCGCAACCGAAGCGGACACCGTGATCTGTGATGGTGAGTTGACTCCGGCCCAGCTGACCGCGCTGGAGAAGGTCGTCAAGGTCAAGGTCATTGACCGGACCGCTCTCATTCTCGATATTTTTGCCCAGCACGCCACGTCGCGGGAAGGTAAGGCCCAGGTCTCACTCGCCCAGATGGAGTACATGCTTCCTCGGCTCCGCGGCTGGGGTGAATCGATGTCGCGCCAGGCCGGTGGCCGGGCGGGCAGCAACGGTGGCGTTGGTCTGCGTGGTCCAGGTGAGACAAAGATCGAAACCGATCGTCGACGCATCCGCGAACGTATGGCCAAGATGCGTCGCGAGATTCGACTGATGAAGACGGCTCGGGTTGTTAAACGTCAAGCGCGCCAACGCAATGCCGTGCCAGCACTCACCGTCGTCGGCTACACCAACGCGGGCAAGTCCTCGCTGGTGAACGCGATGACCGGTTCGGGCATGCTCGTGCAGGACGCATTGTTCGCGACGCTGGATCCCACCACCCGACGGGCGAAGCTCGACGACGGTCGCGAAGTGGTGTTCACCGACACCGTTGGATTTGTGCGACACCTCCCGACGCAGCTGGTCGAGGCATTTCGGTCAACGCTCGAAGAAGCGGCCGACGCGGACTTGCTGTTGCACGTCGTGGACGGCGCCGACGAGTATCCGATGGAGCAGATCAGCGCGGTACGTCAGGTGCTGAAAGAGATCGTCGCCGACGACGCTGAGCTTCCGCCGGAACTATTGGTAGTCAACAAGGTTGATGCGATGGCGGACGTGGCGATCACCGCCCTACGGGCAGCGCTACCCGACGCGGTATTTGTTTCGGCACATACCGGCGCGGGCCTTCCCGAGCTCTACGAGCGGATCCGTGCTGGCGTCGGTCGCAACGACGTCGAACTCTTTGTATCGGTGCCGTTCTCCCGTGGCGACCTGGTGTCCCGAATTCACGCCGACGGCGAAGTTCTGTCAGCCGATCACGACGCCACCGGTACCCGAATGAGGATCCGGGTACCGGCGGCGTTGGCGGGTGAGTTGTCCGACCTCGTCGTCGGCGCCTAGCTGCTTACTCGGCGTCGAAGGTCGTAGCGCCAGCGCTACTCGGCATTGAAGGTCGTAGCGCCAGCGCTACTCGGCGTCGAGATCGGCGGCAACCAGATCGGCAATCGTTGCCAGCGTCGCATCGTCGTCGGCGGTAATTGTGACCGGCGTGCCCTTCTCGGCGCCCAGAGTCATTATCAGCAATGCCGATCCGGCATCCACTGGTTCCTCGCCGTCGACAGCGAGGGTCACGTTCACGCCAGCGGCGGTGACTGCCTCGGCGATGATCGTTGCCGGACGAGCGTGCAATCCGACCGCGGATCCGACGTTGATTGTGGTTGATGGCATAGGGGTGTCTCCTTCGATTGTGTTGATGACTGCTGGTTGACTACTGGATTGCCGCGGCTACGGGCGCTCGCTAGGCAACGGCCGCCTCCAATGCGGCTTCCTCGCCTGGATGACGTGCGGCGCGAAACGACTTGGCGGTGACCACCGCGGCCGCGGCCACGGCGACTCCGACTACCAGGGCCAATAGGAATAGTGGCCAGGTGCCCTTCATCGCGAAGAAGACGAAGATGCCGCCGTGTGGTGCCTGCAATTGAGCGCTGAACGCCATGATCAGCGCGCCGGTGGTGGCACCGCCAAGCATCATCGACGGAATGACGCGCAGCGGATCGGCCGCGGCGAACGGGATCGCTCCTTCGGAGATGAATGCGGCACCGAGAAGCCATGCGGCCTTACCGTTTTCGCGCTCGACCTTGGTGAAGAGCTTAGGGCGTACGACGGTCGCGAGCGCGAGCGCGATGGGCGGAACCATGCCCGCGGCCATGACTGCCGCCATGATCTCCAGCTGGGGTTGCCCGCCGATGGCCAGACCCGTCGTCGCGAAGAGGTAGGCGGCCTTATTGACCGGACCGCCGAGGTCGAAGCACATCATCAGTCCGAGGACGATGCCAAGGATCACTTTGGAACTGCCCGACATCGAGTTGAGCGCGTCGGTCATTTCGGTGGTGACCCAGGCCAGCGGCTTACCCAACAACATGAACATCAAGCCGCCGACGATCATCGACGCGAACAGCGGGATGATTACCACGGGTTGCAGGCCTCGGGCCCACTGGGGCAACGGGATTCGCGAGAGCCACAGAGCCACGACACCGGCCAGCAAGCCTCCGACCAGGCCGCCAATGAAGCTTGCCCCAATGGCAACCGAAACCAGACCCGCGACAAAACCGGGCGCGATACCGGGCCGATCGGCGATCGCGTACGCGATGTATCCGGCGAGGACCGGCACCAGCATGCTCATGGCAAGCGAACCGACCGCGAATGACACGCCACCCAGATATTGGCCAAGCCCGCCAGCGGGCAGATCCCACAGGCTGTTGTTCAAGGCAACGAATAGGCCGTCGGATTTGGCCTTACTTGGGTCCAGGGTCGAGTTGGCGATCTCGTACCCGGCGAGGAGGAACCCGAGAGCGATTAGCAGCCCGCCGGCCGCGACGAACGGGATCATGTAGCTGACACCGGTCATGAGTGCTTGTTTGAGCTGACCGCCGAGTCCGACGTTGTCTGATCCCGTCGTTGCGTCGGCATCCGCGGCGTCGCCGCCAACGACTGCGGCATGCGGATTAGTTGATGCCGCAACGGCTTCGGCGATCATCTTGTCCGGTTCGTTAATCGCTCGCTTCACCCCGGAGGCGATGACCGGCTTGCCGGCGAATCGCTCGCGCCCCTTGACCCCGACGTCGGTGGCGAAGATGACGGCGTCCGCGTCGGCAATGGTGGATGCGCTCATTGGCGTGGTGGCCGACGATCCTTGCGTTTCGACGACAAAGTCGACGTCGGCGCGCTCGGCCGCGAACTTCAACGCGTCGGCGGCCATATAGGTGTGTGCGATTCCGGTGGGACACGCGGTGATTGCGACGACGCGCGGACGCGCCTTGGCAGCGTCGGTGGCGGGCTTAGCGGCTTCTGTCGTGGTCGCGACCGCGGCCGTCGTCGCAGCTGCTGCTGCTTTGGGCTTTGGCTTGATTGCCTCATTGACCAACTCGACGACGGCGTCGGGGGAATCGGCTTCGCGCAGCGCCGCGACGAAATCGGGTCGTACAAGCGCGCGGGCCAACGAACTAAGCAGCTTCATATGCTCGCTGCCTCCTTCGGGGGCTGCGATCAGGAAGACGATGTCCGCGTCACCGTCGGGGCCGCCAAAGTCGACTTTGCGGGAGAGTCGGGCCATGGCGAGGCTGGCCGCGGTCACCGACGCTGAGCGCGCGTGCGGGATCGCGATTCCGCCGGGTAGGCCAGTAGCCGACTTCTGTTCTCGCGCCAGTGCAGCGTTGATGAGGTCGGTGGAGTCGGTGGTCCGACCGGCGTCGGCGAGAAGGGCCGTCAACGTGGTGATGACGGCTTCGTTATTCGCCCCGGCGTCGGCGTCGAGAATTACCGTCTCGGGCGAAATGATCTGCGGTGTCTCGGCTGCCGGATCTTGATCAGTGGACATTGCTTGGCCGTTCTCTTAGAGAGGGGTGGGAGGGCTGAATCAGACGCTGCTGGAACGAATCTCGGTGATGATGGTGTCGGTCAGATTGAGGTCGTCGGGTGACGGCGGTTGAGTCCCGGGTAGTGCGGCGGCCGCCGATCCGTATGCGACGGCGTGTCGAAGGCAATCGGGTGGTGCGGCTCCCGACAGTTCGGCGAGGAGGTATCCGGCCAGCGACGCGTCGCCAGCCCCGACGGTGCTGCGCACGGTGATCGGGGGTGCGGTCGCCGACCAGCAGCCTTCATTGGTAACTAGTAGCGCCCCCGCACCGCCAAGGGTCGTCAGAACCGCGCCACCGGTCGTGGCAGCGAGTGCGGCCGAAGCCTCGACTGCCGGATCAAAGTCACCGGAGCGCGCCGCGGCTTCGATGACGGCCCCGTCACCTCCCACTAACTCCGCTAGTTCGTCGGCGTTTGGTTTGAGTAGGGCAACGCCCTGCCGCGCGGCAGCTCGCAGCGGGGCACCTGACGTGTCGACTGCGACTCGACATCCGACGCTCGAAAGCCGGTCGACGACGTCGGCGTACCAATCGTCGTTCAGCCCCGGTGGGAGAGAGCCGCAGAGCGCCACCCACGTCGCGGTCGGTGCATGCGCGAGGATCGCGTCGAGCAGCGCAGCAGCGTGGTGGTCGTTGAGTGTTGCGCCGGCGGAATTGATCTTGGTCGTTGTGCCGTCGGGGTCGGCAATGGTGAGGTTCGTTCGAACTTCGTCCGCGACGTCGGTCGCAAGGTAGGCAAGCGCAACCGAGTCGAGTAGCGCGAGCATCGGATCGCCGGTCCGGGCGGGGAGCACGGCGAGCGTTTCGACCCCAGCCGACGCCGCGACGCGAGCCACGTTGACGCCCTTGCCGCCCACCTCGACGCGGGTGGACGCGGCGCGCTGCACGGCACCGCGTTCGAGCGGTGCTGCGAGGTCGACGCCGCGATCAATACTCGGATTTGTGGTGACGGTCAGTATCACGCGAGCACAACCTCGATTCCTTGTTCGGTGTACAGCGCAACGGTCGCGGGATCGACGCCAGAGTCGGTGACGATGACGTCGACAGCCGACAGAGGAGCGAACGAGACCAGGTCATCGACGCCAAACTTCGATGAATCAGCAAGTACCACAACTCGATTCGTCGATTCGACGATGGCGGTTTTGACTGCGGCTTCGTCGGTATCGGGAGTGGAGAGCCCACGACCGACGTTGATCCCGTTGGTGCCGACGAAGGCGACCGAAGTTCGGAGTGTGGCGATTGCCGCGACAGTGTCGGCGCCAACGCATGCCTGGGTGAGTCCGCGGATCCGACCGCCGATCAGGTTCAGTGCGACAGTTGACCGTTTTGCGAGGACCGACGCGACGCCGAGTGCGTTGGTCGCGACGGTGACTTCACGGGGATCGGTGAAAGCGCGGGCAGCCTGGTACGTCGTTGTCCCGGCGTCGAAGAAGATCGATCCGCCCGAGCTGGGCAGGAAGCGTTGCGCGGCCAGTCCGATCGCGACCTTGGCATCGTTGTGCTCGGCGATGCGCTGCGCCAATGGGCGTTCACCACCGGAAAGCGTAGATAGCCCGGGGTCGACGGCTCCGCCGTGTACCCGGTGCACGTGTCCGGAGCGTTCGAGTACGGCGAGGTCACGCCGGATGGTTTCGCCGGTGACGTCGAAGTCTCGCGCAAGGTCGAGGACGGCTACTCGACCGTTGGCGCGTACCGCTGCGGCGATGGCTTCGTGCCGTTCCGCTGCGTACATCCGACGTATCTCCCTCTTGTGGCGTTCGCTTCCTGCCGAAACTCTGTGGAAGCTCTGCGACCAGAATTCGTGTTGATTCCTATTGATATAGTTGGTTTTACTACTGTTTCTGTTGACATGTCAAGCATTTGCCGTAATCTATATCACACCAATCAATCATGGAAGGTGACGTCACGTGTCGGATACGCTGCAGCAGTTAGTCGGAACCCCGGTGGTCGAAGGCGTTGCGTATGGACCGGTCATCTGGCCCGGTGCCCGACCGTCGTTCTCGGCGTCGAACAGCGAACTTCCCGACGATCAACGCGCCGCCGAAGGCGAACGATTCGCTGCCGCGGCGGGCGAGGTCGCTACCCGACTCCGTGACCGGGCGTCGGCGAGTACCGGAGTCGCGGCAGAGGTACTTAGTGCCACCGCCGGACTCGCCGAGGATCGCGGATGGCTCGCGGCCGCAACTAAACTCATCACCGCGGGCTCACCAGCCCCCGACGCCGCGGTGGCTGCCACCAAACAGTTTGCCGACATGTTCACCAAACTTGGCGGGCTCATGGCTGAGCGGGTCACCGACCTCAATGACGTTCGCGACCGAGTGCTTGCGGTGTTGACCGGAGCGCCGGAACCCGGTGTGCCGGTACCGGATTCACCATCGGTCTTGTTCGCCGACGACCTGGCGCCCGCGGATACCGCGGGTCTGGATCCCGCGTTGGTTATCGCGCTGGTGACCCGGTTGGGCGGGCCGACCAGCCACACCGCGATCATCGCCCGCCAGCTGGGAATTCCGTGCATCGTCGCGGCTGCGAACCTCGCCTCGCTACCGGCGGGAACGACGGTGCTCGTCGACGGCGCGACCGGTGTCATCCAGCCGAATCCCGACCCTGCCACCGCACGGGACGCCGCTCAGGCATGGACTACCCAGGCCAAACTCGTTGCCGGATGGTCGGGACCGGGGCACACATCCGACGGCCACGAAGTCGATATCCTCGCGAACGTCGCCGATGGCGCTTCTGCACGCGCCGCTAGTTCGAGTCCCGTCGCTGGCATTGGCCTGTTTCGTACCGAACTGGCATTTCTTGATCGCGCGACGGCCCCGACAGTCGAAGAGCAAACCGCCAGCTATCGGGAGGTCTTCGACGCTTTCGGCGGGCACAAGGTTGTGATCCGCACCCTCGACGCGGGGTCGGACAAACCGATGAAGTTTGTCAAGACTCCGGAGGAAGCCAACCCGGCACTTGGGGTTCGTGGAAATCGAATCGCCGATCTCGCACCGGAACTGCGCGAGACCCAGTTGGATGCGATCGCCGCGGCGGCGAAGGCAAGTGATGCCGACGTGTGGGTGATGGCCCCAATGATTGCAACGGTCGACGAGGCTGCCTCATTCGCGAAGGCCGTCCGCGATCGTGGCCTGAAGGCCGGCGTGATGATCGAGGTGCCCGCCGCGGCGCTATTGGCGCCCGCGATTCTCGCCGAAGTGGACTTTGTGTCGATCGGAACCAACGACCTGACGCAGTACACGATGGCTGCGGACCGCATGTCAGCCGAACTGGCCGCCCTCACCGATCCGTGGCAGCCAGCCGTTCTGGCGTTGGTCGCCATGGTGGCAAGCGCCGCGGCGGCGGCTGGTAAGCCCGTCGGCGTCTGCGGTGAAGCAGCCGCGGACCCACTATTGGCCAGCGTCCTCGTTGGGATGGGTGTGACGTCGCTGTCGAGTGCGCCAGTTGCGGCCGCCGCAGTCGGTGCACGGCTGGGACAGGTGACGCTGGCAGGCTGTCAGGACGCGGCCCGTGCGGCCCTCGAAACTTCATCGCCGAGTGCTGCACGCGCCGCGGCGCAGGCCGCGCTGGTTAGCTGAACTAGACGCGACGCAGGACGCTGACGACCTTCCCGAGGATGGTGGCTTCGTCACCTGGGATCGGATCGAATATCACGTTGTGGGGCATGAGCCAGACGTGACCACGCTTGCGCTTGAAGGTCTTCACCGTAGCTTCGCCGTCGATCATCGCGGCCACGATATCGCCATTCTCAGCTACGTTCTGCTGGCGTACGACGACCCAGTCCCCATCGCAGATCGCAGCGTCGATCATCGACTCGCCGACGACCTTCAGCAGGAACAGCGAGCCATCGCCGACCAGTTCGCGGGGGAGTGGGAAGACATCCTCCACAGCTTCCTCGGCGAGGATCGGTCCACCGGCAGCGATGCGTCCGAGCACCGGAACGAATGTCGGCTTGGGCATTGTCGCGACGCCGCCGAACGGTGAATCACCCGACGGATCCGGCTCGTTGTCGGGGATATTGACCGCGCGCGGGCGGTTGTGGTCGCGGCGCAGCAGTCCCTTGCGTTCGAGCGAACGCAACTGGTGTGCGACCGACGACGTCGAGGTCAATCCAACCGCGTCGCCAATCTCCCGGATGCTTGGCGGATAGCCGCGCATGCGCACCGATTTGCGGATGTACTCAAGCACGCTCCGCTGTCGAGGCGTCAGCGTGGCCTCGATCGATGCGGCAAACGCCTGGTCAATGGCACCATCGGCCGCGTCGTCGACGACTGAATCGGCCGAAGTGTCGGAATCCTGGTCGGTCACGACTGGTGTCCTTTCGTCGGTGGCATGCGACCCAAGGTAGCCCAGGAATCGAACAGTTTCAAACATTTGTTCGACGTGTCGCGAGACTTTGTCAGAGGGTCGTGGTAGAAATCGAACATAAGTTCATCGAACACAGGTTCGCATAAATACTTGAAAGAGCTCGAACTCAGGAGGACACCATGACCGCAACACTCGCACCCCGTGCCGATGTCGTCGTTGCCCCGCGGCCGTCGAGCCGTCGGACGGTAGGGTCGGCGGTTCGTCCGATCGACCGTCGCCCGATGGTGTCCGAACGCGCCGGAACCGCATGCTCGGGAGAGTCCCGGCTGACGGGAAGTAGACGAGACGCACAAGCGGCAGTCTTTCGCCGACGTCGCGGAGTCGCCGCGGTTCTGGTCGGTTCCGCGTTGGCGGTGCTTGTCTGGTTCTTCGCCATTGTCGGAGGTAATTACGAGGCGTCGACGACACCGCAGCCGTCATCGTCATCGGTGTCGTACGTCCGATCCGGTGACTCGTTGAGTTCTGTTGCTTCACGAGTTGCGCCGCAGATGCCCCAGCAGACGGTCATCGCCGACATTATGGCGCTCAACAAGCTCGAGTCGTCGGGACTGACCGTCGGGCAGGCGCTGGTCACCCCTGTCTACTGAAGATGACTGTGATGATGGCGACTACGCTGTTTGGTATGCGCTGTCCCTTCTGTAAGCACGACGACACCAAGGTCGTTGACTCCAGGGTCGCCGACGAAGGTCAGGCGATTCGCCGACGCCGTTCCTGTGTGGAGTGTGGTCGTCGGTTCACGACCGTGGAAAGCGCGGTCCTTGCCGTGGTGAAACGCAACGGAGTTACCGAGCCGTTCAGTCGGGAGAAAGTCATGCGGGGCGTTCGCCGCGCATGCCAGGGGCGCGACGTCGCAGAAGATGATCTGGCTTTGCTCGCGCAGCAGGTAGAGGAAGCGGTGCGAGCATCGGGATCGGCCGAAGTTCCAAGCAATGAGGTGGGACTCGCCATTCTGGGGCCGCTACGTGAACTCGATGAAGTCGCCTACCTACGGTTCGCGTCGGTATATCGCTCATTCGAGTCGCTCGCCGATTTTCAACGCGAGATCGATGACCTCCGCTCCGACCATGCGCCGCTGACTTAACGCTGACGTCCTACCTGAAGTCGTCGAACGCCTTACGTATCCGCTTCTCCGACACCGGTTGTGCGGTACCGAGGCGTTGCGCGAAGAGTCCAACACGCAACTCTTCAACGAGCCACGTCGCCATGTCGTTGAACACATCGCGGCGTCCAGACGGAAGCTGAGCTAGTCGTTGATTCCATGCCTCGACGACGCGGTCGATCGTCGCCAGAGCGGTCGCGTCGCGGTCGGGCGTTAGCGGGAGCTGCTCAAGTCGTGATCGTGCTGCCTGGAGATAGCGGGGCAGCGACCGTAGACGTTCCAGCGGGGTGGCGGCCACAAATCCGGGATAGATCAGATTGTGGAGTTGATCGGCGACGTCGTCGGCTGCGACTGAACCAGACTCGACGTCGATGGCCGAGCGCAAGGGCGCAACGTCACGAAGGGCGTCGACGGTCGCATCAAATACCTCGATCGCGGTCTCCGCGACGCGGGGCGAGACGGCAATTCGGAGTTCATTGAACTGTGCGGCGGTTCGAATCGACGCGGTGTCGCTGGGCTTGACCATTTCGCGGATCGCGCGCAGCGTGCAATCGCCCAGCAGTAGTTCGGAAGTTGCGTACGGACTCTGGCTCAACGCGAGTGTTCCAGCCGAATCGATTGTGCGAGTGATGCGGACCGGCAGAGTGGGCAGTGCGTTGGCGAGCAGAGTCAAGATCGCCCGGTGGCGAAGCTGGTCGGCAACACGTGCGGTCGTCGCGAGCACTCGCGTGACGCCGCCATCGGCGGGTTTGAGGGTCGGGTACCGCGTAACCTGTTGGCCTGCAACGGTGTCCGTTTGCTCGGCTACTAGCGTCCCGATGCCCTCATCTGTCCAGTCGGTGTAGAGCTGGGCAGCCCGCGCGGAAGTCGACTTGGGTTGAGTCGGTGAGCCCGTCAGCGACTTCGACACTGATACCGTCTCGCCGGCATCATCGATGATTCGAAAGTTCATTCGTAGGTGCGCGGGGACCGACTCAATCGTGAAATCGCCTGGGGCGACGGTGGTTCCGGCTATCGCGGTCAGTTCGCGGGCCAGTCCAACGACGAGCGGTTCCGCGCGCGGGGTCAGGCGAGACAGCGCGGCGTCCGCGAATCTCGATGCGGGTGACATCGTCTTGCGGATTGCCTTCGGCAACGTCTTGACTAACTCGGTTGCCAGCTCTGCGCGCATGCCGGGGACCGACCAATCGAACCCGACCGGACGGATATGCCCGGCCAGGGCAGCGGGGATTTCGACGCTGACGCCGTCGTCGGGTTCACCTGGCGCGAATTTATACGTCAGGCGCAGGCGGACCTCGCCTTGGACCCAGGCACCGGGAAAATCCGAATCGGCGGTGGAATCGCCGTCGGTGCCCACAACGTCGGCGGCGGTGAGATCCAACAGTGCCGGCCGCTTACGACGCTCTGATTTCCACCATGTATCGAAGTGGCGGGCCGACGTTACCGACGTCGGAATTCGCTTGGCGTAGAAGTCGTATAGCGCATCATCGGACATGGTGATGTCGCGGCGTCGGGCCCGGTTCTCGATATCGGACGCATCGTCGAGCAACGCTCGATTGTGGGCGAAGAACTTGTGATTGGTTCGCCAATCACCTTCGACAAGCGCGTGCCGAATGAACATCTCGTGGCACAGCTCGGGGTCGATTGAGGTGTAGGTGACCTGCCGTGACGCGACTAGTGGGACGCCGTAGAGCGTGACCTTCTCGTGCGCCATCGTCGATCCGCGTTTCGAGGACCAATGCGGTTCGCTGTAGGTGCGTTTGGCGAGTGATCCGGCCAGTTGTTCCGCCCACAGCGGATCGATCTTGGCCACCGTGTGGGCAAACAGTCGTGACGTTTCCAGAACTTCGGCCGCCATGATGAACGCCGGTGGTTTCCGTGCGAGCCGTGACGCCGGGAAGATCGCGAGCGTCGTATTGCGTGCTCCGCTGAACTCGCGGGTGTCACCGTTTCGCGCGGCGATGTTCGACAGCAACCCCGACAGCAGTGATCGATGGATCGCGTCGTCGTCGCGGGCTGTCGGAGTCGTCGACCAATTCAGGTCCCCGACGATTTGGGTCAGCTGACGGTGCAGGTCGCGCCACTCGCGGATGCGCACCCAGTGCAAGTATTCACGCTCGCAGCTGCGTCGAAACTTGCTCGATGACAGGGTGGTCCGCTGTTCTTCGAGGTACTCCCATAGCGTGAGGTACGAGAGGAAGTCGGAGCCAGGTACGTCGAACCGCCGGTGCGATGCGTCGGCGGCTTCCCGATGATCAGTTGGACGCTCGCGGACGTCGGGGAGTGAGAGCGCGGCAGCGATGATCAGGACGTGATCGAGGCAGCCTAGAGTCTGTGCTTCGACGAGCATGCGAGCTAGCCGCGGATCGACTGGGATTGTCGCGAGTTGACGACCTATGCGGGTCAGTTTCGGTGGTCCTGACCCACCCGCTGGCGCGGATTCAATGGCGCCGAGTTCGTGGAGGATGGCGATACCGTCGCGGATCGCGCGATCCGACGGTGCCTGAACGAATGGGAAGTCGGCGATGTCACCAAGTTTGAGTGACAGCATGGACAGGATGACGCCCGCCAAATTGGTCCGCAAAATCTCCGGATCGGTGAATTCGGGTCGCGCGTTGAAGTCGTCTTCGCTGTAAAGACGGATACAGATGCCTGGTGCGACGCGGCCGCATCGACCGGCACGCTGGCGGGCGCTGGCCTGTGAGACCGCTTCGATTGGTAGGCGATTCACCTTGGTGCGCACCGAGTATCGCGAGATGCGGGCGGTGCCGGTGTCGATGACGTAGCGGATTCCGGGTACCGTCAACGACGTCTCGGCGACGTTGGTGGCCAAGACAATTCGACGCCCGTCGGACGGGGCGAAGATACGACGCTGGTCGGCGTTGGAGAGTCGCGCATATAGCGGAACGATCTCCGCGCCGTCGTTTGCCCTGTGCCGCAACGCATCCGCTGTGTCGCGGATGTCGCGTTCGGTGGGTAGGAAGACCAGGATGTCACCGAAGGCCGACCCTCCGCTGCCGGTGCGCGACCACAGTTCGGTAATCGCGGCGTCAATCGCGCCGATCTGATCCAGGTCCGCGTGATCGTTATCGCTGTCGATCTCGTTCGCGTCACCCGCTTCACCCCATGGGCGGTAACGCATTTCGACCGGATACGCGCGACCGGAGACTTCCAGTATTGGAACCGAATCGTTGGAGCCTGCAAAATGCCGTGCGAACCGATCGGGTTCGATGGTTGCCGACGTGATGATGACCTTGAGGTCCCGACGTCGGGGTAGGAGCCGCTTGAGGAAGCCGAGGATGAAGTCGATGTTGAGGCTGCGCTCGTGTGCCTCGTCGATGATGAGAGTGTCGTAGCCGCGCAGCATTGGGTCGCGCGCGATCTCACGCAAAAGTATGCCGTCCGTCATCACCCTGACCAGTGTGTTCGCGCTGGTTTTGTCGGCAAATCGCACCGAGTAGCCGATAGCGTCACCGACCTCGGTGTTGGTTTCGTCGGCGATGCGGCTGGCCACCGAACTCGCGGCGAGGCGTCGGGGCTGGGTGTGGCCGATGGCGCCACGCACTCCGCGCCCGAGTTCAAGGCAGATCTTCGGCAGCTGCGTCGTCTTGCCCGAGCCGGTTTCGCCAGCGACAACCACAACTTGGTGCTCGGCAATCGCCGCTGCGATCTTGTCGCGAGCGGCGCTGACGGGCAGATCGTCGGGGAACGTGATCGTTGGGACCCGCTCGGTGCGACGCTGCACCCGACGTTGCGCCGCGTTCAACTCGTCGAGCAGCGTCGACGCCGATGGTCGGTTGGCATCGGTCCGGTTAGACGCGGCGGTGAAGGCGTCGAGGCGACGTCGGAGGCGATGTGCGTCGACGATGGTCAGTTCGCGCAGCGCGGCACGATACTGCGCGGCGTCGAAGCTGGCGGATTCGTTGTGCGACATGTCTGTTCCAGGATACGGCGGGGCCTGGCGTGGGCCGAATCGACTCAACCGGCATGATAGAGGCCATGACTAACGCACTGTGGCACGGTTTTGCCGACATGGGAGCGGTCAACAAGACCGGCCCGTTCGTGATTGCGCGGGGCGACGGCGCGCACGTGTTCGACGCCGCGGGCAACAAGTACCTCGACGCCACCGCCGGACTATGGTTCACCAACATCGGCCATGGTCGCACCGAAGTCGCCGACGCCGTCGCGGCTCAGTTGAGCAAGCTCGCGCACTACTCGGGGTTCGGTGACCTGAGCGCCGACGTGACCGTAGACCTGGCGAATCGGTTGGCCGAGATCGCACCGGTTGCCGGCAGCAAGATCTTCTTCACGTCGGGCGGTAGCGACTCGGTCGAGACCGCGGCCAAACTCGCGCGACGCTATTGGCAGGAGATCGGGAAGCCGTCGAAGACCATCATGATCGGTCGTTCGAAGGCCTACCACGGTATGCACATCGGCGGAACGTCGCTGGCCGGCATCCCCGCCAACCATGAGGGCTATGGCGATTTTCTGCCCGACACCGAGACCGTCGACTGGGATGATGCGAAGAGCCTGCTCGGACTGATTGAGCGCGTCGGCGCTGATCGCGTGGCGGCCTTCTTCTGTGAGCCCATCATCGGTGCGGGTGGTGTGTACCTTCCGCCGGAAGGCTATCTCGACGAGGTGCGCGCCATCTGCCGCGACAACAATGTGCTGTTCATCGCCGATGAAGTGGTCACCGGTTTCGGTCGCATCGGTGCGCAAAGTTGGTTCGCGAGTTCGCGTTTCGGCTTGGAGCCCGACATGATCACCACGGCGAAGGGGCTGACGTCGGGATACGTGCCGATGGGCGCCGTATTCATCGCGCCGCAGATCGCCGAGCCATTTCATGGCGGCGGTGTGTGGTTCCGCCACGGCTATACCTATGGCGGCCATGCTGGAGCAGCCGCAGCGGCGATGGCCAACCTCGACATCATCGAACGCGAAGGTTTGCTCGCCGAGGCGTCGCGACTGGAAGGCGACCTCGCCGCCGCGTTCTCGCCGTTGGCCGATCTCGACGCGGTCAGTGAAGTGCGGGCCGGCGTCGGTGCCGTCGCGGCTGTTCAGTTGGTTGATCCGGCGACCGCACCTGCTGCCGTGCTGCGTCTGCGTGAGCAGGGCGTCGTGACACGGGCCGCTGGCCAAGGGGCCCTACAGATTTCGCCGACGTTCGTGATGACCACCGAGCAGGTCAACGAATTGGCGGAGCGCTTCGTCGCGGCGTTGAGCTAGCCCGACCACAAGCCCCGCAGAAACGATCATCCCCAGCACCGGAAAGGTGCTGGGGATGATCGTTTTCGCTGGGTTTGCCTACTCCGGTTTCGGAGTGAGCACGAAGACCGGAATGACCCGGCTCGTCTTGGTCTGGTAGTCGGCGTAGCTCGGATACGCCGCGACGGCGCGCTCCCACCACGCGTCGCGCTCGGCGCCCTGGGGAAGTTCCCGCGCGGTGTAGCTGCCGACCGATTCGCCGTCGCGCAGGTCAACCTCGGGATGAGCTACGACGTTGTGGTACCACTGCGGATTCTGCGGTGCGCCGCCAAGGGAGGCGACCGCAAGGTATTCACCGTTGTGTTCGACGCGCATCAGTGGGCTTTTGCGGAGCTTGCCTGATTTTGCTCCGACTGTCGTCAGGACGACAACCGGCATGCCGTTGAGTGCGGTGTTCTTGGTACCGCCGGATTCTTCGATCTGCTCGGCCTGCTTGCGGGCCCAGGCGGATGTGCTCGGTGCGTACTCTCCCTGAAGTGCCATGCCGATTCCAACGCCGTCGACCCCGATCACTATTCCGTGGGCTCGAATTTGGTCGTTAGCCAGCAGAAACGCTGGTGAGCTCTTCCCACTCATCGAGCAGACTTGAATCGACGTCGCGGACCATTGCGCCAAGTTTTTCGGTGAGCTCGACGACGTCGGGGGTGGCCACAGCTTGCGGGAGACCGGTCCGCAGCACCCGATAGGCGTCGGAGAGGTAGCGCAGCAGGACACCCTCGCTGCGGGCCAGCGAATATTGCGAAACGAATTCGTTGAAGGTCTTCGAATTCTCCAGGATTTCGCGGGCAACCGACTTCGGCGACGGGGGGAATGATCCAACCCACGGATGCGTGGACCGGTAGACGCCGAAGGCGAAGGAGATCTCGTCGATCAGTGGCATCGGCCAACTAATCTCTTCCAGTCGCGCCATTCGCTCTTCGTACTCGACGCCGTCGGCCTTCATGGCGGCAATTGCGACGTCGCGCTCGGCTTTTCGCTGCGCTAGCAGAACCTGCCGTGGATCGTCGAGTGTTGCTTCGACGATGGACAGGATGTCGAGGTGGTAATTCGCCGACGTCGCGTCGAGCAATTCAAAGGCGGCCAACGCGAACGCCGACAGCGGATTGGTCAACGCGAAGTTCTCCGGCATGTCCACCGACAGCGCGACATGCTTTCCGAAACTGTCCGGTTCGTCAAGCTGGGTGACGATCCCCGAATCCCGCAGGTCGCGGTACAGCGCGAGGGTGTGTTTGATGTGTTTGAGCTGGCGCGCGCGTGTCTCGTGATTGCCTTCGAGCAGGTGTCGGAGGGCTGCGAAACAATCGCCTGGTCGGGCGAGGACTTCCATCAACATGGCCATGGTGACATGGAAATGGGACCGGAGCGGTTCGTTTGGCGCGGTCGTCAAGGTCATGAACGTCTGTTCACCCCATGACACGAATCCCTCGGGGGGCTTGCGGCGCACCAACTTTCGCAGCTTCTTCGGGTCGTCGCCCGCCTTGGACACCGCCCGAGCATTCTCAATGTCGTGGTCGGGAGCTTGGGCGACGACATAGCCGACGGTGTCGAATCCAGCGCGCCCGGCACGGCCAGCGATCTGATGAAATTCGCGTGCGGCCAGGCGTCGAACCTTAATGCCGTCGTACTTCGACAGGCCGGCGAATAGGACCGTCCGAATTGGCACGTTGATCCCGACACCGAGTGTGTCGGTACCTGCGACGACGCGCAGCAGCCCTTGCTGCGCCAACCGCTCGACGAGTCGCCGGTAGCGCGGCAACATACCGGCGTGATGTACGCCGATACCGGCCTTCAACAGTTTGCTCAGCGTCGTGCCGAAACCCGTACCGAACCGAAAATCCCCAATTGCCTCGGCAATCAGCGCCTTGTGTTCTTTGTCGGCCACCTTCGCCGACAGCAGGGCCTGGGCACGTTCCACCGCCGACGCCTGGGTGAAATGCACGACGTACACGGGAGCTCGACCGGCACTGACTAGCTTTTCAATGGTTTCGTGAATCGGTGTCAGGGCGTACGAGTACTCCAGCGGCACCGGGCGCGTGGTGCCGGTAATCGCGGCCGCGCTGCGCTTGGTCCGACGGGCAAGATCGTCGACAAAGAAACTCACATCCCCGAGCGTTGCCGACATCAGTAGGAACTGGGTATCGGGCAGTTCGATCAGCGGGACCTGCCACGCCCAACCGCGTTCGCGATCACCGTAGTAGTGGAATTCGTCGGCAACCAGTAGGCCGATGTCGCTGTCGGGGCCGTCGCGCAGTGCGATGTTTGCGACAACCTCGGCGGTCGCACAGATGATCGGAGCGTTGGGATTCACCGACGCATCACCGGTCAGCAGACCTACGTGTGCCGCGCCGAACGCCTCGCAGAGGTCGAAGAACTTCTCACTAACGAGCGCCTTGATCGGTGCCGTGTAATACGCCCGACGGCCGCGTTGCCGAGCGAAGTGGATCGCACCGGTGGCAACGAGCGACTTTCCCGACCCCGTCGGCGTCGCCAAGATGACATGGCTATCGCCGACGAGTTCGAGGAGTGCCTCTTCTTGATGTTCGTAGAACGTCAGACCGACGTCGGTGGTCCACTGCGAGAACTCGTCAAAAACCCGGTCCTCGTCGAAGGGCGACGGGGATTCGGAGGGGGAGTCAGGAAGGGGTGCCGAAAGTGTCGTCAGCATCGCCCTGTTCTTGGTCGCGGTTGTGTTGAGCCAGGAACTTCTCCAGCTCCGCACCCAGCTCGTCGCCGCTGGGCAGCGGTTCATCGGCGGCGAGTAGCGATGCCTGAGTGGCGGCGGCCTGGTGGTAACTGTCGTACTGCGACTCGAGCGCGGAAACCACCGATTCGATTTCCGAATTCCCGGACACCTCGGTGTCGATCTGTTCGCGCACCGTGGCGGCCGCGTTGTCGAGTGCCGCGACCGGGAGCTTCAGCCCGGTCACGTCGCCCAACGTTTCGACAAGGCGCGCGGCGGCACCCGGATAGTTGGCCTGCGACAGGTAGTGCGGCACATGTGCCGACAGGCCAGCGCCGTGATAGCCAGCCTCGGACAACCGCAATTCCAGGAGCATCGACGCGCTGGCGGGGATTTTCATCTCGGATCCCCAGCGCGGCAGGTCACCGAGTCGGTCGCGATCGCCGTGGGCGGTGATCGTCGCGGGCCGGGTGTGCGGCACCGCCATCGGGATAGCGTTGAGTCCGATGACGTCGGTGACACCAAACTGCTCGGTCAGACGTCGAACGGCTTCAACGAACTGTTCCCACCGAAGGTCGGGTTCGGCGCCCGAGAGCAGCAGAAAGCCCGTACCGGCGTTATCTCGGATGGCGTGCATGGTCAGCGACGGCATGTCGACCGAAGTGAATGCATCGCCGGAGAACGTGATCGTCGGGCGGCGCGAGCGGTAGTCGATGAGTTCGTCAGTGTTAAACGTTGCGACGAGCTGTGAATCGAGGCTGTCCCGCAGGTGTTCGGCTGCCAGTGCAACAGCGTGGCCAGCGTCGGCGAAGCCTTCGAGCGCATGAATGAGCACCGGGCCACGCTCCGCGGCGCCGGACATGTCGGGCGCTGGGAATTCCAGCTCGTACAGGGAACTCTGTTCGGGCTGATCGTCCATGATGTGCCTCCTCACTCGTACGCTGCACCGATGGGGAACTTCCATTGTCCCTCACCACTACCCGGCAGCGCCAATCCAGTTGCCGACGCGGTCTACCGCAGCGCGTGGCCGTGAACTAATCCATTCGCCCTTGTCGAGTGGATCACCACGGGTGCAACGCACCGAGCGGCCCGGTGATTCCCGGGGAAGCGGTTAACTCCTGGCAGACTGAAACACTGTGAATGGTCGTAGTGGGCGTTGGTGCGTGCTGGCAGCAGTGCTACTCGGCGTCGCCGTTGCATCCGCCTGCAGTGTCGACGGCGCGAGTCACCCCGATTTGAGTGCTCGTCTGGTAGGTGCGGACGCGTTCCCGTCCGGTTCGACTCCGACCGTCGTGAACGGTCCGGCCCTCCGTTCGCTCCTCGCCGACGTCAGCGGCAATCCGGGCAGCGGCACGATTGACCCGCCAGCCTGCACACCGCGCGAGTTGTCGGCCGACGACAGCGCTGCGATTACCGCCTTAGAACCGACCGGTTCGACGATGGGCACTTTGACTGTCGTCGTGACACGGGTGAGCGACCCGCTGGCTTCGGTGACTAAATCGCTGGCCGATTGCGCGTCGTGGACGCGGACCAACGCCGCCGGCGCATCGTCGAAGGTCCGGCGCGGCGCGATTTCTCCGCAGCCGAAAAGCCCCATTTCATCGGTGGCAACCGTTGGAATAGCCACCGTCGAGACCACCGGCGGGACCGGTGCGAGCGCGGTCGGTGTGGTGTCGAAGACTTATCTAGCTCAGCGCGACGACGTTCGCGTCTACGCAGTGCATCGAGGTACCGCCACCGTGTACGCGGTCAATGCTGAACCCTCCGCGGTAGGCGCGACGTCGACCCCTGACCTCGATACCCTCTTCGCCGCGGCGGTCCGTCGCGCCTTCGGTCGGTAGCCCTAGGGGACGGCACCACGCATCGCCGCAGCGGAATCGGTGGACAACCGTTGCCGTTGTGGATGACACGCCGACTTCGGCAAAATCAGTCCAGCGGCGGGGTTTTCTGGCCACGACAGTCGGTTGATGACAACTTCGAACACCACCCGCGCGCTTGGCGCACACGTACTCCTTAACGCGCTCGGCGGCCTGATCGGGTTCATACCCGAGAGATCGCTCATTCTTATCGTCTTCGACCCCGACGGCGCGGTGAACACGACCATGCGCCACGACCTGATGCTGACCGCCGACGGCCAGGCGCAGCCCGAGTTCGGCTGTGTCGTCGAGAATCTCGCGACAATCTGCGGTGATTACGCGGCTGCTGCCGTCGTCGCGGTCATCGTCGAGGATCGGTATCCGCCGAATTCACCGGTAATAGCTGAGCTGATCGCCGCTGTCGATGGCTACTTTGGCGACATTGGGGGATTGGCCGCTGCCTTCGCCACCCGCGAATACGCCACCGACGGCGTGTGGCACACCGTCCTGAGCGGCACGAGCACACGGTTGCTGGCACCTCCACCCCGAACGGGAGTCTTCGCCGATCCCAACTTGTCGCCGACGGCGCTGGATCGTGCGCTCCGACGCGGACGTCCGGTGTTGCGTAAACGTTCGGAGATGGAGGCGATGCTCTCGGAGCTACCCCATTGCGCCGACACGGGTGACGACGGTTCAGGGTGTCGCAACCATGGTGACCGCGAAACAGTCAGTGGGCCAACCGAATCGTTGAGGGAACGTCGACGACGCCTACTGCGGTTCGCACTCGAGCAGATCGCGGAAGTCACCGCGGACCGCGAGCATCGACGCTCCACGCCCGGCATGGCGTGCGACGTGGTGAGGACGTGGGAAGAGGCCCTTACGGACCTGGCGTTGCGCGACGCGCTGTTGTCGTTCGCCGCCACCGACTTCCGCGCCGACGCCGAACAGGTGTGGCGGGAGCTAACTCGACGCTTGGCGGGCAGCGCAAAGGCAAGTGCGGCAACGATGCTCGCGCATCTGCACTACTTCGCCGGCGAAGGCGCGTTCGCGAGCATTGCCCTCGACGTCGCGTTGGGCGCTGATCCGGACTGGTCGTTCGCGATCCTGATCGACCGAGCGCTTCGCGCGGGAGTTCGGCCGACACTCTTCGCCGAAGTCATGGGGGAGTCCTACCGCGTCGCCGCTGACCTCGGTATTGGCCTACCGCCAGTGACTCGACCGGCTACGGGATAGGGGGGCTAAACCGTTGTGGGTCAGACCTTTTCGACGAAGATCGAATGCGCCATCTCAGTGGAGAGCACCAGACCTTCATGGCCGGGAGTGTTGATCACGTATGAACGTGGTGACCCGGTCACAGTGACTCGCGCATTCGGCACCACACCCGCTTCGCGAAGCTGTGCGATCAGGTCGGTATCGGACTGGGCATGCTCGGAGAGGCGCCGAACCACGACCGCTACTCCGTCGCCCTGCGGAAGGTCCGACAGTCGCAACGCGTCGTCGGCTGGCGCCGAGGGTGACACACCGAGGAGCTCAAGACCTGGAATGGGATTTCCGTACGGCGACGTCGTGGGGTTGTCGAGCATATTGACGAGGCGTCGTTCCACGCTCTCGCTCATTACGTGCTCCCAGCGGCAGGCCTCGTCGTGAACTTCATCCCACGGCAGTCCAATGACGTCGACGAGCAGCCGCTCGGCGAGACGGTGCTTGCGCATCACGGCGACGGCAAGTTCACGACCCTTATCGGTCAATTCGAGCTGACGGTCACCGGCGACATGCAGCAGGCCGTCACGTTCCATGCGAGCGACCGTCTGGGAGACGGTCGGGCCGCTCTGATCGAGTCGCTCAGCGATACGAGCGCGAAGTGGGACGATGCCCTCTTCCTCGAGGTCATAGATTGTGCGCAAATACATTTCGGTGGTATCGACCAAGTCGTTCACGTCGCCCCAATTCCCTTTCCTAGCCGCACATTGCACGCCCTTAGGTCACCAGGGTACTAGCCTGATCAGCGTGGCGGCACAACCAGGCGCGGGTGAGCGCGGCGGAGTCCTCCCGGCAACTGCCGGAAGTGGCCCGACGGCCCAGCAGGCAGCAGTTATTTGGAGCGAGGACTTCCTCTCCTACAAATGGGCGTACACCCATCCGATGAACCCGGTGCGGCTCGCACTAACGATGTCGCTGGCCAGCAGCCTCGGCGTCCTCGACGACGTTGATCCAATTCCGCCGCTCCAACTAGACGATCAAGCGTTGCGGGTGGTCCACACCGGCGAGTACATCGACGCCGTGCGGGCCGTCAGCTCCGGTATGGCGTCGCTGTCCGGGCCGCTGTTGGAACGCTTGTATGGACTGGGCGACGCCGACAACCCCGTCTTTGACGGAATGCACGATGCCGCGCGGCTTCTGGTCGGCGGCACCGTCGCCGCAGCCAAGGCGATCGCCGACGGCTCAGTGCGTCGCGCGGTCAACATCGGCGGCGGCATGCACCACGCGATGCCAGCGCGCGCTGCTGGATTTTGCGTCTACAACGACTGTTCGGTGGCGATCCACTGGTTGCTCGAGCACGGCTTCGACCGCATCGCCTACGTCGACATCGACGCGCACCACGGGGACGGCGTACAGCTGGAGTTTGCCAACGACCCGCGCGTTCTTACGGTGTCGCTGCACCAGCATCCGGCGACCCTCTGGCCCGGGACTGGCTGGCCGACCGAAACCGGCGACGGCGCGGCGGCGGGGACCGCGGTCAACTTGCCGTTGATGCCGGGTGTCACGGATCGCTTGTGGCTGAGGTCGTTTCATGCGGTGGTGCCGTCCGTGCTGGATGCGTTCAAGCCGCAGATCCTGGTGAGCCAGTGTGGTGCGGACAGTCATCGCTCCGACCCGCTCACTGACCTCTCGCTGACCGTCGACGGGCAACGCGCCGCCATCTACGCGATGCGTGACCTTGCCGATAAATACTGCGACGGCCGATGGTTGGCAGTTGGTGGCGGTGGTTACGGCGTCATCAACGTTGTACCGCGGATCTGGACACATCTCATCGCCGCGACGTTGGGCCGCAGTGTTGATCCCGCTACCCAGATCGGCGACGACTGGGTGGCGTCGGCGCGATCGGTGTCCGAGGAGGTCCACTCCGACTATGCGCGGCCGCCCGAAACGACAATGTCCGATGAGGGCAACGTCGACTATGTCGCATGGGACGGCGACTCCGGCCAACTGCCGCCAGACGGCATCACCGAAAAGGCTCAGCAGCAGACCGACCGCGCGATTCTCGCGACCCGACGCGCCGTCTTCGGCCTACACGGACTTGATCCGGAGGATCCACGTGACTAGCGAATCGAGTTCCGCTGAATCGACTTCCACCGAATCGACGCCAGCGCTGCGGCAGGCCTGGTCATACCCGCGGCATTGGACCGCCGACGTTCTCGCCGCCGACGGCGGTGTGGTCCATCTGCGACCGATTGTTCCCGACGACGCCGACCGCATCGTCGAATTTCACTCCAAGCTTTCCGAGCGCACCAGGTACCTTCGGTATTTCGGTCCGACGCCGACGTTGTCGCCGCGCGAGATCGCCCGGATGACGACCGTAGACCATCAGCAGCGGGTCGCCTTAGTCGCTGAACTGGGCGGGGAGATTATCGCGGTCGGTGTGTACGAGGGGCTGGCGCAGAGCGGCAAGCCGGACTTCGCAGAAGTCGCCTTCGTCGTCGCCGATGAACACCAGGGGCGAGGGCTGGGTCCCATCTTGCTTGAACATTTGGCGGGTGCCGCCGCGGAAAACGGATTCACCCGCTTCGAGGCGGAGGTGCTCAGCGAGAACCCGAACATGGTCGCGGTGTTCCGGGCGGCCGGATATCAGCTGACCCGTAGCTTCGACGGCTCGACCGTGCACGTTGAGTTCTTCATCGACCCAACCGAAGCGCAACGGTCGGTGCGTAACGCGCGTGAGCGAGCCTCGGAGGCCCGCAGTGTGGCGAATCTTCTTCGGCCACAGTCGGTCGCGGTCATTGGCGCGTCGATTGACCCGGGCAAGGTCGGCAACACTTTGCTCGCGAACATCGCGCTCGGCGGCTTTACCGGGCCGATCTATCCAGTCAACGGACCCGGGCATCCTGTCGAGGACGAGCAGGCAACCGGTCCGGGTCCTACCGAGCAGGTACCGGAGCGGCCCAAGTCGGTGCGCGGCATTCGCGCGTACCCGACCGTGCGCGACATTCCCGACCCGGTGGACCTCGCGGTGGTCGCGGTTCCCGCGGCGTTGGTGGACAGTGTTCTCGACGATTGTCTCGCCAAGGGGGTGCGCACCCTCGTCGTCGTGTCCGGTGGCTTCTCAGAAAGTGGCGAAACCGGCTTGGAGAACGAGCGTCGAATGGTCGCCCAGGTTCGCGAACACGGCATGCGGCTGGTGGGGCCCAATGCTCTTGGCGTGGCGAACAATGATCCGGCCGTCGCGCTGAATGCCACCCTCGCGCCGCGTATTCCGGCGGTCGGGCGCGTCGGGTTCTTCTGTCAGTCGGGTGCGTTGGGCATCGCGATCCTCGACACCGCCGCACGCCGTCGACTCGGGCTCTCGACCTTCGTGTCGGCCGGTAACCGCGCCGACGTCTCGGGTAACGATCTGCTGCAGTACTGGGACAGCGACGACGCGACCGACGTGGTGCTGCTGTACTTGGAGAGCTTCGGTAACCCGCGGAAGTTCTCGCGTATCGCGCGGCGCGTATCGCGGTCGAAGCCAATCGTCGCGGTGAAGACCGGCAGTGGCGCCATGAGTCCCATGCGAGCAGAGCGGACCGTGGCGGCCACCTTCGACGATCATGTCGCGCAGATGTTCCTTGAACAGGCCGGCGTGATCCAGGTTGAAACAATCGCCGAATTGTTCGACAGCGCAACATTTTTCGCCTACCAGCCGCTTCCGGCAGGCCCACGGACGCGAATCATCGGCAACTCCAGCGCACTGGGTGGTCTCGCCGCAGATGTTGCGCGACACTCGGGCCTCGACGTCGTCGACATCATCGACTTGGGGCCCGCCGCGGCCCCGGACGAATTCGAACAGGCGGTAACCGCTGGCACCGAAGACGACGGCGTCGACTCGATGATCGTGGTGTTCGTACCGCCAGTAGCCGTTGGCGGTGAAGAACATGCGCATGCGCTCGTCGCAGCCGCGGCGCCAAGTACCAAGCCGGTTGTCTCGACGTTCCTCGGCGTCGAAGGCATTCTCCCGGCGTTATCGGTCGTCGACGAGAACGGGACTGCCGTACGAGGGTCGATCCCGTCGTACTCGAGCCCGGAACGCGCCGCGCGGGCGTTGGCGCGCGCCTGGCGGTACGCACATTGGCGGCAACGTCCCGAAGGGGAGATCACCCGCCCCGCCGCCATTGACCCCGAAGCGGCCCGAACAGCGATTCTGCAGTGCTTGCCCTCGTCGGGGGAGACTGTCACGCTCGACGAGCCGATGTCGGCCCAGGTACTGGGGCATTACGGCATAGCGGTCGTACCGTTCCGCGAAGTCAGCTCGATGCACGAAGCGTCGGCCGCGGCGCGCGAATTAGGCTTCCCGGTCGCCGTGAAAGCGACGTCGGAGCACTGGCGCGGCCGCATGGATCGCGAAGGTGCGCGGCTGGATCTTCCCGACGCGACGACCGTCGTGACCGCGTTCGCGGAGCTCACCGAACTCACTGGCGACGAGGTGCTGCATGTGCAGAAGATGGCGGCCAAGGGAGTTGGAACGGCGATCCGCGCGACCGACAACCCTGCGTTCGGCCAAGTAATCTCGTTCGGGCTGTCGGGGGCGACATTTGAACTCCTCGACGACCCCGGCTATCGGGCCGTCCCACTCTCCGACGTCGATGCCGCGGAACTGGTGTCAGCACCGCGGTCGGCTCCGCTGCTCAACGGCTTCCGCGGTGGACCAGTGGCCGACCAGATGGCGCTAGCTGAACTGTTGCAACGCATTTCGACATTCGTCGACGACATCCCCGAAGTTCGCGAAGTGGTATGCGACCCGATCCTTGCCGGACCCGACGGCGCGGCCGTGCTCTCGGCCGTCATACGAATCGGCCCGGTGCCCAACCCCGTGGACACCGGACCCCGTAGATTGATGTGACGCTCCGCAAGCGTCGCGTCGGCCGATTGATGTGACGCTCCGCAAGCGTCGCGTCGGGCGGCTGGTGTGACTAGCTCGCGTAAGCGCGCAACCGATCGGCGCGATCGCCCTGGCGAAGCTTGACCATGACCTCACGTTCGATCTGACGGACCCGCTCGCGCGACAGCCCAAAGAGACGGCCGATCTGGTCGAGGGTGCGCGGCTGGCCGTCGTCGAGGCCAAAACGCATCCGGATGACCTGCTGCTCGCGCTCATCGAGGGTGGCCAGCACGGTACGGACGTCGGTGTGAAGTAGCCCGGCGATCACGGCATTTTCCGCCGACGTTGCCTCGGCATCTTCGATGAAGTCGCCGAGCGGTGCTTCTTCGTCGGAACCGACCGGCATATCGAGGCTCACCGGGTCGCGACTGTGGTCGAGAAGATCGGCGATCTTCTCCGCCGGGATACCCGACTCGGTTGCCAACTCATCGTCGGTGGCTTCGCGGCCAAGCTGCTGATGCAACTCACGCTTGATCCGAGCCAGCTTGTTGACCTGCTCGACGAGATGCACTGGGAGTCGGATGGTGCGCGACTGGTCGGCCATGCCGCGGGTGATGGCCTGACGAATCCACCAGGTGGCATACGTCGAGAACTTGAACCCCTTGGCGTAGTCGAACTTCTCCATGGCTCGAATCAATCCGAGGTTGCCCTCCTGGATGAGGTCGAGCAGCGGCATACCGCGACCGGTGTAACGCTTGGCCAACGAGACGACGAGACGCAGGTTTGCTTCCAAGAGATGGGCGCGGGCGGCTTCACCTTCGCGAATGATCTGAGCCAAGTCGCGCTTTTTCACCGCGGACAGTCGCTTGCGCGTAGCCAGCACATGCTTGGCGTACAGCCCCACTTCAATGGCCTTGGCGAGCTCGACCTCTTGCTCGGCGTTCAGTAGGGCGGTACGCCCAATGCCGTTGAGGTAAACACGTACCAGGTCAGCGGAGGGAGATTGCGCGTCCAGATCCTGTTCGGTCATCGGCGGCCGAGTGCGAGCGGCGGGGCTGGCGGTAACTGCGGTTGAACGAGACATGCGGCCTCCCTAGGCGTCGAGTGCGTTCTTACTGGGTCAACGCAAGGGGTGCACGGAAAGTTCCCGTCGTGTAACTATCTGTCGTTCGTCCCGGTGGGAGGTGTAGTCGGGCCCTCGGCGTCGATGGTCCGGGGCGTCGGGGCGTTGAGTGCCGGAGCGTCGAGGTGGTCGGGGTGATCGGCGTACATGTAGTGCGCAACTTCACCGCGCTTACGCGGTGGGCGGTCGTTGGCGATGAGGACTGCAATCCACGGAATCGGGATGGAGATTGCGACGATGGCCAGCGCGAGCAATCCGTTTTGGGTCGCGTTGTAGACGATCCCCGCGATGACCAGTGCGGGCACGCGAATTGCCATCAGCGTCAAGTACTTTCGCACCCGCGCTCGATGCTGATCGTCGAGGCCGGGAGCGGCTCCGGTGATCAGAAATGTCTCGGCCGGTTCTCGGTGGCCTAACGATGACTGACCCATATATCCACTGTCCCACTTATGGGCTCCGAATGCACACCCGCATGGGGCACAATGGAGTCATGGGAACGAAGACAATTGAACGCCCCGACGTCGATATTGAGGACCTACCCGATACCGACAGCACCACCGACGACGACACGGACCGCCCAAAAGTCTTTCACTACGTGAAGAAGAACAAGATCGCGGAGAGCGCGGTCATGGGCACGCATGTTGTCGCGCTGTGTGGCGAAGTATTTCCGGTGACGCGCTCGGCAAAGCCTGGTTCGCCGGTCTGCCCCAAGTGCAAGAAGATCTATTCGCGCATGCGTAACGGCGAGTGATTCGATTCGTCCGGCGGACTGGCGCGACGGATCGGGCCGGTCTGTAGACGTTCGGGCAGGTGACGGATCCCGTCGGTGATGTCCGCGGTGGTGTTGTGAACCCACTCGCGCACTTGAACGCTTGCGGCCGGTTTGGCCGGCCACAGTGACTGGATAGCGGCGTTGAGCTCGGCGCCGAGCACCACGGCAAAGCCCAGGAAGAACGTGAACAGCAGGAACGCGATGGGTGTTGCGAGCGCGCCGTAGGTGTAGCCGGACCGGGTGACCGCGGCCAGATAGAGCCGCAGTACGTAGCTGGCGATCCAGAACACAAACGCGGCAAGCACCGCACCGGCGGTGAGGCGATGCCAGGGGAGCGGGTTTGGTAGCGCGAGGTGATACAGCGTCGTCAACAGGGCGACGAGCAGAGCTGCCACCAGCGGGAAGTACCCGATGTCGATGGCGGTCGAGATGAATGATCCCCACGATTGCGGGACGATGCGCTGCAGATACGTCGGGCCGAGCGCGACCAAGGGCAGCACGAAGACGGCGGCAAGAAGAAATCCGATGTAGAGGAAGAGCGCAAAGAACCTCTGCCACACCGGATTTCGAACTTCATGCTGATTGTGCGCGCGCACAATCGACGCCACGAAACACGACACCGCCGAAGAACCGGCCCAGAGCGACAGAATGAAACCGAGAGACACCACGCCGACGCGTCCTTGAACCAGAACATCGTTGACGGTCGGAGCGATCAGATCGGAGACGACACTCTCGGAAAATGTGCGGCTGGCGAATCCGATGATCCGCTCGTGAATGACGGCCACCGTGTTGGGGCCGAACCAGCTACTTACGTAACCGATGCTGCCGAGGAGTCCGAGTAACAGTGGGGGAAGAGACAGTGCTTGCCAGAACGCGGCCTGCGCCGCCCAGCCGATGATGCCGTCGTCGAATGCCTTGACGCTGGTGCGCCACACTAGTCGCGGGAGGTTACGCAGGATCGGCGTCCGCGGTTGCGCGGGTTTGCTTTCGACTGCCCGATCGGCGATGTCGTCATCGTCGGGCAGTGGTGCGGGGTTACGAGCGTGTGCGGTGATGCATCTAGCATTCCCGATCGGCGCGTCGAAGGTATGCGCAGGCTCCCCGTGTCGGTACCGACAGTTAGAATCAAGCCTGAATTTCAGGGCAGGAGCGTAACTAATTTCGTGAGTGAGCAAACGGTCGCCGCTCCGCCGCTGCGTGCATGGCAGCGTCGAGCGCTGACGAAGTATTTAGCCACCAGGCCCCGCGACTTTCTCGCGGTCGCAACCCCAGGTGCAGGCAAAACGACCTTCGGTCTCCGTATCGCGGCCGAGCTGTTGGCCGACCGTACGATCGACACGATCACCGTCGTCGCACCCACCGAGCACCTCAAACACCAGTGGTCGGCGGCTGCCGCACGCGCCGGCATCGCCCTCGACTCCAATTTCAGCAACTCGGTCGGGCAAACCAGCTCCGACTTTCAGGGCGTCGTTGTGACCTACGCGCAGGTGGCGTCGCATCCCGCGAAACATCGGGTCCGGACCGAGAATCGTCGCACTCTGGTGATCCTCGACGAAATTCACCACGGCGGCGACGCAAAGTCGTGGGGCGACGCCATTCGGGAGGCATTCTCCGACGCTGAGCGTCGGCTCGCGCTGACCGGAACACCGTTCCGCTCCGACGATTCGGCGATCCCCTTTGTCACCTACGAAGATGAGCCGGGCGGGATCAAACGATCCAAGGCCGACCATTCCTACGGCTATGCCGATGCGCTCGCCGACGGCGTCGTGCGTCCGGTCGTATTTATGGCGTACTCGGGTCAGGCAAGCTGGCGAAACAGTGCGGGGGAAGAATTCACCGCACGTCTTGGTGAACCACTCTCGGCCGAACACACCGCTCGGGCGTGGCGTACCGCGCTTGATCCGCACGGCGACTGGATCCCCGCGGTGATGCGCGCGGCCCACACCCGACTCACGCAGCTGCGAAGTTCGGGCGTCCACGACGCTGGTGGCCTCGTCATTGCCACCGACCAGTCGACCGCTCGGGACTATGCGGAGCTGCTGACCGAGATCAGCGGCAAGAAGGTGACCATCGTGCTGTCCGACGATCCCGGGTCGTCGGATCGGATCGAGCAGTTCGCGCAGTCCGAGGACGAATGGATGGTTGCGGTTCGCATGGTGTCGGAGGGCGTGGACGTACCTCGCCTAGCCGTCGGCGTGTATGCGACGAGTGCGTCGACGCCGCTGTATTTCGCGCAGGCCATTGGCCGGTTTGTGCGTTCCCGACGCCCCGGCGAGACTGCCAGCGTGTTTCTGCCGTCGGTGCCGGTGTTGCTGAATCTGGCCAGCGAAATGGAAGCCCAGCGCGACCATGTCCTCGGCAAGCCCCATCGCGAGTCCGACGGCCTCGACGACGCGTTGCTCGCCGACGCGAACAAGTCGGAAGACGAGGCCGGTGAGGAAGAGGCGGCATTTCAGTCGCTGCACGCCGATGCCGAGCTTGATCAGGTGATCTTCGACGGCGCGTCATTCGGCACCGCGACGATGGCCGGCAGCGATGAGGAATCGGACTACCTCGGGCTCCCCGGCCTGCTCGATGCGAATCAGGTACGCGAACTACTGTCGCGTCGCCAGGAAGAGCAACTCCACAACCGGAAAAACTCCCCGGCGTCGGTCGGCGGGCATTCTGGCGCGTCTGCTCCGACGAGCGCGGGCGCCAACCTCCACGCCCTGCGTCGGGAGCTGAACTCGCTTGTGGCCCTTCACCATCACCGCACCGGCAAGTCGCACGGCACGGTTCATAACGAACTGCGGTCCCGACTCGGCGGACCTCCGACGGCGATGGCGAGTGCCGATCAACTGACCGAGCGCATCAAGGCATTGCGGGAATGGCGCTGACTCCCGCGAACGTCGGGTAGCGACAAAGAAGTGCCCGGGATCTTCACGATCCCGGGCACTTCGTTTGGTTAGGTCGTCGGTAGGTCAGTTACACGAGTTCGTCGGCTGCGTGGTCGACCGTCGCACCGAGCTGCGCGAGGCGCGCCTCATGCTCGGTGAAGTGGTGACGGCAGAACAGCAACTCGCCGCCGGACGGCAGCGTCGCGCGTACCTTTGCCGCTGCACTGCAACGGTCGCAGCGATCCGCAGCGGTAAGCGGGCTCAACACATCGGTGGTGGTGGCAACAGGTGACATGATTCCTCCGTCCCGGGGCTACAACGTGACTTGCGTCGACGTTCGTCCCACGCTGAGTGCCGCATCTGGTTGATGTGACTCTCTCACTGTGTCAGACGATTGGCGGCGACGCTTTGTTCCCGAGGCCCGGGTGTGTCACGTCACACACAATTCATCTCATTCAACGACGCGCGGTCTCCGCTTACGTGGCTAGTCCAGGTAGTCGCGCAGTACCTGCGAACGCGACGGATGGCGCAGCTTGCTCATCGTCTTCGACTCGATCTGGCGGATACGCTCACGCGTGACGCCGTAGACCTGGCCGATTTCGTCGAGGGTGCGGGGCTGGCCGTCGGTGAGACCGAAGCGGAGGCGAACAACGCCTGCTTCGCGCTCGGACAGCGTCTCAAGCACTGACTGCAGCTGATCCTGCAGCAGCGTGAATGACACGGCGTCAACCGCGACGACTGCCTCGGAGTCTTCGATGAAGTCGCCGAGCTGGCTGTCGCCTTCGTCGCCGATCGTCTGATCGAGAGAGATGGGTTCACGCGCGTACTGCTGGATCTCCAGCACCTTCTCGGGCGTGATGTCCATTTCCTTGGCCAGTTCCTCGGGAGTCGGCTCGCGGCCGAGATCCTGAAGAAGCTCGCGCTGGATGCGACCGAGCTTGTTGATGACCTCGACCATGTGCACCGGGATACGAATGGTGCGGGCCTGGTCGGCCATCGCGCGGGTGATGGCCTGACGGATCCACCAGGTGGCGTACGTCGAGAACTTGTAACCCTTTGTGTAGTCGAACTTTTCGACGGCGCGGATCAGGCCCAGGTTGCCTTCCTGGATGAGGTCCAGGAACGCCATGCCGCGACCGGTGTAGCGCTTGGCAAGGGAGACGACCAGACGCAGGTTCGCTTCCAGCAGGTGGTTCTTGGCGCGGTTGCCGTCGCGAGCCACTTCGCTGTAGAGACGACGCTGCGCGGGTGGAAGTTTCTCGCCAGCCTCCATGATGCGCCGCAGGCGCTCGGCCGCGAACAGCCCGGCCTCGATGCGCTTAGCGAGTTGCACTTCTTCCTCAGCGTTGAGGAGCGCAACCTTGCCGATCTGCTTCAGGTACGCACGAACCGAGTCGGCGGATGCGGTGAGCTCGGCGTCCTTGCGGGCCTGGCGCAGCGCCTCGGACTCGTCTTCATCCCAGACAAAGTCGCCGGATGCCTTGTCGGCGGCCGTCGGCTCGTCGGTGTCGTCGTCGGACTCTTCTTTGTCCTTGTCTTTGGCTTTGCCCTTGGCAGCCTTGGCGCCCTTCGCGGGAGCGGCCTTCCCGGAGTCGTCATCGTCGGCGAGGTCGGCAGCGAGATCTACGTCGACGTCGGGGCCGTCCAACTCGTCGATTGACGGTTCGTTGGTCACCGCTTCGTCGACGTTCTCGACGCCTGGACTTTCGTCACCCTTGGCGGTCTTGCGGGCGGTGGCCTTGGTGGCCTTCTTCGCCGGGGCCTTACGGGCAGCAGCCTTTTTAGCTGGAGCTTTCTTGGCGGCAGTTTTGCGAGCGGTTCGCTTCGCGGGCGCCTTAACTGCAGGCGCTACGGTCGATTCACCGGCGTCGGTGTCCGCCGAACGAGTTTTGGAGGCAGCCACGTACAACCTTTCGGACGAGCTGGGTGGGTCCGCGCTCCGAGGGTCATTGACCACGCGGTGCGGGGTGGGCTATTGGTGCGGCACGCACCGCTGAGGAACATTGTAACGACACCTGAGAATTCACAGTGAAAAGGCCAGCGTATCGGCCTGTCACACGCGCAAAGATGCGTCGACGGCCATCGCGGCGCCGACAATCCCCGCCGTATTGAGCAGTGTTGCGGGAACCACCGGCGTCGCGTTGCTGAGCAACGGAATCCACTTGTGGGCTTTGCGGCTGATCCCGCCGCCCGCGATGAACAGCGCGGGAGAGAACAGCAGTTCGTAGGTTTGCAGAACTTCCGACAACTTCTCGGCCCACTTCTCGTACGACCAGTCGTTGTCTTCCTTGACCTTCGACGACGCGCGGTGTTCGGCGATCTTGCCGCGAATCTCGAGGTGGCCCAGCTCGGTGTTCGGCAACAGCTGACCGTGATACATGATCGCCGAGCCAATGCCGGTGCCGATGGTCAAGACGATAACCACACCGTCCACCTCGTTGGAGGCGTGACCGTAACGGGACTCGGCCATCCCGGCCGCGTCGGCGTCGTTGAGCACCGACAGTTGCCGGTCACCAAGGAAGCGGCTGAAGAGTTGGTAGACGTCGGTGCCGATCCACGCCTTGTCGATGTTCGCGGCGGTGCGGGCGACCCCGCCCGACACGACCGCGGGCAGAGTGATTCCGACGGGACCGTCCCAGTTGAAGTGAGCCACGACGTCGGCGACACCCTGGGCGACCGACTCCGGGGTCGCCGGCTGTGGCGTCAGCACCTTGAACCGATCGCCGACGAGGTCACCAGAATCCAGATCGACGATGCCGCCCTTGATACCGGAGCCGCCGACGTCGATGCCGAAGCCGAGATGGTCACTGTGGGTGGTGGTTTCGGTCATCGCTAGGTTCCTGTTCTGCCGCGGACTCCGGTGTCTGTGATCAGGCTAACGCGACTTGGCCGTCGATGAGTCGATCTCGATCCGCCTCGTCGCTGCGCCGATGACACACTGGGGTGGTGACTCGATCCGATCAGCCCGAGCTTTCACTCGCATCGCCAACTGCGCTCGCCGAGGTTGCGTGCGAGGTGGCGCAACTCGCCGCCGACCATGTTCGACGCCGTCGACCCGAATTGTTTTCCGCGACAGGCGAAGCCGCCGCCGACGGCCCAACGGTAGTCCGGACCAAGTCGACACCGACCGATCCGGTGACGCTCGCCGATACCGAGACCGAGGCCCTCATTCGGCAACTCCTCGGACAGCGGCGGCCCGCGGACACGATGCTCGGGGAAGAGGGCGGGGGTTCCCTCGACGTCCCCGACGGCGTGCGATGGGTGGTCGATCCCATCGATGGAACCGTGAACTTCATGTACGGCATTCCGGCCTACGCGGTGTCGGTGGCCGCGCAGATCGACGGTGTGTCGGTTGCCGGGGCGGTCGTCGACGTAGCTCGCGAAACGACGTACGTCGCCGCGCTGGGCAACGGGGCGACGGTCATCGGACCCGACGGCCGTCGGGAACCCCTGCGGGCGTCTGCGGCGTCGGACGTGTCGCTTGCGTTGGTGGCCACCGGGTTTGCCTACGACCAGGGGCGTCGCACCCAGCAGGCCGACCTCATCGCGAAGCTGCTGCCGCAGATCCGCGACATCCGACGGGTTGGTGCCGCAGCGTTGGACCTGTGCATGGTGGCGAGTGGGGCCGTCGACGCCCACATCGAGCATGGTCTGAGCCCGTGGGATTGGGCCGCCGGTGGACTGATCGCGGCCGAAGCGGGTGCGGTGGTGACCCTGCCGCCCGCGGAATCCCGCGCCGACGACGGCTACGCCACGATCGCGATCGCTCCGGCCCTGGCGGATGCGATGTACGCGACCCTCGACGGTATCGGCGCGTTGGCAGATCTGCCGTCGGCGACCGACTAGCGGACTAGCAGCTAGCCGAGTGCACGGCCTTCACCAGCGTTGAGTCGACGCCGGTCTTGGGGTCCTTCGGGTCGGCTGAACGCAGCGCTTCGAGCGCGGCCTGAGCGTCCTGCGACTGTTCCTTGCTCTTGTACTGCAAACCCAGCGCAACGTCGACACTGGTTCCGGACCGTCCGTCGTTGACGAGTTGGGCACACGGCATTGCCAGCCATACCGCGGCGGCGCTTGCCTTGCCGGCCGGCCCGAAGCGGATCTGCCCCACGCAATTGAGGTCCTTGTTCGGGTAGATCGCGTCGTCGGCGAATGCGGTGTCCGGTGTCGGGGTGAAGCCCTGGGCGACGAGGTCCTCCGACACCGTCTGGGCGGCGCCGCGGGTCGTCGAGGCGTTGAGAACGCGCACCGAGAAGGTGGCGAGCGCGGCCGGGGCGACGGCGATTAGTTCGTCGCGCGATACCGCGGTCAGCTTCGGCGCCGGGGCGCTCGACGCCGCGGCCTTTGGGGCGGCAGATGCGCCGCTTGTCGACGTAGGGCTAGCCGACGTCGGCTGGTTGCAATCGACGGCGACGGAATCACCGTCGGAGCGCGTGAGTGCGACGGTCCACACGATGACACCGACAAAAGCCAGTGCGGCGACCAACACGAGTGCCGGGAAGGTGACCCTTCGACGGAATGGTTTTCCGTCCTCGTCAGTGGTCCGTCCCTGCGTAATGTTGCTAACCACGCGCTCTCACACCTCATCTGCCGTCGGATTCGCTGACCACTGTAGAGGGTTGTCGTAGCGGACTCGCGGCGACTGGGTAACCGTGTCGGAAGTTTGAACTCCTCGATCGCAACGCGAGCTTGGGTTGTTGACCCACGTGCCGCGGTGGGCTAGAGTCTGGCGCGCCTGGTCCGCGAAATCAGCCCCGCGAGACGTCGTAAGTGTGACTAACATCACCGCCTTTCGACGCTCTGGCTGGCACAAATCAGCGGGTGACGGCGTTGTAAGAGCACCGAAGGTCAGCTCACTCGCTGACTGGCGGTGACGCGGGGTGACGACACCCGGCCACGAGCTGGATGTGGCGTTGAGCACGCGTCCGATCAGAGCGCGTGAAGACATTTGAGGTTAGGCGGGAATATGGCTACTGATTACGACGCCCCACGGCGTACTGATTCCGAAGACATCGCGGAGGATTCGCTCGAGGAGCTGAAGGCCCGACGCAGCGAGGCACAGTCGGCGTCGGTCGACGTCGACGAAGGTGATACCGCCGAGTCGTTTGAACTTCCGGGTGCGGACCTGTCCGGTGAAGAACTGTCGGTGCGCGTCGTGCCCAAGCAGGCCGACGAGTTCACCTGTACGAGCTGCTTCCTCGTTTATCACCGCAGTCGTCTCGATCACGAGAATGGCGCAGAGATGATCTGCGTCGACTGCGCTTAGCCCTAGCTGCCCTCGACGGCGGCGATCAGAGCGGTCTCGGTCGACCGGATCGCTTGTCCGACAACAGGTTCGATGATCGCCGCGAGGGCGCGCCCGGCAAGTCCGCCGGGCAGTTCGTAAACAAATTCCACGTCGACGCCGGTTCCGCCTTCGGGAAGGTCGGAGAACCGCCACGTGGTACCCGCCGAGATTCCATCGATCGACTCCAGGCGAATGAGCTCGTTCTCGATCCACTCTGCCGTTCGCAACGTCGAGTGCAGTGCCTTCGGGCCGATCTTCATCGTTGCCGCGAATTCCGAGCCAATACCCGACGTCTGTTCGGTGAGCGGCTCGAACTTAGTTACTCCGAACATCCAGTTTGGGACCGTTTGGTAGTCGTTGACGTGACCGAATGCCCGTTCGCGGGGCGCCGTGGTGGTGGTCTGCCGGTCGATCCGTGCCACGTCTACTTCTCCGCTTCGCCGGTAGATTCGTCGGTCGAGCCCGCCGCGGCATTGTGATTTTGCCGAGCGTCTACCAGGTTCAATGCGGCGAGGACCTGCTCGGGGTGTCGGGTCGAGACAATCCAATACGGGGTCGGATCGTCGGCGTCGTTGAGGACCAACAGCACCATCGTCTTTACCCACGCGCGGTGGACCAGGTAGGCGGCCGGATCCAGTTGGCGACCCAGGGCGGCGCTCTTGGCCGATGCGGGCACCGACGCCGCGCGTTCGACGACCGACACCGGAAGCGTCGCCTTGTCGGCGATCAGCTCGCCGGCCGCGGTGACGCGGATGCGCGTTCGGCCCATCGACCACAGCAGCCAGCCGATCAGAGCCGCGACCACCACGTATCCGACGACGCTCCACGACGCTCCGTGCGCCGCGAGGGAAATCTCGTAGCCGAGGACTCCCGCTACGACAATTCCAGCAAGCCACCACCAGGCCGGTACGTGGAGGCGTTCGGAGTAGCGGTCAGCCGGTGTGACATGCGCAGCGGGATCGGCTGGCGATTGCGGAGAAGACACACGCCTCAGCGTAGTCTGCGGGGGTGTCCACCGAAATTTCACCGCCCTCGGCGACCACTGACATCGTGCGCGTGAAGCGCCTCGACACCGAGTTGCCGTTGCCGGTCCGCGCGCATCCCGACGATGCTGGCGTCGACCTGTATTCGACCATCGACCTGGAGCTGGCGCCCGGCCGTCGACAGCTCGTTCCCACCGGCATCGCGATCATGCTTCCGTACTCGACGGTCGGCTTGATCCACCCGCGGTCGGGGCTGGCGACGCGTGCCGGATTGTCGATTGTCAACACGCCCGGGACCATCGACGCGGGCTATCGCGGTGAAATCAAGGTTTGCTTGATTAATCTGGATCCCGACGAGCCGATTGTCATCAAACGCGGCGATCGCATCGCGCAACTTGTGGTCCAGCGGGTCGAATTGCCCGAGCTTGTCGAGGTCGATGAGTTGGATGACACGTCGCGCGGCGCGGGCGGCCACGGATCGAGCGGCGGTCATGCCCGCCTCGACGGAGCAAGCTAACCGGCCGACCGCCGTTCCTGCGGGCAATGAACTACGGGGCAATGAACTAGGAGTAGACCGACATGGCATCAAGCGATCCGAGCAACAGCTATGCGCTCGGCGACGCTGCGGGTCCGTACGACATCACGCAGTTGAGCAATACCCCCGAGGAGTTGGCGCAATCGCACATTGACCTCGGGTCAGTGTTGATACCCGTGGTCGAGGGTGGGCAGGTCAGCGTCGAAATGACGGTGGCGCACCAACCCGAGGCGGTGTATCTGATCACGCCGGTCGGTCGTATCACCGTCGCCGCGTATGCCGCACCCAAGTCGCCCGGTCAGTGGCGTGACGTGGTTCGGGAGCTGGCCGAATCTATTCGCGCCGAGGGGGCAACCGTCCGCGTCGACGACGAGCACTGGGGTCGAGAGATTGTGGCCGAGGTGCCCGGCGAAGTGCACCGATTCATCGGCGTCGACGGTCCGCGCTGGATGCTGCGCTGTATTGCCAGCGGCCCAGCCGAACACGGCGAGCACATGGCCCAACTCGCGCGCGCGGTACTCGCGGAGACGGTTGTACGACGCGGAGATGACCCGTACCCGCCGCGCGAACCGCTGCCGGTGACGCTGCCGCAGATCTTGGCCGACCAGGTTGCGTCAGCGCAGCAGCAGATGGCTCAGCGTGGTGCGTTTGAGCCGGACAATATGCCGCCCGGAGTTCAGACGCGATCGCCGAATGAGCCGACCACCGACGAGATTCCGGTGATTACCCCCGACTCGTACGGCCAGCTGCCACCCCAGCCGGGTCCACCGTTCGGACAACCGCTGCAGCCTGCGCCGCCTCGGCAACCTGCACCCGCGCCGCCGGTCGACTCGCCCCCGACGTCGGGATCGGCGCTTCAGCGCCTACGGAAGCAGCGCTAACTCCCGATCAACTCGGCCAGCGCGCCGACGCACGCGTCGCCGAGGACGCCGGGATCTGCGCCCCATTGCGACAGTGTCACGGTGCGCATCGACGTCCGTGGCGCCGCAGCAAACCAATCCCGCGCGACGTCGATCGGATGAATGGGATCGTCGGTGGCTGCGACGATTGCGAGAGGTACATCGCACCCCGACAGTTCGTCGAGCGTTGGTCCGACGAATGTGGCGGCAGCGTCGAGCTGGGGGAGTAGGTCGGGGTAGAGAACTCGCCACGACCGCGACAGTTCGTCGGCAAGCCACGCTGGACTGCTAGCCATCATCTCGGTGATGACGCGGTCGAGGCCGTCTCGTCGTAGCGCGACCGCGGTGGCCGCAGCAGACGCGGCGGCGACACTGCCGGTCGGATCGCCGGTCCACGGTGGGAGGGCGGCGAGAATGCCTGCGCAAGCGTCGGGATTACGGATGGCCCAGCTTGTTGCGACGCTGGCGCCGATCGACACACCACCCACCAGAATCGGCCCGTTCAACGCGGCGGCATCGAGGGCGTGCAGGTAGTCCTCGACGAGGTGCGCGGTCGGTTGTGGCGCGATGAGTTCGACGTCGAGATGCCGCGCGGCACGGCCGAATGCGCGCTGCACATAGTCGGCGTCGGAGCCGGTGCCGGGCATCGCGACGAGGGCGCTGACCCGCTGAAATACAGTCATATCCACAGATGATGCACCGCGGTCGTCGGGCGTGGGTAATGAGGGCTACAGTGAGGTCATGGCTACTACCGGGTACCTGAAGCGTCTGACGCGAAAGCTGGTCGAAGATCTTGACCATTCAGACGCCGAAGAGATGGCATCGCAGTCGCGGGCCCGCGGCGCTCAGTGTGCGTCAGAGTGCGCGCGCGGCGATGAGGTGAACATTCACGGTGAACTGCGGTCGGTGCAAACCTGCTCCAAGGCCGCGCACACCGGAGTCAAAGCGGAACTTCATGACGGCACCGACACGGTGATCCTGAAGTGGCTTGGCCGAAACCGCATTCCCGGCATCGAACCCGGTCGCAAGTTGACCGTGCGTGGCCGCCTCGCCCAGCAGGACGGCGAGAAAGTCATCTTCAACCCGTACTACGAGCTTGATGGCGACGACGAATAACTCGCCCGAGCCTTCCGAGTCCGCTCCGCCCGACACCTCTCCGGAGGAACCAGCCCAGACGTTGCTGGAACAGATGGGTGGCGTCTCCGGACTCATCTACTCGACGATCCCGATTGTCGTATTCGTTCCGGCCAACATGCTGTGGGGCCTACGTGGCGCCATCATCGCGGCGCTGGTGTGCGCCGGAGCGATCTTCGCGTGGCGCCTCGCCCGCAAAGACCCTCTTCAGCCCGCCATCTCGGGCTTCTTCGGGGTAGCGATCTGCTCGTTCATCGCCTACCGCACCGGCGACGCCAAGGGATACTTCCTGTTCGGCATCTGGATGACGCTCGTTTACGCCGGCATCTTCGTGGTCTCGATCATCGTGCGATGGCCGCTGATCGGCGTCGCGTGGAATGCGGTGAACGGCCACGGTCAACAATGGCGCAAGCATCGTCCGACGTTGCTGGCCTACGACCTTGCGACTGCGCTGTGGGCGTTGGTGTTTGGTGCTCGCTACCTAGTGCAGTCGTCGCTCTACGACTCGAGCCACACCGGTTGGCTCGCGGTCGCACGTATCGGGATGGGCTGGCCCCTGACCGCGGTAGCCGTCATCGGCACGATCCTGTTGGTGCGCCGCGCCGACCGTTCCGAAGAATCGACAGCCTAAACCTGCATCGCAGCATGCAGGTCGGCCTCCGCCTCGGTGGGAGCGATGAAGACCAACTCGTCGCCGCCCTCGATAGGATCGTCGGACTGCGGCACGATGACACGTCCGCCACGCAAGATCGCCACCAGCGCCGCGTCGCGCGGTAGCGCGAGCTTCCGTACCGGGCGTCCCGCGAGTGGCGTGTTGTCGGGCAAGGTCAGTTCGACGAGATTCGCCTGGCCCTGCCGAAACGTCATGAGCCGAACCAGGTCGCCGATCGACACGGCCTCTTCGACGAGGCTAGCGAGAATGCGCGGAGTCGATACGGCTACGTCGACGCCCCATTCGTCTCCGAATAGCCATTCGTTTCGGGGATCGTTGACGCGGGCTACGACACGGTTGACAGCGAACTCCGTTTTGGCCAACAGGCTGACCACGAGGTTCGCCTTGTCGTCACCGGTGGCGGCGACCATCACGTCGTAGCTTTGTAGGTCCGCGTTTTCCAGATTGGACAGTTCGCAGGCATCGCTAAGGATCCACGTCGCGCCGTCGACGGAGCTTTCGTCGAGATGCTCGCTGTTTCGTTCGATGAGCGTGACCGAATGATTGCTCACCAACAGTTCACGAGCAATCGATCGTCCGACGGCGCCCGCTCCGGCAATGGCAACTTTCATCGTCTACTCAAACCTGTCTCGCTGGCTGGCCAGGACATTTGTTTACTCGCTGCCGCGCGGTGCGGCTGCCGTCGTACGTGCTTCCGCGACGTTCTCCGTCAGCACCGACGCAAAGATGAGGTCATCCTGCTGTAGGACTGTCTTGACGTCGGGGAGGATCGGCCGCCCGACGCGTTCAAGGAAGGCAACGCGGGAGCCGGTGAGCTCGCCGAACTTGCCGATCGACGTGCCGACCCACGACTCGTCGAAGTCGAGTCGCACGATGACGACTTCGCCCGACGGTGCGCGCCACTCGGCGGTTGTCGACGTTTCGCCGAGTTCCGAGACGAATCGTTCGGTGGTCCAGGGGACCGTCGCGACAGTCGAAATACCAAGTCGCTCATACACTTCGGCACGACGAGCGTCGTAGATGCGGGCTACGACGCGCCCAACGCCGAACGTTTCACGCGCCACGCGTGCGGCGATGATGTTCGAGTTGTCGCCCGACGAGACCGCGGCGAATGCGTCGGCGGATTCGATGCCGGCGCGGACGAGTACGTCGCGGTCGAATCCGACACCTCGCACCGTGGTACCGGTGAATTTAGAACTGAGGCGGGAGAACGCCACCTCGTCGCGGTCGATGATGGCCACCGAATGGCCACGCTTCTGCATAGCCATGGCCAGCGAGGAGCCGACCCGGCCGCAGCCCATGATGACTACCTGCACGCCACGACGGTACCCGATCGGTGCAGTTGTGCTGTGCAATGCGCCAACCGAACGGAAGTTCGCCACGATTGCCGGGCTCGATGTTGTGGGCGGCGTGACGCCAGCGCCGGACAGGCCCTAGTGTGTGCTGAGTGTCCACACTTTCGACGGTGTCGGTAGCAGCGAAGCGACTACTACTCGGACGGCCGTTCCGTAGTGACAAGCTCGGCCATACGCTGCTGCCCAAACGCATCGCCCTGCCGGTGTTCGCCTCCGACGCCATGTCGTCGGTGGCGTATGCCCCACAGGAGATCTTCCTGGTGTTGTCAGTGGCTGGACTGTCGGCGTTTGTCTTCGCGCCCTGGGTTGCTCTGGCGGTCGCGGTCGTGATGATCGTGGTGGTTGCGAGCTATCGACAGAACGTGCACGCGTACCCATCGGGCGGCGGCGACTATGAAGTCGCGACGGTCAATCTCGGACCTAACGCGGGTCTGACGGTCGGCAGCGCACTGCTGGTTGACTACGTGCTGACGGTCGCGGTATCGATCTCGTCGGCGATGGAGAATATCGGCTCGGCGAGTTCGTTAGTGCACGAGCACAAGGTAATTTTTGCTGTCGCCGCGATCGTGGTGCTCGCCGCAGTTAACCTGCGCGGTATCAAGGAGTCGGGCACGCTGCTCGCCATACCCACCTATCTCTTCATCGTCAGTGTCGCGATCATGCTGGTCTGGGGCGCTATCGACATTTTTATCGTCGGTTCCGATGTTCAGGCCGAAACGTCGTCGTTCGGTATTCGACCAGAGAACGATCACCTGGTCGGGTTGGCGTTTGTCTTCCTCCTCGCGAGATCGTTCTCGTCGGGCTGTGCCGCGTTGACCGGCGTCGAGGCGATCAGCAACGGTGTGCCCGCGTTCCGAAAGCCGAAGTCGCGCAACGCCGCAACGACGTTGCTGTTGTTGGGGTCGTTCTCGATCGTCCTGTTACTCGGTCTGGTGCTGATGGCGCAGAAGATCGGCGTCAAGTACGTGGCGAATCCGGCGACCGACCTCATCGGCGCACCGGCGGGTTATCAGCAGAAGTCGATGATCGCACAGTTGGCGCATGCGATCTTCGGCAGCTTCACACCTGCGTTCTACGTTGTCGCGGTCGCCACCGCCCTCATCTTGATGCTGGCCGCCAACACCGCGTTCAACGGTTTCCCGGTCCTCGGCTCGGTGCTCGCCCAGGATCGCTACCTGCCCCGACAGCTACATACACGCGGAGATCGACTCGCCTTCAGCAATGGCATTGTGTTCCTGGCGGTCGCCGCGATCATCTTCGTGGTGGCCTTCGGCGCCGAAGTCACCGCGCTGATTCAGCTCTACATCGTCGGCGTCTTTGTGTCATTCACGCTGAGCCAGACGGGCATGGTCCGCCACTGGACTCGACATCTGCGAACCGAAACCGAGCCGCGCACCCGCCAGCGCATGATTCGCTCGCGCATCATCAACGGCATTGGCCTGGTGATGACCGCGACGGTCCTGATCATCGTGTTGATCACGAAATTCGCCGCCGGTGCGTGGATTGCGATTGTGGCGATGGGGGCGCTGTTCATCATCATGAAGCTGATCCACCGCCATTATGCGACGGTTCAGGCGGAGCTCGATTCGAGCGAAGAGGATGAGGTGCTGCCGAGTCGCACACATTCGATTGTCCTGGTTTCGACGCTGCACCTCGCAACTAAGCGAGCAGTGCGGTACGCCCGTGCCACTCGCCCCGACACCCTCGAGGCCGTCACCGTCAACGTCGACGACCGCGACACGCGAAAGCTGGTGTCGGAGTGGGAAGCCAGCGAGATCACCGTTCCGTTGAAGGTGATTGCTTCCCCATACCGGGAAATTACTCGACCGATCATCGACTACGTGCGGCGCGTGCGTCGTGAGTCGCCGCGCGACGTCATCACGGTGTTCATCCCCGAATATGTCGTCGGCCATTGGTGGGAGCAGATCCTGCACAATCAGTCGGCGTTGCGGTTGAAGGGACGGCTCCTGTTTGAGCCCGGCGTGATGGTGACGTCGGTGCCGTGGCAGCTCACGTCGTCGGATCGTCGTAAGAATATCGAGCGCTACACCGCACCTGGCGACGTTCGTCGGGCACTCGGTGACACCACCCGCTCCGGAACTGGCACGGGCCAGTGAGCGATGCCGAGAAGGGTGCTTGGCTCGGTCGCGACGTTGAGGTAACGCTTGACCGTCTTGCCCACGGCGGGGCGTCGGTTGGGCGCGTCGATGGTCGCGTGGTGTTCGTACGTGGCGCACTGCCGCGTGAGCGGGTTCGCGCGCGGGTCGTCGACGATCGCAAACCAGCGTTCTGCCATGCGGAATTGGTCGAGATTCTCGACGCCAGTCCGCACCGGCAGCAGCCCGCGTGTGCGGCCACGGCTGCCGGAGCTGGCTGCTGCGACCTGTCTCATTCCGAACTGGGTTTCGCCCGGGAACTGAAGACCGAGGTGCTCGCGGATACGTTGGCCCGCGTCGGGCGTCTTGAATCCATTGCTGCCGACGTCGAGTCGTTGATCGGAGTCGACGACGACGGTCGCGCGTGGCGGGTGCGGGCCCGACTCACCGCCGACGGGCAGGGACATCCCGGGTTCCATGCGCACCACGACAATCGGATCGTGACCCAGCAGTGTGCGGCGCTGCACCCGGCGATGTACGACGCACTCGACGGTCTGCGGTTCGCTCCGGGTAGCGAGGTGATCGTCGTGCGAGACAGTCACGACGACGTCCACGTCGTCGAAGTGCAGTCGGAGCCGGCCCAGGGGCGTCGCGATTCCCGTGCCGCCGCGCAGCGTCGGCGAGCACAGCGAACCGTTTCCGCGACGCACCTCGTCGCGGGCAGCGGGCAAGCCACTTTCGTTGTCGGACAACGAGAATGGACGATCGAGCCGACCGGTTTCTGGCAGGCGCATCGCGATGCACCACAGGTGTACTCCGACGCGGTCGTCGCGCTGGTGTCTGAGTACGCTCCGGCGCGCCCAGTGCACGTGTGGGATCTGTACGGCGGTGCTGGCGTGTTCAGTGCGGCCCTCCTCGACTCCAACCTCGACATTGCCTCCGTCGAAGTCGTCGACACCGATCGTGCGGCGCTCGCGGCTGGGGAGCGCGCGCTGAATGATTTGCGGGTCACCACCGTCGTCGGTGGCGTTGGACCAACCGTGGCTCAACTCCAGACGCCCGACGTGGTGGTGTGCGATCCGCCGCGCAGCGGGCTTGGCCGCGATGTTGTCGCGTCGATCGCGGCTGCCGATCCGTCGACGATCGTTCACGTCGGGTGCGACATCGCGGCCTTCGCCCGCGACCTGAGATTCTTTACCGAGAATGGATACCGGGTCGCGCGGATTCGCGGGTTTGACGCCTTTCCGATGTCGCACCACGTGGAGGCCATTGCTGTCCTGGTTGCGGATTCGCGATAGCCGGTGCGAACGCGATGACGCGTAAATCACTATCAAGTCCCCGCCGAGTTCCCAACGCGATTGCCTACACTGGCCTGCATAGGTTTTGCGTCGGGAACGTCGACGCGAGCACCACGTGGGTTTCGAGGAGGCTTAGGCGATGAGTGTGCTGGAAAAGATCAGCTCACCGGCCGATTTGGCTGCGCTCAATCAGGATCAGATGACGCAGCTCGCTGCGGAGATCAGGGAGTTCCTCGTCGACAAGGTCACGGCCGTCGGCGGGCATTTGGGCCCCAACCTTGGCGTCGTCGAGCTGACGTTGGCGATTCATCGCGTCTTCGATTCGCCGTCGGATCCGGTCATTTTCGATACCGGTCACCAGTCGTATGTCCACAAGATCGTCACCGGGCGTCGGGACGGGTTCGACGAGCTGCGTCAGCGCGATGGATTGACCGGCTACCAGGAGCGTGCCGAAAGTCCGCACGACTGGGTTGAGTCGTCGCATGCGTCGGCGGCGCTGTCGTACGCCGACGGATTGTCGAAGGCATTCGAATTGCGCGGCGAAGACCGGACCGTGGTCGCGGTCGTCGGTGACGGCGCGTTGACCGGTGGCATGTGTTGGGAGGCCCTGAACAATATCGCCGCTGCGGCACGCCCGGTGGTTGTCATCGTCAATGACAATGGTCGGTCGTACGCCCCGACAATCGGTGGCTTTGCCCATCACCTGTCGGGATTGCGGTTGCAACCCGGCTACGAACGGTTTCTCGACGAGAGCCGTAAGGCGCTCAAGCAGCTTCCGGTTGTCGGACCTCCGACTTACGCGGTGCTCCACGGCATGAAGAGCGGTTTGAAGGATCTCCTTGCGCCGCAAGCGATGTTCGCCGATCTCGGACTCAAGTACGTCGGGCCGGTCGACGGACATGACGAAGAAGCCCTCGAGGCCGCATTGCGGTCGGCGAAGTCGTTCGGCCGTCCGGTGATCGTGCACGCGGTGACCCGCAAGGGGATGGGGTATTCGCACGCCGAGAACCACGAAGCCGACCAGATGCATGGAATCGGAGTGATCGATCCGGTGACCGGACGGTCGAAGTCGGTGTCGGCGCAGGATTGGACGTCGGTGTTCTCGGCCGCGCTCGTCGAAGCTGGCACTGCGCGCGACGATGTCGTCGCGATTACCGCGGCGATGGCCGGGCCGACGGGCCTTGCCCCATTTGGGGAGCGGTTCCCAGACCGGCTGTATGACGTCGGCATCGCCGAACAGCATGCGATGACGTCGGCGGCCGGGTTGGCGCTCGGCGGGATGCATCCGGTGGTCGCGATCTATGCGACCTTCCTCAATCGCGCTTTCGACCAGATGCTGATGGACGTTGCGCTGCTGAAACTGCCGGTGACCGTCGTTCTCGACCGATCTGGCATCACCGGTCCCGACGGTCCCAGTCACCACGGAATGTGGGACTTGCCGCTGATGTCGATCGTGCCTGGTCTGCGGGTTGCCGCACCGCGCGACGCCGTGCGGTTGCGGGAAGAATTGGACGAGTCGCTCGCTATCGATGACGGTCCGACGGCAATCCGATTCTCCAAAGGTGCGGTGCCCGAAGATATTCGCGCGACCCAGCGCCTCGACGACGGGGTGGACGTCCTTCGGCAGGCCAGCGCCGTCGGGGGCGCACTGTCGGGTGACGTGCTGATCGTCGGCGTCGGGGCGTTCTGTGGGCTGGCCGTGGAAACGGCAGAACGCTTGGCGCAACAGGGGATTGAGGCGACCGTCGTCGATCCGCGCTGGGTGTTCCCAGTGCCGTCGTCGCTCGTTGACCTTGCGGCAAACCACCGTCTGGTGGTGACGCTGGAGGACGGTCTGGTCGATGGAGGCGTCGGGTCCGCTGTCAGCGACGCATTGTCGGATGCCGAGGTGTACGTACCGGTGGTTCGTCGGGGCGTCGACAAGCGTTTCGTTGCACACGCGTCGCGGGGTGAGATCCTTGCCGATCTTGGTTTGACCGCCCAGGATCTGTCGCGGTCGATCACGTCGACGGTGTCGAGCATGACGGCGACGCCGGTCAGCATCGACGAGACCGCCGGTCGCTAGCTACTTTCCCTGTTTCCCACCCCAAAACCGCCCCGGAGCGGGCCCAAAATCGTATGCGTGGATTTGGCCGCGCTCACGGGCGGTTTTGGGGGTCGGGTGGGGAGCTAGACGAGTCAGGCGGGGGAGGTAGTCGCAGCTTTCAGCGCGGCGGCAATCGGCTCCGACGTCAGTTGTCGCTGCCACGGTCGTGCGCCGCCGGCAGCCAGAAGGTCGTCGACGGCGTCACCGGAAACCGGGCCGGGCAGACCGTTCCAACACAGCTGTCGGAGAAGCTCCGGTGCGAGGAGGTTCTCGACCGGAAGGTTATTAGAGTCGGCGATTTCCTTGACCGCTGGACGAACCGCGGCAATCCGTGCGGCGGCTTCCGGTCTGCGCTGCTCCCAGCGATTGATCGCGGGCAGTCCCGCCTGCGACACCTTGCGCGGTGGTAGTTCCTCGGTGGAAAGTGCGCGAGCGCGGGTGATCGCCGACCACCACTGACCAGCCTGCTTGCGTTGCCGTGGACCGCCGAACACCGGTAGTGAGGTGAGCTCGTGCACCGACGTCGGGTCGGCGGTTGCGGCGGTGATGATTGCCGAATCGGGAAGCACCCGCCCCGGTGCGATGTCTCGACGCTGCGCAATCTCCTCACGCGTCGTCCACAGCTCCCGTACCACCGCGAGTCGACGTTGATCGTTGATGCTGTGAATATTCGACGTCCGACGCCACCGGTCAACGCGTGGCGGGGCGGGCGGTCGAGCAAGAACGTACGCGAATTCCTGTGTGGCCCAGTCTGTTTTGCCGACCCGCGTCAGCTCGGCGGCGACGGCGTCGCGCAGTTCGATGAGAACCTCGACGTCGAGGGCGGCATAGTTAAGCCAGTCGTCGGGCAACGGACGTCGAGACCAGTCGGCGGCCCCGTGCCCCTTCGCGAGTCCGACTCCAAGGAAGTGCGCGATCATCGCCGCGAGGTTGACCTTCGGTAAGCCGAGTAGGCGCCCCGCGAGCTCGGTGTCATAAACGGTTGCGCAGCGAAAGTCGAGGTCACGCAGGCACGGTAGATCCTGATCGGCCGCATGCAAAATCCATTCGGGTCCGTCGAGCGCCTCAATGAGGGGACCGAGTGCGTCGGGATGGTCGATCGGGTCGATCAAGAAGCTGCCAGATCCGGTGCGGCGCAATTGAATTAGGTAGGCCCGACCGGAGTAGCGATACCCCGACGCGCGTTCGGTGTCGACGGCGATCGGTCCGGTTCCGACAGCAAGCTTCGACGCAGCGTCGGCGAATTCGTCCGGGGTGCGGAGCACCGAAGGAACACCCTCACGGGGTGCGGTGAGTGGCGTCGGCTCGGGGGGCGCTGGCTCGGGTACTGTCGGCTCGTCCGAGTTGGGGGAGGCCTGCGTCTCGGTGTCGCCAGACATGAAGCTCAGAACGACTTCAGCTCGGTGACACCAATCGGCGGCAGACCCGCGGCGGCCGACAGCACATCGCAGAAGGCTTCCAGATGCGACGCGACGTCGACTTGCGTTGCCGTCCACGATGCCCGCAGCTCGAGTTGGTGAGCCCGTGGCGGCCCGGAGATATCACCGAATCGCACCGACGTCGTCGATGTGACGGTTCCGCCGAGCGCGGTCACTTCGGGATGGCGACTTTCGTCCCCGCCGGTGACGCCGAGGGCATCGGTGAGCCAACTCCAGGTCACCTCCGGGAGTAGCGAATCAGACGCGAGCGCGGCCTCGACCTCAGCCTGAATGTAGGCGACGAGTCGGATGCTGCCATCCCAGGCTTCCTGACCGTCGGGGTCGTAGAGAAGGATGAGTCGACCGAACGCCGAGCCAGCCGAATCCGTCGGAACCGCGTCCAGGTCGGTGTCCTCGGTGAACTGTCGAACTTCGGCGCCAACGGCATAGCTGTACGGGGCGAGACGTTGCGGTGGTCGAATCGACCCGACCTCAATCTCGGGGCGCACACGTGCCGCATGTAGCGATTCGACGGCCGTGCGGAAGTCCGCAGGTTCGGCCGCAGCGCTAGGTCGGGGAGCACCGGAAGTGGTCACCTGTCGAAAATAGGACTCCGGCGGCGTTCGACGGTGGAGGCGCGCCGCGATTGCCTCAGGCAGTGGCAAGGTTTGGCATTCTGACTGCCGCGATGTGGGAAAAACCCGTGATCGTGGCACAGTAGTGCATGTGTCTGGTGCGAATACGACGTTGAAGCCCCTGATTGCAGCGGCGACCGGGGAAACTCCAAGCCGACGACCAGTTTGGTTCATGCGGCAGGCGGGGCGATCGCTGCCCGAGTATCGGGCGATCCGGGCGGATCGCGGAATGCTGGAATCCTGCTTCGACGCAGCGCTGGTCTGCGAGATCACCATGCAGCCGGTCCGTCGCCATGACGTCGACGCCGCAATCCTGTTCTCCGACATCGTCGTTCCGTTGAAGGCGGCCGGCATTGACCTCGACATCGTCGCTGGCACCGGCCCCGTGGTGGCGCACCCGATTCGCCACGACGCCGACGTCGCGGGGCTGCCGCGCCTCGATGCCGCGGCCGTCGGATCGGTGGCGCAGGCAGTGAAGCTGATCCTCAACGAACTCACGCCGGAGCAGGCGTTGATTGGGTTCGCCGGTGCGCCGTTCACCCTCGCGTCATACCTCATCGAAGGTGGCCCGAGTCGCACCTACGAAAACACCAAAGCGATGATGCACAGATC